>Ga0335078_10018562_pt1 | contig 10342 bp, 10 predicted proteins | sample Lox_Sample_32_FD_206711 | JGI IMG/M metagenome (GOLD analysis project Ga0335078, IMG submission 206711) | Soil microbial communities from Loxahatchee National Wildlife Refuge, Florida, United States - Lox_Sample_3.2 | ecosystem: Environmental > Terrestrial > Soil > Wetlands | place: USA...
CATGCAGGTTGGGAATGACGAACGTATCGATGACGGAAAAGTGGCCGGCGCGCGAACCGGAGGCGACCGCGGCTTCGACGGCGGCGACGTCGCCCCGCACCATGACCATGTACTTGCCGGAGCAGATGGAGCGCGACAGGACCACGCTCACGTCGGAGGCCTTGAGCATTGCATCGGTCACCTGATAGCCGGCCGCAATGCTGGTGAGCTCGATCAGCCCGATGGAATTCTTTGCCATGCCTATGCCGCCACCTCGACGAATTCCGGGGTCACGCGGCGGACCGTGCCGTCGATACTGGCATGAATATGCGCGCCTAATTTCGATTCCGGCACCCGACCGAGCGTTTGACCTTTCCTTACCTTCTTGCCTTCTTCGGCGCACGGAACCGCCAGCTCGCCGGCATGTTGCCTCATCTTGATGCGCACTCGGGCCGGTTTTAGGAGCGCTTCGGCGAACGGAGTCTCGCGCTCGTACTCCTCGACCTGTAAGCGCCTCCGCAATTGCGCCAGCGGCACGCGCCGGTACTCCTTCATCGGATGCACTTCCACCGGGCGCTGCTGCACGAATTTCAACCCGGCCGCACGCCGGTCGTGCTTTCCCTGATCGCAGGCTTCCTTCGGGTAGAGATCTTCCGGGCACGCGTACAGGGTGCACAGGCCGCATCCGCAGCACAGTTCGGCCGACTGGTTCCAGATTTCGGCGCCCGTCATGGTGAACCCGAGACTGCGCATGACCTTGTGCGGCACCACCTCATAGCCGAGCAGATAGCGCGGGCAAAACTCGGTGCAGTAGCTGCACTGGTCGCAAGCCGATTTGCCGATGTGGTTCATCTCCTGCTGCGAACGGGTGCGGCGGCTCATCAGGTAATGGTCACGCGGCAGCACGATCAACCCGCCGGTCGTCTTGGTGACGACATCGTCGAGGTCGAACGTCAGGGTTCCCATCATGATGCCGCTGACGAAGATGCCGTAGTCGGAAACGGTCGCTCCGCCGGCTGCCTCCAGCAGTTCGCGAAACGTGATGCCGATGGGCGCCCACAAGCTCATCGGCTGCTTGACGGAGCCGCAGACCGAAAGAAACTTCTCGGTAACCGGCTTTTGTTGTTCCGCGAGGGCCACATTGTAGAGCGTCTCGACGTTGTTGACGACGCATCCGACCTGCAGCGGAATGCCCGCTGGTGGAATCAGCCGGCCAGTGGCGGAGTAGACCAGTTCGTATTCGTCTCCGGACGGATAGAAGTCGCCGAGCGTGACCAGATCAATTGGATGCGGAGGGAGGTGGGGCTTCACCGCCTCGATCGATTCGGCATTTTTCGTCTTAATGCCGAACTTGCCGGACCGAGCGCCGGTGGCGTCCATCATCAGCCGCATTCCTGCTACGATCCCCGGCGCGAAGTGCTTGATCAGCTCCGCGTCTTTGTGGATGAGCGGCTCGCACTCGGCGCCGTTGGCGATGACGAACTCGACCTGGGACTGCGCTTTCACGTAGGTGGGGAACCCGGCGCCGCCGGCCCCCACCACTCCGCATTCGCGCAGCTTTTGGCTGAGCATTACCGGGTTAGAACAGGGCGGTCGGCCGCCGCGTCCAGGCTTTGCCTTTCTCTTTCGAGATGGTTTCCATATCCTTTACGTAGGCGCCGGCCTGCGTCAGGATATGATGCAGATCGTTGCCGATGCTGATAAACGAGAAGCCCTTGTCCAGGAACTCGCCGACGCGCGCGGTCCCGAACAGAAACAGGCCGAGAATGACGTTGTTTTTCTTGGCGGCGGCTTTGAGCTTTTCGGTGGCGGCGTTCAACTCGGGCGAAGTGTACATATCCGGGAACTTGTATTTTTCGTACAGCCCCATCGACATGCACAGGTCGTTCTGGCCGAGGAAGAGGATGTCGACGCCCGGAATGGCGGCGATCTCATCGATATTCTTGATGCAGTCGGCGGTCTCGACCTGGAGCGCCACGATTCCGTTTTCGTTGGCGGCGCCGGCATAGCCGAGCAACCCGGCGCGGTTCATGCTGCGCTGCGGAAAATAGACCGAGCGGGTTCCCGCGGTCGGATACTTGGTGCAGCTGACCGCTTGCCGCGCTTCCTCCGCAGTATTGATATAGGGAACCAGCACGCCGTCCGCGCCCATATCGAGGGCCTGCTGAATGCCGGCCCGGTCGTGATATCCGGCCACCCGAACCATGGACTTGGCGCCGCCATTGGCGACGGCCGCCAGCATCGCCGACAGATCCAGATAGCCCATCGGTCCATGCTGGGTGTCCACCAGCAGCCAGTCGTAGCCGCTGTGCGCCAGTTGCTCGGCGACCGTGGGGCTGTGCGAGTTCAGAAAGAGTCCGAACTTGGACTTTCCAGCCCGTAGTTGTTGCTTGAATTCGGCTCCTGTGAGTACTTCCGTGGTTGCATCGGCTGCGACACTCATCTGCTATTTCTCCTGACCGGGGATTGTTTGTATTTCGAGTATGGACGAAACCTACACTGTACCACTTGAGATCCGGCTTCGGGAGCGAGTTTCGTTGCCGCGTTTAGGGCAGGTTACGGGCTGCCCAAAGCAGCATCTCCCGCTGCTTGTCCCGGTCGCCGAGCCGCACTTCCAGGTTGAGGTAACGGGCGCCGCGGAGCGCCGCCAGGTGCGATAACGAGCCATCGTCCGCTGAAGGTTTGTCATGTTGCAGAACCACGTTAAATGGCGATTGCGAGAGGATCTCGAAATCCGCCGCCTGGGTGCACAAGAAGAACGCGTGCGGGTTGGCGGATTCTTTCAGCGACACCGAATCGCTGACCGGCACTTCGTCCTGCACCGAATAATCGGGCGAATTGTTGTGTAGGGCGAGGGTAAGCCCGTGATCCGGCGCGAGCAGCGCGCGGACCAGGTGATCGCGCCCGCGGTCGAGAATCGCCAGCGCGTGATCCACTTGCTGCGTCGTCCAGCCGGGGTTGAGCATTTTCAAATTGGCTTCGGCTCCGACGCGCGAAAACATCCGGTTCGGATCGAGTTCGCCGGAATCGATCTTCACATTTCGGGTATGGGTCTCGATGAGGTAGGCAATTCCCGGCTGCGCCTGCAGGAATTCGGTCAGCACAGTCCGCGCCGTTTCCTCATTTCCATGGATCAAGAGATAGCGGCGGTTCGAGTGACCGCGCCGCACAATCCGGAAGCGCGCGCCGGCCAGGCTGATGTGCCTGGGCCGAAAAAACGGCAGCCATCCGAATGCCAGGAATTCCCGCCGGGACCAGCGGGCCATGGTTTCACGCGCCGGGCGCGCGCGGTTCACGAAAGGTCCTCCTCCAGGCGTTTTGGATGTTTGGGTTTCTTGCGGGAGGACTTCGGCTCGATCGGCTTGGCCGCGGGAATCGTCCCCACGCGTTCCCGCGCGATGGCTTTTACTTCCTTGCCCAGCTCAAATTTGCTTTTCTTCTTCCGAGGCAAGCATCCTCCGCACCGATTCCGCCAGCATTTCCGGCGTGAAGGGTTTGTGCAGGAACGCAACCCGCCCCGGCGCGGCGCTTTCCAACCGGCTCATGTCGACAGGATACCCGCTGGCCGCCATCACCCGCAGGGAGGGATTCGCGCGAAGCATCTTCAACGCCAATTCCTCCATGGTGAGGCCGGCCATGGTGGCGTCCAGCACCGCCATCGTGTAAGAAAGAGGCTCAGCCTCCATCATAGCGAAGGCCTGCTCGGTGGTCTCTGACGTGCACACCGTGAAACCGCGCCGCTGGAGATACAGGCTCATCATCTTGAGCAAAGCGGGTTCATCGTCCACCAGCAGGATGCGTCCGGTCCCCATGTCCGATGTAAGATCGCGCTATGAGATTCTATACCGAATACCTAACGTTCCAAACCAAAGAACACCGCGAATATCTTAATATTACGCCTCAGGTAGACGGCGCGCTGAAAAAAAGCGGCATCCAGGACGGAATGATCCTTGTTTCCGCGATGCACATCACCGCCGGGGTATGGGTGAACGATGCCGAAGACGGTCTAATTGCCGATATCGACGAGTGGCTCGAAAAGCTCGCGCCGTTTCGGCAGGATTATCGCCATCACCGCACCGGCGAGACCAACGGCGATTCCCATTTGAAAAGTCTGCTGGTCCACCACGAGGTGATCGTGCCGGTCACGAAAGGCAAGCTTGATTTCGGCCCGTGGCAGCAGATCTACTATGCCGAATTCGACGGCCAGCGCTCCAAGCGCGTCATCCTCAAAGCGATGGGCGAATGATCACCCGCCGCCCGTTCTATACTCTGTGAGAGGAGTGATGCCGATGCATGCAACGTCCCGACGCGATTTTCTGAAGGTCACCAGTGCCGGAGCGGCGTGCGCGGCAATCGCGGGCGCGGCCGAACCGGTGGTCGGCTTGATTTTCCCGCCTGCAAACTATGCGCTTCCGCCCGAAGCGCGGAAGATGTACCCGTCCGGCGTGGGATTTCTGGCGGAAGGAGTCGGGCTGGAGCGGATGACGCCGGAAGGTTACGACCAAGTGGTCGACAAAATCGTGCCGACCGCCGTGAAGATGGCCAAGGCCGGCGCCAACGCGATTTCCGTAATGGGAACGTCGTTGACGTTCTACAAGGGCGCTGCTTTTAACGAACAACTTAAGAACAGCATCAGCAAAGCCACGGGCCTGCGATCGACGACGATGAGTACGGCGATTGTGGAAGGTCTGCGCACAATGGGTGGGCGCCGAGTGGCGGTTGCGACCGCCTATAACGAAGTAGTCAACCAGCGGCTGCGCGTGTTTTTGCAGGAATCAGGTTTCGAAGTTCTAACGGTGAAGGGTCTAGGGATCGAACGATTTGAAGATTCGCCGCCCGTGACTCAGGATGGTCTTCTGAAGTTCAGCGCCGGTGTTTTCGAAAGCGCGCCCAAAGCCGACTCGCTGCTGGTCTCCTGCGGCGCGCTGAAGACCCTCGAAATTCTGGCACCGCTCGAGCAGCGGTGCAAAGTGCCGGTGGTTTCCAGCTTGCCGCATGCGTTCTGGGCCAGCGTTCGCCTGGTCGGCCTCAGCGGGCAGGCGAAAGGGTACGGGTCGCTGCTCGGGCGCTCCTAGTGCCATTTGTCGCCAAAGTCCGGCTCGTGCTTCCGTTTCTCTCGATCGCCGTCTTACTCGTGTTGGGCTACGACGCGTGGGTCTTCTACTCGCGCCGGCAGAACGCTGAAGCCGTCGAACAGAAGCGGGGCGAAAAAGAAACCGCCGACGCGGAGCGCACGCTCGAAACCATCGGCCACCTCAAGATTCTCAATTTCTACGCCGCTCCGCCAGTGATCGGGGCCGGAAAATCCACCCGCCTTTGTTACAGCGTGGTCGACGCGAAGAGCGTTCGCGTCGAGCCGCCGGTCGAAGGCGTGTACCCCGCGCTCAGTCACTGCGTCGAAGTTTCGCCGAAGAAAAGCACCGAATATACACTTTTTGCGCAAGACGACGCGGGCCACTCCGTAAGCCAGAAGATTGTGATTTCGGTGCGCTAGGAGGGCGGGTTGTCAACCCGCGGCAGGCTGGCAGCCTGCCCCACGGCAGATATAATCGGGGTAATGCCAAATAACAGTTTCGGCGCGGCGGCGAAGCTGCGCGTGGGTTCCAACGACTACGAATATTTCCGGCTCGGCGCACTGCAACAGCAGGGGATTGGCGCGGTTGCGCGTCTGCCGTTTTCGACCAAGATCCTGCTAGAGAACCTGCTCCGCCACGAGGATGGCCGGCGCGTGACCGCCGAGGACATCCGATTTGTGGCGGCTGGCGCGGCCGGCGATGTGGACAAAGAAATCAGCTTCATGCCGGCGCGTGTGCTGCTGCAGGATTTCACGGGCGTGCCCGCGGTCGTCGATCTTGCCGCGATGCGCGATGCGCTTCGCGCGCTCGGCGCCGATCCCAAGCGCGCGAATCCGCTGCTTCCCGCCGACCTGGTGATCGATCATTCCGTCCAGGTGGATCACTTCGGTTCGGCCGATTCCTTTCAGTTAAACGCGCTGCTCGAATTCCAGCGCAACAAGGAGCGCTACGTGCTGCTCCGTTGGGGCCAGACCGCGTTTCGCAATTTTCGGGTGGTGCCGCCGGACACCGGCATCGTGCACCAGGTGAACCTTGAATACCTGGCCTCGGTCGTGTTTCGAGCCAACGGGCAGGCGTATCCGGATTCCGTGGTTGGAACCGATTCCCACACCACCATGATCAACGGGCTCGGCGTGCTCGGCTGGGGCGTCGGCGGCATCGAAGCGGAAGCCTGCATGCTCGGCCAACCGATTTCGATGTTGCTTCCGCCGGTGGTCGGGTTCAAACTGCACGGCCGTTTGAAAGAGGGCGCCACCGCCACCGACCTGGTTTTGACCATCACCCAGATGTTGCGCAAGAAGGGCGTGGTGGGCAAGTTCGTCGAATTTTACGGAACCGGATTGAGCGCGCTCAGCCTGGCCGACCGCGCCACGGTCGCGAACATGGCGCCGGAATACGGCGCCACCATGGGCTTCTTTCCGGCTGACCATGTGACCATCGAATATCTGAAATTCAGCAACCGGGATGCGGAACAGATCGCGCTGGTCGAGGCGTACACGAAGGAACAGGGCCTTTTCCGCACCGATGCGACGCCGGATCCCAGCTACACCGACACGCTCGAACTCGATCTCGCGAACGTACATCCTTCGATGGCCGGGCCGAAGCGCCCGCAGGATCGCGTCGAACTGCCGGAAGTGAAGAAGAATTTCGCGGCTGCCTTCAGCGGCCCGGCCAAGACCGCCACCGCGACCATTGATGGTCAGGAGGTGACGATCGGAAACGGCTCGGTCGTGATTGCCGCGATTACGAGCTGCACCAACACGTCGAATCCCTCCGTGATGCTCGCTGCCGGCCTGGTCGCGAAGAAAGCGGTGGACCGAGGTTTGAAGGTAAAGCCGTGGGTGAAAACGAGCCTCGCACCGGGATCGAAAGTCGTGGTGGATTATTACCGCGAAGCCGGGCTACTGACGTATCTCGAGAAACTGAATTTCCACCTGGTGGGCTTCGGCTGCACCACCTGTATCGGCAACAGCGGGCCGCTTCCGGAACCCGTAACGGAAGCCGTGCAAAGGGAAAACCTCGTCGTGGCGGCGGTGTTGAGCGGCAACCGCAACTTTGAAGGCCGCATCAACCCGCTCGTGAAGGCCAACTACCTCGCGTCCCCGCCGCTGGTCGTCGCGTACGCGCTGGCCGGCCGGATCGATATCGATCTGACCAACGAGCCGCTCGGCGAGGATTCGACCGGAAAGCCCGTTTATCTGCGCGACATCTGGCCCAGCAATGAGGAGGTGCAGAACACGGTTCGCAGCTCCGTCCATCGCTCCATGTTCGAGCAGGAATATGCCCGGGCCTTCGACGGCGATCCGAACTGGCAGGGCATGCCCGTGCCCACCGGCGAAATCTTCCAGTGGGACGCCGCCTCCACTTACATTAAGAAGCCGCCGTATTTCGACGAGATGGTGGATCCGGACAAATCGGTGGCGGATCTTTCCTCGATGCGAGTCCTGGCCTTGCTCGGCGATTCCGTCACCACGGACCACATTTCGCCCGCCGGTTCGATTCCCAAAGACAGCCCTGCCGGCCAATACCTGATCGCGCACGGCGTGCAGCCCAAGGACTTCAACTCCTACGGCGCAAGGCGTGGCAATCACGAAGCGATGGTGCGCGGCACGCTGGCGAACATTCGCCTCCGCAACCAGCTCGTCCCTGAAATCGAAGGGGGTTGGACCGCGCACCAGCCTGATGGCAAGGCGATGTTCATCTACGACGCCTCCATGCAATATCAGAAGGAAGGCGTCCCGCTGCTGATCATCGCCGGCAAGGAATATGGCTCGGGCTCGTCGCGCGACTGGGCTGCGAAAGGCGTGATGCTGCTGGGTGTCAAAGCCGTGATTGCGGAAAGCTTCGAACGCATCCACCGCACGAACCTGGTGGGGATGGGTTTGCTGCCGATGCAGTTCCGCAGCGGCGAAAACGCCGCAAGCCTGAAACTGACCGGCAAGGAAACTTACCACATCACCGGAGTGCGCTCCGCGCTTTTAAATGGCGGCAAGCGTCAAGCCACGGTGCGTGCAGTCGCACCCGACGGCCACGAAACCATCTTCACAGTTGACATTCGAGTGGACACGCCGCAAGAAGTGGAATACTACCGTTTCGGCGGCATTTTGCCTTATGTTCTTCGCCAGGTAGCAGCCGCTCACGCGTAAATGACGAAGCCGGCTATTTCTTCGTCCCGGTCTTCTTCGCAGCAGCCGGCCGAGCCGGCTCCGGCCCGACGCGTTTGATGGTCACGCTGACCAGTTTCACGGGCGTCCGCGGCTTGTCATTGCCGTCCCGCGGGACGCGGGCGATCTTGCCGACGATGTCCTGCCCGTCGATCACCTGCCCGATGATCGTGTACCCGCTATTGCCGGGCGCCGGGTCGAGCGAAGGATAAGCGGCTTCGGTGATGAAGAATTGGCAGCCGCCCGAGTTCGGCCTGCCGATGTTGGCGATTCCAATTCGGCCCGGCTTGTCGAACTTCAGGCCAGGCACGATTTCGTCTCTCATCTTGATACCGCAGTCATGCGCGCCCGTGGCGGTCGGATCGCCCGTCTGGATCATGAAATTCGGAATTACGCGATGGAACGTGATGTTGTTGTACAGCGGCTTGGTGACCATCGTCCCGTTGGGATCCTTCCACGGTTTGGTGCCGCGCGCCAGCGCGACAAAGTTCCGTACGTTCATCGGCGCTTCCTGCTCGTAGAGCTTGGCCGTGATCTGGCCCATGGACGTGTTGAAGATGGCATAGAGGCCGGGCTCGCTCATGGAGGAGGGCGCCGATCCGGCCGGCGGCTGGGCGCCAGTCTGCGCCCCCGCGCATGCGGCAGCCAAGGTGAAAAGAATAAGTGGTTTCATTGGATCTCCGCTGAGAACCCTCATTCTATACCGATTCCGAGATGCTAGCCGGGGAGACCTCGGAGGCCCCAGCCACATGTTCCGGCGGCGCCTACCCGCTACTGCTGCGATTGAAGCTCCGCCTGAAGCTGGCGGTACGCCGCCTCATCGTAGTTGGTCTTCAGCCGTTCGCGGCCTTCTGAGCGCGGATCTCCAGGGTGCGGCGCGTCGCGCTTGAGCGCGCGGCCGAGCAACGCCGTGGCTTCCGCGTCATGAGGATCCCGCTCGACCGCCGAACGGAGACTAGTTACGGCTTCCGCGAATTTCCCCGCCTTCCAGTACGCATACCCCAGATTGTAGTGATAATCCGGATCGGAGCTGTCGCCCTCGAGCGCTTTCTGAAAGTTCGCGATCGCCCCGGCGGTGTTGTTCAGCCGGTTCTGCGCGGCTCCCAGATTGTTGTAGACCTCGTTGAGCGGAACCGACGATGCCACCAACTGGAACGCGTGTTCGGCGCCGGCGAAATCGCCGCTGGAATACCAGCAAAGGCCCAGAAAGAACTGCGCTTCCAGATAATGGGGATTCGAGCGATCGACCCGCGCCAGCCACATCGCGGCCGCCTGGTAGTCCTTGTTCACCCAGTAGCTCATTCCCAGTTGAAAGCAAGGCTGCGAATAATGCTCGTCCAGTCGCGCCGCCTGGGCGAAGAACCGCTGCCGCTGCTCGGGATTTTGCGCGAGCAGTCCGCGGATATAGCTTTCCACGGCATCAAGCCGCACGCGCGGCCGGTCGCGCATGAAGGCCTGCTCATCCGGAGCACCCTTGGGATTGAGATACTGCAACGCACGCCACGCCAGGTGCGCCTCCAGCGGCGCCAGGTCCTGCAGCGCGCGCACCTCCGTGAATTCGGGGAACTGCCGCAGATGTTTCAGGTCCAGAATCCGGGCGCTCACCTGCAGCGAACCGGCCCCGGCTTCCTTACCTGCCGGCGGCGGCGTCACCTCGAAATAGCCGTAAATCACGGTCGACGCGTCCAGCGATTGCCCGATCTTGATCACGCTGGCATGCGTCAGTTCAGCGCCGGTCCGCAACGAGAGCCGCCGGTAGGCTTCCAGCCGATCGGCCCGGTCGAGCACCAGCAGGCCTTCGGACGCCAGCGAATCGTGCATCGATTCGGAGATGCTTTCTCCGATCCAATCCAGGTCTGGTTTGGAATGATTGAAAAACGGAAGAACCAAGACCGTTTCAGCCCGCAAGACGCCGCAAAACAGCGCCATCGCGGCAAGGTAGCGTCGCATGCACTTTCAGTGTAGCCGACCGGGCTGCGGAGAAACACAAAAGGCGGCCGAGTTTTTCGCCGGCCGCCCCGCCTGACTAACGAACGTTATTACTCGTTAAAAACCAGCTTAGTTGAGCTGCCGCCAATGTGAATTTCCTGGATGCGCATTTTGCCATCAGCGTTCGAAAAACGG
>Ga0335078_10018563_pt1 | contig 10341 bp, 6 predicted proteins | sample Lox_Sample_32_FD_206711 | JGI IMG/M metagenome (GOLD analysis project Ga0335078, IMG submission 206711) | Soil microbial communities from Loxahatchee National Wildlife Refuge, Florida, United States - Lox_Sample_3.2 | ecosystem: Environmental > Terrestrial > Soil > Wetlands | place: USA: Florida...
TTGCCCCAGTCGGTGGAGTTGGTCATGGGGTCCTTGGGAATCCGGCGCAGAAACTTCATCTTCTTGTCCACCTGTCCCGAGAGCTTGACACCTTCCACGAGCGCCTCGAGGCTATCCGGATAACCATACGTATCCACTTTCCCTGGTGGGAGCAGACCCTGGTCAGAAGCGTCCTTGTATTTATCGATGGCGTGTCTTATTTCGTCCAATGCGCGATGAAGGTCCCGCTCCCGTTCCCCGCGTACTTTCGAGCGGGCTAACGGGACCGACATCGATGTCAGGATCAGCAGGATGGTGAACGCGACGATCAGCTCGATCAACGTAAGGCCGCGCTGGCTGCGACGAACGCGCATGATCAACCCTATTTCACAGTGACCGCGATCGCCGGCGTCGCGCTCAGAATTGGTTGTGACTTGGAATTGCGCAAAACCAGGCTGGGTACCGTCACCACCGTTTGGCCCTTGCCCACGGCCTGAAATACCAGGGTGAGGATCGATCCCGACCCCGAGACGCCACCCGTCGCAGGGAAGCGGCTTACGTTCACCGTCGCCTCGCCGGTGTCGTTGATTACATTCTTCGAGAAGGCCACCTGCTGCCCGTCGCTGGCCAGCAGATTGCCGCGCACCACGTCGGTCAACTGGAGGATTTTGGGATCGAAGCGGATCAGCATCGGCGTGGATGCGAGATCCGCGGCGTTTTCCACCATCAGGCTTAGAGTGACCGTTCCGTTGACCTGCGCGACAGCCTGAGCAGGCACGAATTTTACGCTGACCTTCCCCGCTGCCTCCTGCGTGGCTTGCACCTGCGGCTTCACCAAGGGAACCGGCACGCCGAGGGGCGGCGCGCCTGCCGGCGGCGCATTAACGCCCGGAATGCGCAGAGTCGCCGCTCCCGGCGGAGGAGCGCCTTGCGCCGGCACGACGATACTCGGCGTAGCCCCAGCCGGCACCGCTTGCGGCTGTTGAGTAACAGCGGGAGCCACGGGCACTGGGACCGGCTGGTTGGCCGGCGGAGCCGCTGTTGGAGCAGCCGCTTGCGGTTGCGCTGCGGGCGGCGTTTCTGGCTTCGGCTGCGCGTAACGAATTCTGAAGACCGTCGAGTTCCCCGAATCGATGGTCTTGAGATTGGTGTCCGTAATATCGACGGCGCGGAGGATATGCGGAATCAGAACGATAACCAGTTCGCTCTCTTTGGTCGTGTTCGTCTCACTGGTGAACAGGCGCCGGAGCACGGGAATGTTTCCCAAGCCCGGCACACCGCTGACGCTCTTGTCGTACTCGACCTGCATCAGCCCGCCCATCAGGTTGATTTCGCCTTGTTTCAGGCGGACATCGTTGATGATCTTGGTCTGCGCCAGCTCCGGCTCATTGATGCCGCCCAGTGGGACCTGGCCTGTCACGTTCGAAATGTCCACCTCCACGTGCAGGGAGACTTCGTTGGCGTTGTGCACATACGGAATGATGTCCAGGTTTACGCCCGTCTCCAGAAACTGAAACTGCGTGTTAACCAAGGGATTGATGCCAACGCCGCCGATCCCCGGCTGAAAGCTTCCCGTGGCATACGGCACCTTGTCGCCGATTTTCATGCTGACCTTCTGCCGGTCGACCGCGCGCACCTGCGGCCGCTGCAGCACTTTGGTGTTGGCATCGGTCAGCAGGGCATTGAGCAATCCCCCCGGAAGAGTAAGGGAAAAGTCCCGCGTGCTGATTCCCGCGATGTTGGAAAGAGGAATCGTTGTGTTGGTGGTCGTCGAAGTAGTGGTAGTACTGGACGAGGAGGTTGTGGATGTGCCGGCGTTGTTCGGAATCGTAATACTGGTGCGCGGGGTGAAGCTGATCGGCGAATTGATGCCGTTGGGAGCGATGGCCGCGGCGAGGTCTTTCTCCAGATTTCGATTGACCGTCATCACCAGGACATCCACCAGCACCTCGGACCGCGGCTTGTCCAGGTCGGCGATAATCTTCTCCGCCAGCGCCACCTTGTCGGCCTCGCCGCGGACGATAATGGCGTTTTGCGCGGCGTATTGAAATGCCTTCGACAATTCCGTAACGCTGCGGATGGTGCCCATCATCTCCGTCAGTTCCTGCGCCGTGAGCACGTTATTCAGATAGAACACCTTCGTCACATAATCTTCGAAGTTGCGGCGCGTGGTGGGATTGTCCTGGGTCACGAAAATCGTGTTCGCGCTCAGGGGTTTCCAGAAGGATTTCGTGATCAGTGCCAGATCGTCCAAAGCCTCATTGAGCGTGGAATTGTTGAGCTCAATCGACTGCGGCTTCATCGGCGTTCCGCCGCTGGTGTAATCGGGATCAAACAAAACGTTAATACCGGCGTACTTCCCGACGGTCTCGAACAGGACCTTGGGAGGCTGGTTATTCATCTTGAGGTAGATGGGCTCGGCATTCAGCGGCTTGAGCTCGGGCAGCGGCTGCATGGACTCGAACTTCTTCTGTTCCTTCTGCCGTTCCGCCTCGGCCGGCGTGAGCGCGGCCTCCTCGGGCTTACGCTCCGCCGGCGGCTTCTCTTTCTCGCGCTCGATCATGCGCTTGGTGCGCTCGATCTCCTCCGTCGCCATGGTCGACGCCGGGTTGATGCCATAGCCCTTCTGGAACTCGACTAATGCCTCATTGAGCTTTCCCTGTTCGCGAAGCTTGAGACCCAGCTCCACATGAAACTGGCCGGCATAGAAGCGCAGGCGCGACGCGGTGAGCTGATAAGAGATCTCCGCCGGATCCTCGCTCAACGCCTGCTCGGCATACGAAATGGCCTTATCCCAGTCTTTGCGCACCTCCGCGGCCCGGCTTTGAGCCAGCAGTTTGTCGCCTTTCCGGGTGCGCGCCGCGAGCGTGGCGGCCAGCGCCAAAGCCAGCCATGCATACCCCGCCATCCGTGCTAACCGATGAAAAGTCAGCATGTTATCTCTGGCATGATGATATTGTGGCAGGATGCGGCGCTGGCGGCACGTGCTTTATCATCAAATTATCTGACGAGTGACGGGTTTCCGGCGTTGACAGCAATTTTGGATCAGAGACCTCTCGGAACGAACTTTGGCGGCAAAAGAAGCTGAAATCAAGATTTTAAGCGACAACCGGCAGGCCGGTCACAATTATTTTCTGATGGACCGCGTGGAAGCGGGCATCGTGTTAACCGGAACGGAGGTCAAGTCCGCCAAATCGGGCAAGATCCAGCTCCGGGAAAGCTACGCTACCATCGAAAAGAACGAAGCCTGGCTGGTGAACGCGCACATCAGCGAGTATTCGCACGGCAACCGCGAGAACCACTCGCCGGTGCGCAGCCGGAAACTGCTGCTGCATCGCCGCGAGATTGATAAATTGTTGGGGAAGACCCGGGAAAAAGGTCTTTCGCTGATTCCGACCAAGATCTATTTGAAGAGTGGGAAGATCAAGTGCGAGCTGGCGCTGGCTCGCGGCAAGAAAATGCATGACAAGCGCGAGGCCGAGCGGGCACGCAGCGCCGAAAGCGAGGCGCGGGACGCGGTCCGGCGGAGCAAAGCCAAATATGGAGTGTAAATGGAAATACATCTAGAGCGGAAACCGGCCGAGGCTGTTGAGTGCGACGCGCTCGTGGCCCTGACCTTTGAGGATCAGCCCAACAGCCGGTTCCAGGAATCGCTCGGCGAAGTGTATAGCTCGGGCGAGGTGACAGGCAAGATTTTCGAAATGACGCTGGTGCACCACCTGGCCGGATTCCGAGCCAAGCGGCTGCTGCTGGCCGGGGCGGGGAAGAAAGAGAAGTTCACGCCCGCCGAGTTGCGGCGCGTGAGCGGGGCGGCCTTGCGCTATCTGAAAACACGTTCGCTGCGCTCCATCGCTTTCCTGCTCGATGCCAAATATGCCGACGCGGAGGATGCAGAGGCAGTGGTGGAGGGTGCGCTTGTCGGCGACTTCGAGCCTGATCGCTACAAAAGCGAGAAGAAAGACGTGAAGCAGGTGGATCGTTTCACGGTGGCGGTGCCGGGCGGTGGCGCGGACCTCGACGCGGGCGTGGAACGTGGCCGCATCACCGCGGAAGCGCAGAACCTGACGCGCGAATTGGCGAATGAGCCGGCCAACCGGTTAACGCCGATGCGCCTTGCGGAATCGGCACGCACCACGGCGGCGGCGTATGGACTCGAGTGCGATGTGCTCGATCAGGATCGCATGAAGCAGCTCGGCATGGGATCGCTGCTGGGCGTGGCCATGGGCAGCGACGAGCCGCCCGCGCTGATCGTTCTGCAATACAAGCCGGCCGGTGGATCGAACGGCGCCGTGCATCTAGGTCTGGTGGGCAAAGGCGTGACGTTCGATACCGGCGGCATCTCCATCAAACCAGCCGACGGCATGGAAAAGATGAAGTACGACATGTCGGGTGGCGCGGCGGTGATCGGGGCCATGCGCGCGCTCGCACAACTGAAGCCGCCGATTCCGGTAACCGCGTTGATTCCGGCGGTCGAGAACATGCCCGGCAGCCGCGCGCAGCGGCCCGGTGACATCGTGACGTCGCTCTCGGGCAAGACCATCGAAGTGATCAACACCGACGCCGAAGGGCGCCTGATTCTGGCCGACGCCATCACCTACGCCAAGCGCCTGGGCTGCACACATCTGGTGGATGCCGCCACGCTTACCGGCGCGGTGGTCGTCGCGCTGGGGCATGTGAACATCGGAGCTTTCGGCAACGATGATGAGCTGGTGGAGCGCGTGCTTCAGGCCGCGCGCGAAGCCGGTGAAAAGATGTGGCGCCTGCCGCTCGATGAGGAATACAAGGAGCTGCTGAAGAGCCCCTTCGCCGACATGGCCAACGTCGGCGGGCGACCGGGCGGCGCGATCACGGCGGCATGGTTCCTGCGCGAGTTCGCCGACGACACGCCCTGGGTGCACTTGGATATCGCCGGCACCGCCTGGCTGGACGAATCGAAACCGTACGCCTCGAAAGGGCCGTCGGGAGTGGGCGTGCGCACGTTTGTGAATCTGGCGATGGACTGGAAGGATTAGGGAGGGACGCGCCGCTACAGCGCCGACGTTTCTCGTTTTTGCCGCCGGCCGCGCAGTACATCGATCACAAACTGATCGCGCGCGGCTTTTACATCTTCAATGGATTTCTTCGACCAGTCATAGAAGCCTTTGCCGGTCTTGGCACCCAGATCGCCGTGCGCTACCTTGGCGCGATAGTTGTTCGGGGCTTTCGGCAGGTTGTATAAATCCTGCGCTACGTAGTCGACGATGGAGAGCCCCATGTCCAGACCGACGATGTCCTGATGTTCAAAGATTCCGTACGCCGGGAAGCGCAGGCCGAAACCATTTTTAATGACGAAGTCGACATCCTCCACATCCGCGATTCCTTCCTCCACGATATAGGCGGCTTCGCGCACCAGCGCCATTTGCAGTCGATTGCCAAGCTGCCCCGGGCGGTCGCGTTTCACAATCACGGGCACCTTACCGCACGCTGCCAGAAGCTCGCGCACGCTTTGCGCGATGCGCGGCGACGTCTTTTCGCCCTGCACGATTTCCACCAGCGGCATGAGGTGCGGCGGATTCCAGAAGTGTGTGGTCAACACGCGCTCCGGGTGCCGGCAGCGCGAGGCAATCGCCGTGATGCTCAAGCCGCTGGTATTGCTCGCCAGCACTGCTGACTTTCCGGCCAGCGAGTCCACGCGCGACATCAGCCGCTGCTTGAGCTCCATGTTCTCGGGGATGGATTCGATCACCAGATCCGCATCGCCCACCGTGCGGTCGAACGCCGCCGAAGCATCCAGGTGTTCCACGGCTTCGCGTACCTGGTTCATTTCGGCGAGCGCATTGTCCGCGAGCACGCGGAGTTGGGCGCGCGCGGCCGCCAGTCCCTTGGCGGCGCTTTCGTCACTGCGGCCGAGGATCGTGGCGTGAACGCCGCCGAGTGCCAGAGTGCCGGCGATGCCCGGCCCCATCATGCCCGTGCCGATGACAGCGGCGTTGCGGAAGCTGGTATTCGACATGCAGTGATTGTAGCGGAGTTGAACTGAGCTGCAACGTTAAGCTACAATCCCTTTTAACTTGCGCTCGTAACCACCCCATTTGAGGTCACGTCTTACATCGGTGCCAATTTTCAGGTTTACATCACGATCACGCTATCTCCGTAAGCTCTTCGCGCCGGCCGCGTGCTTTGCTGTTTCCGCGGGGATGGCGCTCGCGGCCACGGTAGCGGCCCCTATTCGCAGTGTCGTCTTCGAACCCAACGTGGGCCAAACCGACACACGTGTGAAGTACCTGGCACACTCCGCGCACGCAACGCTGTGGCTCACTGAGCGCGGGGCTGTTCTGAAGACCGCCCCGGGCCGCGATCGGAAATCCGCGCGGACGGTTTTGAACCTCCGCTTTGCCGGTGCGAATCCCCAGCCGCGCATGGAAGCCGAGGAACGGCACACCGGGGTGAGCAATTACTTCATCGGAACTGACCCGAACAAGTGGTACACGGACGTCCCGCAGTTCGGCAAGGTCCGGTACCGCGAGGTCTATCCCGGCATCGACGTGGTGTTTTACGGAAGCGCGAGCGACCTGGAATACGATTTCGTGCTGAGCCCCGGCGCGAATCCGGCGAAAATCCGGCTGGCGTTTGACGGCGCTGAGGCTGTCACCGCCGATGCAACCGGCGACCTAGTGGTGAAGGTCGGCGATGTGGAGTTACGCAGCCGTAAGCCGCGAATCTACCAGCGCGGCAGCGCAGGCGAAGAACTTGTGAACGGCCGCTATGCCGTGCTTGGAAAGCGAACGGCCGGGTTCGTGGTGGATGGTTACGATCCGGCGCGCTCACTGGTAGTCGATCCCATCCTCAACTATGCCAGCTTTCTTGGCGGCGAAGGGACCGACGTCGCCAATGCCGTGGCTATGGATCCGCAAGGCAATGTCTACGTGGCGGGCAGCACAAACTCGAGCAAATTTCCGACGAAGGCCGCCCTCTATCCCGGCCTGAGCAACGCGATCGACGTCGCGTTCATCGCGAAATTCAACCCCGCGGCGTCGGGCGAGAACTCGCTCATCTTCTCCACATACATAGGCGGTAATGTCAGCGACGAGGCGTTCGGTCTGGCTCTCGACAGCAGTAACAACATCTACATCGCGGGCCGGACGCTCTCAACGAATTACCCGCTGCATAACGCATTCCAAGTCGCGTTCAGCACGGCGACCAATTGCTCGGATTCCGCGGGAAATCCCGCGACTTGCGAGCACGCATTCGTAACGGAGCTCGCGGCTAATGGGAAAAAGCTGGTCTATTCGTCAAACCTGGGCGGAACCAAACAGGATGAGGCTTTCGGCATCGGCGTGGACGCCGCAGGTAACGCCTACGTGATGGGGCAAACCTTTTCCACCGATTTCCCGACGGCAGGGTCCCCATACCAAAGCACGCAAAAAGGCACCAACGATGGCGGTGACGTTTTCGTGTGCGAGGTGACGACGAACGGAACGAGCCTCGCATACTCGACGTATTTCGGCGGCTCGGAGCTGGAATCGCCCATCGGCATCGCTGTGTCATCGTCCGGAATGGTTTACGTCACCGGCACCACGACTTCCAGCGATCTGCCCACCACCTCCAACGCTTTACAGGGCTCGGCCAGCGGCGGCCCGGGGGACTCGTTTCTGTCGGTGTTCAATCCAAAAACGGGCGGTAGCGGATCGTTGGTCTATTCCACCTACCTGGCCGGCAAGGACGGTTCAACCGTAGCCAACGCGGTCGCGGTCGATGCAGCCGGATTGGTCTACGTGACGGGCGCAACTAACGCGGATGATTACCCGGTATCGTCGAACGCCTTTAGCAGCCACTATGCGGGATCCCTATCGCAGGGCGGGATTGCTGGCGTGGGAGATGTCTTCGTCACCAAGCTCGACATCACCGGTTCGGGAGCGGCACAAGTGGTGTACTCCACATTTTTTGGCGGAGCTCTGGACGACGAAGGCTTTGGTGTTGCCGTGGATTCGACGGGAGTCATCACCGTCGCCGGCCAGACCGATTCTCTCGCCATGCCCGTCACCAGCAATGCGTTTCAGAAATTTAACGCTGGACCATCGCCCACGGGCCAAGGCTTCATCGCGCGCTTCGATCCTTCGAAGTCGGGCGTCGCTTCGCTCGTGTACTCCACCTACATCGGCGGCAATCAAAACGATGAGCTGCTGGGCGTGGCGGTGGACAAAACCGGCAACTTCGTCGCCGCGGCGGGCAGCGTCCAATCGTCTAATCCACCGATCACGGTTTCGGCTTTGCAAAAGTCTTATGGCGGCGGGGGCAGCAATGCCTACGTTGTGGAGTTCGACTTCACGCAAAGCGGACCCACTCCGCGCACCGTCCTCAACGGCGCGAGCCTGGTGGATACGGGCTTGTCGCCAGGGATGATCTTCACGGTGATGGGTTCGGGCCTCGGTCCAGCGCAACCTGAAGTGGGTGGCATGGATGTTCATGGGCTGATACCTACCACGCTCGCCGGTGTTCAGTTGTTCGTTGATAATGTGGCGGCGCCGCTGCTCTATGTTTCGCAGCATCAGATCAACGCCGTCGCGCCTTACGAACTGGCCAATCGGCTTGGAGACAGCGTCAGCGTACAGGTGGTCTACAACGGCGTGGGCGGGAGCCTCACTGCCGATTTGTGTGTAATTGCCGCGCCGGCGATCTTTACCTCGGGCAATGGGCAGGGGATCATCCTGAATCAGGACGGCAGCTTCAACGGGCCGGGAGATCCCGCGCCTGCCGGTTCGAAGATCCGCATTTTTGCGACCGGCGAGGGCCTACTCATACCGGATGGCGTTGACGGCCTGTATACAAATCTGAACAGTCCGCCGCGTCCCGTGCTCCCCGTGCAGGCCATGATCGGTGGCGCTATGGCGACCACCAGCTACGCCGGTACGGTGCCCGGTTCGTTCGAAGGCTTCTTTGAAGTGGATGCCACCATTCCCGCCGGGACGCCGTCGGGCAGTAACCCGGTCGAACTGATCGTCGGGGGCATCGCCAGCACACCCGTGAACGTCGTCGTGAAATGAGCGCGGCGTCTCATTTCAACTCGATCACCAGCGTCCGGTAAGGCTTCGATTCCAGGTTCACGAGTTCGGGCGCGTCCTCTCCCTTGCTGTGCCAGATTACGTCGCCGGATTTCCTTTCGCGCACGGTTTTTTCATGCGTCGTGGAGTCGGTGCGCTGATAGCGGCAATCATCCAGGAACACGATCACCTGATCGGCGGCGCGAATGGATCGCTCGCGCGGCACGCCCGGGTTATACGTCACCTCGCTGACGCGCACGCGCGCGTTCTCCAGCGCAATCTTCACCGGGAGTGCCGCCCAGCCGAAACTCCACACGGCCCCGAGCGTTACCATCGCAGAGATCAGCGCGCTCAGCGCCATCGCTTTTCGCATTTCGTAGCCTCGCTTTCCGCATCAAGATAGCACGTGGTTGCAAGGGCGGGGATTCTACTGACACAATATCCTGCGTTATGCGATTGCGTGTGCTCGGCATCGTCCTGGCCGGAGGCAAAGGCACCCGGCTCTACCCGCTCACCAAAGAGCGCGCTAAACCCGCGGTTCCCTTCGGAGGAAAGTATCGCATCATCGACTTCGTGCTGAGCAACTTCATCAATTCGGGAATCTATTCGCTTTACGTGCTGACTCAGTTCCGCAGCCAGTCACTGCTGCAGCACCTCAACGAGGCCTGGCAATTCGGCAGCCTCCTGAAGAACCAGTTCATCATTCCGGTGCCCGCGCAGATGCGCTCGGCGGACGAAACCTGGTACCAGGGAACCGCTGACGCCATATTCCAGAACATCAACCTGATCGAGCAGGCAAACCCGGATGTTGTGGCTATCTTCGGCGCCGATCACATCTACCGCATGAATATCGCCACCATGGTCGAATACCACGAGCAGAAGAACGCGGCCCTGACTGTGGCGGCCATCCCCACCGAAAAGCGGCTGGCGGCGGATTTCGGCGTGATCGAGTGCCGGCCCGACGGCCGTGTGGTGCGCTTTCACGAAAAGAGGCCCGATGCGCCAACGATTCCCGGCGACCCAGATCGTGTCTTCGCCTCCATGGGCAATTACGTCTTCAATACCCGCGTGCTGCTGCGCGAGCTACAGGACGATGCCGCCAATGAACGCAGCTCGCACGATTTCGGCCACGATATTCTTCCCTCACTCGTCACCCGCTCGGAAGTCTACGCCTACAATTTCCAAGCCAATCGAATTGCCGGTGAGCCCGAGGACGCCATCGCGTACTGGCGCGACGTCGGCACCATCGACGCCTATTACGAAGCCAACATGGATCTGCGCAGCGTCTGGCCCGCGCTCAATCTTTACAATCGCCAGTGGCCGCTGCGCACCTCCAGCTTTC
>Ga0335078_10018564_pt1 | contig 10341 bp, 9 predicted proteins | sample Lox_Sample_32_FD_206711 | JGI IMG/M metagenome (GOLD analysis project Ga0335078, IMG submission 206711) | Soil microbial communities from Loxahatchee National Wildlife Refuge, Florida, United States - Lox_Sample_3.2 | ecosystem: Environmental > Terrestrial > Soil > Wetlands | place: USA: Florida...
CGGCGGCCCATCTGGGCCGGGTGCACTTCGCCGGCATCGGCGGGGCCGGCATGTCCGGGATCGCGCGCATCATGCTGGCCCGGGGCATCGCCGTCTCCGGGAGCGACGCGAGGGATTCGGCGCTGCTCGGCGAGCTGCGCGAGCTCGGCGCGAGCGTGTACATCGGGCATGCGGCCGGCCACCTCGGCCCCCTCGGGCCCGGCGACACGCTGGTGGTGTCGAGTGCCATCCGCGCGGACAACCCGGAACTGGCCGAGGCGACCCGGCGCGGGATGCGCGTGCTGCACCGGGCCGCCGCGCTGGCCTCGGTGATGGCCGGCCGGCGGGTGATCGCGGTCGCCGGGACGCACGGCAAGACCACCACCACCTCCATGCTCACCACGGTGCTCCGCGACTGCGGGGCCGACCCCGGCTACGTCATCGGCGGGATCCTCACCGAAACCGGGCTCGGCGCCGAGGACGGATCCGGCCCGGACTTCGTGGCCGAGGCCGACGAGAGCGACTCCTCGTTCCTGCTGCTGTCGCCCGACGTCGCCATCATCACCAACGTCGAGGCCGACCACCTGGACAACTACGAGAGCCTGGCGGACATCCAGGCGGCGTTCACCACGTTCGGCCGGCGGGTCAGCGGACTGGTGCTGACCTGCGCGGACGACCCGGGAGCCGAGGCCGTCGCGGCCACCCTCGATCCCGCCCGCGTCCGCCGGTACGGAGTATCCCCGCACGCCGACTACCGGCTCGCCGACGTGGCGTCCCTGGGGATGGCGATCAGCTTCACCGTGGCGGCCGACCACGGTCCGTTCGGCGAGATCGTCTCCCGGGTGACGGTGGACGTGCCGGGTCACCACAACGCCCTGAACGCCACCGCTGCCTTCGCCGCCGCGGTCGAGCTCGGCTTCGACCCGCCCTGGGTGGCCGCGGCCATCGCGGGCTACCGCGGCGCCCGGCGCCGGATGGAGCTCAAGGGCGAGGCGCGCGGGGTGCGGGTCCTGGACAGCTACGCGCACCACCCCACCGAACTCGCCGCCGACCTGCGCGCGGCCAGGGACATCGTGAACGCCGCGGGCCAGGGCCGGGTCATCGCGATCTTCCAGCCGCACCTGTTCAGCCGGACCAGGATCTTCGCGGCCGAGTTCGGCGCCGCGCTCGGGCTGGCCGACGAGGCCATCGTGCTCGACGTGTACGCCGCCAGGGAGGACCCCGAGCCCGGTGTCACCGGGCAGCTCGTCGCGGACGCCGTCCCCGGCGGCCGCGCCAGGTTCGTGCCCGACCCGGCCCGGGTCGCCGGGGTGATCGACGCGATCGCCGAGCCGGGTGACCTCGTGCTTACCATGGGCGCCGGGGATGTCACCGCGCTCGGGCCGCGGCTGGTAGGCAGCCTCCGGGGGGCGCCGGGGTGATCAGACCCAGTCGCGGCTGGCGCGTGGCGTTCGTCGCTGTGGCGGCGGCCGGTGTCGCCGCGGCCGCGGGGTGGGTTCTGTTCGGCTCGCCGCTGCTCGCCGTCCGTTCGGTGATGGTGAGCGGGACGCACCTGGTACCGCAATCGGAGGTCCTCGCCGAATCCGGCGTGGTGCCGGGCACGCCGCTGATCCGGGTGAACACCGCCCAGGCGGCGGCGCGGATCGAGCGGATCGCGCAGGTCAGCAGCGCGCAGGTCACCAGGTCCTGGCCGAACCGCCTGGTCATCGTGGTGCGCGAGCGGACGCCGGTGCTGGTCCTGCCGGCGTACGGCGGCGCAGGGTACGACCTGGCCGACGCGGACGGCGTGGTACTGATGCAGGTCGCCCGGCGTCCCGCGGCCCTGCCGCTCTATCCCACCGTGGCCCCGGCGGGCGCGCTGCGCGGCAATCCGGACCTGGCCGCGGCCGCCGCCGTCGTCACCGAACTGCCCGCCCAGGTGCGGCGTTCGGTGATCTCGGTCACCGCCCCGGCCCCGGATCAGGTGACCCTGCGGCTGGCCGGCGGGATAATCGTGCTCTGGGGCGACACCGGCCGGGCCGGGGTCAAGGCGCGGGAACTGACCATCCTCATGCGGTCGCACCTGCACTACTACGACGTGAGCGGGCCGGGGTCCGTCGCGGCCAGCTGACTGGCCCGGACTCGCCAATCCGCGACACGCTGCGCGGTTAGTTGACCCTGGTCCCCTCCGACCCTACTGTCCGTATCAATCGTGCGGACGGTAAAAACTCTAAATCTAAACCTGAAGGTGAAACCTGATGGTGCCGAACGTGCCCTGGCGTGAATTCAGGGAAGTGTCGAAAAACGTCTCCCGCCTGCTGGGACGGAATAGTTAAAACGAGCGGAAAGGTACCCTCCTCGTGGCAGCACCGCAGAACTATCTGGCGGTTATTAAGGTCGTCGGAATCGGCGGTGGCGGCGTCAACGCCGTCAATCGCATGATCGAAGAGGGGCTCAGGGGCGTCGAGTTCATCGCGATCAATACCGACGCTCAGGCACTGCTCATGAGCGACGCCGACGTCAAGCTCGATGTCGGCCGCGAACTCACCAGGGGACTCGGCGCCGGAGCCAACCCCGACGTCGGCTGCAAGGCGGCTGAGGATCACCGCGAGGAGATCGAGGAGGTGCTCAAGGGCGCCGACATGGTCTTCGTCACGGCCGGCGAGGGCGGTGGCACCGGCACCGGCGGCGCGCCGGTGGTCGCGAACGTCGCGCGGTCCCTCGGCGCGCTGACCATCGGCGTGGTGACCAGGCCGTTCGGCTTCGAGGGCAAGCGGCGTGTGGTGCAGGCCGAGGCCGGCATCGAGAAGTTGCGCAGCGAGGTCGACACGCTGATCGTGATCCCGAACGACCGGCTGCTCTCTATTTCCGACCGGCATGTGAGCGTCCTGGACGCGTTCAAGGCCGCCGACCAGGTGCTGCTCTCCGGTGTCCAGGGGATTACCGACCTGATCACCACGCCGGGGCTGATCAACCTGGACTTCGCCGACGTGAAGTCGGTGATGTCCGGCGCCGGTTCGGCGCTGATGGGCACCGGCTCGTCGCGCGGCGACGATCGCGCGGTGGCGGCGGCCGAGATGGCGATCTCCAGCCCGCTGCTCGAGGCGAGCATCGACGGCGCGCACGGCGTGCTCCTTTCTATCCAGGGCGGCTCAGATCTCGGCCTGTTCGAGATCAACGAGGCCGCTCAGCTCGTCTCCAACTCGGCCGCGGTCGACGCGAACATCATCTTCGGCGCGGTCATCGACGACGCCCTCGGTGACGAGGTGCGGGTGACGGTCATCGCAGCCGGCCTGGACCAGGAGCGCACCGGCCGGGGCGCGTCGGCCGGAGCCGGCAGCGCCGACGCCGGCGGCTCCTCCTTCAGCGCGAGCGCGAGCGTCAGCCCGGCTCCTGTTCCCGCTCCCGCTCCTGCTCCCGCGCCGCCGCCGGCGCCAGCGCCCCGGCCCGCCCCCAGCCCGCCGCCCCCCCAGATCCCGGAGGCCGTCCCCGACACCAGCTTCGCGTCGGTCGCCGGCTCGGTTCTCGGGGCGCCGGTGCCCGAGGACGGGATCGCGGCGTACCCCGACCTGGCCACCGCGGACGAGATGCCCGCGCCGGAACCGGCGCCGGCCGCGACCCCCGAACGCTCCGAGCGGCCGGAGCGGATCGCCATGGCCACCGATGCCGCCGACTCCTCGTCCTACCGCCCGGCGCACGCCGAGTCGGCGGCCAGGACCTTCGACGTCGCCGCCACGCGCCGCCGCCCCGTCGTATTCGACGAAGACGACGACCTTGATGTCCCCGACTTCCTGAAGTGACCGGCCCCGGCCGGCGGGACGAACTCGCCCTGCGGCTGGCCGAAGTCCGCGGCCGCATCGCCAGGGCGTGCGAGGCGGCCGGGAGGGACGTCAGCGAGCTGACGCTGATCGCGGTGACCAAGACCAGGCCCGCGTCCGACGTCCGGCTGCTCAGCGAGCTGGGCGTGACCGACATCGGGGAGAACCGCGACGCCGAGGCAGCGCCGAAGGCGGCCGCGTGCGCCGACCTGGATCTCACCTGGCATTTCGTCGGGCAACTGCAGACCAACAAGTGTGCCAGCGTGGTGCGGTACGCCAGCTTCGTGCATTCGGTGGACAGGCCGCGCCTGATCAGCGCCCTCGGCAAGGCCGCGCGCCGGGCCGGGCGGGTGATCGAGTGCCTGGTCGAGGTGAGCCTGGACGGTGACCCGGCCCGCGGCGGTGCGGTAGCGGAGCAGGTGCCGGTCCTGGCCGAGGCGCTGGCGGCCGAGGAGGGGCTGGTGCTCGGCGGCGTCATGGCTATCGCCCCGCTGTCCATGCCGCCCGCCGATGCCTTCGCCCGGCTGATGGTGAGCGCGGCCGTGGTGCGCGAGGTGCGTCCGGACGCCACGGTGATCTCGGCCGGCATGAGCGGCGATCTCGAGGCCGCCGTCGAAGCCGGCGCGACACACCTGCGAATCGGTACGGCGTTGCTCGGCGATCGGGGGCCGCGTGTCCGGTAATGTCCCACGCGTGAGGCCGAAACGGCTGGCGACGACGGGTACAGGCTGGGAGGACTGAAGGATGGCCAGTGCCATGCGGAAGATGGCGGTCTACCTCGGCCTCGTAGAGGACGATCACCGCTTCCAGGACAAGTACGACTCCTACGGTGAGTACGAGGACTACGACGATCAGGCGGACCGGCCCGAGCAGGCCGAGGAGCCCGATGTCCGTGGCGGCCGTGATGACTACGCCGGCTACCAGCCCGCCGACTGGCGCACCGAGCAGGTGTCGCAGACGACGGATCTCGCCCGGATCACGACACTGCATCCTCGCACCTACAATGAAGCACGTACTATTGGGGAACACTTCCGTGAGGGCACTCCGGTGATCATGAACCTGACCGAGATGGTCGACAGCGACGCGAAGCGCCTCGTCGACTTCGCGGCTGGGCTGATCTTCGGGCTGCGCGGGAGCATAGAGCGTGTGACCAACAAGGTCTTCCTGCTGTCGCCGGCGAACGTCGAGGTGACCGCGGAGGACAAGGCTCGCATCGCAGAGCGTGGCTTCTTCAACCAAAGCTAGGCCGGTTCCGCCGGCGGCAGGGACAGAGGGTGGATCGTGCAGTACCTGAGGGAAGTCCTCACTTATCTGCTGACGATCTACCTTGTGGTCCTGATCGGCAGGATGATCTTCAGCTGGGTGCAGGCGTTCGCCCGCGAGTGGCATCCGACAGGCATACTGCTGGTTATAGCCGAGAGTATCTTCACGATTACGGATCCGCCCCTTCGGCTCCTGCGCCGTTTCATCCCGACCCTCCGGCTCGGCATGGTGGCCCTGGATCTCAGCTTCATGGTTCTGTTTATCGTGATTCTGATCCTGCTTGAAGTGGTCGTGCCGCGCCTCTGATTCCGGTACCGTCGTGAGGAACACGGTCCAAGTGCGCCGAGGAGACGAGATGCCGCTGACGCCCGCGGATGTACGGAATAAGCAATTTAGTACGACCAGGCTTCGGCCGGGCTACGACGAGGAAGAGGTTGACGCCTTCCTCGACGAGGTTGAGTCCGAGCTCGACCGGCTGATCCAGGAGAACGAAGAGCTCCGGGCCAAGCTGGCGGAGTGCATGCGCGGTGGTAAGTCAGCGGTACCCGCGTTGAGCTCCCCGCTGTCCGACCCGAAGCCTGAGATGATGGCGCCCGAGCGGATGGAGCCCGAGCGCAGGCAGCCCGAGCCGGTCATGATGGGCGGGATGCCGCATATCGAGGACAACATGGACACGGCCGCCCGCGTGCTCTCGCTTGCGCAGCAGACGGCCGACCAGGCCATCGCCGACGCCCGCCGGGAAGCCGACGAGACCCTGGGTCGCGCCCGCCGCGAGGCGGACGAGGTGCTGACCAAGGCCAGGCGCCAGGCGGAGCAGATTACCGGCGACGCGCGGGCCCGGGCCGAGAGCCTGGAGCGTGACGCCCAGGAGCGGCACCGTCAGGCCATGGGCTCGCTGGTCCAGACCCGCGAGGAACTCGAGCGCCGGGTCGACGACCTGCGCGCGTTCGAGCGTGAGTACCGCAGCAGGCTGAAGGCGTACCTGGAAGGCCAGCTCCGGGACCTGGAGGCCGGTGTCACCGACAACGCGTCGTTCCCGTCGATGGGTTCGGGCACGCAGCCGTCGTCGATGCCGCCCGCGCTCGCGCCCAGTGGTGCGCGCAACGGCGGTCCGGGCACGGGTCAGTACGGCGTCCCCGAGGTGGTCCCGCATTCCGGTGGCTTCCGTACGAACGAGGGAGCACCCGCGCGCGAGCGCCGGTAGGTACGAACGATCTGAGCGGGGACCGCGGGGAGAGAACGCGTTGTGATTCGCTTCAGTGCGTTTCTCGTTATCGTCGCGGTAGGACTGCTGATCGCCGGTGTGGTCACGAGCAAGCTACTGTTCGTCTACATCGCGATCGGCGTGAGTGGCGTGGCCCTGCTGGCGCTGGGCGTAGGCGTGGCCATCAACTGGCGTGAGCTGACCGGCAAGCCCGGAACAGCTCAGCCAGAGATGGCCAAGCCCGCGTCGGCCCAGTCCGCGACCGCCCAGCCCCAGATGGCCCAGCCCGCGCCGGCCCAGTCCGCGACGGCCCAGTCCGCGACGGCCCAGCCCGCACCGGCAAGGACCAGCGCGCAGCAGCCCGCCTCCGTCCCGCCGGAGCCGGTCCCGGCCGTTCCGGCTTCGCCCGCCGGAGTTACGGCTCCGGCCGCCGGAGCGGCTCCCGCCGCAGCCGGCTGGCCCGTCACCGCCACGTCAATCCCGTCCGGCCCGTCCCGGGCCGGCTACCTGCCCGCCGCCGAGCCGCCACCGCCGAGAGCCAGGCCCGCCCCCGCCCCCGCCCCTGGTCCCGTCCCTGCCCCTGGTCCCGTCCCGCCCGGCGGTTCCCCCGAGTCCCGCCCCGGCTCCCAGCCACCGGGTTCACGTCCGGCTGACCAGTCCCGTGCCCCGGCCGCGTTCACCCCGCGCCATGAACCCCCGGCGGCCGGTGTCTGGGCGTGGCGTGATGATTCGCTCCAGACCCCATCCGCCCCGGTTCAGCCCCCTGCGTCGACCCGCCCCCCCGGCTGGACCGTCGCCCCCGCGCCTGCGACATCGCCCCAGCCGACCCAGAAACCCGCCCCGCCCGCCGACGACCAGCATCCAGCCACGGAGCAGCGGTCCACCGCGAGCAGGCCCGAGCCGGAGCCCGCTCCTGAGCCGGAACCTGCGCCCGAGCCGACCCTCGTCTCCGGCACCGCGGCTGTCACCGCGGCCGCGGCTTCTCAGGCCGAGCAACCTGAACAGGACAAGCAAGCCGGCCAGGCCGAATCCGCCAGCCTGGACCCCGCCATCGAGGTAACCGTGGTCCCGGGCGTACCCAGATACCACAACGCCCACTGCATCCTCATCCGCTTCATGGGCGATAGCGATCTGGACACGATGACCCGCGCCGCCGCCAGGGCAGCAGGCTGCACCCCCTGCCGCGCCTGCCTCCCCGACCAGCCCGGCAAGTCCCCCGAGTAACCCACGTCGCCCGTACCCCGCCCGACCCGGCGCCGGCGCCGAGGATAAGGCGTGGATGTCCCAACCACGTCGCTGGAACAGCATGAAAGTGGCATCCACGCCGTATGCGCCCGCGCCCTAACGCCGGCCAGACCCGCCTGAGCCAGAACCGCAGGCCAAGTTCCGCATCCACGTGCTCCCGCGCGTCACCGTGCGCCGGATCAGCCGCATCAGCCGATTCAGCCGCATCAGCCTCAGCAGGCCCGAACTCCACCGCCAGCACCTCGCCCGCGATCAGCCCCGCGTGCTCGGTCAGCGCCGCCGCCAGTTCGGGACCACGCGCCGACCAGCGCAGCACGATCCGGTCGGTGACGTCCAGGCCGTCGCTCTTGCGCGCCTCCTGGATGAGCCGGATGACCTCGCGGGCCAGCCCCTCGCGCCGCAGTTCCGGGGTGATGGCCGTGTCGATGGCCACGGTCTCGCCTGCGTCGGTGGCCACCGCCCAGCCGGCCCGCGGCGTCTGCGTCACGATCACGTCGTCCGGGCCGGCCGTTACCACCGAACCCGACGGCAGCGGCACCGAAACCGTGCCGCCCGCCAGCACCGCGGCGGCGACGTCGGCGGCGGGCACCGCGGCGATCGCGGCCGCCACGGAAGGCGTCTGGCTCCCGAACCGGCGGCCGAGCGCCCGGAAGTTCGGCTTGACCACGTAGTCGACCAGCTCGCCGCTCAGCACGGAGAGCGAGGCCACGTTCAGCTCCGCCGCGATCAGTGACCGCAGCTCGGCAGGCAGCCGCTCGAATCCGGCCGCCCCGATCAGGGCCCGCCGCAGCGGCTGCCTGGTCCGGACCGAAGCCGCCGACCGGGCCGAACGGCCCAGCTCGACCAGCCTCCTGGCCAGCGCCATCTGCGTGGATAGCTCAGCGTCGATCAGCGCGGCGTCGAACTCAGGCCACGATGCCAGGTGCACCGACTCCGGCGCCCCGGCCCGGCGCAGCACGCCCCAGACATAATCGGTCACGAACGGCACGATGGGCGCCAGCAGCAGCGTCAGCGTGGTCACGCACTCGTACAGCGTGGCGAACGCCGCGGCGCCATCAGGAGAAGACGGCCCGTCCCAGAACCGCCGCCGCGACCGGCGCACGTACCAGTTGGACAGGTCGTCGATGAACGTGGTGAGCCGCCGGCCGGCCATCGCGGTGTCGAAGTCTTCCAGCGCCGACGTGACGTCGCGCGCCACCGCGTGCAGCTCGCTGAGCACCCACCGGTCGAGCAGCGGGCGCGAACCCGCCGGGGGAGCCGAGGCCGGGCTCCAGCCGCCCGCGTTCGCGTAGAGCACCAGGAACGAGGCGGTGTTCCAGTAGGTGAGCAGCACCTTCCTGACGATCTCGCTGAGCACGTCGTGCCCGACCCGGCGCGCGCCCCACGGCGAGCCGGAGGCCGCGAAGAACCAGCGCAGCGCGTCGGCGCCGTGCGCGTCCATGAGCGGGATCGGCTCGAGCACGTTGCCCAGGTGCTTGCTCATCTTGCGGCCGGTCTCGTCGACGAGCAGCCCGACGCAGACCACGTTCTCGTACGCCGAACGCCCGAACACCAGCGTTCCTACGGCCATCAGCGAGTAGAACCAGCCCCGGGTCTGATCCAGCGCCTCGCAGATGAACTGGGCCGGGTAGGAGGACTCGAACTCCGCCTCGTTCCGCCACGGCGCGCCGAACTGAGCGAACGGCATCGAGCCCGAGTCGTACCAGACGTCGATCACCTCGGGCACCCGCCGCGCCTCGCTCTCGCAGGCCGGGCAGGTCGAGCCCGGTCAGGTCCCGGCCGGCCAGCGCGGAGAGCTCGGCCAGCGAGCCGATGCAGGTCAGGTGCGACTCCGAGCACTCCCACAGCGGCAGCGGCGTGCCCCAGTACCTGGTCCGGGAGAGCGCCCAGTCCACGTTGTTCCGCAGCCACTCGCCGTACCGGCCGTACTTGACCGTCTCCGGGTACCAGCTGGTCCGCTCGTTCTCGGCCAGCAGCTTGTCCTTGATCGCGGTGGTCCTGATGAACCACGAGGGCACCGCGTAGTACAGCAGCGCGGTGCCGCACCGCCAGCAGTGCGGGTAGCTGTGCTCGTGCCGCTGCGACCGGAACAGCAGCCCGCGGTCGTCGAGGTCGTTGATCAGCCGCCGGTCGGCGTCCTTGAAGAACATCCCGCCGACCAGCGGCACGTAGTCCTCGAAGTGGCCGTCCGGCTTGATCGGGTTGACCACGGGCAGGCCATACGCGCGCGACGCCTCCATGTCGTCGGCGCCGAACGCCGGCGCCAGGTGGACCAGGCCGGTGCCGTCGTCCGTGGTCACGAATGACCCTGGCACGACGACGTGGGCGTCGGGGATATCGATGAGGCCGAACGGGCGGCGGTAACTCGCCCCGGCCAGCGCCTGTCCGCTGAACCTGGCGACGACGCGCCAGCCGTCACCGAGCACCCTGGCGAACAGGTCGTCGGCCACCACGACCCGGTCGCCATCCCGTGGCCTGCGCGCCACCACGTAGGTGGCGTCGGGGTGCACCGCCACCGCGGTGTTGGCGACCAGCGTCCACGGCGTGGTCGTCCAGACCAGCAGGTCGGCCCCGTCGAGCTCGCGCGGCGCGGCCTCGGGCAGCGTGCGCAGCCGGAACCTGACCGTGATGGCTGGGTCGGACACCGTCTGGTAGACGTCAGACTGGCCGAGCTCGGCGTCGGACAGCGGGGTGCCGCAGCGCGGGCAGTACGGGCTGATCCGGTGGTCGCGGACCAGCAGCCCGGCGTCGAACACGACCTTGAGCGACCACCAGACCGACTCGATGTAGCTGGGGTCCATGGTCCGGTAGGCGTTGTCGGTGTCGGCCCAGTAGCCCATCCGCCGGGACATC
>Ga0335078_10018566_pt1 | contig 10340 bp, 8 predicted proteins | sample Lox_Sample_32_FD_206711 | JGI IMG/M metagenome (GOLD analysis project Ga0335078, IMG submission 206711) | Soil microbial communities from Loxahatchee National Wildlife Refuge, Florida, United States - Lox_Sample_3.2 | ecosystem: Environmental > Terrestrial > Soil > Wetlands | place: USA: Florida...
ACGCGGACGTTCTCATCGATGACGTGGCGCACGCGTCGATTCAGGGGGTCTGGGAGGCTCGCCGCCCCGGCCGGCGTGGCCTCGCGCAGCGAGGCGATCCCGAGCGCCTTGCACGCCTGACGGCACTCGCACCGGCGCTGGTTGTAGCCCGAGCCGGCATGCTGGTGTCTGACCCCGGAGTGCACCGTGACGAACCGCCATCCGTCGAGGTGAAGGTCGACGTGTTCGGCGTCGAGCGTGCGCATGTCCAGCCGGACGGCGGCGCCGGCGTGGCTCATCAGCGCGGCGAGCTGGTCGAGCAGGCCGGTATCGGCACCGACCCACACGTTCTCCACGCGCGAGCACAGACGAGCCAGCCGGCGAGGGTCGGGCTCCGCCTGGCCGCTGTGCTCAAGGAGAGCGAGCGCGAGCGCGACCTCGAGCGCCGCCGAGGACGAGAGACCCGCGCCGAGGGGGACGTCGCTGCGGATCGTCAGCGCGCCCCCGCGGAGACAATGGCCGTCGCGCTGAAGCTCGCTCACCGTGCCGCGGACGAACGCACGCCATCCGCCGGTCGCATCGGGAGTACGGTCGAGCTCGATCGAGTCGGCCTCCTCGACGTCGAGGGCGAGAACGTCCAGCACCCGGTCCTCACCGGGGCGGATCTCGACGGTGACCCCGTGGTCGATCGCGAACGGCAGGCACAGGCCGGCGTTGTAGTCGGTGTGCTCTCCGATCACGTTCACACGGCCGGGGCCGAAGGCGAGGGTGAGCTCAGGCACGGTTCACGAGCTTCGCGTCGCGGCGACGAGGGGCCGACGTGCGCGCCGGGGATGGGTCCAGCGGTGGGATCCAGTCGCCGTGGGCGTCGATGAGCGCGTCGACGAGCGCGGCGATCTCGTCGAGCGGTAGCTCGGCCGCGGTGTGCGGGTCGAGCATCGCGGCGTGATACACCGGCTCCCGGCGGCTGGTGAGGGCGGCTTCGACGGTCAGTCCCTGAACGTTGACGTTCGTCTGCATGAGCGCCGCGAGGTGCGCCGGGAGGACGCCGACGGGTTCGGGCTCGATCCCGCCGTCGGTCGCGACGCACGGCACTTCGACGCAGCAGCGGTCGGGGAGGTTGTCGATCAGCCGGCCGCCGTTGTGGGTGTTCGGGACGTTACCGTTGAAGTGGAACGGCTCGCCGGTCTCGCACGCGTTGATGATGTCCGCTCCGTATTCGTTGCTGCGCTCGAGCCGCATCTCGGCACCGTTCTCGAGGCTCGTCGTGAACGCGTCCCATTCGGCGATCTGGCGTTCGCTGCGGTGCAGGTACTCGTCGAGCGGGATGTTGTACCGCTCGATGAGGTCGGGGCGGTGGGGTTTGATGAACCATGGGCAGTACTCGGCGAAGTGCTCGGAGGATTCGGTGACGAAGTAGCCGAAGCGCCGGAACAGCTCGTAGCGCACGCGGTTACCGTCGGGGACGAGATCGTCCTCGAGCACGCGCCACAGCGCCGGATACAGGTCCTGGCCGTGGCGCTCGAGCCGCAGGAAGAACGCCATGTGGTTGATGCCGGCGACGTGGTAGTCGAGATCTTCCGCGGGCACGCTGAGGTCGCGCGCGAGCTCTCCGGCGGTGTGCTGGACGGAGTGGCACAGGCCGACGGTTTGGATCGGGCTCGCCTCCGCGGCCGCCCAGCAGAGCATCGCCATCGGGTTGACGTATTGCAACAGGAGCGCGTCGGGGCACAGCTCCTCCATGTCGCGGCATACGTCGAGCAGGACGGGGATCGTGCGCAGGGCGCGCATGATCCCGCCGACTCCGAGCGTGTCGGCGATCGTCTGGCGCAGACCGAAGCGTTTGGGGACCTCGAAGTCGATGACCGTCGACGGTTTCAGCCCGCCGACCTGGAACGAGGTCACGACGTAGTCCGCACCGGCGAGCGCGGCGCGGCGGTCGGTGGTCGCCTGGACACGGGCTTGGCCGCCGGCGGCGCGAGCGAGCGTTCGGGCTGCGATCTCGGTGGTGCGCAGGCGCTCGGGGTCGATGTCCATGAGCGCGAGCGTGGTGGTGTCGGCCAGCGCCGGGAACCGCAGCAGATCGCCGATCAGGTTGCGGGCGAACACGGTCGAGCCGGCGCCGATGAAAGCGATCTTCGGCATCAGGGAAGGCTCATTTCGTTGGTTGGGGGGTCAAGAACAGACATCGAGGCGGCCGCTCCGGCCGGGATCGCGTCACGGTCGCGTAGTGCCGTTAGCGCGGCCTCGGCGCCGACGTCAGCGCCGGCTTGTTGTGAGAGCAGCCACCTGACCTCCATCAGGTCGCAGAACGCCTGGACCGGGTCGGTGTGCGGGGCGCCGACGTCGCGCACCGCGGCGATCCCGGGCTCGAAGATCTGCCGGCGCCAGCGCGAGCCGGCGGCGGTCTGGTCGTCGTGGCGGCTGACGAACGCGCGGGCGTCGCCGAGTAGCACTGCGGCCTGGCCCTCGCGGACCGCGAGGCCGGTGAGGGCCCGAAGCTCCTCGGCGTGATGGTCGCGCCCAGCGACCGCGACGGTCACGCGGAGGCGGTCCTCGCCTCCGGGGTCGCGCTCCATGTGCACCTCGTCAATCGTGTACCCGAGCTCGTGCAGGCGCCGCAGGCGGCACGCGACCCGCCAGCGCTCGTCAGTGACGATCGCGAGGTCGCCGTGGAGTTCGGTCCACAGGCCTTCATACGTCGTCGCGACGGTCTCGGCGGCCGCGATGCACTCCTCGTCGTCGACGCGATCACCGACCCGCCGGGCGATGTCACTCAGGCCGCCCGCGACGTTCTCGACCGTGATGTCCAGGTCGTGGCGCCGCTGCCCGGCCGACAGGCTCGGGTGTACCTCGGAGGTCTCGGCGTCGACGAAGTGTGCCTGCAGCGTCTGCCCGTCGCGTACGAACAGCGTGTTGGCCAGCGAGCAGTCGCCCCAGAAAATCCCGGACCGGTGTAGCTCGACCAGCAGGTTGGCCATCGCGGCGAGCAGACGGTCGCGCTGCTTGACCTCGCCCCGCGCCAGGCGCATGAACAGCCGGCGATACTGCCAGGAGCGCTCCAGGAAGCGCGTCACCAGCGCTCCTAGCTGGTCGCGTCCGCGGAGCACGACGCCGACCGCGCGTACGGCGGGCAGACGCCGGGACTCGAGCGCGCGCAGGACGTCGTATTCCCGTCTGACCAGCGGGTCGGGTGCCTCCTTGACGGCCAGCAGGCCGTCTGCGAGGTCGACGAAACGGACCAGATGGCGGCTCGGCCCGACCGGCACGTCCCGGAACGGCACGACCGTGGGATCCCATTCCGCCAGCGGCTGCGTCCACGGCAGCGCCAGAAGCTCGGCCGACGGGGAGCGGAGCCTGATGTCCAGAGCGTCGCCAGTCATCAGCGTGCCGGCGTCCGCCGCGACGCGCTTCCGAGCCGAGGGCGGCGCAGGGTCATTGGATAGGTGAACAGCTGTCCGGTCGCCGCGCGCTGCGTGGCGATGATCGTGAACACCAGCCAGTTGAACGCGACCAGAATGTTCATCAGGAAAAAGAACGGCAGAAACTGGACGGTGTAGGGGGAGCCGGTGGTGAGCCTCAGCCCGGCGCCGATCGCGACGACGTAGGCGGCGACCGACAGGTTGAAGCGGACCGCGGCCTCGGCGTGACTGCGCGCGAACGCGCTGCGCCTCGCAGGCGAGCCCAGCACCGCTAGCGGACCGATCACGCCGGCCGCGCCGACCCAGATCACCGGGCCGACGCACGCCACCGCGATCACCACCGCGACCAGCGCCGACACGTGGCCGGCCACCGCGGCCCGGAGGTGAAACCGCGCCTGCCCGTCATCGAGCGATTGAGGTGCGATCGCGCTCATCGGTACTTGAGGATGTCGTTGACCTGACGGTTGACCGTTTTCAACCCCTGCTGCGCGCTTACCTCGCCGAGCAGAATCTCCTCCATCGTGGGCTGGACGAGCAGGTTGATCTGCGGCGCGTCTAGCGTGATCGGGTACAGCATGGTGTGCTTGGCCTTGACGTAGGAGGTGAACGCGCTGACATCCACGCCCTGCTTCTCGTGCACGGCGACGGACCGGTTGGCGGCCTCGGGGATCGCCGGGAACACCACCGCGCTCGCGCCGACGATGTTCTGGCACTGGGGACTGGCGAGGAACTTGACCCACTGCCAGTCCTGGGCCTGGTGCTTGCTGCCGACCCAGATCGAGTCGGCGAGCCCGTTGAACATGCTCCAGCTGCCCTTCGGCCCGGCGGGCAGCGGGGTGAAGGCGACCTTGATGTTCTTGGCCGCGGTGTAGGTGCTGATCTGCCAGTCACCGTCAATCGCGAGCGCCACCTTCCCGCCGAGGAACATCGCAGTCTGACCCAGCGTGCTCGCCTGCACGAGCGGCGGCATGTACCCCTTGACGATCATGTGCCGCCACCATGCCATCGTCGCCGCCAGCCGCGGGTCGCTGTACTTGTAGTGCGTGCCCCACGGGTTCTTGTTCAGCAGCTGAAAGCCGGTGCTGGCTGCGAACCCTGACCAGGTGGTCTGGCCGTAGGTCAATCCGCCCGGGTCGAGTCCGAGCCCGTAAACGGCGACGTGGCTCGGGTCGAAGCCGGGCTGATCCCCGCGCCGGCCCTTGTCGTCGATGCTCAGCCGGGCGGCGATCTGCTCGAACGTGCCGCCGGTCTGCGGGTTCCAGGTCGCGTGATCGAGCTGCTGCTTGGTGATCCCGGCCTTCTCGAGCATCCCCTGGTTGGAGACGATCGCGATCGTGTCCCAATCCTTCGGGAACCCGTACCGGTTGCCGTTGGGGGTCTGCCACAGCTCGGCGAGCCCCGGGAAGTACCGGTTGGCACTGACTCCGTCGCGGGCGGCCAGCCGGTTCAGCGGCTCGATCACATCGCTGTTGGCCAGCTGCGGGTACTCCGAGAGATGGTCGGTGAACACATCAGGAGCGGTATCGGCGATGAACCCGGTGGCCAGCTCGGACCAGTAGTCGTTCCAGTCCGTGGTCTGGAGTTTGACCGTGATCGTCGGGTTGAGCTGGTGGAAGAGGTCAGCGCACTTCTGGTAGACGGGCGCCTGATTGGGATCCCAATTTGCGTAGGTGATGGTCACATCGCCATTGCTCGCGGCGCTGTCCGAGCTGCCGCACCCGGCGAGCCCGGCAATCGTGGCGGCGAGGATGATGGCCGTGGCCAGTCGGGTGAGTGTGCGCTTGTGTGGTGTCATGGTCAGATTTCCTCACTTGATCCCGGAGAAGCCGATCGAGTCGACCATCCGCCGACCGAGCGCGATGAACAGCACGATGATCGGGATCGCGGCCAGGAACGTGGCCGCCATCAGCCCGGACCAATCCGGGATCGCTGTCGGCGTCGATGATTTGAATGCGTTCAGCGCGACCGTCAGCACCTGCACGTTCGGCGCGCTGCCGGCAACCAGCGGCCACATGTACTCGTTCCACGCCGTGATGTAGGTCAGCACGGCGAGCGTGGTCAGTGGCGCGATCGACATCGGGATGATCAGCTGGCGGAAGATCCGCCAGCGGCTGGCTCCGTCCAACACGGCCGCCTCCTCGACCTCCTTGCTGATCCCGAGGAAGAACTGGCGCATGAAGAACACCGCGAACGGCGTCATCAACAGGAACGGCGCTGCGATCCCGAGATAGGTGTTCAGCAACCCGAGGTTCTTGACCAGCACGAAGTTCGGGATCAGCGTGAACACCGGCGGGATCATCATCGCCATCAGGAACAGGAAGAACAGCTTGTCGCGGCCCCGGAACCGCAGGCGCGCGAAGGCGTACGCCGCCATCGAGCAGAACAGCACCTGACCGACCGTGATCAGGGTGCACACGATCACTGAGTTCTTCAGCGCCGAGAAGAAGTTGATCGTGGTGCCGGTCTGCGCGCCTGTGGCCGCCGTGATCTCGTGCTGGGTGGCGACCCCGAGCGCCCGCTTGAAGTTGACGATCGTCGCTCCCGGCGGAACCAGCGACTGCTTGCCGGCGACCAGGTCCGGGTTCGAGCTGAGCGCCGTGCGGATCATCCAGAAGAACGGAAACAGGGTGATGACCAGCAGCACGCCCATCACCGCCCAGGCGGCGACCCGCCCCCAGTTGATCCGCCGCTTCGGCCGGGCGCGGCTTCGCAGCGCGCTGCTGACCGCGGCCGGGCTTGTGGGTGTCAGTGTGTCGGACATGTTTAGCTCCTCTGTGACCTAAGCGAGATCGGACTCGCTCGCCCGCAGCAATCGCAACTGAATTAGCGCCACGACCGAGAGCAGCACGATCAGGGCCACTGACAGGGCCGCGGCGTACCCCAGGTTGTAGAACTGGAACGCCTGCTGGAAGATGTACTCGTAGAGCACCCGGCTCGCGTTCGCCGGACCACCGGGCTGGCCGCCCAGACCGCCCGTCGCGACGTTGACGGTGTCGAACACCTGGAAGGACCCGATCACCGTCACCACCAGCACCAGCGCCAGCACCGGCCGCAGCAGCGGAAGCGTGATCGTGCGAAACATCCGCCACTCCCCGGCGCCGTCGATCGCGGCCGCCTCATACAGCCCCGCCGGGATCGTCATCAGCCCCGCGAACAGCAGCAGCGCCGTGTAACCCATGTTCCGCCAGATGTTGATCCCCGCGATCGTGGGGATGACCTGGCCCGGGGAGCCGAGGAACCCCTGGCTGGGGATCCCGACCAAGTTGAGGTAGTGATTGATGATCCCGAGGTTCGGATCGAGCATCCACATCCACAACAGCGCCAGCACCACGTTCGGGATCAGCCACGGCAGGACGAGAATTCCGCGCACGATCACCGACTTCGTGAGCCGGTGCATCAGCACCGCGATCCCGAGCGCCAGGACCGTTTGGATCCCGATGTTGATGATCACGTACTTGACGGTCACCTTGAGCGCGTTCCAGAACAGCGCGTCGGAGAACATCTCCTGGTAGTTGCGCAGGCCGATCCAGTGGCCCGAGTTGCGCAGCAGATCGAAGTTGGTGAAGCTGAGGTACAGACCGCGCAACGTCGGATAGAAAAAGAAGATCAAGAACCCGATGAAGCTGGGCAACAGGAACACGATCGCCCACCGAGTATCGGGACGCAGACGCGCGCGCGGCACGCGCGGCCGGCGCACCCGCACCGGGGCTGGAACCGCTTCGGCGGCTGGACGGATCGGAGCGGTGCTGGCCATCGTCAGCGCCTCAGCTCGAGCGTCGCGGTATCAGTCCGCTGGTCGACCGGATGCCCCCCGACGGCCAAGCCCGAGTGCAGGTCGAAGAAGTGGATCCGCGGGGTCTCGATTGCGATCTCGACCGTGCCACCGGTCCGGGCCCGCGAGGCGACATCGAACCGCGCCACGATCGGCAGCTTCGCCTCCACCGCCTCCGACTCGAGCCCCTGAATGACCGTGTCATCCAAATCGGCGGCGATCTCCTTGACCTCGTCGGTCAGCACCGGCCGGCCGCTCAGCTCCACATGCGCGACCAGCTCCGAGCCCAGCGCCTCGACCGCGCGAACGCTGCCGCGCAGCCGCCGACCATCGGGGCTGTCGGGCACGATCGCCGCGTCCTCGATGTGCTCGGGACGCACCCCGAGCCCGATCGTCCTGCCCACATACCGCTCCAGCTCGGCCGGCTCGGCCAGCGCGTCGGGCGCCAGCGCCAGCACCTGCTCGCCAACCCTCGCCACCAGCCGCCCGTCCGCCCGGTCGAGCACGGCTTCGAACAGGTTCATCGACGGGCTGCCGATGAAGCTGGCCACGAACAGGTTGGCGGGTGCGGTGTACAGCCGCAGCGGGGTGTCGACCTGCTGCAGCACGCCGCGTCGCATCAGCGCGACGCGGTCGCCCATCGTCATCGCCTCGACCTGGTCGTGCGTCACGTACGCGGTCGTCGCCCTGAGCTCGCGCTGGACCCGCGCGACCTCCGAGCGCATCTGCACCCGCAGCTTGGCGTCGAGGTTCGACAGCGGCTCGTCCATCAAGAACACCTTCGGCCGGCGCACGATCGCGCGGCCCATCGCCACCCGCTGGCGCTGACCGCCCGACAGCGCCTTGGGCTTGCGATCGAGCACCTCCTCCAGCCCGATCACGCCGGCGATCTCGTACACCCGGCGCCTGATCTCTTCCTTGGGCACCCTCTGCACCTTCAGCCCGTAGGCCATGTTGTCGTACACGCTCAGGTGCGGATACAACGCATAGTTCTGAAACACCATCGCGATGTCGCGCTTCTGCGGCGGGACATCGTTGACCACCTCGTTCGCGATCACCAACTCGCCCGAACTGATCTCCTCAAGCCCCGCCAACATCCGCAGAGCGGTCGTCTTCCCGCACCCCGACGGCCCCACCAGGACCATGAACTCGCCGTCCTCGATCTCAAGACTGAGCTCGTCGACGGCCCGAAAGCCGTTGTCATACACCTTTGACACGGCATCGAACGTCACGCTTGCCATCTCTCTCCTCTGACGAGGCCGATCGGCCCTGACCCGATTAACGCAACACCCTTGCGGAATTAGTCTCGCCGATCTAGACTGCCCTGTCAAGACCCCGCAGGGAAATTTTTGCAACACTCTTTAGATAATCATGTCTAGGCCCCGACAGCGAACCCCCTCCACCCGGACACCCCGGACCGGCGGCGCGCAGCCAAAGCTCCTGCGCCGCCTCAACGCCACGCTCGTGCTCGACGCACTCCGAGCCTCCGGGCCGATGCGAGTCAGCGACCTCGTCGACCAGACCGGCCTCTCACGCCCCACAATCGACGCGGTCGCCGACGAGCTGATCGGCCTCGGCTGGGTAGCCGAAGCGGTCTCCCACCCAGAGGGCCAGCGAGGCCGACCCGCCCGCCGTCTGGTCTTCCGACCCGACGCCGGATACGTGCTCGGGCTCGACATCGGCGAGCACACCATTCGATGCGCGGTGGCCGACCTGCGCGGCGACATCATCACCGAACAGCGCCAAGAACTCCAAGGGCTCGACGGCCCAGCGCGCCTCGTCGTCACGCGGCAAATCGCGCGCACGACGCTGAAGACCGCCCGACTCCAACTCGCAGACCTCCTCGGAGCCTGCGTCGGCTGCACCGGCGGGATCGATCCCAAGACCGGCGAGGTCCTGTTCACCAGCGCGTTCCCCGGACTCGAGCAGGTCAAGCTCCGCTCGATCATGCAGCGCAGCCTCGGCTGCCCCGTCGTCGCGGAGAACGACTGCAACCTCGCGGTCGTCGCAGAGCGCTGGCGAGGCATCGCCACCGATACCGACGACGTCGTCTGCGTGCTCGCCAGCGAACGCATGGGCGCGGGCATCGTCATCGACGGACGGCTCGTCCGCGGCCACGCCGGCGTCGCCGGCGAGATGCCCTTCCTCGGCGCCTACGAACAGGAGAGCGGCGCCGAGGGCATCGCTCAACTCACGCGCGAGCTCGCGACAAAAGCCCTCGCCAACGGCGCCGACGGGACCCTCAAAGAACTCGCCGCCGGAGAGCCGCACCGGATTAGCGCCGAGACCGTGTTCGCCGCCGCCCGTGCCGGCGACCCGGTCGCCATCGATGTCATCGACCGCTCACTGCAGCACGCAGGACCGGCGATCGCCGCCTTAGCGCTCGTCCTGAACCCCGAACTCATCGTCATCGGGGGCGGCATCGCCAACGCCGGCGAGCTCATCACCGAGCCACTCCGGCGCCAGCTTGCACACATGGCACGGCTTCCGCCGCGCTTGGAAGCCTCGACCCTCGGTGACCACGGCGTCGTCATCGGCGCCGTCCGCCACGCCCTAGACGACGTCGAGCCGCGCCTGCTCGACCGAATCGAGAACGCCGCGTAGCCACCGCCACGAGAAACGATCCGGCCTGTGCGGAGCGTCCCGTCACGGGTCGCCCGTCAGTAAACGGCGCCCACAGACAGGTCGCCGGCGCGCTGCCGTTCTGTGACCAACGAGCCACGACGTGGATGCTCTCACCGCCGCGCAACGCGACCGCTGTCGGACAGAGGGAGCGACGCATGCGCGCCTGCCCTGCAGATCTGCGCAACAGCGAAGGCAGGTGTCGACCGTCGCTTCGCGAGCGTCGCGCTTTTCGCCAAAGGTGCGCATCTCCGTGCCGTCGACGGCCCGGCGCGCCGGCGGCCCCTGCTTTCCGTGGTTGCCCAGACACGCCGAGGTGCTTGCTCGCAGCCCGGTTCGCGATGACTTGCAAGCGCACCTGGCTGTCGCTCCCCCGGCGTAGCGGCCACCGGGGTCAACGACGAGCTCGCTGCTGGTGCGGACGACCGATGAAAATCAACGGTGGCTCTGCGACTACTTGACGGAATTTGCGTCCGATTTCGCGGGAGGTATGTCGCGGGAGCGGGTGTTTGAGTGTTCTTTGGATCGCCGCGTGTGAGCTCGTG
>Ga0335078_10018567_pt1 | contig 10340 bp, 8 predicted proteins | sample Lox_Sample_32_FD_206711 | JGI IMG/M metagenome (GOLD analysis project Ga0335078, IMG submission 206711) | Soil microbial communities from Loxahatchee National Wildlife Refuge, Florida, United States - Lox_Sample_3.2 | ecosystem: Environmental > Terrestrial > Soil > Wetlands | place: USA: Florida...
AACATCGCCCGCGGCCTGGAATACCTGTCCCGGCGCCTGGACTCCGTCCTCGCCCTGCTAGGCGTCTTACCGGAAGAACCGGGAAGGAGATGATCCCAACCGCGCGACTTTGCCGATCACCCTGGGGGCACCCCAGGCCTTTTTGTTTCAGCGACACTTGGCCGCAGACCTTCGCGGCCATGCCGAGGGTGTCCGGGTCGGTGATTCCGGGGAAGAAGATTTTGGCGCCGCAGGTGTCCATGATTATCTGGGCGCCGTTGTCGTGCCAGCGTTCCCGCAACTGCGCTTCGCCGTGCACGACGGGGAAGATTTGGATGCCCATGCCGCCGACGCTGGCCAGCCACTTGTTCAGCGGAACCGGGGCGATCTGGGTGACCTCGTCCAGGAAGAACCCGAGCGGCGGGTCAAGGCGGCCGCCGGGGGTTTCCTGGGCCATCAGCACGGCCTCGTGCTTGATCTCGCTGGCCAGCGTGGCGAACAGCGGTGCCAGCGGGGACTGCTCCTGGTCACCGGTGGCGATCAGGTACAGGGTGCCGCCCGCGCGGATGAACTCCCGGATGTCAAACCCGGTGCCGACATGCGGCAGCACGCACTGGGCCAGCATCGGGTCCGACATGAACGACAGCGCGCTGGTCATCACCATCCGGAACACCGACGCGGTCTTTTCGGCGGGCGCGTTGTGCAGCTCCAGCAGGGAGGCGGCCAGCTGGTGCGCGCCGTGGCGGGCCAGCACCTCGCGGGCCTGGGTGTCGTCGGCGAACACCCATCTGGCGACCATCCGCAGGTCGCCGCCCAGCAGCGCGGCGGCATGGAACAGCGCCACGAACATCTGCGACGCCTTGGCCTGCCAGAACGACCCGTCGTCAGTCCCTTGGACGGAAACCGCGTGGGTCAGCGCCTCAGCGCGGCGGAAGGCGACCTGCTCGGACTCGCACCCGGCAATGACGTTCCACGCCAGCGTCGACGGCCAGCCGCCGTAGCCCTCCGGGTTGAAGACGTGCACCGGCCCACGGGCTGCGCGGATGCCGGAGGTCAGCGTGAACAGGTCGTCCTTGACCGAGGTGCACACCGCCGGGCCCGGGTAGCGCATCATGGCGAATGCCAGCCAGGCCGTCTTGCCCTTGCGCGGTGGGCTCATCACCAGCACGTGCTCTTCGACCGGCACCCGCACGCCGTGCCGGTAGTGCGCCCGCCCCAGCAACACACTGTGCGAGTCGGGGTTACGGAACCGGTGCCATGCCGGAAGCGACGGGCGCGCTGTGCGGCTCAGCCGCCACGACGCCCACCGGCTCCAGTGCCATAACAGCTCGAACACGGTGGCGTGGCCGCGGCCCGGATGCAGCCGCAGATGCAGCCGGATCCGCTGGTACCTGATCCTGTTCCCGGGCAGTTTCCGCGATGGCCACCACGCCCATTTCGCGAACCACAACACCAGCGCGAACACCAGCAAAAAGACGATCAGGGAGATGAACAGTTTCACTTGGTGCCTCCGTTCCGGGCGGCGAGCACGTGCGCGCGCAGGATCTTCCGGGCCGTGCCCGGGTGCAGTCCCGCCTCCGGCGCCAATTCCGCGGCGGCCCTGGACACGGCCTTGACGTCGAACTCGGCCAGCGGGCCGTAACGGGCGATGACCAGCGCCAGGAATCGCTCCTGCTTGGTCGCACCGCCCGGGCCGCGATTAGTCGCGATCGCCGGGCGCTCACGCTTCGGCCGTTGAACCGCTTTCGGCGGGGCGGTCGCCGCTGGCGGCTGCCCAATAGCGGCCTGCTGGCTCGGCGGCACCCGCTGGCGGATGGGCGGCGCTGTTGGCAGGCTCTTGACCCAGCGGTGAAAACCCCTGATCGTGCTGGCCGGCGCCCACACCAGCCGCAACAGCCACAGCAGAACCGCGGCCACTATTCGCGGCGAAGTGATGCCGTCATCGGCCAGCGCCTCACGGAGCCGCTGTTGCCGCGCGATGACATAAGCGCGGATGACGCCGATCAGAGTGTCCGACGCGAGCGCATAGATAACCGGCGACATCACCCACACCGCCAGCGCCGGCCAGCCCGACCGCGCCGCCAGCGCGTTCATGGCGATCGAGATCCCGGCGCACAGCACGTTCAGCAGCCGGGCGCGGATGGCCCGCTTGCCGTGCAGCGCCAGCGCGATGCCGAAACAGGCGAACACCAAAGAGCCAAGATCGGGGATGGCCGCCTGGATGTAAGAAACGCCCAGCTCGTGCTTGTCCTGGTACACCAGCCGCCACTGGGCCTCATACGAAAACGGCAGCCGCCGCGGCAGCCACCAACCCGACCGCCACGCCCGCGAACCGCAGCCACGCCCCCGCCCGGTACGTTGGCTCGCTCGGCAGCTCTGGCGGACTGGAGGCCGAAGCCTCACCCGCGTTGGGGCTGTGATCACGCGCTGAAATCCGCTCCGCGGCTGCGGCGGCCTCACGCTCAGCCCACTCCAGCACCGCGCTCCAGTCCCGCCGCGGCCTCGCGACGGTCCTGAACCGCTCCCCCGCGTCGGCTTGCTTGATCACTCCGTTCATCCGTGGGTGCAGGTAGCCGGACGTGGACCGGGACAGGTCCTTGGGGTCTTCCGCGTGGAACTTGGGCGGCATCGTCTGATCTCTCCCTCAGGGATCCAGCGGGTCGGGCCGTACATCACCAGGCCAGGTACCGGTCGTCCGGTAGCCGCGAAATCAAGTTAACTGGGTTAATCACAGCGACCTAGATAAGTCACCCGTGGATGGATTAGCTCAGGTAACGGGGCCGTCGCCTAGCTGACCGGCAAGCCCTAGGCTTGGGTTGTGCCGGGCAAGTCGAAGTACCAGCGGATCGCCGATGACCTGCGCGCCAGGATCAACAACGGTGAGTACCCCCCGGTTCACGGCTACCGACGAAGGCCGAACTGATGACCCGGTACCAGGTAGCCGTCAACACCGTGGAACGCGCAATCGAGGAGCTGCGCAAGGCGGGCATCGTGGAGACGCTCCAAGGCGCGGGAATGTTCGTTTGCGAGCCTCCCTCCACCGTCCACTCACCGGAGTTCACAGCACTCATGGAGCACCTCGCCGGGATCGATAATCAAGTGAGGCAGCTTGCTGACCGGGTCGACGAGCTGGAGAAGCTGATGCGCGGAGGCCAGTCGTGGGCATCTCCAAACGGTCAGCCAGATCCCTCACGTTCCGGGCCAGACTTTCCAGGTACGCCTCTAATGCCGCGCGCTCTGCCGCGGAGACGTTCATGGCGTGTGACTGACACACCCGGTGACTCGAGGGCTGCGGCTGGGTAGGTTGCGTGCGACGAGTATCCGGTTCATGGATGTTTGTCACGCACCCACAGGTACACGGCGCCTGGCCTTCCGGTCACGGTCGGTTGCGCGCCGCTGCCATCAGTGCGCCGGACTGGGTATCTTGCGCGGACGCAAGGCACCATTCGCCGACGCAAACAAGGCGTTAGGCTGCGATTACGCTCACAACTGCCGATGGAGGAGCGATGCGCACGCTAGACGGGCCCCACTCATTGTCGGCGATCGCCGAACAGGCGGGCTTCAACCTGTCGGACGTGGCATTCGTCTCCAGTCTCGACGAGAGCACGATCTCACGGCTGTGGAGCGATCCCGGCTGGCTTGACCGGGTCACAGGGGGATCACTTCAGAAACTCATCGCTTCGATCCCAGGTGTTGCGGACTACGTCACGGCCCATTCTCTCGCGGTACGCCGTGTCCGGCTAATCCGCGAGCTGGCCGACGAGGGACTCCTCGTCAGCGAAGCGTCGCTGACGGCCTGCACGCGCGACGGCGTGCCGGAGCCTTTCATCGGTAATGCCCTGGAGGCCGCTCTCCACACAATGCGCGGCGACGCGCCAAAGATAATCTCCCATCTGGCTCGGTTCTGGGGGCGAGACCAGGACCGGGTGCTGGAGCGGTTGTACACACAGCAGAAGGCCAAAGGCATGCTGGAGAACCCAGAGGCCCTGCTGGCGGCATCGACTGAGGTGGCTCCAAAACTGGTCCGCAAGGCCTACAGCTTCCACTCGATCCTCGCTCACGCAGCGCTCGCGCATCATGTCGGCCGGGCTATAGGGCGAGTTGAGCCGGTCTTCTCACCCCAGACGGACGATCGGCGCGGCGCACTCACGCTGCGAAGCAGCGTCATGGGCCTGCTTATCGAGCAGAACAACAGCGACCTGGCGGAGAAGTACGAGCAGATGGTCGCCGATTCTCCGGTACTCACCGTGATCGAAGACTGGTCGTTCCCGACCTATATGCGAGACGCCCGCCCGAACTCCGATTTCGCCCTGCCCAGTTCGATACTTCTCCGAAACACCGCAGGGGAAGTGATCCGGGAGGTAAACGAGTACAGCGATGCCTACGTGCACTACCTACTGTCGACCTACCTGCCCCTGGCGCTGAAACGTGATGCGACCTTTGGGCTCAACCTTCGAGGTGCGGCGGCGGCCGTACGAGGTCGCCTTGAGGCAACAAGCGACCTAGCCCTGCGCAAAGTCTGCGAGAGAGCCCTTCACGACCTAAATGGAGAACTGAGTGACTAACGCGTCAGACGTCCGAACTGTTGCATCCACGGGTGGCAACGGCGAGTGGAACGAGAATGCCGCCTTCTGGGTACAAATCATCCGGGAGCGCCGCGACCGGTACAGGACCGAACTCACTGACAAAGCCGTTCACGAGGCGATCGGCACCTGTGATGGCTTGAGCGTGCTCGACGTTGGCTGCGGCGAAGGCTACATGGCCCGCGAGATCGCGCGCCGAGGCGCCAAGCAGGTAGTCGGAATCGACACATCGAAGCCATTGATCGAGGCGGCCCAAGCGACCACATCAGAGCACACCAGCCTCTCGTTCAAGGTAGGCGATGTTGCGCGCCTACCCTTCGCCGCCAGAATGTTTGACGTCGTGCTCGCCAACCACCTAATGAACGACCTCCCAGACATTGCTGAACCGATCCAGGAGTTCGCGCGCGTGCTGCGGCCAACGGGCCACCTGGTCATCCTCATGCTCCACCCTTGCTTCTACGGCCTCCGCGCAGAACGCCAGGCCATCCGCAAGCACCCTGACGTAGACGAGTACTTCTCCCCACGCGTCATTCAGCAGCACTTCGAGGTCGACGGAATCGTGTCCCCCGTGACCACCACCTCCTGGCTGCGCCCCCTGGAGTGCTACACACGGACTCTAACTGCCGCGGGGTTCCAGCTGGCCGACCTGCGAGAGCCGCACCCCAGTCAGGAACAACTAGCGACAAGTGCGTGGTGGCGCAACAACTTCCCGAGGCCACTGTTCCTCCTCCTAACCGCCGTGAAGCATTAACCCGGGAAGGCTAGGCTCAGCCGACAGAGTCGGCGGCATCTGCCCCCATATGGCCTCTCACCTGCGGTTCGGTTACTCCAGCGGTCATTCGCTGCCGCCGCTGTTTCGCCGTGGTGTCGCATGGCTAGCGCGCTCGTGCTCACGACTGCTTGCCCCTCCGTGACGTCGGCCTGCGTAAGAAGCTGCGCCAGCACGGTCGACCGGCCGGTTGAAGGGAGCAGCCCCCAGCTTGGAAGATCGGTGATGCTGCCTATGCCGTGGCGTGCGGGAACCTTGTCCTGGTGGATCGCATGCGAGTGTCCGTGAGTGCCTGTCGCTGACCCTATGTCCGCTTGGCATGTGGCCCGTGTGTGGCCCGTCGGTTCTGGCGGGGCCCCCATGGGCGCGGGCCAAAGTGGAACTTGCCGACGGCTTTTATAGGGAGTCGGCGATTTCACCCACTCAAGCCCTCTGACCTGCGGGCAGACCGTCCGGCTGGCATGCGGCCATCCTCGTTGTTTCGCCGTGGTTGCGGACGCTGCGTCTGTTGCTGCTCTTGGGCCGACCGTCCGCTTTTCAGGCCGGACAATCACCCTGCTCACGGAAAACGACCCAGCGTGGAAGGTGCTCCCAGGCAGGCGGCGGATGGCGGCAGTTGCTGTCGTTGTCGTCAGGGTTGTCGTCACGTCGCCCACGCGCATCTGCATACCGGTGCACCGCAGCGCCGCCCACTGCCCCAACCCGACGGCGATGCGGTGGTCGCTGGGTTATGAGCATTATGACGCACGTCTCCCCCGTCTCCGGCGTTCCGGGGCGTCTCGCTGACCAGGGAATCGAGGCAATGACTGTCGCCTACATCCCGGGCGGTCTCCCCCGTCCTGCGCCGTCTCGTTAGCAAATCCGTTAGCCGATCAGGCCGCCAATCTGAGGGTTCCTGCTCTTCATGCACGCACGCGCGGACCTCTGTGTGCCCGACCGTTCTGGAGCCGGAGCGCCCGCGGAGGCATCTACCTACTGTCAGCTTGGGAAGTCTGTGGCGCTGAAGCGCCGTCACCTGCTGACTCCGTAACCTGCGTGGTGGTCTGTCTCTGAGTGACCGTGACTACCCGCGGGCGCTCCTCCTGTCGGGCACGCAGCGGGCACGGCTGGACCCGGTGCACCGGCGTCGCTGCTTGGGTTGCATCGCAACCTTCACTCGAACAGGACACGTAGCGAGGAAACTGTAGTGGCAGAAGACCCCAGTCGAGCAACATTAATTGACAAAGAGGAATCTTCATCGCCTGGCCCAGTCAGTGCCCAAGCGGTCGCCGTAGGAGAGGCACTACTTGCTGGCAGCCTCAAACGCCTTCTGATACTGGCTCGCCTTGGTTGGGGTGAGATCCTTGCTGAGGCGAAGTACGCAGGAGCCGGATACATAGTCGTAGCCGTCACCCAGGATGCCGCTCTGGAATCCCTTAAGCTCCTGGTATCGGTCTTGAGCACCACCGGAATTTGGATAGCACTCGATGGCGGCACCACCGTCTGTTGACGATGCGCTTTCGCTCAGGAAGTCAGTCACCTTGGGCAGACGGCTGTCCTGGAGGCTTACTTTGGACGTGTAGCCACCTTGGCGTCCGAGGAGTTTGTTCGGGTCATTCTCGGCGGTGTAGGTGAAGGCTATGGTGGCTGGCACCCCGCTGGCGATCATGGCGTTGGCAACCGTGGTGGCCATATCTGACCCCGGCACAGTGGTAGAGGGTGATGTGCTAGGGGGGGTCGTAGAGGTAGCCGAGGGAGCCGTGGAAGTGGCGGCTGAAGTGCCTGAATGCGATGAACTACCACACGCCGCCAGGACTACGGTGACAGCTACAACGGCGTAGATGCCCAGCTTCCGCATAGGGGTCTCGATTCTGGCAGGACGGAGCCGTTCAGAAAGGGATCCTATGAGAGCGCCGCCGAGTTGTCCTCCTATCCGGTAGCCACCGCTGACATGGCAGCAGAAGTCCAGCAGCGCCAGAGCGCATGCTGCGCGAGCGGTTCACCGACCGTTAGAACACTGCGGGCCGCTGTGACAGATCACGGTTGTAGCCGAGGCGCTTGGCTGCATGATGCTTTGGGTGGTAGAGGCTCCGCGGCCGGTGGGTTGTGCCGGGTGTGGAGGGGCCGGGCAAAGGATCATGCGGGTAGCCGGAGGTTGACGGCGGATCGGAGCGGCATACGATGCCCGTCCGGGTGAGGCACCCGCACATGCACCAGCTGCACCGTGACCCCGGGCGACGATGACATCGCGGCGTGCTGCGCGGCTGAGCTTCGGTCCGGGTGTGCCGTGCTGATCAATGTTGGCGCGACAGACTGTGGCCCGGCGTGCGCCGGGCGGGCCGCCCAACGGCAGAGCCCGGCGCGGGAGCCGGGCCAGCGGCGGCGCGCAGCGCCGACGCCTTGATCTAGATACGGGCTGATTCGGCAACGCGTTGCCTGAGATCGACCGGTCCGCTACGTCCTTCTGACGCATCTGGCTGCCGTCCCCCCGCCGGGATCTGGGCTTTCGTGGTGGAGCGGGCGACGGGAATCTAACCCGCGTGGCCAGTTTGCTTGGAAGATCGGTGGCGCGGCCCCCGGATTGACCAAGGAAAGCGGTGACCTGGCTGTGGCCCGACCGAACGACCGTGAGTGACCGGTCTTGCCCTTCGGTTCGTGCGGCATGTGGCCCGAACGTGGCCCGCGATGCCCTACCGTCCGATCGGGCACGCGACGGGCACGTCCCAGCGGGTTAGTGCGATCTTGGTAGTGCATAAGCACGAAGACGCTGATCATTTCCTAGGGCGGCTGCGTGTCGCTCGTTTCACACGTTCCAGCCATGAATATGCTGAGTGGTGCTTGCCGACTCCCCCTCTCCGAGCCAGTCACAAGAACCAACAAGAGAGCAGGTGACAGTCATGACGGAGCGCCAACTGGACATGCCTGCCTGGCTACTGTCGGCAATGCTCATGGTCATCATTCTCGCCGGAGCGATCTATGTCTTCTACCTGGTGATCACGTAGATGTCGGCGCGCGGTCCGCGCTCGTATCGCGTGTAGGTTCCTGCCTCTCGATGCGAACTATCGGCAGTGCGGTCAATGGCGGTCGCTGGCGCAGGTACGTGGTCTGCACAGGTCGGCTGCGATCACCCGATGTCGGCTCGGTTGCTGCACGATCGTGCTGCACTCCAACGACCTTGCTTCAGTGTCAAAGTCGGCTCACGGCTCCGGAGGCGGTAGGTGGTCACCGTTGTGAGCTGGGGAGGTGATGGGGCGATACGTCGCTCGGTCCACACCTGGACCATAGACCGGGCTTTGCTCGCGCTGGCGGAGGGCCGCCAGGTTGGTCCCAGAAGTCAGGACCTCTGGCTCTAATACACACCTTGCCGTCAGGTGAGTGTTGGACTCAGGCCGTGGATTCTTTTTGTGTGGTGGCGCTGCCCGGGTGGGCCGACGCCGAAAGGGGTCAAGCAAGAGCGGCTGAAGGGGTCCCGGCGAAGATCCCCGGCAATTCTGCATGGAGGCCACATTGACGTCGGCAACAACCAGATCAGCCAGGGGTGCGGGCGGGCACCATGTGGAACGCCATGGCTTGGTCGTGTTCGCGACTGTCCTGCTGGTAGTGCTCGGCTGCTTCAACCTGATCTACGGCCTCGCCGCGGTTGCCAATTCGCACGTATTCGTCGCCAACGCGCACTATGTGTTCGGCGGCCTGCGCACCTGGGGCTGGATTACGTTCATCCTCGGCGTTCTGCAGCTCCTCGCTGCGCCCGGGGTGCTACTGGGCAATCAGCTGGCCCGCTGGTTCGCGGTGGCCGTGATCGGGCTCAACGCTATCGACCAGATGTTCTTCATCCCCGCCTACCCGCTGTGGTCCCTGACGATCATCGCCGTGGATGTGGTCGCGCTGTATGGGCTGTGCGCCTACGGCAGCCGTCAGGACCTGGCCGCCTAGCACCGCACCCAGTACGCGGAGCCAGGCGCGGGCGCCACGGGCGGGCCTTCGCAAGGCAGAGCCCGTCGCGCGGAGCGCCGGACGCGGCGGCGGGCGGCGGCGCCGCCATGACGTAGGAACGGCTCAATTCGGCAAGCGTCGCTCCATCCGAGCTGCTGATCCGATTCCTTCGAGCAGAAGCCGGGCCGCGCTCACGGCTCCGAGGCGGTAGGCCGTGATTTCTGGGAACTGCCTAAATCAGCGTGCGGCGACAGGTTGTCGCCTTCTCCACTCTTGCGGGGTCATTGCCCCGGCTGCCCGCGCCGGGCGACGCGCGGGTTTTCCACACGCGATCCGGCGCTCAGTGACTCCCGCAACGTTCGGATGTTGCTCGCGAGGCCGCGCGTGATTGCCCCCCGATCAGGCACGCAACGGGCACCACGACCTCTACGTTGCGCTCACCCGCCCCACGCTCGCCTCACGGTCTCGTACGACGGTGACCTGCCCGCCTCGCTGCACCGTCTCGCGCGCTGATTAGGCCGCTCCATCCGTAATATCTACGGATAGAGCGCGCGACCAGCGATGTAAGTGATCAGCATCGACAGAGCACCGATACCTGCCGTGCGAATTATCGGACGCGCGGGGTGAACGTCCGACATCCGCGCCGAGATCCAACCCGTCAACGACAGTGCCAGCAGCACGATCACGAAGGTCACAGGCGCTCTCGACGGCCCGGATATCAGCACCATGGCCAGCCAGGGAAGCATGGCGCCCGCCGCGAACGCCGCGCCGACCTCTAGCGCATCGCGGAGCGGAGAAGTCCGAGAGGCGGGAGTGATGCCATACTCCGCCTCGGCATGCGCCGCCAGCGCATCGTGAGCAGTCAGTTCGATTGCGACCTGTCTGGCGAGGCCAGGGGAAAGACCACGGGACACGTACAGTTGGGTGAGCTCATCGAGTTCCGCATCGGGTGCGGTCTCGAGCTGGACCCGTTCCTTGGCCAGCTGGGCCGCCTGCTGGTCGCGCTCGGCACGTAGTTTGGAGTACTCGACGGCGCCCATGGCGAGTGTTCCGGCCACGAGCCCGGCGAACCCGGCGAACCCGGCGAATATGAGCAC
>Ga0335078_10018568_pt1 | contig 10339 bp, 11 predicted proteins | sample Lox_Sample_32_FD_206711 | JGI IMG/M metagenome (GOLD analysis project Ga0335078, IMG submission 206711) | Soil microbial communities from Loxahatchee National Wildlife Refuge, Florida, United States - Lox_Sample_3.2 | ecosystem: Environmental > Terrestrial > Soil > Wetlands | place: USA...
ATCGGAATGGCCGTCGGGATGGCGCTCGATTCCCGCCTTCGTAACTCGGAGTACCGAACCTACGCGGTCATCGGCGACGGCGAGTGCCAGGCCGGACCGACCTGGGAGGCGCTCATGGCGGGGGGACACTACCGTCTTTCGAACCTCGTGGTGATCCTCGACCGCAACGGCCTCGAAACGGACGGCTCGACCGAGTCGCTGATGGGGATCGAGCCGATCGCGGAGAAGTTCCGCGCGTTCCGCTACCACACGCTCGAGATCGACGGCCACAGCTTCCCGGAGATCCTCGACGCGTTCGCGGCGGCGCGCCGCCACACCGACGGTCCGACCGCGATCGTTGCCCACACGGTGAAGGGAAAGGGGGTCTCGTTCATGGAGGGGAAGCACCAGTACCACGGCAAGCCCCCCAACAAGGCCGAGGCCGAGCAAGCGCTCGCGGAGCTGTCCCGGTCCGCGGAGGGTCCCGCATGAGCGCGGCCGTCGTCGGCAAGGCGGAGAGCCTTCGCGACGCCTACGGCAAGGCGCTCCTCGAGCTCGGGGGCAAGGACCCGGACCTGGTGGTCCTGGACGCCGACCTCGCCGGCTCGACCCGGACCGTGCTGTTCGGCCAGAAGTACCCGGACCGGTTCTTCGACGTCGGAGTGATGGAGCCGACGATGATGTCGATGGCCGCGGGCCTCGCGCTTCAGGGCCGGACGGTCTATGCGAGCACCTTTGCTGTGTTCGCCGCCGGCCAGGCGTACAACTTCGTCCGCCAGTCGATCTGCTACAACCGGGCGAACGTCAAGATCGTGGCGACCCACGGTGGCCTCCTCGTCGGGGCCGACGGGGGGACGCACCAGATCGTCGAGGACATCGGCCTGATGCGCGGGCTGCCCGGCATGACCGTGATCGTGCCGGCGGACGCTCCGACGACCCGCGCGGCCACGTTCGCCGTCGCGGAGCGTCCCGGGCCGGCCTACGTCCGCTTGACGCGCGAGAACCTCCCCACCGTCTCCGATGGGTCGTTCCGGATCGGTAAGGCGGCCGAACTGCGCAGCGGCAGCGACCTTACGATCGTCGCGGTCGGCGCCCTCGTCGCACGCGCCCTCGAGGTCGCGGAGGAGCTCGCGAAGGTCGGCGTTTCGACGCGCGTGCTCGACTTCGCTTCCGTCAAGCCGTGCGACGCGGCCGCGCTCCTACGGGCCGCGCGGGACACCGGAGCGATCCTGGTGCTCGAGGAGCACACCGTGCTCACCGGCGTTGGGGCGCTCGTCGCCGCAACGACCTCCGAGAACTACCCGGTCCCCGTCCGCCGCGTCGGGGTGCCGGACGTTTTCGGGGAGTCCGGGGAGCCGTGGGCGCTCCTCGACAAGTACGGGATGTCGAAGGAGCGGATCCGGGACGAGGCGTGGGAGCTGCTCCGCAGCCGCGGCAAGGTTCAGTAGTCGGACGAGGTTCGGAAGGAGGAGAGGTCGGTCGATCCATGCAGCTGTTCCTGGACACCGCGAGCGTGACCGAGATCCGGACGATGTGGGAGATCGGGATCCTGGACGGGGTCACGACGAACCCGACGCTCGTCGCGAAGGAGGGACGCAAGTTCGAGGACGTGCTGCGCGAGGTCTGCGCGCTCGGCGTCCCGTCCGTCTCCGCCGAGGTCGTCGCGACCGACACCGAGGGGATGCTGCGCGAAGGGCGTCACCTGCGCGAGATCCACCCTTCGATCTACGTCAAGGTCCCGATGACCGCGGCGGGTCTCAAGGCGACGAAGACCCTCGCGAAGGAGGGGACGCGCGTCAACATGACGCTCGTGTTCAGCGCGAACCAGGCGCTGCTCGCCGCGAAGGTCGGGGCCGCGTACGTGAGCCCGTTCATCGGTCGCCTCGACGACCAAGGGGATGTCGGGATGGACCTGATCCGCGACATCGTCCAGATCTACCGGAACTACGGGTTCGGAACGAAGGTGCTGGTCGCCAGCATCCGGCACCCGGTCCACGTGCTCGAGGCGGCGAAGGCCGGCGCCGATATCGCGACGATGCCCTACTCGGTGATGGAAAAGCTCGTCCAGCACCCGCTCACCGACCTCGGGCTCGCGCGATTCCTGAAGGACTGGGAGAAGGTCCCGAAAGGCTGAGCGTCGGCGCGCTCGGCCGGCCCCCACCGACGGATTATATCATCCGTCGGCTCGCTATCTCGTTCCGAACGTGACGGACGAACCGGCGCTCCTCGAGAAGTACCTCCGCCTCACGCGGGAAGCGCTGGCGCGCGTCACCCCGGCGCCGCCCGAGCGGTCGTTCCTCCGGGGCGCCTCCGACGACTTCCTTTCGATGGCCCGCGCCTATCTCGCCGACGCGGAGCACTTCTCGGCGGCCGGCGACCGGGAGCGCGCGCTCGCGGCGGCGAGCTACGCGCACGGCTGGCTCGACGCGGGAGTGCGGCTCGGGATCCTCGACGGAGGCAACGATGACCAACGGTTCACCCTCTTCCGATAGCTCGGACCCGAGAGCGTCGCCGGGGGTCCCCGAGGGGGCGCTCGCGGGTATCGAGGCGCACCTTCGCCAGCGGGAGCTGCGGCGGGAGGAGCTCTACCAGCGGGCCCGCCGGCTGCGCCGGCTCGCGCAAGCGACGATGTCCCGCCTTCACTCCGAGCGGTCAGTACCTCCCGCGGTCGCGGAGGTGCGTCGGGAGCTCGAGGAGCTCTCCGACTGGGTCCGCCGCGAGGGACGCGGTGACGAGGGGCTCGCCTTCGATGCCCTCCAGGAGGGGGTCGAGGCGACGCTGCTCGCCGCGGTGGTGGCGGGGGAAGAGCTCCCGGGTCCCTCCGACCTCGCCGTCGAACCGGAACCGTACCTGCTCGGCCTCGGGGACGTCGTCGGCGAGGTCCGTCGCCTTGTCCTCGATCGCCTCGCCCACGACGACCTCGCGGGCGCCGAGGCGCACCTCGCACTGATGGATTCGCTGACGCGCGACCTCCTCCGCTTCGACACGACCCGGGCGATCGTTCAGCTCAAGCCGAAGCAGGACGTGGCGCGTTCGCTCCTCGAACGGACCCGGGGCGAGGTCGTGATGGCACGACTTCACCTGCGAGCGCATGGGCCCGGCTCGGCGGCCGCACGGGAGGGACGGTAGAGGATGCCCGAGGCTCGTCGGACGGTCGCGGTCATCGGGGGATCAGGGATCACCGGGATCTTCTCCTCCGGGACGACCCGGCAGCACAAGGTGGCGACCCCGTGGGGTGCCCCTTCGGGGCCGGTCGAGGAGGGGACCGTCGGCGGTGTCCGGACGCTGTTCCTCGCTCGGCACGGCCCGGGCCACACGATCCCTCCCCATCGGGTGAACTACCGCGCGAACGTGGACGCTCTCCGCTCGCTCGGCGCGGAGGCGATCGTCACCGTGAGCTCGGTCGGGTCGCTCAGGGAGGAGCTTCCGCCGGGAACGTTCGTCCTGCCGGACCAGTTCGTCGACCTCACGAAGCAGCGCCCCACGACGTTCTTTGACGGCGGAAAGGTCTACCACGTGTCGCTCGCCGACCCGTTCTGCCCCGACATTCTGCGGGAGGCCGCGGGGGTCGGCCACCGGCTCGGGTTCCCGTTCGCGGAGGGGAAGACGTACGTCTGCGTCGAGGGTCCGCGGTTCAGCACGCGGGCCGAGTCGCGGTTCTTCCGGTCGTTCGCCGACATCATCGGCATGACGCTCGTACCCGAGGTGACGCTCGCCCGCGAGCGCGCGCTCTGCTACGCCTGCCTTGCGATGGTCACCGATTTCGACGTATGGGCCGACCGCCCGGTCGAGACCCGGGAGATCCTCGCAACGATGGCCCAGAACGCGGAGCGGATGCAGAAGGTGCTCTCGGAGCTGATCCCGCGCATCGCCACCGCCCCGACCTGCGCGTGCGCCAAGGCCCTCGACGAAGCAGGCGTTTAGAACTCGGGCCCCGGACGGGGTCGAAAGGACCGGGTCTAACTGGAGGCGCCGCGGCGTACGGTGATCGGGATCCGCCCGGCAGCGAACTCGAGCTCCGCGATCTGGACCGGGTCGACGAGACCGACCGGGACGTCGGTCAGGATCGGGGCTCCGAGGGAGATCTGGAGCGCACGGGCCCCGAGGATGCGGGCCCGCTCGAAGCGGGTGAACTCCTCCGGACCGAGGGTGCGCGGCGTAGGACGGTCGGTCACTCGCTCGCTTCCCTCGGCCGCCGATAGCGCGGCAGCCGTCAAGGGCTCGGCCACCTTGGGCACCCTATTTACCATTTGCCCCGGTGCGGGCTTTGCCCGAACCTTCCCGTCACGCCCTCGCCGAACCGACGCCGGCTCCTCGCGGAAGCGGGGCCGGTCGTTCGTCCGCGGACCATCGCGAACCCTGCCGGGGACGAAATAAGCGGTTCCCGGCTCGGCCGCGACGTGGAGCGCACGTCGCGAGGGCCGAACTGGCGGGCGCTGCTCAAGAGCTGGGACGTCCAGCAGGAGAGCTTCAACCGGCTGCGCGAACGGCGTTTCACGGTGATGCTCGACGCGCTCGAGGCGAGCGTTCCCTCGGAGTTCACCGCCCTCGACCTCGGCTCCGGGCCGGGGTCGCTCAGCGTTCGGGTCCTCCGGCGGTTCCCCCGGGCCCACGTCGTCGCCGTCGATTACGACCCCGTGACGCTCCGGATCGGCCGGGGAGCTCTCGGGGATTTCCGGGGCCGTCTCTCCTGGGTCGAGGCGAAGCTCGGCGCACCGGGATGGACCGACCGTCTTCCGCCCGGTAAGTTCGATGCCGCCCTTAGCACAACGGCGCTCCACTGGTTGACGCGGACCGAGCTCACCTCGCTGTATCGGGACCTGGATAGGCTCCTCCGTCGCGGCGGGGTGTTCCTGAACGGCGACCACCTTCCGTGGGGCGACTCGGCGCCGGCGTTCGAGCGATTGGCCGGTCGGGTCCGCACGCAGAGAAAGCGGCGTGTCGGTCTCGACTCCGAGTGGGGCGCGTGGGAGGCGTGGTGGAGGTCCGCCGAGAAGATCCCGGCCCTTCGTCCGCTGTTCGAAGAGCGCGAACGTCGCGCGGCGAGCCACCCGGCCCACGGTGACCTATCGTTGAGCGTCCACGAGCGGGCGTTGCGTCGCGCCGGCTTTCGGGAGGTCGGGGTGATCTGGCAGGACTTCACCAACCGGGTCCTCTTCGCACGCCGCTAGGTCCCCACCGTACGTCCCCGCTCGCACGAACGAAGCTTTTAGGAACTCCTTGTGGGTGACGGCCCGATGCCCTCGCCGCAGCTCGCGTACCTGGGCCGGCTGTTCCGCCGGTTGTGGAAGTTCCTCGCCGGGTACGTGGCCGTCGTGCTGATCGCCACGTTCGGCTTCTACGTCCTCGAGGACGGGAACCACTCGCTCCTCACCTCGCTCTACTGGGCGATGGTCACCCTCTCGACGATCGGCTACGGGGACGTCGTGCCGAACGATTCGCTCGCGCGGGCGTTCACGATCGGCATCGCTGCGACCGAGGTGTTCCTCGGCGCGTACCTCGTTTCCGTCATCATCTCGGGGGTCCAGGAAGAGTCCCAGCACCGAGCTCTCGGCACGCTCGGGACGAACTTCACCGGGCACGTCGTGGTGCTCGGAACGGGCGCCGTCGGCCGCGCGGCCGTGCGGGAGCTCATCGCGCAGGGAGAGAAGGTCGCGGTCGTGACGAACGACCCGGCCGAGGTCGCCAACATCCGCTTGCTCGCCGACGAAAAGCAACTCTTCGTCACGTACGGCGTCGCGGCCGACCAGGAGATCCTGCGCCGGGCGAACGTCGCCGGCGCCCTCTCGGTGATCGTCTGCACCGAGGACGATACGGCGAACCTCGTCGCCACGCTCAACGTCCGCGAGCTCAATCCGGCGGGTCGCGTGGTCGTCTCGGTCAACCGGCCCGAGCTGCGCCACACCCTCCGCTCGGCCGGCGTCACGTACGTCGCCTCGCCCGGGGACATGGGGGGACGGATCTGCGCGGACGCCGCGTTCCGGCCCGAGGTCGCGAACACGATCGAGGACCTGACGACCACCGCGTTCGGCGTCGACCTCGAGGAGTTCGTCCTCACGGCGAAGACCCCCGTGTCGAACCAGCCGCTCCTCGAGGCGGAGCACCTCGTGCGCACCTCGAGCGACTGCCTCGTCGTCGGCTACGCGCGGCCGAACGCCAAGGGCGAGTACTCGACGGTGCTCAACCCGCCCTCCACCTTCCGGTTCGCTCCGGGGGATGCGATCCTCGTCATCGGAACCATCGAGAACCTCAAGAAGCTCCGTCGCTGGCTGGGCGTTGACCAGGGCCGGTAGACGGGGTTCATGTTCGGCTCGACGGCCATCGCGGCCCTTACGCTGTTCGTCATCGCCTACGGGCTCTTCGCGTTCTTCGAGCGGTACCGTCTTGCGATCGCCGCGGCCGGTGCCGCGGTACTGCTCGTCGTCGGATGGGTGCCGTGGACCGACCTTTTCCCATCGGGTTGGGACGGCGAGGGAGGGGTGGTCGGATGGAACACGCTCGCCCTCCTCGCGGGGCTCCTGCTCTTCTCGGGGCTCCTCGGCTCGCTCGGGTTCTTCCGGTGGGTCAGCTACCGCCTCATCGCGCGGACGGAGGGACGGCCGATGCGCCTGTTCCTCGCGCTCACGCTGCTCTCCTTCGTGCTCTCGGCGTTCATCAACTCGATCACCGTGATGCTCGTCCTCGCCGCCGTCACCCTCGAGGTGGCGCGCTCGTCGGGCCAGGACCCGGTCCCGCTCCTGCTCGCGGAGATCTCGGCGTCGAACATCGGCGGTGCCGCCACGTACGTCGGGGACCTTCCGAACGTGATCCTCGGGACGTACGGGCATCTCTCGTTCACCGACTTCCTCCTCCACACGGGCCCGGCGGCGCTCGCCGCGCTGCTGGTCGCCCTCTGGATGTTCTCTCGGTCGGTCGACCGCGCGCCTCCGCCCACCCCGCCCGTACCGCTCGCTCCCCCCTCGGTCGACCGCCCATGGCTCGGGACCGCGCTCGGCGCGTTCGCGGCGATGATCGCCTTCATCGCCGCCGCTCCGCTGACCGGGATACCGGTCTGGGAGGTCGGCCTCGCCGGGGGCCTCGTGGCCCTCGCGATCGGGGGCGTGCACCACCTGCGGCCCATGCTGCTCGCGCTCGACCTCGAGATGATCGGGTTCTTCCTCTGCCTGTTCATCCTCGTGGGCGGACTTGAGACCACCGGGGCGATCGGAGGGATCGCGAGCGGCATCGCGACCGCCGGCACGGGGAACCTCCTTCTGACCGGCACGCTGCTGCTCTGGGGCCTCGGCCTGCTTTCGACGGTGGTGAACAACGTCCCGCTCGCTGCGGCGTCCGCCCCGCTCATCGGCCAGGTCGGGGTCGACACCGGCCTCCCCGTGGCGCCGATGCTCTACGCGGCGGCGGTAGGAACGGACATCGGCGGCAACGGCACTCCGCTCGGCGCGTCGTCGAACCTGGTCGCGCTCGGCGCGGCCCGCCAAGCCGGCATCGTCATCGGCTGGAAGCAGTACCTCCGGCGCGCCTTCCCGGTGATGCTCGCCTCGCTGGCGGTGTCGAACGTCGTCTGGCTGTTCGTGCACTGATCGGGGTCCGGGGCCGGAGGGCCCGTGCCGGTCGCGCCGTCCCCTAGGCGTAACCGAACTGCCGTCGGGCGAAGTCGGTCATCCGGTCCGGGCCCCAGGGCGGCTCCCAGACGACATCGACCCGGACGTTCTCGACCCCGCTCGCGGCGCGGGCGGCGGTGGCGACCTCCTGGGTGAACTGTTCGACGACGGGGCACCCCGGGCTGGTCAACGTCATGCGGATCGTCAGTCCGCCCTCGGCGTCCCAGTCCATCCCGTAGATCAGCCCGAGGTCGATGATGTTCATCGGGATCTCGGGGTCGTAGATGTTCTTGAGCGCGTCCCGGATCTTCTGCTCGACCTCCGGCCGCGCGGGCGCCGACTCGGCGGCCGGGGCGGTCCCGGCCGTCGCGGGGGCGGGCCGAGGAGCGGCGGGGGCCGGTGGGGCCGTCGCCGACGGGAGGAACGGTCCGACGACCTCGAAGCCGGTCCGGCCCGGTTCCGCGTGGTAGCGGACCTCGGCGTCCAGGAGGAACTTGAGGCTGCTCTCGTCGAGCAGGAGCGGAAGGCCGTCCACCTCGACCGGGAGGTCCCGGACGGAGGCGTGGTCGATCATCATCTGGGCATGGGGGCGCATGCCGCGTTCGACCCAGATGCGGATCCCCGAACCCTTCGGTCGACCGGTGAGCGCCGCGGAGAGGGCCGCACGCGCCTCGGGCGTGACCTTGAGGCGGACCGGTGGGCGGGCCGGCGTTTCGGCATCTGGAGAGGGGGTTTCGGGGGTCATGGACGCCTTTGCGCGTCCCGTAGTCAGCGCGGGGCCGTTTACGTCTATCGGAGCGGCGGGAGCGACTACCAGCCCGTGACGTCGCCGAGGAACTCCGAGATGATTGCGAGGAACTCCCTCGGTTGCTCGAGGATCGCGAGGTGGCTCGAGTTCGCGAGCACGCGGAGGTGCGCCGGCTCGATCCGCTCGGCCATCTCAACGGACGGGCCCAGGAAGTAATCGTACCGGCCCACGACGACCACGCAGGGAAGCTCGAGCTTCGAATAGTACTTGCGCCCGTCCCATTTCGCGATCGTCCCCTCGACGGCGTAGAGGTCGCCCTTCGGCGACATCATCGCCCGGAAGACGGTCGGGTTGATCTTCGTCGCCTTGAGGTCCTTGGGGACGCCCTTCAGGAACCGGGTGTAGAACGGCTCGCGGATCCGCTCGGCGAGCTCCTGGTACTCCGGGGTGTTGAACGCCTTCGCCCGGGTGAGCTCCCGGATGCGCGCCCGCTGGCGAGGGCTCGCGCACGCGACCATCAGACGGTTCGCGGCGCGGATCTCCTCCGCGCTCCCTGCGGTCCCGCAGAGAAGGAGGGACGTGAGCGGCCGGGGGTAGCGGTGGGCGTACTCGAGCGCGACGAACCCGCCGGCCTCGTAGCCGAGCAGGTGGAGCTCGGTGATCTTGAGCGCGCGGCGTATCGCTTCGACGTCCTCGGCCTGGTTCGCGATCGTGTAGTCGCCGGTCCGTTTCGGAGCCCAGCTGTGGCCCACTCCGCGGGGGTTGAACAGGACGACCCGGAGGTTGGCGCTCGCGAGCTTCAGCAGCCCCCGGAGGTAGTGGTAGGTCCCTCCGGGACCGCCCGGGTGCACGAGGAGGGTGGCGGGGCCCTTCCCCTGGGAGACGTACTCGAACGACCGGTGTCCCGAAACGGTCACACGCCGCACGCGCGCCATGCGGGAACGTAACACCTCTATCAGAAAAGCGTCACCTCGCCCGCCCCGGTGAGCTCGGAAGAGCCGCGAGGCCTCCGCCTCCAAGACGACCCTCCGTCCGGGCCGATCGTCGCGGGCCGACGCTCCCTCGCCGAGGGCGACCGGGCCGCGGTTGTCCGAGCGTCCCACGGGCGAGAACGGCGGTCCGCGGCGACCTATCGCAGGGGGAGGGCCGCAGAGCTCGGTCGGGAAGGAGCGCGAGCTCGGGTCTGGCGTAAGCCCTATCTACCGAAACGGGCAGGTCGGGACCGGCTACCTATGCCGAAGGAGAACACCGACCGGCTGACCCTGCTCGAGAAGGAGGTCATCGCCCACCTGTTCGTCCTCCGGCCGACGACCGCTTCGTACCTCGGTCTCCACGAGTACGATGGCCTGCTCCCCGACCTGTCGGTCGAGAGCACCGACCGATGGGCGACCACGGCGAAGGAGTTCCTGCGTCAGGTCCAAGCGATCACCGACTCCGAGCTCAGCCCCGCCCGTCGGCTCGACCGGGAGCTCCTGCGGCTCCAGCTCGAGGGGAACCTCTTCGACCTGGAGGAGACGAGAGAGCTCGACCGGAACCCGATGAGCTATCTCTTCCAGCCGGACCTCACGAACTACATCTCCCGGGACTATGCCCCGATCGCCGACCGCGTCGCCTCGATCGTCCGGATCCTCACCTCGGTGCCGGCGCTCCTCGAAGGGGCGAAGCGGCGGCTCGAGCCCCACCTGCCCCGCCCGTTCGTCACCCTCTCCGTTCAGATCGCGCAGGGCCTGCCCGCGCACTTCGCGGAAGGGGAGACGTTCGCCCGGACCGGCTCGGACGACCTCGGTGACGAGGTCCGCAAGGCGCGCGAAGGAGCGGACGCCGCCGTCCGCTCGTTCGCCGAGTGGCTCCAGACACAGCGCCTCCCGCACGCCACCGACGACTTCGCGCTCGGACGCGAGCGGTTCCAACGGCTCCTCTGGGTCCGTGAAGGGCTCACTCTCTCGGTCGACGAAGTGCTCCGCCGAGGTCGGGAGGACCTGAAGCGCAACCGCGAGCGCCTCGCCGAGAT
>Ga0335078_10018569_pt1 | contig 10339 bp, 12 predicted proteins | sample Lox_Sample_32_FD_206711 | JGI IMG/M metagenome (GOLD analysis project Ga0335078, IMG submission 206711) | Soil microbial communities from Loxahatchee National Wildlife Refuge, Florida, United States - Lox_Sample_3.2 | ecosystem: Environmental > Terrestrial > Soil > Wetlands | place: USA...
GCGGCCTCGCGGGCCGCCTCATTTCCACTCTCGAGTGTAATATCTCAAATTGGCTCGGGTAAACCGGCAAAGATTTCAGAGATATTGTCGCTGCAATTCCAATGACTTAAGATGCGGAAGGCCTTTTGGGGGGCTTGACACCATTCCGCCCGGAACACAGTCCTCTGATGTCTGCAGGCTCGATAGACACTGTGGCCCGAGCGAAAGCCCGGGCCGAAGTCCGAACTATTCTTCTACCGCTTCCTTCGCAATCACTACCTTCAGATGCGCCGTCACATCCTTGTGCAGCTTCACTGGCACGGTGAACTCGCCCAAAGTCTTCAGCGGCTCGTGCAACTGGATCTTCCGCCGATCGACGTTAAAGCCCTTCTTCACCAGTCCATCCGCCAGATCGCTTGACGTCACCGATCCAAACAGCTGATCGTGCTCGCCCGACTTCCGTGTAAACGTCACCGACACGCCATCGAACTGCTTCGCCAACTCTTCCGCCTGCGCCTTTTCTTTCGCAGAGCGGCGCACGGCGGCAGCCTTCATCTGCGTGATGACGGCCTTGTTGCCCTCATTGGCCTCAATGGCCAGCTTCCGCGGCAGCAGGAAATTCCGCCCATATCCCTCGGCGACCTTCACCACATCGCCCCGCGACCCCAACTTCGCTACGTCTTCTTTGAGAATGACTTCCATGAATAGCTCCTGGCTTCTAGCTGCTAGCTTCCAGCTTGGCACTGCCCTCGGCTCGGCTTGAGCTAGGAGCTAGTGGCTAGAAGCTAGACGCTGCTTTAGCTTGCTCTTCCCGCAAACGGCAGCAGCGCGATGTTCCGCGCCTGCTTGATCGCCGACGACAACCGGTGCTGATGCGGCGCGCACACGCCCGTCAGGCGCCGCGGCACGATCTTGCCGCTCTCGGCCACGAATTGTCCGAGTAGCCGGTAGTCCTTGTAGTTGATGTCTTCAATCTTCTCGACGCAGAACTTGCAAACTTTCTTGCGTCGGAAAAATTTCCGTCCGCCCGGTCCGCCACCCTCACGCCCAGGTCCTCCTGGACCGCGTCCGCCACCGCCAAATCGCGGACGATCTCCGCCCGGCCTTCCGCCGCCCTCACTCCGCGGCCTCTCGCTCGATGCCGCTTGCTCTGGTGCTTTCGTTTCGTCTGCCATGTCTCTCCATTCAGTGGCCGTGATCAATAATCAGCGGCCAGAAAGAAATCTTTTATTCGCAATGACCGGTCACCCACCATTGGCCAAGGACCGTCCGCTCTTACGCGCTCGCCGGAGTCTCCGCCGCCGGAACCGCCGCAGCCTCTTCTGGAGCCGCAGCCGCCGGCTGCGCGCTCACTTTCTTCTTCGAGTCGCGCAGCTTCTTGATCTTGTCCAGCCGCTTCTGCTCCTCGTCGACACGCACTGTGAGGAATTTGATCACAGGCTCTGTGACCCGCAGCCGCCGCTCCAGTTCATGGATCACCGCGCCGCCACCCTCCACCACCATCAGCACATAAAGGCCGTCATGGAACCGGCGCACCGTATACGCCAGACGCCGCTTGCCCATCTTCTCGACCTTCACCACGTTTCCGCCTGAAGTCGGTACTACCGACTGCAGGGTCGAGATCAGTTTGTCCAGATCCTCGTCCGTCATATCCGGCCGGACGATGAACATCAATTCATAGGTACGATTCATTCGTTGTCTCCAAACTTTCGCTTGTCATCCTGAGCGAGACGCTTTTGGTCCCGCGAAGGATCTGGGTGAGCTGCGTGACGCGTCGCCGGTTTCTACTAAGAAACGACTGCGACGCACAAACCGCGCGTTTAGCTCACTTCCTTGTCTTCCGGATCTTTCCGGTTAAAGCGATTCATCGCCGCCGCGGGACCTTCCCGCAAAATCATCTTCACGGCTTCCTCGGCGCTGTCGAGCATCCGATCAACAACCTCGAGATCTTTCTTTTTCATCGGCGCCAGCAGATACTCCGCGCCGTCTTCCACTTTCCGATCCGGAGCCACTCCAATCCGGATCCGCAAAAAATCCTGTGTGCCCAGCGCACCGATGATCGACTCGATCCCGTTGTGCCCCGCCGAACTCCGTCGCGTATGAATCCGCAACGTGCCCAGCGGAAAATCTAATTCGTCCTGAATCACAATCAGGTCCGATTCCGGCGCTGCCTCGTATTCCCGAAGCAACTCCCGCACCGCCAGTCCGCTCAAATTCATGAACGTCTCGGGCTTCGCCAACAGCACCATCTGGTCGGCAATCACCGTTCGCGCTGTCTGCGCCCGGCACTGGCGATTCCTGACTTCTACCCCCAGGTTCCCCGCGATTCGATCAATCGCCAGAAATCCCAGGTTATGCGGCGTGAACTGATATTCGATTCCGGGATTGCCGAGACCCACAATCAGTTTCACGCCCGATCCAGTTCCTCAAACCAACCCTCTTGTCATCCTGAGGCGGATGCTTTTTGTCCGCCGAAGGAGCTGGGCGAGCCGCGCGATGCGTCGCGTTCTTTGCGACGCAACAAACGCGCGACTGGCTCGCTTCCTTACTTCTTTTCCTTCTTCTCTGCCTTCTCCGGAGCAGCCTCGGCGCCTTCTTCCTCGGTCTCCTGCTTGCCCTTCTTGATAACCTCGGGCTCGGCCGGACCAGTCGCCGCAGCTTCCGCCGCCGCTTCTGGTGTGGCCACAACTTCTTCCTTCACCGAGGTCACGTGAGCCACCGGCTGATTCTCATCGGTCAGGAATTTGATTTTGTCCGAGTGCGGCAAATCCGAAACGCGTAGCACCTTACCGAACGTCAGATGGCTGATATCCACATCGATGTGGCTCGGAATGTCCGCCGGCAAGCACTCAATCTCAACCTCGCGCAACATCTGCTCGAGAATGCCACCCTCCTGCTTCACACCTGCAGCCTCGCCGGTCAATTCAATCGGCACGCTGACGCGCAGCACTTTGTCGAGCGCAATGCGCTTCAGATCGATGTGCAGCAATCGGCCCTTAATCGGCTCATACTGCCAGTCGACGATCATGGCCTTGGCCGTTTCGCCATTCAGGTTGAGATCGAAAATCGTGTTGTGACCCGACTCGGAGTTCAGGATGCGTGTTACCACACGCGGATCCACACTGACCGGCACCGAGTCCTTGCCCGCTCCATACACCACAGCCGGAATCTTGCCCTCCAGTCGCACGCGTCGGGCATGGTTCTTCGTGCCCGGTTCGCGCTTCTGTGCTTCCAATACATTCGTTTCCAATGCAGTCGCCATAAATGTCAATTCCTATCTAAGAATTAAACGTTGTCATCCTGAAGCGGGCGTCCTTTGCCCGCTGAAGGACCTGGGCGCGCCGCGCGATCCAAGTAGCCTGCCCTGAGAGAGCGCAAGCGACCGAATGGGCGCGTTTGGCGCGCTTCCTTGTTACATAAACAACTTACTCACCGAAGTCTCTTCATGATTCGCCTGGATCGCCCGGCCAATCAGTCCCGCAATCGAGAGGACCGTAATCTTTCCTCCCTTTTCCGTCCGCGCCGCATCGGCCTCGGCGTTCAGCGGGATCGTATTCGTCACCACCACATGCTTGATGACCGAACCCTTTATGTTTTCCACCGCCGGCCCCGACAGCACCGCATGCGATGCGCAAGCGTAAACTTCGCTCGCCCCGTTCTCTTTCAGCGCCGCCGCCGTCTTCACCAGCGTGCCCGCCGTGTCGATCAAGTCATCGATGATCAAGCACGTCCGTCCATGCACATCACCGATCACGTGCATGATCTCGGCCACGTTCATCTCGACGCGCCGCTTATCGACGATCGCCAGGGCCGCGTCCACTTTCTTCGCAAAAAACCTGGCTCGCTCCACGCCGCCCGCATCCGGTGAAACCACCGTCAAGTTCGGCAGCGCCAACTTGCGGAAGTGATCCACCAGCACCGGCGAAGCAAACAAATGATCCACCGGGATATTGAAAAATCCCTGCAACTGCGGCGTATGCAAATCCACGATCAACGCCCGGTGCGCTCCCGCCGCCGTCAACAAATCCGCCACCAGCTTCGACGAGATCGGGCTCCGCGGCTTGTCCTTGCGGTCCTGCCGAGCGTAGCCGAAGTACGGAATCACCGCCGTGATGCGCCGCGCCGAAGCGCGCTTCAGCGCATCGATCATCAGCAGCAACTCCATCAGGTGCTCGTCCACTGGACGGCACGTCGGCTGCATCACGAAAACGTCCGCGCCGCGCACGTTCTCCTGAATCTGCACATAGCATTCGCCGTCGGCAAATCGCACGACCTGCGCCTGCCCGCGTTGCATTCCGAGAAAATGGCAGACTTCATCGGCCAAACCCTCATTGGCTGTGCCGCTGAAGATCTTGAACTTGTCGTCGGTTCGCGGCCGCAGTTTCCGATCTGGTTTTTCATCGGGCACTGGCGGACTCTTCTTCTCAACCTTTTCGGCTTTCTCGGTCGGCGTCACTAAAGTAGCCATGGTTCTTCTTGGGCTCCTGGCCTTCAGTTTTAACCGGTTGGTCTTGCCACTCCGTTGCCAGCGGTTTTTCTGGCAACTGGGTACTGGCCACTGACAACTGATCTTTGGCTGGGCCGCTAGGATTCGAACCTAGACAAAGTGCTCCAAAGGCACTTGACCTACCATTAGTCGACGGCCCAGTAAGCCATTGTCGATTGTTGTGGAATCCCCAAATCGGGGACTCTATTTTCATTCAACAATCGAAAATCAACAATCAAAAATTTGACCGAAAAACAGACATCAAAGCTGCCGCCGTGATCCCACTGCAGGCCTGCCCCCACAAACCATGCGGAGACCTTCCGCCACGAACCATGTGGAGACGGCCGCCTCAGGCCATGTGAGAACGGACGCCACAGGCCATGTGGTGACGGCCGCCTTCGGCCGTCAAGCGAAGGCAAAGCCGAGCGCATCCGACCACAAAACTCTACGTTCTAGTTTTAAAGATCTGCCGCCAGTACGACCTTCGCGTCAAAGTCACGGTGGCCTGTGCCGCCCAGCCAGCCTTCTTTAGCTTGCTCACCGCGGATACCGCGGCTTGCCGCGACGCAAACAGCCCGTACAGCGTCGAGCCAGAGCCCGACAGGGACGCATACTTCGCTCCCGCGCGCACGAACGCACGCTTTGCCTCACCTAGTTCGGGATACTGAGGAAAGACGACCTGTTCGAAGTCGTTCTCGATCCCAGCCCGGACGAGCCCGAGAAGCGGATTCCCGGCCCGGCCCCCTCGTCTCTTCCAATCCGAAGGAGCACTGGAGTGCCACTCGCTCAGCCAAGCCGATAAGCCATAGCCAAGCTCATTCATTCTATCGGAGCCATCAGAAGCCGTCAATTTCGCGGACGTTCTTGTAGGGACAGCCCCGGGGTCCCCGGCGCGCTCGCTGTTGGCGCGACGGGGTGGAGGTGCCCCCGGCTGTCCAACCGAGCGAAGTTCGGCAGCAGTTTCCTCTGCGCTTACCGATGCTGCCGACGGTTCCGTGGAAGAGCGGGCCTTAAGGCCCGCGTTCGGGCTCGTGGAGAAATGGGGCTTTAGCCCCTGTTGTTTATCCCACTCCGCAAACGCCTTCGGCGTCGACACCCCAATCTCCGGAGTCAACACCACACAAGCCACCGAAGGAAAATCCGTCACAGGATAGACCTGCTCCCCGCGTCCCACTCCCAAAACCGTCCCGCCAACAAGAAACAGCGGCAAATCCGATCCCACCTCCGCCGCAATCCGCAACCGCTCCACCGCCGATAACGATTTCCGCAAAGCCCGTTCCAGCCCGAGCAGCGTAGCCACGGCATTCGCCGAAGCCCCGCCAAGCCCACCCTGCACCGGCAACCGCTTTTCGATATCGATAACGACTCGCCCGCGCCCCCGCAGCGCCGCCATCGCCCGCTCCACAATCCGATAGCAGGTATTCGACGCATCCCGCGGCACCCGCGGATCCTCGCACCGAATCTCAATCCCGGACCCACGCTCCACCGAAACCCGAATTACATCATGCAGCCCAATCGTCTGATAAACAGTCAGCAACTCATGAAACCCATCAGCCCGAGCCGCACCAATCCGCAGGCCAAGATTGATTTTCGCGAACGATCGAACAGTGACGGTCATGGACAATTTGTTTAGATAACGAGCATAGGGTATCCGTTCTGCATTGCCAAGGAACAGTCAACGGGCCGTTTCACCAGCACATGCGGGTATACTTCGAGCGATTACGATGCTCACAGCTGCCTTATTTCGAGAACGCGGTCTCGGATACTTCGTCGTATTCCTTTACAGCATCGTTGTCGCGGTGCTGTGGATACCTGTGTTTCTCATTCGCCAGGGTGCTCGCCTCCTAAGGGAGATCGGCGTCGAAAGCTGGCCTCGAGCAGAAGGCTCAATTACAAGTGGTGAAGTGAGGGCGACCCACGGCTGGATTCTCGACTATGCGGTCGGTCAACTGGCGTACAGTTACCACGTTCGCGGTGAATACTACGCTGGCAGCATCACGCGACAGTATGCCGATGAACAAGCGGCTTGGGACTTCGTCGATGCTCGCCGTGGCAAAAGCGCGTTGATCCGCTACAAAGACGACAAACCTCAGGTGTCAGTCTTTCTCGAAACAGATCAGGGCCTTTTATGGAACCCCGAACCATCTCCAGCTTTTTTCACTCAACTCTGGCGACATTGGAGCGACGAATTGCGGCGTGAACCAACAGGCAACGACGCACCGGAAGCAAACGACGATGACTATGAGCCAATTTCGGAGCCCGAAAGATAATCGCCGATACAAGTGACCACCCGTTCAAAAGCGCTCATCCTCTTGATCGTCACTGCGATCGTCATCGCAATCATTGCAGTTTTCCTCCCGCCAATCCCCCAACCGCTCTCATACCACAACTTCGCCGAACACCGCTCTTGGCTCGGCATCCCAAACTTTGGCGACGTCACATCGAACCTCCCGTTTGCAATCGTTGGCGTTTGGGGATTGATTCTGCTGTTTAAACCTGGATCGATGCAGTTCATTGACAGCCGCGAACGGTGGCTTTACCTCGTCATGTTCGCATCTCTCATCCTCACCGCGTTCGGCTCCGGCTACTACCATCTCTCCCCCGACAATGCTCGTCTCGTTTGGGACCGCATTCCGATCATGATCGTCTTTATGGCCCTGCTCGCAGCCGTCATTGCCGAGCGCGTCACCGTCAGCACCGGACTTGCTCTCTTCCCCGTACTCGAAATTCTTGGCATTGCCAGCGTTCTCTACTGGCGCTCAAGCGAGTTGCAAGGACAAGGCGATCTTCGCTTCTATGCGGCAGTGCAGGTCTATGCCATTTTGACTTTGCTTCTCTCGCTTCTGCTTCCTGCCAAATACACACGCGGTTCAGACTTCGCCGTGGTGGTCGCTTTTTATGTCTTAGCGAAAATCCTCGAAGAAACAGACCGTCAGGTCTTCAGCGTCGGCCATGTGGTGAGCGGTCACACATTGAAACATCTCGCAGCGGCCGGGGCGGGCTATTGGATTCTGCGAATGCTACTGAAACGGAAAATCCTTCCTGCTCAGAAATCCGCGTGAATCCGCGTTGATCCGCGGCAAAGAAGTTGACTTTGCGCCCGTCCCAAAATGGGAATCTTCCCCGTGCGCAAAACCTGTCAAGCGAAAAATCCCGCGCCTCCTTCAAACTTCTCGGAGGAAAGGAAATAGAGTTCCATCCTCTCAGCGAGTTACTCATCTCTGACTGCTAAAATAGGAGAGAAGGGCGAAAACACTGGGCATGCGACACCGGAAATCCGGCAAGCTCGAACGGCGACCGGCATACGCGTAAGTCCAATGTTTGGAAGATTTTACCCGCAAGTCTTTTGTTTGGAAGATTTTGCGAGGGATGCTTTGGATCTCACCCACGCAAGTCATGTGATATCAATATTTTACGAAATTTGATCGAAAAAATTTTTCACGATATACAGTCTCGAGTCGCGAGTGCCCATTCGGCTTCTTCGTTCTCTCGCTCTGTGTAGAATGAACGCTGAATGTCTCAGGTAGCCCCAGCCATCACGCGCAGTCCGGCCGACATCGTCCAGCAGACCCCAGTCTCGCAGGCTCCCAACGGAGTCTGCTACGCCAGCGCCGGCGAAATCGCCGTCAACTCATTCGATCTCGAACGCATGGTCGCCGCCGTTCCCACGCGCATCGCCACCGCGCTCGAACGCAAGGCCTACTATTTCGTCCCGCTCACTGTCAGCCACGGGGATGAAACCCTGATCGCCGACCGTTACGATGTCGCCCTCAGCGACAACGCTGTCTGCCACCGCAATCTGACTCTCGGCGATTCCCAGTGCGTCTTCATCTCGACGCGCCTGATGGACGACAAATTTTCCGTCGCCTTCGAGTTTTACATCAACGTGGGCCACGCGCTGGTCGAGCGAGCGGGAGTTTCGCAGGATTTCAGTGAATTGGCCTGGAGCCACGTTGAAGCCGGAGTGCGCGGCGAAACCTCGCTTGACGCCTGGGAGGCCCGAAAGCTCGCCACCGCCAACGGCCCCGACGCCGAGCGCTACAAGACCGAATACTTCGAGGCCACATTCTCCGACACGATTTCGATCTATCTACTTTCACTCTATCTTGACGTGGACTACTACGATCTACGCGAGCGCGATTATCCTCTCCTTGCGCCGTCTGCCTTAGCCGAGCGCCTGCGCAAAGTCGCGGAACTATTTCCGCCGAACAGTGGGTTTGAATTTGCCGTCCTCTATAAGCGTCGCTGAAGAAGAGTTCCCCACGCGGAACTCACCCGCCCGGTCTCCGCGCTGGTACGGGATCCCGATCCGTATTCTTTTGATCACATTTGTGGGAACGCTGCTGGTCTTCGCCGTAAGCCTGCTGCTGGCAATCATCGGCACGGTCATCGCTTCCGCGCTGCGCGGGATTCATCCCGACATGCGCATCGCCTATCGCCTGATTGCCTTGCCCATGGCGGGTTTTGCGGGCACGATGATTTTCATCGGCTCCCTCGTGATGGAAGTCCGGCACTACCTGAAGGCGAAATCAGTTCGACCGTACTAGGCTGTCGCCCAGTTTTTCCGCTCGAGGATCGTTGGCGGCTCGTAGGTTTTCCCTCGCGCCAGCCGCTTCTCTTCTCGCCGCGTCGTCCACAGCAGAACCGGACCGAGAACCGCGGGCATCATCCGCGAAACCACACCCGACTCCCGCTTGAATTCCTCGCGCAGCGTGCCAATCTGGTCGCTGACCTTGCCGTCCACCTTGCGGAACTGCCGTTCCATCGCCCACAGCGCCGAACTATAGATTCCGCTCAGCCGGTGCATCTCGTTCGCAAAGCGTAACCGAACGCGAGCATCCGGCCAATCCTTGTACCGCTTCCATCCCGCCAGCAAAGTGCGCGAGATGCGATACAGGCTCGGCCCATTCACCTGAAAGTCGCGCCAGAACGCCCAATCCAGAAAGCGTTTCGAGTCTTCCCTCGAGATCGCGGCGTGTTTGAAGTTGAATTTGAATTGCCCGTGCACATCAGCATAGTCCACATCGCTCAGCATGCGCCCTTCGTCCGACATTTGCTGGTACAGCGGCGTTCCCGGCACGGGCGTGTACAGCATGAACTGGTGAAAGTCCGTGTCGTGGGAAACTGCATGTTCAATCTCCGACACGATGTTGTCGGGCGTGTGATGCTCGAGTCCGATGATCGTCGACCCCTGCACTCGGATGCCGTGCTCGCGCAACTCGCGCGTGAGTTGCCGCGTATCAGACCCGCTCAGCTTGCTGTAACCCGCGCGAGGAGATTCCAGACCCATCCACAACCACGAAACCCCAAGTTCCACCAATTCCTGCATCGTGTATTTGCGGATCGCATTGGCCGACGCAAACACCGACATCGTCCAGCTCTTCTGCGCAGCTTTCATCCGGTCGAGCAAACGCATGGCCCGTTCACGATGCAGCAGGAAATTCTCGTCCATCACAAAAAACGAGCGCACCTTCAGCTGATCTTCCATGCTCTGCATGACGTCGAACAATTCATCACCGCTGTCAAAGAAGTTGACGAACTTTCCTTTACCGCCGAAGAAAGCGGAAGTCGTGCAGAAGTTGCAACCCATCGGGCAGCCAACCGACGGAATAATCGTTGCGGCGGTCGCGCCCTTTCGGTCCGGCAGGCTGATGCCCATGATGCGCGTGTTCATCCCCGAAACAATCGGCGGATGCTGGATCGGGGCGTCCGGATCTTCGCCAAGATACCGCCGCATCCACGAAACTCCTTCGCCGCGCACGATGAAATCGGCATCGATCATCTTCTCCACACCGGGAATCGCCGTCACATGTCCACCAATGACAATCTTGGAATTCGGCGAGACCTGGCGGATCATCCGGCACATCTCGCGCA
>Ga0335078_10018571_pt1 | contig 10338 bp, 4 predicted proteins | sample Lox_Sample_32_FD_206711 | JGI IMG/M metagenome (GOLD analysis project Ga0335078, IMG submission 206711) | Soil microbial communities from Loxahatchee National Wildlife Refuge, Florida, United States - Lox_Sample_3.2 | ecosystem: Environmental > Terrestrial > Soil > Wetlands | place: USA: Florida...
GCGGATTTCAACGGCGACGGGCATCTCGATCTGGCGGTGACGGAGTTGCTGAACACGCCGCCCGGATTGGTGGCGGTAATGCTGGGCAAGGGCGACGGGACGTTCGGGAGTCCGCAGACCTATGCGGCGGGCACGGCTCCGGTGTCGATCGTGACGGCGGATTTCAACGGCGACGGCAAGGCCGATGTAGCGGTCACGAACGGCGATGGGACGAATCCGGGAACCGTGGCCGTGCTGCTCGGTAAGGGCGACGGGACGCTCGCGCCGATAGTGACGTACGCGGCGGGGTTGATTCCAGTATCGGTGGTGGCGGCGGACTGGAACGGCGACGGGAAGCTGGATCTGGCAGTAATCGATGCGCGAGCAGGCGGGATTTACGATCAACTACTGATATTGCCAGGGAAAGGCGACGGGACGTTCGCCGCGCCGCTGCCGGCGGTGGCCGTGGGGACGAATCTGGGGTCGCTGACGTACACGGATCTGAATCACGACGGCAAGCTGGATTTGCTGATCGCCGACCGCAGGGGCTCGGATTTTACGGTGCTGCTGGGGAACGGCGACGGGACCTTCCGGGCGCCGGTGGCGTATGTGTCGGGGGCGAATCCGGCGTCGATCGCGGTGGTTCCCACGGGCGACAACTACAACGTGCTGTTTACTGGAGACGCGGCCAATGGAAATGTGGTGATGGATGTCGCGACGCCGGACGGGACGTTGAGCGCAGCGCCGATTCAAATGGTCGGGCGCGCGCCGGCGGCGGTGGCGATTGCGGATTTGAATGGCGACAAAAAAGGCGATCTGGTGCTGACGGATTCGGGAGGCAGCCAGGTGTGGGTGCTGATGAATGACGGCAGCGGGACCTTGGGGAAGCCGGTGGGATACGCGGTGGGAAGTTCGCCCGTGTCGACGGCGATCGCGGATGTGACCGGGGATGGAAAGCCCGATCTGGTGGTGGCTGACGCCAATGGCGTGGAAGTGCTGAACGGAAAGGGCGACGGGACGTTCGCGGCGGCGCAGACGTCGGCGGTGGGGGTCGTGGCGAGCCCTGCGGGAATCGTGATGGCGGATTTCAACGGCGATGGAAAGATCGATGCCGCGGTGGCGGGGGGCAACGGCTCGTCGATCCTCTTGGGGAAAGGGAACGGGACATTTTCGGCGGGCGCGACAGTCACGCTGGCGGGCACGGTGTTTCCGATTGCGGTGGTGACCGGCGATTTCAACGGCGACGGAAAGGCGGACCTGGCGATCGGGTACGACCTGATGGCGACGAGCACGACCGAGACGGGGAACGTGGCAGTGCTCCTCGGCAAGGGCGATGGGACGTTCCAGGCGCCGGTGACGGTGGCGCTGGCGGGGACGGTGCGGTCGCTGGCGGCGGGGGACATTAATAAGGACGGAAAGCTCGATCTGGTCGCGGGGGTGCAGACGCTTACCGGGGATCAAGTGACGGTATTGCCAGGAAAGGGGGACGGAAGCTTCGGGGCTCCCATGACGGCGAAGACGGTGACATCGGCGCCATCGATGGTTGTGGGGGATCTCGATGGAGACGGCAACCTCGATCTGCTGTTGGGCGATTGTTGCGGGTTGTCGGAGGCGACGTTCATGTTGGGGAACGGAGACGGGACATTCCATGCGGAGCAGGGATTTCCGTCGGGGCCGAGTCCGGTGGCGGTGGCGCTGGGAAGCTTCACAGGCGGCAGCAAGCCGGACCTGGCGATTGCCGGAACCGGCAATGGGCACGGCACGCTAGTGACACTGTACAACCACTTTGCGGCGGCGGCGGTGTCGAACGCGGCAAGCGGGACGGCGCCGATAGCTCCGGGGTCGCTGGCGACGGCTTATGGGACTGATTTGGCAAATGGGAACTACGGTGGCACCGGATCGCCGCGGCCCCTGATGTTCGGAGGAACGACGGTGGGGATTCAGGATGCCTCAGGCACAACGAGCGCGGCGCCGTTGGTGTACGTGTCGCCGGGGCAGGTGAATTTCCTGGCGCCGGCGACGGTGGCGGTGGGGACGGCGACGGTGGTGGTGACGAGCGGGGACGGAACGCAGTCGGCGGGATCGGTGAAGGTGAGCGCAGTGGCTCCGGGAATGTTCACGCTGAACGGCGCCGGTCTGGCGGCGGCGGTGGGGGTGCTGGTGGGAGCGGACGGCTCGCAGACGCCGGAGCCGGTGTATACGGTGAACGCCGCCGGGGCGGTGGTGGCGTCGCCGATTTCGTTGGGCGGTGCGAGCGATCAACTGGTGCTGCTCTTGTTTGGCACGGGATTTCGCGCGGCTGGGACAGGCGGGGTGGCGGTGACGGTGAACGGGCAATCGATCCCGGTGCAGTATGCGGGCGCGCAAGGGACATTCGAAGGGCTGGACCAGATCAACCTGACGCTGCCGAGGTCGCTGGTGGGAGCGGGGAAGGTGAATATCGTGGTTTCGGCGGGCGGCATTACCGCGAATGCGGTGAACGTGACGATACAGTAGGGAGACTTCAAACGCCGGAAGCGGACGCTTTGGCCAACGTTCGGATGAACCGTTCAATCTCCGGCCAATTCCAATCCACCACCGGGAAATCGGCGAGTTCCTCGGGAATCCTGGGGGGCCTGGACCCTTCAACGCACAGACCCAGCATCGGCACGGCGCAATTCTGGGCGTACTCCAGTTCCCAGCCAAGCCCACCCTCGGCGGTGTGCTTGCTCAGGAGAACAATGACGCCGCTGCTTTGGTAAATCTTGTTGCGGCAGTTCCCTTTCCAGCCCTCAACCCACGTCTGCTTCATCGGCATATGACCGAACTGCACTGGGAGCCTGGCGGTTCGGGTCTGAGCCTCAAGACGGTCGAAAGACAGATAGTCCCGTTCGGCATGGATGACATAAACCTGAGTCATAAAAATCGTCCCCTCTTTGACCAAGTTCCACTTTTATCCGGACCTCCATTCTACTCTCCCGGATTCGGCAATATATCACCCGCCAGTTCGTCAGTCGGCAATTCTGTCCGGCGTGTTCATGGCGGCCACCACCGGCAGCCGTTTATCGAATCCGATGTTTCCCTCTGAGATCTGGTGAAATACGCAGGCGCCGGAGCCGTGCCTGCCATGCTCCCTTCAATCGATTCAGGATGACCACCGCCGGCGCGCGCATTGGAAGAGGCATGGCCGAGTGCATCAAAAAGGGGAACGAGTGTGACCTGTCGTGCACGGATGGTTCCCGAGCACCGAAGACACGGCTGGTGCGTCAGGGCTATTTCGCCAGCTCGGTGCGGCCAACCACGGTGAACTTGGAGGCTTGAGCCGAGGTGGTATCCTGCGGCTGCGCGCCGCCGAGGGAAACCGTATATTCGCCGGGCAGGATGGCGCGGTTCCCCTTCTCATCCACCTGGCCCAGGGATCGCGGATCAATTGTCAGTCTGACGTGAGTGGATTCGCCGGGAGCCAAATGGACGCGCCGGAATCCGGCGAGCGCCCGGAGCGGAGTCTCGAAGGCGGCTGGCTGCGTGAGGTAGAGTTCCACCACTTCGTCTCCGCCGATGGCGCCGGTGTTTTGGACATCCGCCTCGACTGTGACCGGCTCGCCAGATTTAGCCTGCAACGGCACAATCTTCAGGTTGGTGTAGGCAAAGGTCGTGTAGCTGAGGCCAAAGCCGAACCCGTAGAGCGGCTTGCCGGCGAAATAGCGGTAGGTGCGGCCTCGCATCGCGTAGTCTTCAAACGGCTGAACCTGGCTCAGCGACGAATAGAACGTCAGCGGAAGACGGCCGCCGGGATTGTTGTCGCCGGCCAGCGCGCCGGCAATCGCCGTCCCGCCTTCCTCGCCGGGATACCAGGCTTCGAGAATCGCATCGGCGTTCTGTGCCGCCCAGTTGACCGCCAGCGGGCTGCCGTTCTGGAGCACGACGATCAGCGGCTTTCCCGTCGCGCCGAGCGCTTTCAGCAGATCTTCCTGGGCCGGGGGCAGATCGATGGAAGTCCGATCGCCGCCGTTGAAGCCGGTCAGTTTCACGGGCGATTCCTCACCTTCCAGATTCGGGGACAGGCCGACAAACGCGATCACGACGTCGGATTGTTTCGCCGCCTCCACCGCCTGGTTACGCAGCGCAGCCGGCGGAGCCTGCCAGGTGAGATCGATGCCGGCAGTGCCCGCGCGGTGCAAGTACTCCAGACGGATCGGGTGTGGTTGCGCATCGGTGAACGTCACCGGCGCTTCAATCACGGCGCCGCGCTTGCCGGTAGGCCCAGTGCTTTGCACCACCAGTTTGCCGTCCAGGTACAGCCGGAAACCTTCGGCGTTCTCACAGGCATAGCAATAGTTGATGCGCACGCCCAGTTTGTACGCGCCCGGCACCGGCGGGGTGAACGTGCCGCTCCAGCGCACCGAATGATTGTCGCGCTGCAGGCCGTTTACCGGAATCACCTTGTCCCAGTTGAAATTGACATTGCGATCGACACGCGTGAGGACGGGCGTGCCGCTCAAATCAGGCGAGCTGAAATACTCACCGGTGAGCCCCTCGCCGGAACCCTTGGCGGGATGTAGCGCGGTGTGGTCGATGGGCATGGCGAAACCCTCAACCAGAGGCGCTCCCTGCGCGTACGCCACTTTGGAGGAGGCAAACCGCTTTTCGATTCCTTCGAGCGGATAGACCGGCGACGGCGGCGGTCCGTTGTAGTTGCCCTGAAGGGACTGCACCAACTCCGCGGTCGGACCGACGACGGCGATGCGAGCGAGCCCGGTTTTCAGAGGGAGCGCGTGGCCCTTGTTTTTCAGCAGCACCATCGATTCGCGCGCAGCGCGCAGCGAGAATTGCCGATGCTCCGGCGAATTGACCTGGTTCATTCCCAGGCGCCCATAGGGGAAGCTGGACGGCGGGTCGAACATGCCCAGCTTGAATCGCTCCACGAAGAGGCGGCGCAAGGCGGTGTCCAGCTCGGCTTCCGAGACCAGGCCCTGATGGACGGCATCGGCGAGCGCTCCGAACCCCGAGCTTTTCCCGGAGCCGCATTCGAGATCGGTTCCGGCCTTCACGGCCGCGGCCGCCGTGTGCGCCATGTCGGGAGTGTAGTGGTGCCCGGTGTTGATGTCCGCGATGGCGGCACAATCGCTCACGACATAGCCATCGAACTTCCAGGCTTCACGCAGGTGATCCTGCAGCAGCATGGTGTTGGCGCAGGCGGGGGATCCATCGATGGCGTTGTAAGCGCACATTACGGACTGCGCGTGCGCCTCCGTTATGGTGGCGCGAAAGGCAGGCAGGTAGGTGTCCTCGAGATCGTGCGGCGAAACGTCGGTATTGAAGCTATGGCGCAGCAATTCGGGGCCGCTGTGGACGGCGTAGTGCTTGGGAGTGGAGACCACGCGCAGGTAGCGCGGATCGTTACCCTGCATGCCGGTGACAAAGGCCACGCCCATACGCGCCGTCAGGAACGGGTCTTCGCCATAGGTCTCCTGGCCGCGGCCCCAACGGGGGTCACGAAAGATGTTGATATTGGGCGCCCAGAACGTGAGTCCAAAAAACCGTTCGTGCCGGCCGTTGCGCATGGCTTCGTTGTATTGTGCGCGCGCTTCGGTTGAGACCGTCTCGGCGATGGTGTGGATCAGGCCGGTGTCCCAGGTGGCCGCCATGCCAATCACCTGCGGAAAGTTGGTCGTGTAGCCGGCGAAGGCGACCCCATGCAAGCCTTCGTTCCACCAGTCGTATTTTGGGATGCCAAGCCGGGGGATGGGCGGCGACTGATCCCGCATCTGCGAGACCTTCTCTTCCAGCGTCATGCGGCTGATAAGGTCGTTCACACGCTGTTCCAGAGGAAGCGCCGGATTCCAATAGGCGGCCTGAGGGTTGGGCCGCGGTTGGCCTTCGAGGGGGACGAAGAGCCCGATGGCGAACAGAGGTCCGAGTAAGCGAACGCGCAAAACAGACATTGAGTTTAGTAACTCCTGTGAGGGAGGGCTCCTAAGAAGCGTATCACCCCGCGACGGTGTTGCGCGGCGGCCACGAAGTGCCGGCGCGGCAGGCTGGGAGCGCACGTTTCGTCGGAATTGGGTGGTTCGGGGGAGCAGCGGGCTTCGGCGGCGCGTCCCGCAGGAGTGCGGGGACGCCGCAAGCACGAGTGCTCGCGCCACGGCTATTTGCCGCCGGAGAGCTGCTTGGTGAGGGCTTTGGTAACTTTGTCACCGGCGCGGATGTCGACGCTTTCGGCGAGGTCGGCATACTCGTCCAGATCCCGGCTAATTTGTAATTGCATGATCAGGTCGTTATCGCCGGCGATCAGTTTGTATCTTCCGGGCGGAATTCCGACGAACTTATAGGTCCCATCGCCGCCAGTTATACCGAACCGCTGTTGGCCCGCGCCGGGCCGGTCGGGAAACATCATTACGCGAACGCCGGGCGCGGGTCCGTTGGAATCGCTGACGACTCCCGACAGTTCACCGGTCACGGACGCCAGGGTCACCGTAACCGGCCCGGCCGGACCGCCGCTCACATCGAGCAAGTCGCCCTCGGTCTCCTTGTTGCCTACGGTCACGGATTTGACGTAGACGCCCCACGCCGCCATCAAATGGTAGCGGCCGGGCTGCATCATCGCCAAGGTGAAAGAATCGTCGGAGCCGACCTCCAGGGCCTGAAACAGCGACGGGCTGGGGTCGCCAAAGGTCTGTCCTTCGGGCCGTAGATTGATGCGGCGCGGCATGGGCTGCGGAGGCGCGCCTTGCGGCGCGGGCTGCCCGGGGCGGCCTGGCGGAGCCTGCATCGTGGGCATTTCCGCGGCTTTGACATCATCGAAGGACAGCCGGCAGACCACGTCGAAGGGCTGAACGATGCGCAGAGCGACGTTCTCGATATCCGCGCCGGCGATCTCAATGCCCACGGGCGCAGATTGCAGACGCCGCTGCGATGCCTGCGGCATGGTGACGGCCACCACGGTATACGCGCCGGGGTCGAGTTGCCAGATCTGGAACGAGCCATCGGGCCGCACGTTAGCCACCGATTGCACCGAGGGGGAAGCGATCGATTGCGCGCGAACGATGGTCTTGGTTCCCGCGGGCACGTCCGACACGACACCGCTGACGGTCACGATCGGGGTACTTACGAGGTGGATATCGATCCCCATCACTTCCACCCCACCTCCGACCTCGACGCGCTGGCCGGCCTTCGCTGTGAGCACGTTGGGATAGTAGGTACGGGCGAAATGAATTTCGCGAGTGCCGTCCGTGCGGATCTCCGGGGGGAACGGCATGGCAGCCGGATTGGCAACGACTCGATACCGCCCGGGCGGCACGCTGCTGATACGGAACTGGCCCTTCTCATCGGTGGTGGCGGGATTAACGCCATACGGAGCGCCGTCCAACGAGACGATGGCTCCCTGCACCGGGTCGCCGGCGGCGTTGATCACGCGGCCGGAGATTCCGCTCGTGGGGGTGAGGATGAGCTTCAGATCCTCGCGCTTCTCGTCGGGCCGGAGCGGCGAATCGTTAATCCGGTTGCCGGCCGCGGGCGTCACGAAGCCCACGCGCTGGACGTTGAGAATGAACCGTCCGGCTGAGAGTCCTCCAATCGAGAATTTGCCCGCCTCATCAGTCACGGCGCCGGTGACTTGAGAGTTGCCAGAGCCCAGGATGATGACCTGAACGCGGGCGCGCGGCACGGGCGCGCCGGTCACCGAATTGGTGACTACACCCGACAGCGATCCGTTGCCGGTGGGCTGGGCTTGTGGCTGGGGCTGCGCCATGGCGGCGGCGACAACCAGGAACAGAATCGGCAATGGAGCGCGCCCATTCCTATTTCGCCTGGACATGGATGTCCTCCCTGGCGGCGACTTTGAGATCCTTCACGATGCGGGCGCTTTCGGCGACCTCGATCTCCTCGGCGGCGGTCCGCAGGGCTTTGGCGAATTCATCCTGGTCGCCGGCGCCGGCCAGGTTGGTGAAGTCGTACGCGTCCACCGCCAGCAGGCGATACTTTCCAGGCCGAAGACCTTTGAGAACGTAGCGGCTATCGGCGACCATGTTGAAGTCCGGCTTTACCTGCGCGGCGTCTTTCCAGAGCAGGACGGCGGCGAGCGGGCTGGCGAGCGGCGCGCCGTTATGGTCGAGCACCCTGCCGGAGAGTTCACCGGCGCTGCGGCTGAGGACGATCTTGAGCCGGGAAGCCGAGCCGCCGTGGGCAAAATCGAATCCCGCATCCTCCACCGCCGCACCATCGAGCGTCATGGAACGGACGAATGCGCCATCGGGCATCGGCTCGACGCGAACGCGATAGCGTCCCGGCAGGATCGCGGCGACATGGAAAGCTCCGTCCTTTCCCACCGCAGCGGGACTGAGATCGGGCACGCCGGGACCGCCGCGATCTACCAGTTCGAGTTGGACCGCAATTGGACGCGACGGCGCGGATGCAGGTTCCTCACCGGCAATTTCCAGCGAACCTGCCAGGTCCTCGCCTGGGGCCAGATGCAATTGCAGGTTGGCGGTATCGACATCGGTGAGAGGAACGTCCACCACCTGGCTCTGCAGCTTCGCCTTGCCCAACGGGAACTGCGCGAACAACTGTAGAGGTCCTGGAGGCAACCCTCGGATCATGAACTTACCGTCCGGGTCCGTGGTATAGCCACGCAGTGTGTACACAGGGCCGGAGCGTTGACTCACGCGCACCATGATCGCGGCGCGTCCTCCATCGGGAATTCCGGTTACCAGGCCGCTGATGGTCGCGATGGATGTGGGCCGGGCGCCGGGCACGGACGGCGCGGCGTGGGTCAATCGGATTTCAAGGGGGCCGGCGTCCCGCCCCGGTTTGACATCGATGGGAGCGGCGTCGGCGGCCCGGTTGGCGCTCGGATAGAACGTCGGAACATACGGACCGACCGGAGAGCCGGCGGGGCCTGTCCCCATCATCATAACGGCGTTTCGAGGCATGGCTTGCAGATTATACTTGCCCGGGAAGACGGCGATCCGAAACTCACCGCGATCGTCGCTGAAGTTCGGCTGCGGTATGGCGAACGGATTCACAAAGTCGATGTCGGGCGGCACCGCGTGCAGGTCGATGTAAGCGCCGGGAACGGGATCGCCGGCATCGTCCACCACGCGACCGGAAACGAAGCCGCAGGGCGTCATTTCCACTTTCTGATCGGTGATCTGCTGTCCGGCGCGAAGAGCCAGGACCGTGGCCGGTATGGGGCCGGGAGGCCGCACAAAGACGAAACCGGTGCGCTCGGGAACTATGAGGTAGAGCCCCGGTTTCATATTGGATATCGAGAAATGGCCGGCGCGATCGGTCATGGCGCCATAGACCCGCTCGACCGTCAGGGTGGCGACGTCTCCGGTGAGCACGCGCAGATGGACGTCGCTGAGCGGCTGGCCGGTCACCTTATTGACCACCACGCCCTCCACGCCGGCAGTCTGGGCCGCCAATGAAGTTACGGGAAAGGCCGCAAGCAGCGCGACAACGATTGGTCTCACAAATCCTCCTGGTCAGGGAGTCAAGGGCCTAAAGAAAATGCTACCGAATTCAGCGCTGGCGCGCATCCAGCGGCTACGCCTTGGTTGTAACCATCACGCTCGCCGATTTGAGGCCCGACGATGTCGCGGTAATGCGGATCTGACCTGCGTTTGCGGTCGACTGCACAATGGCGAGGCACATGCCGTGGAAGGCCTTCTTCTGTTTGCCTTTGTAGTCCTGCATGTTGGACATGTCGCCATTGTCGACTCCGATCAGTTTGCCTTCGCCCTGAATTTCGAAGGCGACGTCGTTGTCGGCGTCGGGCGCCAGGCGGCCCTGGGCATCGACCACCTTGACGGTGACATGCACCACGTCGCGGCGGTCGGCGCGGATGGAGTCGCGATCGACGGACAGCTCGATCGCGGCGGCATCGCCGGCAGTGGTGAACTCCTGCGTGGCGACGGTCTGGCCGTTCTTGGTTCCGACGGCGCGAAGAGTTCCCGGCTCGTAGGGGACGTCCCAGGAGAGGTGCAGATCGGACGTGGTGCGCACGCCGTTCATGGCCTGCGGACCCATCTGGCCGTAGCGCCCCTGCATGCCGAAGCGCGGGAACGCATAGCCCTTCAGCCCGACGGATTTGCCGTTCAGGAACAGCTCGACGTTATCGCAATTGGTGTAACAGGCGACGGTGAGGAACTGGCCTTCCCTGCCTTTCCACGTCCAGTGCGGGAACAGGTGGAGCATCGGTTTCTGAGTCCACTGGCTTTGGTAGAAGTAGTAGCCGTCCTTGGGGAAGCCGCAGCTATCGATGCATCCGGAACTGGCGCCGTGATTGGGCCAGCCGGATTCGCCGAGGTAGTCGATGCCGGTCCACATGAAGTCGCCGGCGACGTAGTCATGGGCGCCGACGAATTTCCAGAGCTGCTC
>Ga0335078_10018572_pt1 | contig 10338 bp, 7 predicted proteins | sample Lox_Sample_32_FD_206711 | JGI IMG/M metagenome (GOLD analysis project Ga0335078, IMG submission 206711) | Soil microbial communities from Loxahatchee National Wildlife Refuge, Florida, United States - Lox_Sample_3.2 | ecosystem: Environmental > Terrestrial > Soil > Wetlands | place: USA: Florida...
GCCGCGACCCCGAGCGGGTCGTGCAGGTCTACACCGAGGACACGCAGTGGCGGAACCGCGCCGAATTCCCCGTGGGCCGCGAGCAGGTGCGCGCTTTCCTCGAGCGCAAGTGGGCGCGCGAGCTCGATTACCGCCTCATCAAGGAGCTGTGGGCCTGCGCCGGCAGCCGCATCGCGGTGCGCTTTGCCTATGAGTGGCGCGACGATTCGGGCCACTGGTTCCGCAGCTACGGCAACGAGAATTGGGAGTTCGACGAAGAGGGACTGATGCGGCGCCGCTTCGCGAGCATCAACGATCTGCCGATCTCGGAGGCGCAGCGGAAATTCCGCTGGCCGCTCGGCCGACGGCCGGATGACCATCCGGGCCTGAGCGATTGCGGCCTCTGAGCCCGAGCCCCCGGGGCCTCGCTGTTACAGCCCGGCGACGGCCTCACCGAAGCCGCAGCCAATTTCGTGAAGCAGCTAACACGGCGTGGCACCGCGTTTGCACTTTCTTTGCCTGTCTCGCGGCAGCCCACCGGTGACGGAAGGGGGCGCGACTAGCCAAGGATAGTGAACGGAATCAGAGGAATACGTCAGCATGTTGCGGCACCCGATTCCCCTGGAACGACCGCCAGTGCCATGGCTGGCGCGCCCGAGCCGGCAAGGCCTTGCCGCTTGAGACGCCTCGGCGGCAAGTGGTGGCCGAAGCGGTTCCCGCAGTTCGCTTTATCGCGTTCCCTGACCGTCCGCACCGAATAACACAAGGAGTCCCAGCAAGTGTCCATCTCGAGCGTCTTGAATCCTTCGGCCCTGGTGAGCCAGATAGCCAGCAAGAGCCCCTTCACGGCCGCCGCTGCCCAGGGCGCCGCCAGCTTCGGCAGCGCACTGATGCAGGCGCTGCAGCAGGCGGGCACCGCCACGGCTTCCGGCGCATCCGCCGCATCCGGCGCGACGACCGCTGCGGCGGGCACGACAGCGGGGGCGGTGAGCGCCGCTCATGGGCATCACCATGGCCATCATCACGGCGCCGGCATGTGCGCAATGCTCCAATCGCTGCTGCAGCAGACCCAGGGCGCCAGCACCGCGGCGAGCGCGCCGGGCACCGGACAGCTCGTCAATACGGTCGCCTGACGGCGCGGGCAGCTAAAGTCCGGCCCGCCACTGCCGCTATAGCCACGGTCTCCCGGGCTTTTCGGGGGCGCCGTCCCAAGAGGCGGGTTCGGTTTTTTCCCGAGAGCGAGCGCGTGATGAGCAAAGTTTCCGTGCGCAAGACCCGGTCGGCCCGCAGCAAGGGCTCCAAGCCGCGCTCAGCGGCCGCCGACAAGCTGTCGTATGCGGATCTCGCCGGCCAGGTCGCCGCGATACGCCGCTCGCAGGCGGTCATCGAGCTCGGGATGGACGGCACCATCCTCTGGGCCAACGACAACTACCTGAAGGTGTTCGGCTACTCGCTGGAGGAAGTGCGCGGCCAGCACCACCGGATATTCGTGCCGCCCGCCGCGCGCGACAGCGCCGAGTACCGCGCCTTCTGGGAGAAGCTCCAGAAGGGCGAGCCCCAGTCCGGGCGCCAGCGGCGCTACCACAAGGAAGGGCGGGTCGTCTGGATCCGCGCCAGCTACAACCCGATCGCGGACCTCAAGGGCAGGCTCGTCAAGGTGGTCGCGCTCGCTCAGGACATCACCGAGACCATCCGCAAGTCGACCGAATACGAGGGCGAGCTCAAGGCGGTGAGCAACGCGCAGGCGGTCATGGAGTTCGCCACCGACGGCACCATCCTCACGGCCAATGAGAATTTCCTCAAGGTCGTGGGCTACAAGCTCGAGGAGGTCCGCGGCAAGCACCACGGCATGCTGCTCGATCCGGCGCAGCGCGGCTCGGCCGAGTTCCGCGCCTTCTGGGAGAAGCTCGCCCGCGGAGAAGGCGAAGCCGGGCAGTACCGGCGCGTCGGCAAGGGCGGTCGCGAGGTGTGGCTGCAGTCCACCTACAACCCGATCCGCGACATGGACGACAAGGCCTTCAAGGTGGTCGAGTACTCGACCGACATCACCGAGCAGGTGCGCCAGAGCGAGTTGAACGCCGCCTTCAAGGGCGCGCTCGACAATCTGTCGGCGAACGTGATGGTGGCGGATACCGATCTCAACATCATCTACCTGAACAACGCCATGCGCGACATGATGGGCGGCGCGCAGGACGACTTCCGCAAGGATCTGCCGACCTTCGACGCGAGCCGGCTGCTCGGCGCGAGCATCGACAGCTTCCACAGAAATCCCGCCCACCAGCGCAATCTGCTCGCTGGCCTCGAGAAGACCTTTACCTCGCAGATCACGATCGGCGGACACACCCTGCGCATCAGCGCCAATCCCATGGTGGACGCCGGCGGGCGGCGCCTGGGCACGGTGCTCGAGTGGGCGGACCGCACCGCCGAGCTCGGCATCGAGTCGGATATCAAGGCGATGGTACAGAGCGCGACCTCCGGCGACCTCACGCACCGCATGGACCTGAGCGGCAAGTCGGGCGTGTTCGCCGAGATCGGCAAGGGCATCAATCAGCTCACCGAGAACATGAGCGAGGTCGTGAGCATCGTGCAGGCCGCAGCGACCGAGGTGTCGCGCGGCGCCGTGGAGATCTCGCAGGGCAACGCCGACCTGAGTCAGCGCACCGAGGAGCAGGCCGCGAGCCTCGAGGAAACCGCGTCCTCCATGGAGCAGATGACCTCGACCGTCAAGCAGAACGCCGACAATGCCAGCCAGGCGAGCCAGCTCGCCACCGCGGCGCGCGATCAGGCGGACAAGGGCGGCAGCGTCGTCGGCCAGGCCGTCCGAGCCATGGCCGAGATCAACGAGGCCTCGAAGAAGATCGTCGACATCATCGGCGTGATCGACGAGATCGCCTTCCAGACCAACCTGCTGGCGCTCAATGCGGCGGTCGAAGCCGCGCGCGCCGGCGAGCAGGGTCGCGGCTTCGCCGTAGTGGCGAGCGAGGTGCGCAATCTCGCCGGCCGCAGTGCCACGGCGGCCAAGGAGATCAAGGCACTGATCCAGGACAGCGTCCGCAAGGTGGAGGAGGGCTCACAGCTCGTCATCCAGTCGGGCCAGACGCTCGATCACATCGTCACCTCCGTCAAGAAGGTGAGCGATATCGTCGGCGAGATCGCCGGCGCGAGCCGCGAGCAGTCGGCCGGCATCGAGCAGGTCAACAAGGCGGTCGTGCAGCTCGACGAGATGACACAGCAGAACGCCGCGCTGGTGGAGCAGGCTTCCGCGGCCAGTCATTCGATGGCCGAACAGGCCAAGTCCCTCAGTCAGATGATGGAGCGCTACCGCGTGTCGGCGCAGGCCGCGGCGGCCGCCGCTGCTGCTGCGCAGGCATCGGGCCGCCGCAGCACCGGCGCGGCGAAGAAAGCCGCCGCACCGGCCCCGGCCGCGCGCGCCGCCGCTCCGGCCAAGGCGGCCGCCAAGCCGGCCGTCAAAGCGGCCACGGGCGGCAGCGACGACTGGACCGAATTCTGATCCCTTTCACAATTGGTGAAGAGTGTTGCTCAAGACCTCTGAAACCGAGCCGATAGTCCCATTTACGAGACGGTGCGCATTGGAGGCGTGCTTGCCATGAAGATTTCAACCAAACTCATCTTGTTCTTCTGCGGGGTCGTCACGCTGTTCGTGCTCCTCGCGGTGGCCCTGCTGGCGCAGACCCGCACCGTGTCCGCCGGCTACGACGCGCTGCTCGCCCGGCAGGTACGCCAGGCCGAGGAGGCGCGCGTCATCCAGGTCAGCTTCAAGAAACAGGTGCAGGAGTGGAAGGACATTCTGCTCCGCGGCCATACGCCCGACGACCTGGTCAAGTACACCAAGCAGTTCCACGACGAGGAGTCGTCGGTGCGCAGCGGCGCCGAGGCGCTCGCGGCCGGCATGCAGGACGCCGAGTCCCGCGACCTCCTCGAGCAGTTCGTCGCCGCGCACAAGACGATGGGCGAGAAGTACCAGGCCGCCTACGATGCCTATGTCGCCAGCGGCTTTGACTTCAAGGTCGCCGACAAGATGGTCCGTGGCCAGGACCGCGCGCCGACCGATCTCTTCGACCAGGTGGTCAAGCGCCTGAACGACGAGGTCGTCGCATCGGTCGCCGCGCAGGCCCGCGCCGTCGCGCGCGCACGCAACCTCGCGCTGGCGTTCAGCGGCGGCCTGCTTGCGGGTCTCGGACTCGTGGGTTTCGTGACGGTGCGCACCATCCTCCAGCGCCTCGGGCGTCTGAAGGCGGTGTCCGACCGGCTCGCCAGGGCCGACATCGAAGGCCTGTCGGTTGATATCTCCGGGCCCGATGAGATCGGGCAGTTCGGCGACAGCATGAAGGGTGTTCATGCGGCCATCGAGGAGCTGACCAAGCTGGCGTCTGCCGCTGGTCAGGCTTAAGAGAGTCAAGGAAGCACGATCATGGCAGCCAAACTGAATGACTTTTATAAGCAAGCGGCCCAGGAATTTGGGCTCGCCGGCCGCATCAAGCTGGCGATGCTGACGAAGATCTCCTCGGAGAAGGCCGAGGCCGCCCCAGACTCGCCGGAGAACATCCGCATCTTCGAGCAGGCCATGGCGCAGCTACGCGCCGGCGGCGGCTGACGACAGCCGCCGCACCGCCGCTACGACTGGAAGTCTCTGGCGGCGCAGGTGCTCGCGGCTCCGGGCCGCAGCCGCCGGGAAAGCCGCAGGTCAGGGAGGATTCTTGATGCCAGGATCGGCAGGCGAGCGCGACTCGGCGCTCGAATCGGCACGTATGCGCATCGCGCGCCTGTCGGCTTTGCCGCTGCTCGACCCGCGGCTGCTGCAGGTGCTGACTCAGCCTGACGTCGACATTCAATACCAGCAGCTGCGCGAGCTCCTGCGGGTGGATCCCGCGCTCGCCGTGCGCGTTCTCAGGGTGGCAAACTCCGCTTTCTATGGCTCGCGGTCGATCGGCTCGATCGATCGCGCGCTTGCGGTGCTGGGGGCGGTGGCGGTGGCCGGCATTGCCATGGCTGCGCGCTTCGACGGCAATATCGCCCCAGGCTGTGCTGACTCGGGACAATTCCGGCATCTGCGCCGCCACAGCCTGATGACGGCCGTGGCGGCTAAACTGCTGACGACGCGCGCTGCCGTGACCCCGTGGGACGGCGAGAGCGCCTTTCTTCTCGGGCTGCTCCACGATCTCGGCTGGCTGGTACAGCTGCAGATCGAGCGTGAGCGGCGATTGCGGCGTCACGAGGCAGGCGGTCCGGCAGCGGCCGGGCGCACGGAGCACGCGCTGCTCAGCGCGGCATTGTTCGCGCATTGGCAGCTGCCGGCCCAGTTCATCGATGCGGTGCGCAAGCATCACCATCTGCCCGAGACCGAGCCGGCGTCGTTCGGCAGCGCCCTGCTGGCGGTCGCCGAGCAATGCGCCATGTACGGCGGCGATGTGTTCGGCAACGACTTCCGGCCGCCCGACTCGCGGTTGCCGCTGACCATGTTTCACATCACCGAGACCGACCTGCCGGAGCTCGGAGCGCGCTGCGCAGCGGAGGCTGCCGTGCTCGACGGACTGGTGAACTGATGGCCCACAGCGAATCCCAGATTCTCACCCTGCTGGACCACCAGCTCGCGGGTGGCGTAACTCCCGAAGAGGCGCCGGCGCGCGACCGGCTCACCGGCATGCTGAGCCGCGAGGCGCTGCTGGCCCGGCTCGAGGTGACCATCTCCAGGGCCGCGACGCAGCCGCGCAACGGCTTCGCTCTGCTGTTCCTTGATCTGGACCGCTTCAAGCTCGTCAACCACGCCTATGGTCACGAGGCCGGCGACCTGCTGCTGCGGCAGGTCGGCGAGCGGATACGCGCGACCAGCCGCGCCACCGACGCCGTGCTGCCCGGTACGCGCGGCAACGCCGCGGCGCGCCTCGGTGGCGATGAGTTCGTCGTGGTGCTCGAGCAGCTGTCACGCCCCGAAGAGGTGCAGGGGGTTGCGGAGCGGCTCCTCACCGCGGTGGCGGGTGATTACTGGATCCAGGGCGCGCGGATCACGACCTCCGTGAGCATCGGCATCGTGCACAGCGACGGCGGATATCGCAACGCCAGCGATCTGCTGCGTGACGCCGATACCGCAATGTACGCGGCCAAGGCTGCAGGCCGGGGTCGCTACGCGGTTTACGAGTCATCGATGAGCCAACGCACCCGCCTGCGGGTGGATACCGAACGCGAGCTGCGGGCGGCCATCGACGCCGAGCAGCTGGCACTCGTGTATCAGCCCATCGTCAACCTGCAGACGGGCACGGTCGTCGGCATCGAAGCGCTGGTGCGCTGGCAGCATCCGGTGAAGGGCATGATCCCTCCCGCCGAGTTCCTGCCCATCGCCGTGGAGAGCGAGCTGATCAAGCCGCTCGGAGAGTGGGTCACGCACAAGGCCTGCCGCGACTTCGCGCGACTGCAGCGGCAGATGGGCGAGGCGGCGCCCGGGTTCGTGAGTGTCAACATCTCACGCCGGCAGCTCGGCGATCGGCTGCTGCCGGCGAGACTCGCCGAGATCCTCGCCGCCTGCGCGCTCGAGCCACGCCACCTGCACATCGAGATCACCGAGAGCGAGCTGGTAACGGACTTCTTGGTCGCGAAGCAGACGCTCGATGCCATCAAGGCGCTCGGGATCGCACTCTCGGTCGATGACTTCGGCACCGGTTACTCCTCGCTCGCGAGCCTGCACGAGTTTCCGATCGACATCTTCAAGCTCGACCGTTCGTTCATGGCATCGAGCATGCGCAGCGCGCAGGGGCCGGCGCTGGTCGCGGTCGCTCACGCGATGATTCTGCTGGCGCGCAACATCAACGTGCGGGTGATTGCCGAAGGCGTCGAGACGGCCGAGCAGCTCGCGCTGCTGCAATCTCTGCAGTGCGATATGGCACAGGGGTACTTTCTCGGTCGACCGATGCCCCTCGAGGCTCTGGCGGCTCATCGGGTCCCGATTCAGGTACAGAGCGAGCCCTGAGCAGGCGGCCGGAAGACGCCCGCGAGTTACCCGACTTTGAGCTCCGCCGCGCGCGCCTCGCGGCCGAACGAGGTAACCAAAATCAGCGCCACGGCGACGACCGCCATGGTCAGCGAGAGGATGTGCGCGTAGTCGTTGCCGTGGGCTTCCGCGATGCCGGCCTGAAAGGGCGCCATCTTCGAGGCGGCGAGGTTGCCGAGCTGGTAGGCGAAGGCCGGCAGCATGGCGCGCACCGAAGGCGGCGAAAGCTCGTTGAGATGCGCTGGTACGATGCCCCAGGCTCCCTGCACCATGAATTGCATGAGGAAGCCCCCGAGCGCCAGCATGACCGCGGTCTGCGAATACGCCCACAACGGGATCATCGGCAGAGACAGCGCGGCGGCCAGCACGATGGCGCGTCGGCGGCCGATGCGTTCCGACAGCGCGCCGAAGCACATGCCCCCGATCAACGCGCCGATATTCATGATGATCGTGATCCGGCCCGTCAGGCTCGTCGGGAAGCCATGCTGCTTCTGCAGGAACGTCGGGTACAGGTCCTGCGAGCCGTGGGAGAAGGCGTTGAAGCACGCCATCAGCAGCACCAGGTAACAGAGCGTCGGGAAATAACGGGTAACCGCGCCCCAGAGCACGGCGGCGGAGGCGCGCTGCGGAGCCTTGCCGGCCGTCCAGGCAGGGGACTCCTGAACTCCGAAGCGGATGTACAGCACCAGCAGCGCCGACCCGGAGCTGACGATGAACAGGCCCCGCCAGCCCACCTGCTCGAACAGCAACCAGAACATCACCGACGCCAGCAGGTAGCCGAGCACGTAGCCCTCCTGCAGCAGCCCGGAGAAGAAACCGCGCCCCTTGGCCGGCAGTGTCTCGAATGCCAGCGCCGCGCCCACGCCCCATTCACCGCCCATGGCGAAGCCGAATACCGCACGCAGCGCCAGCAGTGTCGCCAGGTTGGGTGCAAAGGCGGTGGCGAGCTGCACCACGGAATAACTCACGACATTCAACATCAGGACCGGCCGGCGCCCGTACTTCTCCGCCAGCCAGCCGAACACCAGCGCCCCGACCGGGCGGAACGCCAGCGTGAGGAAGATGCCCTCGGAGACCGCCTTGACCGTGGTATGAAACTCGGCGCTGATCGCGGTGAGGGAGAAGACGAAAACGAAGAAATCGAGTGCATCGAGCGACCAGCCGCCGAGCGCCGCCAGATAGGCGTGCAGCTGCGGCCGGTTGAGCATTCTGAAGTAGTTGATCACGGCCAATCCCCTGACGATCTGGCCGCGCGCGAGAATATCACGGCGCCGGGGCGGCCTTGGCTGGCGGGCGGGCGGCCCAGCCGGCCCTGTCGGATGGCTCGCGAGTGTGACGCGCCCCACAAATCGCTGCTCTGCCGGAGGGTGCGCGGGGGCGCGTTGTCGTAGAAAGGATCGGATGGGCAGCTCCGCAAAAGGTGTGGTCGCGCGTTGGCTCGTGTGCCTCGGGCTGCTCGCGGTGACGGGCATGCCGGGGGGCGCCGCGGAGGTGAATCCGGTGCGCACGCACCCGCACTCGACGCCGGCCGCGGCAGCGCAGCGGCTCATGGTGAAGCTGCGTGCCGGCGCCATCGGCAGGGCCAGCATCGCCGCGCTCACCTCCCGCAGCGGCGTGCGCCTGGTGGCGCATCGCCCGATCACGGCGCTCATCCACGCCGTGCAGGTCGAGCCGGCGACGGGAGAATCAGTCGCGAAGACGCTGGCACGGCTGCGCGCCGATCCCGAGGTCGAGTACGCCGAGCCCGATGAGCGTCGCTTCATTCACGCCGCGCCGAACGATCCTCTCTACCCGCAGCAGTGGTATCTGCAGAGCGCCGCGGCCACGCCGAGTGCGGTCGATGCGCTCGATGCCTGGGCCACCACCACGGGCGCTGCCACCCTCGTCATCGCCGACATCGACACCGGCGTGCGGCCCGACCATCCCGATCTCACGGGCCGCCTGCTGGCCGGATACTGCTTCATCTCGGATTCCTTCGTCGCCAACGGCGGAGCCTGTCCGGGACCGGGCGCGGCCGACCCCGGTGACTGGATCACGAGCGCCGACATCACCAGCAACCCGAACGAATGCAGCAATGCCACCGCGGGACCGAGCTCCTGGCACGGCACCCGCGTTGCAGGAATTCTCGGCGCCAGCACCAACAACGGCGTCGGCGTCGCCGGCCTCGCCTGGGGGCCGCTGATTCTGCCGGTGCGCGCGCTCGGCAAGTGCGGTGGCCTGGATTCGGACATCATCACCGCGATGCTGTGGGCGGGCGGGATCGCGGTCAGCGGTGCACCCAACAACCCGAACCCGGCGAAGATCATCAACATGAGTCTCGGCGGCACAGGCAGCTGTCTGTCGAGCTATATCGAGGCCATCGGCCAGCTGACGGCGGCCGGCGTGCTGGTCGTCGTCTCGGCCGGCAACGAAGGCGGCCCGGTGGACACGCCGGCCAATTGCCCAGGCGTCGCCGGCGTTGCGGGGCTGCGCCAGGCGGGTACCAAGGTCGGCTACAGCAGCTTAGGTCCCGAGGTGGCGCTCGGCGCACCGGCGGGTAACTGCGGCGACTCGTTTACAACCGCCGAATCGGCCTGCGTGTACTCGATGACCACCCCGACCAACCTCGGCACGATGAGCCCCGATGCCAACGACTACACCGGGCTTTACTACTGCGATCCGACCACCGGCAGCTACACCGGCTGTACCATCGCCGCTAGCGGCCAGTACCGCAGCTACAACATCGGCACGAGCTTCTCCGCGCCGGTGGTCTCCGGGATCGCAGCGCTCATGTCCACGGTCAACGGCAACCTCAACTCCTGCCAGCTGATCTCGCGGCTGAAGGAGGGCGCGCTGCCTTTCCCGCAGACCTCACTCGATGCCACGGGCGCCCAGCCGCAGATGTGCCACGTGCCGACGGGCGCCAATGACCTGCAGAACAGCGAATGCATCTGCACGCAGGACGATCAGACTTGCGGGGCGGGCATGGCGAATGCGCCGGGCGCGCTGACCGCGGCGCTGCGCCCGATCGCCGCCGTCGCATTGCCGGGGAGCGTGACGGCGGGCCAGAGCGTTGCGCTCGATGGCAGCGGCAGCGGCGCCGCCAACGGTCACACGGTCTCCGGCTATCAATGGAGCCCGGTGAGCGGTGGACTCATGCTGAGCATCACAGGGGGCGCGACCTCCAGGGCGTCCGTCACCGCGCCCTCCTGCGGAGTAGGGACCGTCGCGCTGACGGTCACCGACGATGCAGGCCGTGCCGACACGGCCAACGTAGTGATCACTCCGGCGTCGGCCACCACGACGGCGCCCGCGGCCGCCGGCCAGAGCGCCTGCTCGACGGTGACTCCCGCGATCCTGGTCGAGGTGTGCCCCGC
>Ga0335078_10018573_pt1 | contig 10338 bp, 8 predicted proteins | sample Lox_Sample_32_FD_206711 | JGI IMG/M metagenome (GOLD analysis project Ga0335078, IMG submission 206711) | Soil microbial communities from Loxahatchee National Wildlife Refuge, Florida, United States - Lox_Sample_3.2 | ecosystem: Environmental > Terrestrial > Soil > Wetlands | place: USA: Florida...
GGAAGTGCGGGAGAAGGCGCCGTATGCTTTTCAGGGGAGCGTGCCACTGGTGGACCAGTGGCTCTACACGCGCCTAGCCATCACGATCGAGACTTCGAATGAGGCTTTGAAGAACTATCGCTTCCATGAAGCGGCACAGAACATTTACCAATTCTTTTGGGGCGATTTTTGTGACTGGTATATCGAGTGGGTGAAGCCGGAGCTGCAAAGCGCGAATCGCGAGCGCGCGACGGTTGCGTGGAAGAACCTATTTGCGGTGTTCCAAGACGCGTTGCGACTTCTGCATCCGATCATGCCGTTCCTTACCGAGGAGTTGTGGCATCAATTGCCGCAGCCTGCTGGCGCGAAGTCCATTGCGTTGGATCGTTTCCCAGAGCCTCGTTCGCACTGGGCGAAAGGCGGCAAAGAGGGCGGCATGATGCAGCAATTTCAGTTGCTCCAAGAGATTGTGGTGGCCGTTCGCAACATCCGGGCGGAAATGAAGCTCGACCCAAAGAAGAAAGTTTCGGCGGAGCTGTACAGCTATGACGCCATGACGCGAAATGTAGTTGAGCGTAGCAGAGATGGTGTCGTTCGGCTGGCGCTACTCACCGATCTGACGGTTTCTCCGCAGCCTCTGCAACAGACCGGCGGCGCGGTCCGCTCTTCCGCAGAATTCGATGTGCGCATAGCCTATTCCGATACGGTCGACCCGGAAGGCGAAAAGACACGGCTCAAAAAAGAGATGGTTGGATTACAAAAAGCCATTTCGTCAAAAGAGGGGCAGTTGGGAAATGAGACGTTTCGTAGCCGTGCGCCAGAGAATATTATTCGGGGATTAGAAGAGACGCTAGCAACGCAGCGGATTGAATTGAAGAAACTGGAGGATCGACTAGGGCAACTGTAAGCTCCTGGGTGGCGGAGAGACCGCGCACAGGCAGGAGTGCCTGTGCTACTGCGATGGCACAAGAGACATTTCCGGGAACAACCGACAAGCGGCTGGCCGGGCTGCTGACGCTGCTGGCGGAAAACGCCACGATTGTGATCAGCGGGGCGCGGATCGCGCGGGAGATTGGCGTGTCGCGCTCGCTGGTGTTTCAGTGGGTAAAGCGGTTGCGCGAACTGGGCGTGCGCGTGAAGGGGCATCCGGGGACCGGCTATTTTCTGGAAAAGGTGCCGGACATTTTGACACCGGACATGCTGCGGCAGCGGCTGAAAGGCAGCCTGTTCGGGAAGCACGTCTATCATTTCTTCAAGATTGACTCGACGAATCGTGTAGCGCTGGAGTTGGCGCACGCCGGTGAGCCGGAAGGCGCGGTGGTGTTGGCGGAAGAGCAAACGGCGGGGCGCGGACGCGTAGGTCGCTCGTGGCAATCGGATCGGGCCGCCGGAATTTACGTAACGCTGCTGCTGCGGCCGAAGATTTCGCCAGTGCAAGCGCCGCTACTCACGATGATGGCGGGGCTTTCCGCGCGCGCGGCGATTCTGGCGCAAATTGGAACAGCGCCAGATTTGAAGTGGCCGAATGATTTGTTGCTGGGCGGGGAGAAAGTCGGTGGGATTTTGACGGAGATGCACGCCGAACCGTCGCTGGTGCGCTTTGTGATTGTGGGGATCGGCCTGAACGTGAATCAAGAGAGATTTTCCGGCGACTTGGCGTCGACCGCCACTTCCCTGCGCATCGAGACTGGCCGCCAACAATCGCGCCTGGAATTGCTGGTGCGGTTGCTGCGCGAATTCGAGAGCGACTACAATCGTTTTCTGCGCGAAGGGCCAGCGGCAATTACGCCGAAGTTCGAAGCGGTTTCGAGTTATGCGCGCGGGAAGCGCGTGCGCGTGACGAGCGGTGCGGCGACGTTTTCGGGAGTTACGGCTGGACTTGGGCCGGAAGGTTTGCTGCAAGTGCAGCGCGATGACGGGCAGGTGGTGACGGTAATTTCGGGCGACGTAACGGAGGCGCGGTAGATGCTGCTGACGGTGGACGTGGGCAACACGAATACCGCGCTGGGCGTGTTTCGCGGCGAGGAGTTGATCGCAAACTGGCGGCTAACCACGGCGCGGCAACAGACCGTGGATGAATACGGTGTGCTGGCGCGGAATTTGTTCACGCTAGCGGGTCTGGATCGCGAAGCGATTCACGGGGTGATTATCAGTTCGGTGGTGCCGCCGATGAATTGGACGCTGGCGGAGATGTCGCGGATTTACTTTGGGCAGAAGGCGCTGTTTGTGGAAGCCGGCGTAAAGACCGGCATGGCGGTGCTGGTGGACAACCCGCTCGAAGTAGGCGCAGACCGGATCGTGAACGGGGTAGCGGCGTTTCATAAATTTGGCGGGCCGTGCATTGTGGTGGATTTTGGGACAGCGATTACCTTCGATGCGATTTCGGCGAAGGGCGAGTATCTAGGCGGCGTGATCGCGCCGGGACTGGGGATTGCTTCGGAGGCGCTCTTTGCCCGAGCGGCGCGGCTGCCGCGCGTGGAAATCAAGGATCCCGGCAAAGTGATTGGCACCAACACAGTAACGCACATGCAGGCGGGGCTGTATTACGGCGCGATCGATATGGTGGATGGAATGATTGCGCGAATGAAAGGGGAATTGAGCAGCAATGTCAAAGTGGTGGCGACTGGCGGCCAAGCGAGGTTGGTAGCGAAGGGATCGAAACAGATCGAGCATACGGATGACTTTCTGACGCTAGTTGGATTGCGGCTGATTTGGGAAAGGAACCAGCCGGCAGAGGCGAAGACAAGTACAGCAGGACGCGGCGTGCCCGAAGCTGCAGCATCCCACGCTACAGGGAAGAAGGCGCCAAAATAAGCGAGGACTCGCTGCGGCCAACATCGTGCCGAGATGGGGCGCAACACGTTACGCCCCTACCACTGACAAGGATTCATGGACAGCTGGAATTACTTCAACTACTTCACAGAAATTGAAAATTATTTCTGGAAGAAGCGCGGAGCCAATCTGTTGGTGTCACCGCTGGACTGGGCGATTATGGAGACCTGGCAAAAGGCGGGCGTGCCGCTGGAAGCTGTTCTGAAAGGCATTGATAACGCGTTCGAAAGCTATCAGCGGTCGCGAAGAGGAGGAACTGGCAAGCCGCTGAAGAGTCTGGCGTACTGCACGGATGCCGTGCTGGAAGCCGCCGAGGAACAGCTCGAAGCGGCGGCGGGCAGCGCTCCAAAAGGCAAACGCGAAGTGAAGGAGCCGTTTTCGCGAGACGAGCTGAAAGCGTACTTTGCAAGGAATGCTACGCAACTGGAGCGCGCGGCGGGGAAAATCGACCCGGCGCAAGCGACGCTGGCAAAAGTGGTTCACGAAGCGGCGGAGTCGTTGAAGGTAAGCGCGACGCTGCTCGATGTACCGGGAGCGTTGGACCTCGAAGATTTGGAACGGCGTTTAACGGTTCTGGACGACAAGCTACAGGCGGCATTACTGACGCACGCGAACGAGGAAATAATGCTGAAGGTTCGCCGCGAGATGGACCGGCAGCTGGCGACATACCGGAGGAAGCTCAAAGCGGAACAGTTGGCGTTAGTCGAGAAACAGTACATGCAGAAGCGATTGCTCGAAGAGTTTGGATTGCCGCGGTTGAGCCTGTTCTATTTGTCGTGAGCCTTTGCAAGAGCCGGCAATTCGGCCGGCCTCTTTTCTTTTCACGCGAAACATCGCAGAATGAGAGCGTAGAATGGCGGATGAGTTACTATTATCGGTTGAGAAGCTAGTGTATGGAGGCGACGGCTTGGCGCACGCCGATGGCAACACCGTGTTTGTGCCGTACGTGCTGCCCGGCGAAACCGTGCGCGCTACGGAACGCGCAAAGAAGAAAAAACTAGTGTGGGCGGATTTGCAGGAAGTCACCGCGCCAGCCAAGGAGCGGGTGACGGCGCCGTGCCCGCATTTCACAAAGTGCGGCGGTTGCCACTACCAGCACATCGCGCAAGATGAACAAGTACGGCTGAAGAAAGACATTTTGCGCGAGACGCTGTCGCGGCTCGGCGGCGTAACCTGGAATGGCGAGATTACGGAACACACCGCGGCTCCCTACGGATACCGGAACCGCGCGCAGTGGGCGGTGCGCGAAGGCAAGCCACGGGCTCTGGGATATTTTTTGCCCGAAAGTTCAACGATTCTCCCGATTGATACGTGTCCGGTGCTCTCGCCGCAGTTAGCCGAGACGTTTTCGCAGCTGCAGGAAATAGCGCGTTCGGGCGCATTGCCGGCGGGAGTCCTCGAGATTGAGGCATTCGTCGATTCTGCGGACGAGAAGACTGCGTTGAATGTGGCCTTCGAACGATTCAGCGAGCCGGCCGCAAAATTGGCGGAGACCTTTCGCAACGCTTTGCCCCAACTGGAAAGCTTGCTATTGCTGGACAAAAAGAAAAACAAGTTCGAACTGACCGGGCCGGGCTATCTCACGCAGAACGCCCGGGGATTTCAGTTCCGTGTCAGCCATCTGTCGTTCTTTCAAGTAAATCGCTTTTTGATCGAGGATTTACTAAGCACGGTCACCGCAGGAGCAAAGGGGAGACTGGCGCTGGATTTGTACGCCGGCGTGGGATTCTTCACCCTGCCGCTGGCGCGCGCATTCGAGAAGGTGATTTGTGTGGATGCGAATCTTGCTGCCACACGCGATCTTTACGCCAATGCGGAAGCCGCGCGCGTCTCTATAACGACGCACAACGAGCACACGGAAGACTTCCTGAAAAAGACAAAAGAGCAACCTGAGCTGGTGGTCCTGGATCCGCCGCGCGCGGGCCTGGGCGCAGAAGCGGTACTGCGGCTGGCAGAACTCGGCGCTGCGGAGATCGTATATTTGTCCTGCGACCCATCGACGCTGGCCCGGGACTTGGCCGTACTGACGAATTCATCGCGGAAAGCGAAGGAAGTGGCGGCGCCGAGCGTTCGCTACGAAATCAGCCGGGTGGACTTGTTCGATCTTTTCCCACAGACCTTTCACATCGAGACGCTGGTGAGGTTGAAAAAGATCTCATGAGGTTGCCGGCTGTAGCCATCGCCGCTGCGTTTGCAGGTGGCGCTGCGCTCGGCCAGGCAAACCGGCTTGCACAATTTGTTTCGCTACGCGGTGTGCTGGCCTGCGGATTCATGTTGGCTTGGCTGCTGATCGTTGCCGGAGTCTTTGCCAGCTGCCGCGATCAACACCGCTCTGCAAGTGTGCTTTCCTTAAGTGCCTGGAGCGTCTTGGGGCTTATCGGTGCAGGAATTGCTAGTCAGCCGCTTCCTGCAAACCACATCCTGCAACTTCTCGAGACTAAGAAGATCGAGTCGAAGACGCCGCTGCGCTGGCGTGGCCGGCTGCGCGATGAGCCGGCCCGGCTGCCTTGGGGCTATGGCTATGAGATAGAACTGAGCGGTGTCGAGTACCAAGGCATGCGGGTGCCAGCGCAAGGCGGCCTGCGCATCAACTGGAATGCTCCGTCTGGCGACGAATCGGCATCACCAGACATGGTTCCCGAAGTGCATGCCGGGGATCATGTCGCGGTTGTGGTGCAGGCAAAACGGCCGCAGGTTTTCCGCGATGACGGCGCCTTCGACCGGCGCGCCTACCTGGCGGACCATGGTGTCCATCTGATCGGCACGCTGCGCTCTCCAGAACTCCTCCAAGGAGAGAGCGCAGCGCACTGGGGTGTTGCGGTTCTAATTGCCGGCGCGCGGCACCGACTTCGGGACGAAGCCGATTCGCTCTTTGCGGTGCAGCCGCAGGTCGGAGCGGTATTGCGAGCGATGCTGCTAGGTGATCGCAGCTTTGTCGAACGCAGCGAGGCCACCGACTTTCAGAAGACGGGTGTGTTCCACCTGCTCGTCGTGGCCGGGCTGCACGTCGGCGCACTGGTTTTCTTTCTAGTGTGGCTCGGACGGAGATTTAAGCTATCGCCTCTGTGGACAGCAGTGGCAACGCTGGTCCTGCTGCTCGCTTATGTTGGCATCGTGGAAGAACGCCCGCCGGTGTTGCGTGCTGCGCTGATGACGGCCATCGTCTTACTCGGGCGACTTTTCTTCCGCCGACTGGACCTCCTTAATTCAGCAGCACTCGCCGCGTTGATATTGTTGGTAGCGAATCCGCTGGCGGTGCGCGACTCGAGCTTTCAACTCACATTTTTGGCGATCGGCTGCATCGCCGGGCTGGCGCTGCCGTGGCTGGACAAAACGGTGCAGCCCTACGCGCGCGCGTTGCGTGGCTGGCGCGATACGACGCGAGACATGTCTCACGAGCCAAAGGCCGCGCAATTTCGCATTGAGCTGCGCAGCGTGTGCCGGTGGATCAGCGCTCATTCTCCAGCGCGGCTTGGCAACTGGATGGCTGACGGCGTAGTAGGCGGACTGGCCTTCTCGTTGCGCGCCTGGGAGTTGCTGGTGATCACTCTGGTGTTGCAGTTGGGGATGCTGCCTTTGATGGCTGGCGACTTTCATCGCATTACGCTCGACGCACCGGCCGTGAATCTCCTGGCCGTTCCGCTGATGGGACTGATTGTGCCGCTGGGCTTTTTGACGTTGGGAAGCGGGCTGCTGCACACCGGCATTGCAAAGTTTTTCGCTACGCCTCTCAGTTGGTTGGTGCTTGTGCTACTGCGCATGGTGGGGTGGTTCGCGCATTTTGCGCGCTGGAGCTATCGCATCCCCGGTCCGCCTGTTTGGCTCGTAGTGGTCTTTCTTGTCGCGCTGCTGTTGCTCTGCTGCTCCGTGCGGGTAAGCACATTGTGGGGCGGCTGGTTGTGGCGCGCGAGTGCGGCGATGACAGGGGCAGGCGCGCTGGCGATCGTGCTCTTCCCTTTTTCTCCGCGCTGGTCCGCGGGAAGACTTGAGCTGACGGTCCTCGACGTCGGCCAAGGCGATTCGCTGCTGGTGATCTCGCCGCACGGCAAAACGATGCTGGTGGATGGCGGTGGCGGCTTCACGGGTTTTGCGGGGCACGAGGAGCACGGCGGAGCTGATCCAGGCGAGGAAGCTGTTTCGCCGTATCTCTGGTCGCGCGGGTTTCAGAGGCTGGACGTCGTGGCATTAACGCACGCGCACCAGGATCACATCGGAGGCTTGGCGGCGGTTTTGGAAAACTTTCGTATTGGGAAGCTGTGGATTGGTCGCGAGGTAGCGTCGCCCGCGCTGGCCAATCTGGAGCGGATTGCTGTCGAGAAGAAGATTCCAATTGTACGCGAGGTTCGCGGCGCGCCCTTTTCCTTTGATGAGGTTGAAACACGATTCCTCTGGCCGGAAAGTGCCTCCGGAGTGGATCGCGCTCCACAAAACAATGATTCTCTCGTGATGCGGCTACAATTCGGCGATCTGGCCTTGCTGCTTCCAGGCGACCTGGAAAAACAAGCCGAAAAATCGCTGCTGGCGGAGACGCCGGAAGCTTCACTACACGCCGAGGTTTTAAAGGTCGGTCATCATGGCAGCAAGAACTCGACGACTCCCGAGTTTCTGGCTGCGGTGCATCCACGCATCGCGATCATCAGCGCTGGGGAAGACAATCCTTACGGGCACCCGAATCCTGAATTGCTTTCGCGATTGGACACGGCAGGTGTGCGCGTGCTGCGAACGGATCGCGACGGAGCGATACACGTACTGACGGATGGAACCCGCCTGGAGTTTAGTTGTTTTGTACCGTGCGCTAATAGCCCCAATGCCTCAGCCCATTGGCTGGCGCGCCTTCCACAGAATCAGCAGCACCACCAGCAGCAATAAGAAACCGATCGCGGCGCGATATTCGCGATTCTTTTTGTATTGCGCGAAGGAAAATGAACCGGACGAGGACGGCCCGCGCAAGAACCTGGGAAAAAACAGCGGGACACTACGCGCATAGTCGTCGAAAGCCGCGCCATGATGTGCGCGAAGCTCCTGTTCTTCGCGGCGCATCACGAAAGAATAGAAAAGCGCAAAGTAAGCGCAAAGAATGGCTGCTGCAATCCAGGAGCGCGTGGCGACGGCTGCCGCAACCGCAAGAATCGCGCTGCCGAAATAAAGCGGATTGCGCGTGTAAGCGTAAGGGCCGCTGGTGGTCAGAACTTCTTGTTTGTGCAGGTAGCCTGCGGCGGCGGCGCGGATCAGCAAGCCCAGCAGTCCAACCGGAATCGCCCAAAGAATGCTTTTGGGAGTGGGCCGGGCCAGCCACAACACCAAAATGGCCAGGGGATAGCCCAGGCGCACACGCCAGCGCGCGAAAAACGCTCCCGCGCCGCTCACGCAGCGACTCCCAAACGCCGAAGCACTGCATCGAAAACTTCTGCCACTTGGATGCGCAGCATCGAAGGATGCATCTCATTCACGCGGCTGTGGGTACGCACGGCATCCGGTGCGCGCAGCACGATGTCGCTGGTGCGGTAGGGGCCGTTACGCGCGGGATCGGTAGGACCGAAAAGGGCGACCGCCGGCGTGCCCAGCGCAATGGCCAGATGTAAGGGTCCGGTGTCGCCACCCACGATGCAAGCGGCATTTCGCAGCAACGCCATGAGCGGACCGAGGGCTCCGTTGTAGAGTAAAGGCTCCGCAGCACCACTCGCTTCTCGAACCGCGGAAGCCAAATCGTCTTCGCCGGGGCCATAGTTCACCACACAGCGCAAATTGAGCCGATCGCGAATCTGTTGGCAAAGCTGGCCGAAGCGTTCCGCAGGCCAGCATTTCGAACGCCAGCCGCCTCCGGGGCTAAGTACGATGAAGCGCTCCAATTTCTCTGCCCGCAGATAGTCGTGAACGATGCGGCAAGCTTCTTCGGGAATAGTCAAACTGAAAGGCGCAACGCCGTTGCGCGCACCGGCTCGCGAAGACAATTCGCCATTCTGGTCGGCAATGTGAGTCGTCACGCAGTGAACGCGATCGGTATACAAAATCGGCACGCCAAATTCGCGAATGGTTGCCGACGAAAAGCCGATTCGCTTCCTGATACCGCCGAAAAATGCGAGACCTGCCGATTTCCAGAGTCCTTGATAGTCAATCGCGGTATCCCAATGAGCCGCGCGGATGTCGCGAATTGCTCTTCGCAAGGAGGGTGTGTCTCTCGGGTCTACCGGCCAAATTTCAGAGACCAAGCCGCTGCTTCTCACCAGCAGTTCCCAACGCGGATGGGTAAGCCAGACGATTTCCGCACTGGGATATGTCTTGCGTAAGCCGGCAACAGCAGGAAACGTGTGCACAATATCGCCTAGTGAACCAAGCCGCAGCACCAAAAAGCGCGGCTCAGGCATGCGGCGCCTTTCGAACGGTTTGCAGCAGTTCGCGTGTGGAGTGGTCCTTGGGGTCGCCGACAATCGCCACGCGAATACCGAGGCGTGCCGCCGTCTCACGTTCCGGAACGGTCTCGGCCGTGTAGTCCGTGCCTTTGGCGTGAATATCCGGGCGAAGCTCTTCGAGCAACGCTTCGACGTTTGGTTCGTGGAAGAGCACGACAAAATCGACGGCGCGGAGAGCGCCGACCAACTCGGCACGAGCGCGTTCGTCCAGCACCGGCCTCCCCGGCCCTTTCAGATCGCCAACACTGGAATCATCGTTCACAGCGACCACCAGCAGATCGCCCTCCTGACATGCCCCCTCGAGGTAGCGAACGTGGCCCACGTGCAGAATGTCGAAGCAGCCGTTGGCGAAAACAATGCGCTGGCCGCGCTGCCGGTGCTCTGTCAGCTTCTCTCGTAACGCTGTCCGAGAAAAGATTTTGGATGCTGCACCGCGCATCTCAGGAAGTTGCTCCGGCGGCTTCTTGACGAATCGCTTCGAGCAATTCATTGCGCGAGACAGTAGCCGTGCCGCGCTTCATCACCACCAGACCGCCGGCAATGTTGGCGATATGCGCCGCTTCGAAGGGAGAAGCACCGCAGGCGAGCGCAAGGGTGTAGGCCGCCAAAACTGTGTCGCCGGCGCCGGTGACGTCAACCGCTTGATGGCTGCCGTGCACCGGAATCTGTGCGCATGGCTTACCGGGTTCGAACAGGGCCATGCCGTCGCGCCCGCGCGTTACCAGCAGCGCGCGCAGCTTCATGTGCATCAGCGTCGCGTCGCCGCAGCGTTCCAGTGCTTGCACATCCTGACCGATCGAGACGTGGTGCTGCGCTTCCAACTCGGCTTCATTCGGCGTGGCGGAAGTGATCTGCGATTGGGCGTAGTCGTGGAGGCTGTGACGCGCATCCAGTGTTAGGGGAAGGCCTTTCTTGAGTCGTCTTCTGGCGTTGCGTACGGCCTCTGGATTGGCGACTCCGAATCCATAGTCGGACACTGCGAGTACATGGGCGGATCGTAGCTTCCCCGCAAGTTTTTCTGCAAGCTTTCGCCGTGCAGCATCCGGCAAAGAGGATTGCGGCTCATGATCCACTCGCAACACCTGCTGGCCGACGGTGTGTGCCCATCCCGCCAAAA
>Ga0335078_10018574_pt1 | contig 10338 bp, 7 predicted proteins | sample Lox_Sample_32_FD_206711 | JGI IMG/M metagenome (GOLD analysis project Ga0335078, IMG submission 206711) | Soil microbial communities from Loxahatchee National Wildlife Refuge, Florida, United States - Lox_Sample_3.2 | ecosystem: Environmental > Terrestrial > Soil > Wetlands | place: USA: Florida...
AGGCGCGCAATGGCGTCCCACAAGCTCAACCCATGCTCCCGCGCGAATGCGTCCACCTGCTCCACCGTGGTGCGGCCGATGCCGCGCGCCGGTGTGTTGATCACCCGCGCCAGGCTCACCGAGTCCTGGTTCGACATGGCCAGCTTCAGATACGCTACCGCGTCCTTGATTTCCGCGCGCTGGTAGAAGCTGAATCCGCCCACCACCAGGTATTTGCGGCCATGCCGGCGCAACGCTTCTTCAATCTGCCGCGATTGCGCGTTGGTGCGGTAGAGCACCGCCACGCGTTCCGCGGGATTCCGCGAAAGAAGGTTTTCGATGGTGTTGGCGATGAACATGGCCTCGTTCTCCGCGTCCCACCCCCCATATAAGCCCACCATCTCGCCGGCATCCGCTTCCGTCCACAGCTTCTTGCCTTTGCGCGCCTTGTTCTTCGCCACCACCGCGCCGGCGGCCGCGAGAATGTTCTGGGTCGAGCGATAATTCTGCTCCAGCCGGATCGTGTGCGCCCGCGGGAAATCGCGCTCGAAATCCAGAATGTTGCGGATATCGGCCCCCCGCCAGCTATAGATCGACTGATCTTCGTCGCCCACCACGCAGACATTGCCGTGGGCTTCCGAGAGCAGCCGCATCAACTCGTACTGGGTGCGGTTGGTGTCCTGGTATTCGTCCACCAGGATGTAGCTCAGGCGGCGGTTGTAGAGCGCGCGGACGGCTTCGTCGTGATAGAGCAGCCGCACGGTCTCGAGCAGCAGGTCGTCGAAGTCCAGCGCGTTGGCTGTGTGCAAGGCCTTTTCGTATTCATCCCAGATCACCGCCAGCCGGGTGCTGTCCGGATCTGTAGCATCGCGATAGAAATCCTGCGGTGTTTCCTTGTGGTTCTTGGCCTGGCTGATGCGCGCCAGCGCCGCGCGGTGGGGCATGAACTTCTCGTCCAGGCCGAGGTGGCGGTAAGCCGACTTCATCAGGGCGAGCTGATCTTCTTCGTCGTAGATGCTGAAGCGCCGCGTGAATCCGGGGCGAAGTTGCGCCAGCGGCTCGCCATCCCGCCGCAACAGGCGCACGCAGAACGCATGAAAGGTCGACAACTGCGGCATCGAAGTAAGTTCCACGCCGCTGAGCAACCCGGCCACGCGCTGGCGCATCTCGTCCGCCGCTTTGTTGGTGAAAGTAACCGCCAGAATCGCCGACGGCGGCACGTGCCGCGCGCTGATGATATAGGCGATGCGGTGTGTGATGACGCGTGTCTTGCCGCTGCCCGCACCGGCCAGGATCAGCAACGGACCCTCGGTGCATGTGACGGCTTCACGTTGTTGCGGGTTTAGCCCACTAAGAAAGTCCATGACGAGGGCGGCTTCTTTGAATTTTAACATGCGAGCGCATGCCGGCCGCCGCGAAACGCTTTCTCGGCGGTCTGTTTTGATAAACCTGTTAACCTTGTGTACTAAGCAGGCTGCCCGTTTTGCGCCGATTCTTCTTCATCCTTCTCTATTCCGTGATGGCCATAGCAGGGGGTTTGCTCGCCGTGCGGTTTGTGGCGGGTCCGTTACACTGGCCTCTGGTAAGTGTGAACTCGCCGGTGAATGCCGCGGCGGCGACGGCTGTCGCGTGGATGCTGCTGACGCTGATGGCAGCCGGCAAACCCGCGCGTCCGGCCGGCCCGCTTGAGCGGCGCGAGTGGATCGCGCTCGGCGTGCTCGCCGCGGCCATCGTGGCCGCGTTTTGTCCCAACCTGCGCGCGCCGTTCGTCTTCGACGATTACACGCACATCGTGGACGCTTCCCACGCAAGCTGGCGGACGCTGGCCGATCTTTTCAAGCCGGTGCCGGGCGGGCATGGCCTGTTCTTTCGCCCCATCGGATTCACCTTCTATTGGCTCGACTATCACTGGGCCGGCCGCATTGCCGCGCGCTGGCACGTCTGGAGCCTCGCGGCGCACGTGGTGAACAGCAGCCTCCTCTATGTCATCGTGCGGCGGCTGCGGATGGGACGCGCGGCGGCATTCACGGCGGCGCTATTGTTCGCGCTCGGCGGATCGCGCGCCGAGACGGTCGCCTGGGCGGATGCCCGCTTCGATCTGCTGGCCACGCTGTTTACCTTCTGCGCATTGCTGGCCACGCTGGAATATTGCCGCGCGGGCCGGCGAGTGTACTGTATCCCGCTGATCGTCTGCGCCGCTCTGGCGGTTTACACAAAGGAATCGGCATTCTGTTTGCCGCTCCTACCGCTTGCACTGCTGCCGGTCCTGGAGCGCGCGGAACGGCGCCGGGCTATCGCCGCGAGCCTGGCGCTGGGCGCCGTCTGCACCGCTCTGTTTGCCTATCGCTGGCGCGCGTTGGGAGGACTCGGCGGATACATTGACCACACGGGGGCAAGCGCCGTCTGGCACTCGCGGCCGCTGCATTCCGCCGAGGCCCTGTTCTATCGGCAGTGGGCGTTTCTCTTCTTCCCGGTCAATTGGGCCGCGCCGCTGGAGTGGTGGCTGCGCGTGGCCGCGGTAGTCTTCATCGCCGCGCTGGTCATCTGCGCCGGGCGCGCCGGAGCGCCGCGCGCACATCTGCTGGCGGGCATCGCGTTTCTGCTGGCCGCGGACGTGCCGGTGCAGCACCTCCTCATGTTTCAAACAGATTTCGCCGGCGCGCGAGTCCTGTATCTGCCGCTCGCCGGATTGGCCATCTTCTGGGGCGCCCTGCTGGAGCGCCCTGCGCCCCGCAGGAGCACATGGGCGCTGGTATCCGCGTTAGTGGCATTCAACGTGGCGGCGCTCGAACACAACCTCGGTCCGTGGCGGGCCACCCCGGCGGCGGCAGCCGCGGCTTGCGGCGCGCTGGGCCGCGAGATGGCGCACGATCCCCGGCCGGTGTTTGTGCGCGATGTGCCCGAGCGACGCCTGGGCGTGTATTTCCTGGCAAATGGGTTCCCGCAATGCGTGGAGCTGAATTCGGGACAGCCCGCCGGCCGCGTGCACTTGGCCGGGCAGGCGGATCGCGTGCCAACCGCCGCGCGTCTCTTCATTTGGAACCCGGAGCGCGGCGCGTTCGAGGAAAAGCGATGAAAAGCCTCAGGGGCTCCCTCGCCGCAGTCGGATCAACACCAGCACGAGCAGGGCAATGGCGCACCATCCAAACCAGTCTCCGAGCCAGAGGAACAAGGTTTGGCTGTGTCCGGCCGGCACCGTCGCGAGCAGCGTCGCGAACGGCGCAGTGTTACTGGCGATTTCCGCAACAATCCGCCCGCGATTATCGGCAACGGTCAGCAAGCCGCCGCGTGCGGCTCTGACCAGGCTGAACCCGTCTTCGACCGCACGCATCACGGCAATGTGTCCGTGCCAGAAGCCGTCCACGCGAAAGTCCCAGGCCGGCGTCAGCATCAGGCCCACGCCCGCCCCCCCATAGGCGCGCGCCGGGTTGGTGAAGTCCAGATCCTTGCAGATGGCTACCGCCCAGGTCTGTCCGGCGAATTTACCCGGCGCAGCCAGGAGCGTCCTTGAGGTCCCGGGCGTGAAGTGGCTGGTTTCGAAAGGCGGCAGGAGATGCTCTTTGTCATAGCTGCGAACGGCGGCGCCCGGCGCATAGATGCGCGCCTCGTTGTGCCTCCCCGCGGCGCCGATACGGGCCATTCCCGCTACCAGCACCGCACCCGTCCGATCCGCGATGGCTTGGAAAATGGCGTCCGTCTTCGCAACGTCGGAATCGAGCGCTACCCCCATGTCCTCGGGCATGACGACTACTCGTGCTCCTCGCGCAATGAGTTGCTCGGCACGCTGTGCATAGTTTTCGAAGAGACGTTGGGTCGGCTTTCCTGGATTGTTCACCGGCGCGCCGCCATTGGCGTCTGACGCGGCCAGCGCCACCGTCACCTGAGGCCCCGGCTGCGGGATGGCCAGGCGCACCGCGCCGAAAATCAGCATCGCCGCGAGCACACCAAGAGCGGCTCCGACGATTCGCAGCGCCTGCCTTCGCTGCGCTCCCCAGCGATCGATGCCCAGGGCCAGTCCGGCCGGAAACAGCATCAGCACAAATCCCATGCCCCATGGCCCGGCCAGGGATGCCGTCTGCAGAAACGCCAGAAAATTCAATTGCGAGTACGCGACGCATCCTCCCGATCCATGCGGCCACAGCAAGTTACGCACAAATTCGCAGGTGATCCAGGCCGCCGGCAGCCCGAGCCACGCGCTCCACAGCGCGCCCTGCCTCGCTAGTGCGCGCACCAACAGCACGCTCGCGGCGAAAACTGCCGCGCCTGTGCCGAAATCCACGAACCAGACCACCGGCGGCGCTCCCAGCACGCGGAGGTAGTGCCAGAGATTCAGGCCGCCTGCAAACCACGCGCCAAAGGCCACCAGCCCTGCTTTCCACGCCGGCCGGCGCAGAGCAAACAGCAGCACCGGCGCCGGCGCAAACCACATCAACGGCCAGCGCGGCATCAGCCCGTTGCCGAAATAGAGCAAGGCCGCGGTCGCGGCAAACGCCAGTAGCACGCTACCGGCGCGGCCCAGCCTGCTTGCGGATCCCATTCATGTACCTCCCGAATGCACGATGAGACAAGGCGCGAAACTCCTCGGCGGACATTTCGACGCGCCCGCCCAAATACAACATCACGAGCCCCTGCAGCATGGCTCCTGTTTCAAACACAATCTCCCAAATATCATCCCTGCGGAAGATGCCCTGCTTCATGCCGGCTTCCAAAGCCGCGGCGGAGAACTTCGCCGTCGGAGATTTGCCTGCGCGAAAGTCTCCCGGGAACTGGCGGGCCCCCTTGCGCCGTTTGAGAAACATCAGCTCGAACATCCACGGATTCTCCAGAGCAAAGTCGAGAAACACGTCCAGGATGTTCATCAGTTGCTTCGCGGGATTCGCCGGCAGAGAGGCGTTGCCGGCCCGCGCGGCCAGATCCTCGAAACCGGCATCGGCCAGCGAGTTCAGCAGGTCGTCGCGATCGGCCACGTGCCGGTAAAGCGCCATGGGGGTGATACCTACCGCTTTCGCCACGCGGCGCATGGTCACCGCGTCGGAGCCCTCGCGGTCCAGCAGCCGGCGCGCCGCCGACCGGATCCGGTCACCTGTGGGCTGCTTTGCCATGTATACAATGTATACCACAATGGTATATGCTGTAAACACTGCTGTGTGCTGCCGGCCATGGCAAGCTGATTTGAGGCACGCGCACTGATGCGGGCTCTCCGCACCGGAAATGACGCACTGGCCCGGTTCCGAAGCAGGCATGTTCACTGGGCCAATGTGGAAGACGCCGGGGTACGGCAGGATGTGGCCTTGCACGACGCCCAGTTCGTCATTGTACGCGCGATGTGCCCGAGCGACGCCAGGGCGTGTATTTCCTGGCAAATGGGTTCCCGCAATGCGTGGAGCTGAATTCGGGCCAGCCCGCAGGCCGCGTGCACTTGGCCGGGCCGGCGGATCGCGTGCCGGCCTCCGCGCGCCTCTTCATTCGGAACCCAGACCCCGGCGCCTTTGAAGAATAGCGATGAACTAGCTCAGTCGCAATCGCAACAAGTTTTGCCCTGCAGCCTCGGTTCCGGAGCCGCGCGCCGCACCAGCACCGAGACGGATTCGTACACGATGTACGCCGCCAGGGCGATGAAGCACCAGCCCACCATCGTCAGCGTGGTCCGCTCGGCCCGCGCCAGCCGCGCCGGGCGGCCTTCGTGATGCAGGCGCCACAGCAGAGCGCACCCCGAAGTGACTTCGACCAGGCTGTCGCAGCCGAAACCACCCAGGGCGATGGACCCCGCGATCCATCCGGCGGCGATCGCGGCCAGCGCTTCGAGGCTGTTCCACGCCACGGTGAAGTATTCGAGGCGGCGGCCTTTCCGGACGTACGCGGCGCGTCCGGTATGAGGCAAGCTACACTCCAAACACGCGGTTGAAGAACTCCCGCGTCTGGTGCCGGATCTCGCTCAGTTTCAGGTCCAGCCGTTGATCGTGCAAATGATCGGGAGTCCAGCGGCGCACCAGTTCGGCGAGCGTTTCCGATTGCGACGGCGAAGTGGGCAGATGCCCTCCCGCATAGCCGCTGGCGATGCGCAAGCCATGATCGATGGCGCGGTAGAAGACGGCGGCGTCACGCAGGAAGTCGGCGTCCTCGCGCTCCAGGTGGCCCATCTGCTCCACCACGTCGATGCGCGCGGGCGTGTTCAGCACCTTGTAGAAGATGCCCGCGCCGCGCAGGCGCAGGTAGAGCAGCGCGAAGTCGATATCGTAGAATCCGCCGCGGGCGGCCTTGAGCGGATTGCGCGCGCCTTGCTCCTTCTCCAGCCGCCCGCGCATCTGGGCCAGTTCCTTGCGCGAGCGCCCGCTTTGCCCGTAGCGGCGCCAGTCCACACCCTGTAGCTTGTGCAGGAAGTCCGTGGCGCGTTCCAGGTCGCCCGCCACGCCTCGCGATTTCATGTAGGCGATGCCTTCCCAGGCTTCCGCGTGCCGCGCGAAGTAATCGGTGCAGGCGCTTTCCAGTTGCACGAGCGGACCCTCCCGGCCGTTGGGGCGCAGCCGCGTGTCCACGGTGAACATGACGCCATCGCCCGTGTACGCGCTGATGACGCTGATCATGCGTTCGGCGACCGAAGTCCAATAGGACAGCTCGGCGGCGTCTTCATCAGGCAGCACGAAGATCAGGTCGGCGTCCGATGCCAGGTCGAACTCACGCATGCCCAGCCGCCCCAGTGAGATCACCATCATCTGGCTTGCGGGCGTGTATTCCGCGCCGGCGGGTGCCGTCACTTCGCTCTGAGCGATGCGGTAGGCCGCGGCAATCACGGCATCGGCCAGGTCCGAGGTGCGCTCCAGCGTTTCGAAAATGGGCGCCGGGCCGAGCAGGCTGTCGCTCTGGATGCGGAACATCCAGCGCCGGAAATAGCTGCGCAGCGCGTCGCTGTCTTGAATCTCGTCCTCGGCCGGCCCGGCGGCGCTATCCAGCTCGTCCAGCAGTTCCGGGTGCCGCAGAAGCTGGTCGCCGAAGTACTGGCTGTGTTCGAAGATATCGGCGACTTTGGCGGCCAGCGCGGGGTCCGCATCCAGCCGCGCGAGCCAGGCGGACTCCGGCGGCATTCTTTCGAGAAAATGTTCGAATCGTTCCCGGCCGCGGTCGAGCTTCACGCGCGCCAGCGTGGCCGCCAGTTGCGGCGCGCCATCCAGATACCGCGTCAGACTGGCGGGCGTCACGGGCGGCGCTTCCGTGTCGAACACTCCCACCCGCTCCTCCGCGCGGTTATCCTCCAGCGAGTAGTACAGTGGGTTCCGCGCCTCGATGACGCGGTTGTACATGTCCCGCACGTTGGCCAGATGCTCATCGAGCCGCACAGCCAGCGATTCCGCGCTAAAGCCTTCGCCGGACGTGTCGCCCGCGCCGGAGGGCATCTTGCGCGCCAACAACTCCAGTTCCTCGTGCTGCGTGGGCAGTGTGTGGGTCTGCCGGTCTTCGTAGAATTGCAGGCGGTGTTCCAGGTGGCGCAGAAACTGATAGGCGGCCGCCAGCCGGCCGTACTCGCTTGCGGAGAGCAGATTCTTGTCGTGCACCCGCGAGAGCGCGAACAGTGTGCCGCCGTGCCGCAGCCAGATCTCGCGCCCGCCGTGCAGCCGCTGCAGGCACTGCACCAGGAACTCGATGTCGCGAATGCCGCCGGGCGCCAGCTTCACGTCCAACCCGCCGCGGGCGCGCTTGGCGGCCAGCTTCTCGCTCAGCCTTTCGCGCGCTTCCGAAACCGCCTCCACCGCCCTGAAATCCAGCGTGCTGGTATAAATCAGCGGCTCCACGAACTCGAGCAGCTCGCGCCCGAGGGCCCGGTCGCCGGCACAGGCGCGCGCCTTGATGAGCATCTGTTTTTCCCAGTCGCGCGCGCGTTCCTGGTAGTAGCGCCGCGCGCCGTCGAGTGAGATGCAGACTTCGCCCAACTGCCCTTCCGGCCGCAGGCGCAGATCCACCCGGTAGCAGGAGCCATCCGCCGTGTAAGTGGAAAGCAGCTCGGTATACTCGTTCGCAACCTTCTTGAAGAATTCCTTGTTGGTGATGACCTGCGGACCGCTGGTCTCGCCATTGGCCGAGTACAGGAACAACAGGTCGATATCCGAGCTGTAATTCAGCTCCTGGCCTCCCAGCTTCCCCAGTGCGATTACGGCGAAACCGCAACGCCGCCGCTGTCCATCCGGGGTCTCGAAGCAGGGCTCGCCGTGGCGGGCCGCCAGTTGGTGGCGAATGTGGCGGTAGGCGAAATCCAGCATGGCGTCGGCCAGGTTGGATAGCTCGCCTGTGATATCCGGCAGCGCCGCGAGATTCAGCACGTCGCGCAGCAGAATGCGCAGCAACTGCCGCCGTCGGAAGCGCGCCAGCATCACCGCGGCGGACAGGTCCCCAGACTCGGCGGCCCGAAACTGCAGCAACTGTTCGGCGAATTCTTCGGCCGAGAACATGCGGTGCAGAACCGATGGGTCAGCGGCCTGCAAGAGCCATTCTGGATGCTGCAACACGGACTCGGAGAGGAACCGGCTGTAGGAGAAGGTGGTAATCAGGCACCGCAGCGTGGCCGGAGAACTGCTGATCCGGTTGAATGCCGCCGGGCATTCCTGGCGAAGACGTTCCAGGAAGTGCAGCGCCTCGTCGGGATCGGGCACGTGCGCCAGCAGCACCTGAATGCGCGCCGCGATGCGTTCGGGAATGCCGCTGCCCAGCCGCGCGATGTCTTCGCGCGCGCGCGACGGGTTGCGGAATTCGACAGCTTCCAGCAGACGCTGCATAGCAGGCCGACGGGGCCCCCACAGAAATTATAGCGTTGGCGGTTGAAGCCGGCTCGTAATACCGGGGTCAGCGGATTACCCGCGTTCGCTCCGATGCGTACCGAGGCAGAATCTCGTCCGTCGTCACTACGACGAGATCCTCGACTGTGGCCTGCGCAATCAACGCCCGGTCGAATGGGTCCTGATGGATCGGCGGCAGACCACAGATTTCGTCCATGTGTACGGGCCGCAACGGCAGGGCCGTGGCGGCGAAATCCCGCAGGGCGTTCGTCCACCAAGCCTTCAGCTCGCCGACTTCGAGCCGGCCTTTGGCAGATTTGAGCGCTACTTCCCAGTACGAGATGACGCTGATAACATTAGGTCCCGCCCGGATCGCGACGCGGGCAGCGCGAGACAGCCGTTCGGGCTGAGCCAAAGCCAAGAGAACGATATTGGTGTCCAACAGGTAGCCGTTCAGAGGTCACCGTCGAGGAAGCGGTTGAGATCCACCGGGGCATCCCATCCCGGCAGGAGACGGATCTGATTTCGCATACTCCCGAAGCGGACTTTTCTGCGCTTGGGCGGCGGCGGAGCCAGTTGCGCAACGGGCTTGCCATTGCGCGTGATCACGACCAGTTCACCTTCTTCGACGGCGCGGACAAGTTGGGTCAGGCGATTCTTGGCCTCTGCGATACTGACATCCACTCCACCAGTATAGCCATATTTAATGGCCATTGTGGAGCAGTCAGGCGAGAGCAGACAAGACACTGATGATATCGCCAGGATGCACCGGGCCGGGCGCCACGACCCGCGCGTAGAAGCCGCTCATGCCCCAGTGCGGCGAGGCGGCATCGCCGGCCTTCACCTGCGCGTCATAAATCTCCCGCTGGATGCCCGGGCCATAGATATCGAGCGCCTCACAGGGCACTCTGATCCTGGTGATCTCAATCGCGGCGCTGCCGGCGCGCAATTGCTGTCCGATCCGCAATTGCCGCCGGTCCAGTCCGCGGGTAGTGAGGTTCTCGCCCAGCGCGCCGTAAAACACCGGATAGCCGCGGGCCTGCAATTCGTCCACAGTTTCTGCGGCGATCAGCAGCAGCGCCTGATCGCGTCCGCCATGGATCTCCGGGTGCGCGCACTGGTCACCCGCCAGGCCCAGAGGCGTAATCATGCCCCCAGCGATGGCCCGCTTGGGAAGACCGCCGGGGGACACATTAACCTGAACGATGATTCCTTCGGACGACACTCCGCTCACTACACGTCATAATACAGCGCAAACTCGTAGGGATGCGGCCGCAACCGCACCGCGTCCGCCTCGTTCTTCCGCTTGTAGTCGATAAACGTCTCGATCAACTCCTCGGTGAACACGTCCCCCTTCATCAGAAATCCGTGATCGTCCTCCAAGCAACTCAGCGCTTCATCCAACGACGCCGGCATGGACGGCACATTCCGCATCTCCTCCGGCGATAGATCGTAAATGTCCTTGTCCAGCGGTTCCCCGGGGTCGATCTTGTTGCTCACCCCGTCCAGCCCCGCCATCAGCATCCCCGCAAACGCCAGGTACGGATTCGCCGACGGGTCCGGCGGCCGAAACTCCACTCGCTTGGCCTTCGGA
>Ga0335078_10018575_pt1 | contig 10338 bp, 6 predicted proteins | sample Lox_Sample_32_FD_206711 | JGI IMG/M metagenome (GOLD analysis project Ga0335078, IMG submission 206711) | Soil microbial communities from Loxahatchee National Wildlife Refuge, Florida, United States - Lox_Sample_3.2 | ecosystem: Environmental > Terrestrial > Soil > Wetlands | place: USA: Florida...
ACATCGCGATGTGCGGGACGAAGGCCGCAAGTTGCTCGGCGCGAGCACGGTAGGGAACGATGATCGCGAGCCGCCTTCCGTAGCGCTCGTCGCGACTGCTGCGGGCGGGTTTCTTCGGCATCACCGCTCTCATGGCACGCATCTGGGGCGTCGTTATAGTCGACTATCTACACAAGCGGGTATTCTGCGCAAGGCTGAGCGAGCCTATCATTTCCGCTGCGTCGGATTGAACGCGAGATGTCGCTGGAGAGATCGCACATGAAGCCCACGGAGCGAGCCCCCTTTTCCGCCATCGTCGATCGGCCGCCGCTGCGGCTGCCGGAGGGCGTGCGGCTCGTGATCTGGCCGATCGTCAACCTCGAAGTCTGGGAGATCGAGCGCGCGATGGCGCGGCAGGTGCTGCCTGCGCCGACCGGCGTCTCGCTGGTGCCGGACGTGCCGAACTGGAGCTGGCACGAATACGGGATGCGCGTTGGCGTCTGGCGCTTCTTCTCGGCCTTCGACCGCTACGGCATCGCGCCCACGCTCTCGATCAACGCCAAGGTCACCGAGAGCTACGAGCGTGTCGCGCGCGCGGCGCTCGAGCGCGGCTGGGAGTTCATGGGCCACAGCTACGTGCAGATGCCGATCCACGCGGTCGAGGATCAGCGCGCGCTCATCGCGCGATCGCTCGCGAGCCTCGAGAAGTTCACGGGGCGGCGCCCCGTCGGCTGGCTCGGCCCCGGCCTCACCGAGACCTACGAGACGCCCGATCTTCTCGCCGAGGCCGGCGTCAAATACATCGGCGACTGGGTCTGGGACGACGAGCCCACGGAGATCGCGACCGCGCACGGGCCGCTGGTGACGCTTCCCTACACGGTCGAGCTCAACGACATCCCCATGATGATCGTCCAGCACCACAGCGCCGAGGAATTCCTGATCCGCGCGCGCGCCCAATTCGACCGGCTCTATCTCGAAAGCGCGACGCGCGCGAAAATTCTCTCCTTCGCGATCCACCCCTATATCAGCGGCGTCCCGCATCGGATCGCCTACCTCGAGGCGTTCCTGGAATACGCGAGCGGCCATCCCGGCGTCGTCTTCTGGAACGGTGAGCAGATCCTCGACTGGTATCTCCGCGAGCGGCCCCGCTAGGAAGCTTTCCGCCCCACGCGGATCAGGAACTCCTCCAGCGCCGCGATGCAGGTGCGGTCCCGGTAGACGCCCTGCTTTCGCTCCGCGACGCGCTCGCGCACCGCATTCCGCCAGTCGAGATCGCGTCCGAGGCGCGCAGCGATCGCGACGTAGTCGTCGAGTGAATCCGCGATGGTCTCGGTGACGCCCATCATCTGCAAAATCGCCGCGCTGTGCCGCCCGCGCATCAGCTCTCCTGGCATGGTCACGATCGGCAATGCATGGGCGAGGCTTTCGAGCGTGGTATTGCCGCCGGACCATCCGATGCTGTCGAGGATCACGTCGCATTGACCCATCGCCGCTATGAATCCGGCGGTGTCGAGGCGCGGCAGGTAGAGGCAGTGCGCCTCGGCATTCAGCCCGCAGGCCGCGAAAGCGCGCGCGAGGCGGGCCCTGAACACCTCCGTCACCTCCGGGCTTTCCGCGAACTCGATAAAGACGAACTGGCAATCGCCGACCTCGCGCGCGATGGCGGGAAACACCCGGTCGTAATGCGGGAGATATTTGAAGAGCGACTGCCCCGACCAATAGGCCACGGCGCCCTGGCGGAGACCAAGCTCGCGCCGGTCGATCGCGACCGCGGGCACTTCGATGGGCTCATAGTAGAGCGAGATGTTGGGCAGCCGGACGAGATGCTCGGTGTAGTGCGCCTGTCCTTCGGGCGGCTCCATGAGGTCGCTGCTGAGAAAATAGTCGAGGGTCGGAAGGCCGCTCGTGTTGGGATGGGCCCAGGCTACAGCCTGCACGGGCGCGAGACGCAGAGCGGCAAGCCGCGCCGGCACGGAATCCATGCCGATCTCCGGGTAGATCAGAATGTGCGGTCGGTCCGCGAGGATCGTCTCGCGCCAGGCCTCGAGCGGTCGAGGCTCTCCGACGAATTTCTCGCACTGCGACGCTGCCAAAGTCGTGACGTCGTCGGACTTGTCGCCGGTGTAGTAGCCGAAGAGACGGAACTGCCGGCGGTCGAGCTCGCTGAGCCAGCCTTTGATCGGCGTCTTCCAGGCGGAGTGGTTGCGGAAGAATCCGCTGACGATGCCAACTCGGATGGGCTCGTCCGGCCGCGCGAGCGGCGGCAACGGCGCCGTAGGAAAGCGCTCCGCCATCGCGCGATGGATGAGGGAGCCATAGAGCGCCTGCAGCTCCCGATCGTTCCGCCCTTGATAGGGCAGATAGAAGGGCTGGAAGCTCGCCGCCGCGCGCAGCAGGGATGCGCCCGCCCCAGCATCTATGTCGGCCGCGATCGATCTGAGTCCGGCCTCGTAGGCCGTGCGCCGCCGCTCGATCTCGGCCTCGTCGGAATAGACGATCCGCAGCTCGCAAAGGCAAAGCGCGAACCTCGCCTCCGCCAGATCGGGCTTGCAGGCAAGCGCACGTCTGTAGCTCGCCTCCGCCTCGTCGATCCTCCCCTGCTGCTTCAGGATTTTGCCCAGGGTGTAGTGCGCCTCCGCGAAATCCGGTTTGAGCGCGAGCGCCTTGCGGATTTGCGCGAGTGCTTCCTCGTGCCGGTCGAGCACGTGAAGAGCGTTGGCGAGATTGTTGTGCGCCTCGGCAAAGCGCGGCTTCAGCGCGAGCGCGCGCTCGAGATGCGGCACGGCCGCTGCACTCTTGCCGAGCGCGTGGAGCGAAGCGCCGAGATTGTTGTGCGCCTCCGCGAGGTCCGGTGCGAGTGCCAGCGCACGCTCGAACTCGCGCGCGGCCTCGACGTGCCGCTCCAGCGCCTGGAGCGCGTTGCCGAGGTTCAAATGCGCCTGCGCATTCTTCGGCGCCAGCGCCAGCGACCGTCGGTAATGCTGGATCGCCTCCTCGTAGCGCTGTGCCATCTCCAGCGCCACGCCGAGATCGCCGTGCAGCTCCGCCGAGCGCGGCTCGCGCTTCAGCGCCTGCTGCATGAGCTCGATCGCCTCCACGCCACGTCCCTGACGCGCGCGTAGCACGCCGAGCAGCCGGAGCGCGCCGGGATGCCCGCGATCGGCAGCAAGGACGATCCCGTAGAGCCGCTCCGCCTCCGCGAGCCTCCCTTCCCGATGCGCCGCCACCGCCGCTTGGAACGCGATCCGGGGATCAAGGCTCTTCTCGGGCAGTCTCGCCACCGTTGCGCTGGGGTCAGAGTTGCGCAGCGAGCCTGTTGCCCTCGGCCGCGCGAGCGATAATCATAGCATCCGCCGCTGGAGATCGACGAGCGCGATCGCCGGCAGCGCCGTCATTCCGAGGAATTTCCCTTGACCGCATCTGCAGCTATGGCCCGCCTGGGCGTCGACATCGGCGGGACCTTCACCGACGTGGCGCTCGAGATCGGCGAGCGCCGCTACACCTCGAAGATCCTCACCACCCCCCGCGCGCCCGAGGAGGGCGTGCTCGCGGCGATTGCCACCGTGATCGCGGAGGCGAAGGTCGCGCCCGCGGATGTCGCGCTCATCATCCACGGTACGACGCTCGCGACCAACGCGCTCATCGAGCGCAAGGGTGCCAAGACCGCGCTCCTCACCACCGAGGGCTTCCGCGACGTACTGGAAATCCGGCACGAGAACCGCTTCGAGCAATACGACATCAACATCGACCTGCCGCCGCCGCTGGTGCCCCGGCGGTTCAGGCTTCCGGTCCGCGAGCGGACGGATGCGCAGGGCCGGGTCCTGGTGCCGCTCGATTCTGCCTCGGTGTCGCGCGCCCTCGACACGCTCGCTGAGCAGGAGGTCGAGGCCGTCGCCGTGGGCTTCCTGCACAGCTTCACCAACTCCGAGCACGAGCGCCGCGTCGGCGAGGCCATCGCGAAGCGCTTCCCCGAACTGCCGGTGACGCTCTCCTCGGAGGTCTCGCCGGAGATGCGCGAGTACGAGCGCTTCTCCACCGCTTGCGCCAACGCCTACGTCCAGCCGCTGATGGGCCGCTATCTCCGCAAGCTCGCGAGCGAGCTCACGCGCGGGGGGTTCCATTGCCCGCTCTTCCTCATGACCTCAGGCGGCGGGATCACGACGGTCGAGACCGCGATCCGCTTTCCCGTTCGCCTCGTCGAATCCGGCCCCGCGGGCGGCGCCATCTTCGCAAGCCGCATCGCGCGCCAGCACGGGCTAGACCAGGTCGTCTCCTTCGACATGGGCGGCACCACCGCCAAGATCTGCCTCATCGACAAGGCGCAGCCGCAGACGAGCCGACTCTTCGAGGTCGCGCGCATCTATCGCTTCCTCAAGGGAAGCGGGCTGCCGCTGCGCATTCCCGTGATCGAGATGGTAGAGATCGGAGCGGGTGGCGGCTCGATCGCGCGGCTCGACGCCATGCGCCGCATTGCCGTCGGCCCCGACAGTGCGGGCTCGGAGCCGGGCCCTGTCTGCTACGGCCGTGGCGGCACCGAGCCCACCGTCACCGACGCCGATGTTGCGCTCGGCCGCATCGACCCCTCGACCTTCTCGGGCGGCCACATGGGCCTGGACACCGGCGGCGCCGGGCGCGCAATCGAGAAGCAGCTCGGCGAGCCCTTGGGGCTCACGGTCGAGCTCGCCGCGCTTGGCATCAGCGAGATGGTCGACGAGAACATGGCGAATGCCGCGCGGGTCCACGCGATCGAGAGCGGCAAGGACGTGCGCTCGCGCACCCTCATCGCCTTCGGCGGCGCGGCGCCGCTCCATGCAGCACGGGTCGCGGAGAAGCTCGGTATCGCGCGCGTGCTGGTGCCCGCCAATGCCGGCGTCGGCTCCGCGATCGGGTTCCTCCGCGCGCCCGTCGCCTACGAGATCGTCCGCAGTCACCTCGAGCGCATCAGCGATTTCGACGCGGCAACGGTGAACCGCCTCCTCGCGGAGATGCGCGCGGAGGCCGAGGCGATCGTGCGCCAGGGCGCGCCCGACGCGGCGCTGACGGAGCAGCGCACGGCCTTCATGCGCTATCGCGGCCAAGGCCACGAGATCGCGGTGACGTTGCCGGTGCGGAATTTCACCCCCGGCGACAAGGGCCATCTCACCGAGCTCTTCGAGGCCGCCTATCGCCGCCTCTACAGCCGCGCGATCCCCGGTGTCGACGTGGAGATCCTGAGTTGGGTCGTCGCCGTGGGCACGCCCGCCGAGGGCAGTCTCGCCACACCCACGGCCGTCGCGCGTTACGAGCCCAAGCCCAAATCGCACCGCCGCGTCTTCGACCCCGAGACCGGCGAATTCCTGGAGGTCCCGATCTACTGGCGCCCGGACCTGAAACCCGGCGCCCGCATCAAGGGCCCCGCCGTCATCGCCGAGGACGAGACCTCGACCGTACTGAGCCCGATCTTCGACGCGGAGATCGATGGGTTCGGGTATATCGCGCTGACGCGACGGGCGTTGGACGGCCACGAAACACCGTAGGTCGAGGGCGCTAAGCGCGGCCGAGAGCATCGCATGTCGTTCAGGTCGTCCTACTTCAGGTGATCGAGCTCAGGGTATTCGGCATAAATCGGCGTCAGAATTCCTGAGTTGATGTAACCCATCGCATGAGCGACGGCTCTCCGCATCTGCTCGAATTCAGCCGGGCTGCCCCGCTCCTTGCAAACGAGCAGAGCTGACGACAGCTTTGTAATTGCCTCTATTGAAAGGTCCCGTACCGTCTCTGCATCCGATTTTGTCACCTTGACCCCCGCAGCCTCATCAATGTGCGAAGGCAAATATATGGCGCATCTGGTCGAAAGGATTCAGCTATATTGTGTTTGCCCGCCGCCGGGAGAATTGACGCCATGATCGCACGCCCCAACACCGCCCTCGCGCAAATCCACACGCAGATCATGTGGAGCCGGCTCATTGCCGTGGTCGAGGAGCAGGCGCAGACCATGATTCGCACCGCCTTCAGCACCTCCGTGCGCGAGGCGGGAGACCTCTCGGCGGGGGTCTTCGATCGGGAGGGGCGGATGCTCGCGCAGGCCGTCACGGGCACGCCGGGACACGTCAATTCGATGGCAAATGCGGTCAAGCATTTCCTCGACGTCCATCCGCTCGAGACGATGAAGGACGGCGACCACTACATCACCAACGATCCCTGGCTCACCTCGGGGCATCTCCACGACATCACCGTGGTGACGCCGAGCTTCTACAAGGGAAAGCCGGTGGGTCTCTTCGCCTGCACGGTCCACGTCGTCGACATCGGCGGGCTCGGCATGGGACCGGACGGACGGCAGGTCTTCGAGGAAGGTCTCTCGATCCCGATCATGCCGCTCGCGCGCGAAGGCGAGATGAACGAGGACCTGCTGAAGATGGTGCGCGCGAATGTGCGCGAGCCGCTCCAGGTCGAAGGCGACATCTACGCGCTGACGGCCTGCAACGAGGAAGGCGGTCGTCGGCTCGTCGAGATGATGGACGAGTTCCAGATCGTCGATCTCGAGAACCTCGGCAACACCATCATCGAGGCCTCGCGCGAGGCGACTCTCGCGAAGATCCGCGCGCTCCCGCACGGGACCTTCCGCAACAGCGTCAGCATGGACGGCTACGACAAGCCGCTCCTCCTCAATGCCGCGCTCACGATTTCCGACGAGGGCATCCACGTCGATTTCGACGGCACCACCGCCGCGAGCGCCTTCGGCATCAACGTCGTCTATAACTACACGCTCGCCTACACCGCCTTCGGCGTCAAATGCCTGGTGGCGCCGGAAGTGCCGAACAACGCGGGTTCGCTCGATCCCATCACCATCAGCGCGCCCGAGGGCTGCGTTCTCAACGTGAAGCGTCCCTGGGCGGTCGCGGCGCGTCACACGGTCGGGCACATGCTGCCGGATGTGGTCTTCGGCTGCCTCCACCAGGTGATGCAGGGCGGCGTCCCCGCCGAGGGCGCTTCCTCGCTCTGGAACCCGCAGATCTTCGGCGGCGGCTCGCTCGTCGACGAGGTTGCGGAGGGCACCGATGCGAACGACCTTCCGGAATTCAGCACGGTGATCTTCCATTGCGGCGGCGCGGGCGCGCGTCCTGGCAAGGACGGGCTCAGCGTCACCGCCTTCCCGAGCGGCGTGCGTACCATTCCCGTCGAGGCGACGGAGAGCATCGCCCCCGTCGTCTTCCGCCGCCGCGAGTTCCGCGAGAGCTCCGGCGGCGCCGGCAAGTTCCGCGGCGGGCTCGGCCAGGTGATCGAGCTCTCGGGCGCGGACGGTGCGCCGATCGCGCTCCTCTGCAATTTCGAGCGCATCAAGAATCCCGCGCGCGGCCGGAACGGCGGCGGCAAGGGCGCCGCGGGAAGCGTCGAGCTGATCTCGGGCCGGCCGATCCGTCCCAAGGGCCGCCAGACCGTGCCGCCCCGCGATACGATCCGCCTCGGACTTCCCGGCGGCGGCGGCTTCGGCGATCCCAAGGCGCGCGAGGCGGAGCTGGTGCGCGCGGATGTTCTCGATGGCCTCGTTACGCGCGAGGAGGCGCGGCGCGACTACGGCGTCGCCCTCGACGCGCAAAGCCGCCTCGACCTCGCGGAGACCGCCCGGCTTAGAGCCGCCGGCGCCTGATCCCACCGCTGCTCAATTTTTTTGCCGCGACGCACCGCAGAGGGCCGCGCTAGACTTGCGCCCGTGTTCCGGCCGGGGGAAAAATCATCTCGGCATGGATGTGCAAAAAGGGAGGGGAGGTCATGAAGAAGGGCAATTTCCTTAGTGCCGTATTGGTCGCGGCGACACTCGCGGCGGGTCCCGCGCTCGCCGAGGACGTGAAGGTCGGTGCGATCTATCCGCTCTCCGGCAATGCCGCGAGCGCCGGCAAGTCGGAGCTCGATGCTATTGCGCTCGCAGTCGAGCTCGTCAATGGCACCTATCCGGACCTCGTCTCGCTGCCCTCCGTCGGCAAGGGCGGGCTTTCCAACCTGGGCGGCGCCAAGATCCAGCTCATCACCGCCGATCACCAGGGCAAGCCGGAAGAAGCAAATTCCCAGACGCTCCGCATGATCACGCAGGATAAAGTCGCCGCGATGATCGGCGCCTATCATTCGAATGTGAGCTTCACGGCGACCGCGGTCGCGGAGCGGCAGGGCATCCCCTTCGTCGTCGGCGATAGCGTCGCCGCCAATATCATGACCCGCGGGTTCAAATGGGTCGTTCGCGTGACGCCGATCGCTTCCGATTTCGCCAAGAACTACATGGAATACCTGCAGGACATGAAGAAGGCCGGCCGCAAGGTCGAGACTGTGGCGGTCGTGCATGAGAATACCGACTACGGCGTCTCGATCGGCGGCACCGTCGTGGAGCAGGCGAAGAGTCACGGCTTCAATGTGATCGCCGATGTCGCCTACAACGCAAACTCGACCGACGTGAGCGCGCAGGTGTTGCAGCTCAAGGAGAAGAATCCGGATTGCGTGGTGTTCGTCTCCTATACGGCCGACGCGATCCTCTACATGAAGACGATGAAGAGCCTCGATTATCTGCCGCCGATGATCATCGGCGACGATGCGGGCTTCGCCGATCCCGCCTTCGTGCCGGCGGTGGGCGATCTCGCGCAGGGCGTCATGAACCGCAGCGCCTGGGCTGTGGGCAAGCCCGGCAGCGTCACCTACAGGATCAACGAGCTCTTCAAGGCCAAGACCGGTCGCGATCTCGACGACACCAGCGCCCGCGGGCTGCAGGCGATGCTGGTCCTCGCGGACGCGATCAACCGCGCGGGCTCCACAGCGCCCGACAAGATCATGGCGGCGCTCAAAGCGACGAACCTCTCACAAGACCAAGTCATGATGGGGTACCGCGGCGTCAAGTTCGACGAGCGCGGCGAGAACACGCTCGCAGCGACATATCTCGTGCAGCTACAAGGCAAGGAATACGTCGCGGTCTGGCCCGAGAAGAGCGCGCTCGCCCCGTTGCAATGGCCGATGAAGGGCTGGAAGTAACAGCTCCGCGCGCCGTGCGCCGATGATCCTGCTCCAAGTCGTGGTAGGCGGCCTCCTTCTGGGGGCCGTCTACGCGCTCTTTGCTTCCGGGCTCACGCTCATCTGGGGCATGATGAACTTCATCAACTTCGCCCACGGCGAGTTCGTGATGCTCGGGATGTACGTGGCGCTTGTGGTGACCTGGATCCACGGCGGTCCCGAAGTCTTCGTGCCCATAGCGATGGTGGCGCTCTTCGCGCTCGGCGTCTGTGTCTATTTCGGACTCATCAAGCATGTGACACGCGGGCCCATGCTCGCGCAAATCCTCTCGACCTTCGGGCTCGCGCTGCTGCTGCGCTATTCCGCCTTCGCCTATTTCAAGGCCGACTTTCGCACGCTGCCGGAGAGCTGGCTTTCCGGCACGCTGAACATCGGCGGCATCTTCGTACAGAACTCGAAGCTCGTCGCCGGCGTTATGGCGGCACTGCTGACGATCGGGATGCACCTTCTGCTGACGCGCACCGCGCTCGGCAGCCGCCTCCTCGCGGTCTCCGAGGACCGGAGCGCCGCGATGCTCATGGGGATACGCCCCGACCGCATGCAGGCGCTCGCCTGGGGCTTCTCGGCCGCGAGTGCGGGGATCGCGGGCGCACTCCTCGCGATCGGCTTCCCTTTCTCGCCAGAAGTCGGTGCCACCTACGCGCTCACGGCCTTCGTGGTCGTGGCGCTCGGCGGCTTCGGCAGCGTCCCCGGCGCGGGCATCGCCGGGATCATCATCGGCCTGGTCGACCAGATCTCGGCCTACGAGCTCGGACCGATCTACAAGGACGTCGTCGTCTACGGGCTCTTCGTCGCAGTGCTCTGGGTCCGGCCTCAGGGCCTCCTGGGCAAGTTCTGAGGGCGAGGCCCAAATGAAGGCACGGCCCGGACCGATCGCCCTCTGGGCCCTGCTCATTCTCTTTCCGCTGCTCGTCTCCCTCAGCGACAGCGCGCCCTTTTTCGAGGACGTCGGCGCGACGTTGATCCTCGCAGCGATCGGCGCCTCCGCCTGGAACATCGTCGGCGGCTATGCGGGACAGGTCTCGGTCGGGCACGCGATCTTCTTCGGCGCCGGCGCCTATGTCCCGCTCCTGGTCTTCTCGCTCTGGGAGGTGCCCCCGCTCGCGGGTGTGCCGCTCGCGATGCTTGTCGCGATCCTCTTCGCCGTCGCGATCGGCTTGCCGAGCTTTCGCCTCACCGGCCACTATTTCAGCATGGCGACCATCGCGGTTGCGGAGCTCGTGCGCCTTGTCGTGAGCAACTGGGAGCTCCTCGGCGCCGCGATCGGCATGCAAGGGCCGGCGACGCCGCGAGGCTGGTGGGACCTGATCTTCCGGAGCTCGGTCCCCT
>Ga0335078_10018576_pt1 | contig 10338 bp, 9 predicted proteins | sample Lox_Sample_32_FD_206711 | JGI IMG/M metagenome (GOLD analysis project Ga0335078, IMG submission 206711) | Soil microbial communities from Loxahatchee National Wildlife Refuge, Florida, United States - Lox_Sample_3.2 | ecosystem: Environmental > Terrestrial > Soil > Wetlands | place: USA: Florida...
GGCCATCCTGGAGACCCAGCTCTTCAGGAGCATCGACTTGCCCATCCCCGTCCTGCCGACCACGAGGACGTGCGGGTTCCCCTTCCTGTAGACGTCGTATATGATCGGGCCCTTGGTCATCGTGTTCGTGCCGAGGAAGACCCCGTTTTGCTCGATGATGTCGAGCCCCGCGAAGGGGAAGAACGCGAGGACGCTGTCGGTGGGCATCAGAAGGTTGGCTCCGCGGAGGTGCCTCGGGCCCGTTCCCGTGACCATCAGGTGCTGTATGCCCTTGGGCGAGTCGAGCTCGGTGACCACGCCCATCACCCTGTCGCAGAAGGTTCCGGCCTTCTTCCTCAACGAGTCGAGGTTCTTCTCCCTCAGGACGAGGACGCATGAGACCCTGAAGAGCTTCTGTGCTCCCGAAATGACCGTGTGCGCGGCCTCCTCGGCCATGGCGGCTTCCTGCGACAGCTCCCTGTCCAGCCCGCCGGCGGCCTCGATGAGGGTAAGCTTCGCGCGGAGGGTGTCGGCGTGCAGCCTGATTGTTCCCTTGGACTCGTCCCTCCTTAGCGGGTCGATCCTGATTCTCACCTCGTCGGTCATGTCGATTATGCTCCCCTCGCCCGCGTCCGCCGCGAGGAACGCGACGTCCAGGTCGGAGGAGAGCCTGGTCACCGTGTAGGCCTTCGCCAGGTCGCCGTTGTCGAGCACCGCGTATCTCGGGAAGTTGGTGGTGACGTTGTAACGAGGCATCTCCATGAGCCGGACGTAGTTCTCCTGCAGGCCCAACGCGCTCAGGAAGCCCTCGAGAGGCTCGTTGCTCTCGATGAAATACCGCCTATACTTCACGGAGTAGAGCTCGTCCCCAACTACAACGCTCATTAGGTCCAGCTTGACGTGGAATACCACTGGGGAGCTCAGCTGCTGGAGCGAAGACGCGAAGCCGGCGAGAACGGCGTTGCGCTCAGGCTCGCTGAGGTTGAAGTAGTTGACAGGGCCGAGCTCGTAGAGAAAGAAATCGCTCATGATACCTTCTTCATCTCCAGGGAGCGGCTTCCTTTCACCTTCACGTCGACCCTCACCTTGTAGATGGGCCTGTCCTCCCCGTCCGCCATCACCTCAAGGTCGTGCGTCCCTATGTCGGCCCCGGTAGGGACGAACAGAATCGTGTAGCCGCTCTCATTGTCACTGACGGGAGTGGCGAGCGACTCGGCACCGGGCCTTTCGACGCCGTCGACGCGAAGGGAGACCTTTCGGGGGAGCTTCGTCCTTCTACACCTGCCGCTTATCGAAAGGGGCGTGAACGACTCAGGGTTATCCGCGACTATCTCGAAGGCCCTCTCTCCCGGTCTTTCCGTCGTTCTAGAGGGCTTACCTTCGCCCGCCTTTTCATGAGGGAGCTGAGGGATGGATGTCAACCCCCGCAGTCTCGCCGTGAATAGCTGCTCTGGAGTCAGCATCTTCACCCTCCAAAACGAGACGACGGCTCCCGCGGAGATTGCTAAGCCGAGCGCTATCAGCTTCAGGGTTTGAGTCGGAAGAGGGAAGGACGCCGCGAAGCCTAGGAGGAAGGAAAGACCGAGGATTGCTAATTGCCTGGGGCTCACCCAGACAATCCTGAGCGGTATCCCCCTCCTGGACCAGCGCGTAGTCTCCTTGAACCAGAGGATTCGGACCACGGAAGAAACGGGCAAGACGGAATTTAACGAAACCAACGCATCTGGGCTTTAATACCGAAAAAGGCAGAAATATCGCTGAGCCTTGCAAGAGATTGGCGGTACCTGGAAATTGGGCGCAAATCCTCCTGCCAAAGTGAAGGTCGATGCGGAGGAGGCCCTTCTGTACCTCACCGACCAATCGGTCATGTTCGAGAAGGGCGGCGGGATCAGCGGGTTCGAGAGGAATGCGATCAGGATGGTGAAACCCGATGGCGATGCGATGATCATAGCCTACTCTGCCGGGAGCGAAGTGAAGTCCGTCAGGGTCGAACCCATGACTGCGGTCGCCGCGTTGCTAATGCCTATGTCGGGGACGGGTCCAACACCCAGAGATTCCAGGATGACAGCTTCGGCCAGCGTGCTTGAGGACGTTTTCGAGCGGCTATACCGCGAAGCTCGTAGCGATCTTGAAGCGAGGCTGACCAGAGTTGAGGAAGAACCACAGAACAAGAGCCTCAGATTGACACCTGAAGAACAGCAGAGATACATCGCCATTCGGAATCAGATGACAAATCTCGCCGGAGGAAAATACGGAACTGACCGAGATGCGGAGGAGCCGCTGCTGACTTTTTGGGGCCTAGAGAATCGACCGTACGAATTGCAGGTTAGCGTGGTCAAAATCCTCCATATCAATTTCTTGCTGGGCATCGTCGGACCCAGGGCAGAAACTGAAGATGTGGGCTATCAAGCGTATCACGTCTGGCCTGACGACTGGCCACGGATTCTTGGACGGTTCAATCTTGGAGACGCACCATATACTACCGAGAAATTCGCCGATTATGTTGGCTACCTGAAGTCGCACTGGAAATACAGCCCAAGTGCGAAGAGGCCAGTTCTGGTAGGCATGTAGCTAGCGAAAACAATTCGCATCTTCCATTGGTTCGCAGTGATTACGGTCTACCCGAGAGATCTCTGATTCTGTGGTCGAGTGCGCCCTTGAACTGCGTCAAGTCGTTATGATACTGCATGTCGAATACCCTTACCTCCTTGTGGTCCATCTTGGCTGCAAGGGCCCTCCCAATGTGAGGCTTCATCTCCTCGGGTAGTTGCAGTTCGTTCGCGAGAGCGCCCGCCCTGTACGAAACGATGTGTTGCGTAGTCTGCCCAGGCATCTTGAGCTCAATCGCCCTGTTGACACCCGACATGGACCTGCCAGCGCCTAGCCCTCCAAGCGTCCCTACCGTCCCCATCAGCAGCATGTTCTGACCCATAGGAAGAAGAGAGCGCGAGAACCCTCCGCCGAACCCTCCGAGGGCGGCACCAGCCTTCTGCGCAATCCCGGCAGTGGGGTTGTTCATTGCCAGCCCTCCAAGGGATTGCCCTGCCATCGCCAGTCCTCCCCTGACGCCCGCTGCGCCAGGGCCCAATGCCCCCGACCCAATCGCGACCGCCGTTCCGGTCGCCGCCATCGCTACCTGGCTCATCGTCTGGAAGAACACCCCAGTCATAGGCGCAAAGATTGTCGGTGCGAGTATTGCCCCCATCAGCGCCGCCAGAGCCACCCACGTCTGGTCTATGTCCGCGGCCTGGAACATCGACCCGTTCCAGTTGTTCAGGATGTAGGCGGCGAGGCCGATGAAGAGGGCGCTGATCACGCTGGCGAAGATCAGCCCGAAGAACGTGTCCTCCACGACCCCCGCGAACCTTGCCGTGAAGCTGATGTTTCTAAGCACGAGCACTATGGGCATTGCCACCGTCACGGCGCCGATGAGGAATATCCGGGCGCTCCCGAGGAGCCACGACATCGCCCAGGCCATGAGGCTAGCAATCGCTCCGATAAAGTCGGTTAGGATGTTCCCACCTGTGGGAAGCTTGTTCCAGATGAGCTGGCTGTTCGTCAGGTAGGCGGTGTAGGAGTTCCCCGGGCCTGCGATTATCTGCTGGTCGAGGACATTGACGAAACCCGCGACCGCGTTGTATGCGTACGGCAGGAGGAGGATGAGGAGCAGCGTCACGAAGATGTTGCTGATGCCCGCGAGTGTCCCAGCCGTCCCTCCCTTGCGGTTCTCGCTCGTCCCCGTCATGTAGAGAATGATGTTGATCAGGCCTGCTCCGACCAGCAAGATGATGGCGACCTCAGCCAGAAGCATGTAGAAGGGGCCGAGGGGGAGCTGGTCGAAGGTCGAGAAGAGGTTCGCAAAGTCTGGGTTGCTCGCCGAGATGCCCAACTGAGGCACCTGGAAGAGGGGGATCTCCATCGCCAGGATGAAGAGGTTCGCCTCGGAGCCTCCCGTCCCCACCCCCGACTGCTGGCCTGTCGTCCCGACCAGTTGTCCGCTCTGGTCGTACGCGTTGATGACCAGGACGTAGGAGAGGATCTGGTCGCGGCCCTGTCCGTCATACGTGAAGTTCGAGCTCGTCACTGACGGGTAGTTCAGAGAAGAGGGGCTGAAGTTGCTGCTAGAGAAGGTGCCGTTGATGACTCCCTTGTCGTCGGTAGTGGCTATCCATCCGCCGAAGTGAAGGGGGCCGCCGCTCCATGTGCCCTGGACGGTGATCGTCCCGGTGGCGTAGGTGATGGAGGTCTCGTAGAGCGCGCCCAACGAGACCTTCACGTTGGACGGGACTATCGTCAACTGTGGCTGCTGCTGGCTCTGCGCGAAGACCCCCGTGACCGTTCCCAGCAGCCCGACGATCACCAGGCCGTAGAAGAAATAGTGCGACAGCCCCCGATAGCCTGCAGAGATTTGGAATAGGCTGGCCCTGACTCCCACTTCACACTAACCTCGGAAAACGAGCGCAGAGCGAGCTAAAACGGAGAGACTCGGTCGTCAGCTCCTGAATCACGAGTGGCCGCGTTAGAAGGTCCTTCCACTGGTTAGACACCGCCCTTGCTGCCGCCGCGCGCCCCCACATACTCTATCGCTCCCCAGATCCCGAAGATTGAGGCGAAGATTATCAGAATCCCGACCAGAAGCGTAATCACGAGGTTTGCTGTGCTCACCAAGATCTCGGGGAGGGTGATGATGTTCCCAGAAACGGTCCCGACCTGGCAGACCCCGCTCGCCGCATTGGTGCACGGTATCAGGAAGGAGGATGACGCCCCGCCTGAGACGAGGTAGGTGACAATGAACGGGAAGGCGATTCCGAGAACGACGGCGATTATCGCTGTCTCGATCTTCTGCATCGCGGTGCCTAGTGCCATGAACGCCTAGACGAGTCTGGCTTAAAACGAAAGCAGGGTCAGAGCCTTCCTGACTCGTCTGCGTGGCGCGCTTGCCTCTAGTCTTCCTTCTGAGGCGGATTAAGGTTCGATAACGAAGTGGGCGATTTGAAGATCACCCCACTCGTCCCCGCTTACAACCGTGAACGTCCCAGACGAGTCTGAGAACAAAGATGGTTTGAGAACCACGGTCTCGCCCATGATCGCTTCCTGATCGGCCGTCTGGAAGCCGGTGGCTATCCACTGTGCCCGATCGCTCGTGGGGCTGAAGACATAGTTGTTCGTGGAGTAGGTGTAGAAGAGAGACGGCGCGGTGTTGTTAGCGGATACGATGTAGAGCAGGCACTGGTTGAAGCCAAGGGGCGGCTGGAACACGGTAAAGACGAGTGGCGCTCCTTCCGAGAAGTTGCTCTGGTCGTAGTATCCGGCGAGCACCTCGGTCCTGAACGGGTCGTTCTGGGCGCAGTTCATGCTGGGACTGGACTCCGACTGGTTGGTCAGTTGCCAATCCTCCGCGCCCGACACGTTATTGATCCTGCCAAGCGTGTTGTACAGATTCAGAAAAACCGTCAGGTTGCTCCCTCGCTGCAAGGTCGACGAGTTAAGGGACATCGTGAACTCTAGGCCGTTGCCATTCGTGACGCTCCCAACCTGGGTCGTGGACGTGCTCGATGTGGTCTGACTTGAGCTGGTCGTGGACGTCGTGTTTGAAGAGCCAAAATGAAGAAAGATGCCGCCCAAGGCAACTAGTAGTATGGCGACTATCACCCCAGCCGCAAGATTACGCCGCATGGAACAGCGAACTAGCCCGTGTTCATTTATTCCTATGTCCGAATGGTCCTCGTGCTCAACAGCGATGGAAGCGTGCACGCACACGCCTTGGCCACCAAGTACGAAACCACTTGGGAAGGCTCAGTCATGGATTCCGGTTCTTTTGGTCTTCAATACGCGACTGACTACTGACCACAGGAGGAACGCGATGCCGAGGACCGCGGCGGTCGTGACCGGAATAAGATTCGGTGGGGGAGGGGGAATGGCGGCTAGCCCTAGATCCAAGGTGGTCGTGCCGCCCCAGACGTTCGTGAAGACGACCCTGTCGTCCTGCCCCGTCCCTGCGAATGTGACCGAGTAGAACCCCGTCACGCCTTGAGGCAGGGGAGACGGGTAGGCACTCGAGTTGAGCAATGATTGAGGGGCGAGCGTTTGGTTACCCTCGTCGAGTTGGACGCTCGATATCCCCCCGCTCCAAGGCTCGATGAAGAACGACGCCTGGTACTCGCCCGGGCCGAGTCTCTGCGTCCCGAGGAGGCTGACCCCGCCTCCTTCCGTGTTCACGTAAATCGTCAGGTTCTCGCCCATCGGCCAGAAGCCAAACTGCTGCGACGCGAACGCTGAGGGGGTCTGGGGCGCCGTCGAGTTGCCAGCGACCCACCCCGACGAGTTCACGAGCTCCAAGAACGACGACGGGGAATCGATGGACGTCGAAGTGGGGAGGTATGCCAGGCTACCCTGGAGCATGTTGTAGGACCAGAGCGGAATGGTGGCGTTGGCGTCGAAGACAGTGCCGTTCAGGGAGTTCGGGACGGAGCCGACGGTGCCGTTGACGAAGACCGGCGAGAAGGTGAAGTTCCCCGAGAGCGAGACTCCCCCCGAGTCAATTGTAATCAGGGGAGGGATAAGGCTCGTCTGGTTCAGGACGACGCTCAGGCTCCCCTCGCCGCTTATGGTCATGGTCTGATTGGTGGGGTAGAGGTCCTCCTCGAAGGCCGCGAGCGCCTGGGGGTCGTCACCGAAGACGTGCTCGAAGTTGCCGGTGAGCCAGGCGTCGAGCGGGGCAGGGTTGTGGATGGTGAGAGTGATGGGCGTGGCCGGTGCCGGGTTGCCGCTAGAATCCACCGATACCAGATTGAGCCTCCCGCTCCAAAGGAAGGGAACCAGCCAATAGTTCTGGCTCAGGTCGCACGTGTTCTCGTTCTGCCAGCAACCGGCCATCGTGACGTTCTGGTAGACGTATCCCTGGTCGAGGAGCGGGGACAGACTGGCCGCCGTCACGTTGAAGAGGTACTTCTCGATCCTGTTCCCATAGTACAGCGGAGCGGAATCCTTCGCGTTGAGCCATCTGTAGTCGACTGCGCCGGTGGTGTTGAGCGAGCGGAACTCAAAGACCCCGCCGCTTGAGGTGAACGGCTCATAGCTCAAAGTGGAGAGGCGGAAACCATCGAAGTACGCCCTCTCCGCCAGGGTCGAGCTTCCGTTGAAGGGAGTAGTGTTGCTGTCTCCGGCGTAGGAGTACCCTGGAAGGTTCCCGTCGTACCGCACGAGGAGGACCCAGGGCCTCTGAAGGCTGCTGGGCGCGGTCGTGTTCCCGTAGAGCATGTACGCGTAGCTCGTGAACTTAGGGTCGTATCTGACGACGGCGAAGGGCTGGCTGCTCTCCTTCGTTCCCAGAGTGGCGCCCTGCCAGTCCAGGGCCTTTGCTTCAAGAGTCGCGCTGTAGGGGGCGTATCCAGAGTCGCCTTTGACATCGTAGCAGAAGCTGCCAGTCCGTCCCAATGCGCTCGATGTATAGTTCAGGAGGCTTAGCGATGGAGGTGTGAGCGAGGAGACATTGATACTGATGTCGGTCCTGACAGCAGAGAACTCGAACGTGGCGTTCCAGGCAACACAGAAGGAGTCGTTGCGGTAGAACGAACCGTCGGGGTTTCGGAGGACGAAACCCGTCTCCGTGTCCGTGACGTTGAGAAGCCGAGTTGTCAGGGTCAGGAAGAAGGCTCTCGTCTGCACTTGCTGCGAGACGGTCAGCGGACTCGCCACCGTCGACTGCGAGCATGTGGTCACTCCGTTCGATCCAGTCGTGCAGACGGTGATGGTCACGTGGAACACCGCAACGGCGCTTATCGCGTAGCTATTGGTGGAGTTTGTCGTCACGATGAAACTCCCCGAGGCTTCCGAGAGGTTCGCGCTCAGGGCGGACTGATCGAATGACCACGACACTCCCGACAGCGAGCCTGACCAGCTCTCCGAGCAGCCGTTCCCGCAAGCTGCCCCGCCCCGTCCTGGAGTGGCCTGCAGGGAGATGACAAACTGGTCGCCAAGATAGAGGGAACCGTCAGGATTGGACCTGACGAGGGAGAGGGACGAGGAGACGCAGTCTCCGTATCCATCGCATGGGTCAGCTTGGACATGAAATGACGAGCTGGAGGCGGCTACCACCGATCCTCCTACGAAGACGAGAGTTGCAGCAAGGAGAGCCAGCCTCAACGTGCAACATTCTCACGAGCTATTATAACGCGGAGAGCCGGGCGAGTCCTTCGAGAGCTTGGCCTCGACGAGCAGATGTCCTCGTGGGCGGCCATCTTCTCCAGGTAGTACACGCAACCACAGTACCGGCACCTGGCCGTAGGATCTCGAGACATGACGACAACCTCGGCCAGGGGATAAAAGCAGAACGGTCTTCAGTACGGCTCGAATCAGGGACCGGCAACCTTTCCTTGATGTTGGGTGCTGCTGTGCTGCGGTCTGCCTGTGAAGCGCTTTGCGAACCATCCTGTGGCGTAGTCACCGACTTGCTTCGCGGCGAAGAACCCTAGCGCAGAGCCGAGAGGATAGACGAAATCACTGTCCCCGAAGCCATTGCCCGCGAACACCGTTGAAGGGTCCCCCTGTGCGACCGTCGCGGGGATGGCGGAAAGATCGAGGCACCAGTACAGGACGGTCATCAAGAAGAAGATTAGAACCATCTGCCTCCCCAGTTGACCTTGGATCCTCCAAAGCCCGACCCAGAAGCCCCCAAACGTGATAAGGAGTGCCATAAATTGCGCATCTCCCGGAACGTCCTCATTTCCTCCTTCGACGTGAGCGAGCGCCCTCAACAACACGAGTGCGACTGCAAGCGCAGTCAGGATTGCCACCCACCGAACCTTCATCGGTCCCCTGCTTCGATGGAATTCGCCAGCGGCAACGAGTGAAAGGACGAGGGCGGAAAGGCCCAAAAAGTTGACGCCTATACCGGTTTTGTCTACCTTCACTAGGTCGTTGAAGCCGCCGAGATTGATGGGGAACCACTTCCCGACGGCGTAGACCACTAATGCGCTGACGAGCGAGAAAGCGAGGACCGCGATGGCGAACCCGAAAATCTCTGAGAGCTTTTTCTTAAGGGCCTCTTCTCGGTCAGCCTGCATAACTGTTGGACTGTTCAATCTTCGCCTGCACTATAAACCCACGAAAGGAAGGCCGAGTCGTCCGCCCCGAGCCCGAACGTGGGGCCATACTATTTGGGACTAAAAAAGGTCGGAAGCTTCCGGGCGCACTAAGAACCAACCCTTGGGTATTATTCTCCGGAGTTAATGCTCAACCCTTGGGTATTAGGGGCCAGGAGTCTGCGAGGTGCTGGATTCATCTACTCCTGGTCGACGGGATGAGGTGGCCAGCCTGTTGCGATCTTTCGACAGGCGATGCCACATGTCCCTCATTTCGCTGATGTAGATCTCGAACTCATGCTCTGTCCAATCCTCCATCCCTCCGACATAGAAGACATCGAGGGACGGAAACTGGTGTATGCCGCTTCCTGGAGTCTTCCTCCGGATCTCCCTCTTCAGGGTCTCACGGAACTCGTCGGTCAGGATGTAATTTCTCCTGTCGTGGATTCGCATCAGGACGTTGGAGTCTACTAGGGATGTGAGAACTCTTGTGACCAGGTTCTTGTGGTAGGGGAGTCTCCGTATGTCCCGAGTGTCGAAGAACACGCCCTCGATGAGTGCGAGCGTGGTGACCAGCGCTGCAACCTCTTCTCTCTTCGTCTTCGGCATTGGCTCTCACAGCTTCACTTCCTCGGTCGCGTCATGGTGCGGACGATACCGACGACCTTCTCCCCAGACAGCTTCTGCCAGTGCCCGTTCCTGAAGTCAAAGCGCAGGTCGACCGCTTCCACCACGGCTCGCGGCTCTTGGAATCTTGGCGAGAGCGATGTCTCAAGGGCGTACCTCCGTCCTTCCACCGGCTTGACCAGCGCGTGGAATCCGCTCCTGCAGCCGGAGCATTCCACCGCACAGCTGATCACGACCTCGGGAACGGCAGTCATGGTCTCACCATCTGGGTCGGCCGCGAGACGGGTGACCTCGGCCTCGATGCGAACCTCCAGCATGTTCTCGACCCCGCACCTGGGGCAAGTGACGATGAGAACGTCCGTCTTGTGGACCTCCAGTAAGCGGCCGTTCGCGGCCTCAGGCTCGTCGACGACGGCGCTCTCCCGCTCCCTCGTTGGTAGTTGCTGTTGGACTGAAGACTGCCTCTCGCTCCCTCTGCGGTCCTCGACGCTTCTCCCGTAGTCCGGGAACAGCCTCCCGAACCATTTCAGCGTCCGCACCCCGTCCTCCCTCCCCTCCACCGCCTTCTCCATCCGCTCCGGCGGGATGGCGTACCCGGCGATGCATGCTGCCGACTCGTAAAGGTCCTTCAGGTCGCTAATCTGGCAAA
>Ga0335078_10018577_pt1 | contig 10338 bp, 6 predicted proteins | sample Lox_Sample_32_FD_206711 | JGI IMG/M metagenome (GOLD analysis project Ga0335078, IMG submission 206711) | Soil microbial communities from Loxahatchee National Wildlife Refuge, Florida, United States - Lox_Sample_3.2 | ecosystem: Environmental > Terrestrial > Soil > Wetlands | place: USA: Florida...
ACGGGAACGGAATCCATTTCGGTCTCCTATGCTTCGATTGACTACGATTACAAGGTGCAAGGGGCAGATGGCAAGCTGGTTTCCGGCGGCGAAGTCGAGTACGACCTCAGGAAGAGGGAGCAGAAATAGGCTGTAGTCCGGCCCAGGCGCTGGCCCCGCTCAGCGGGGTCAGCGCAACACTACCATGGAAAACGCGAATAACCTCTTTCAGGCTGGAAAACTCAAAGAGGCGATTGAGGCGTTGGGGGTTGAGTTGCGCAACAGCCCTGATGACACCCGGCGCCGCACCTTTCTCTTTGAACTACTCTGCTTTGCCGGAGATTACGATCGAGCAGAGAAACAACTGGACCTTCTGGCGGACGCCGGTCCCAACAGTGGTATGGGCGCGCTGCTTTATCGCACCGCCCTGCAGGCGGAGAAGACTCGGCAGGACCTGTTTCAGAAAAAGGAATACCCAAAGCCTGCCGGTGAAACGTCTCCGGGCGCAGAAACCGTCACAGGCATGCTGAATGGAAAGCCCTTCCAGACGATTTCGGACGGCGATCCCCGGGTTGGCGCTCGCTTAGAGGTTTTTGCCGGCGGGAGTTATCTCTGGATTAACTTCAACCATCTGGCATCCGTCAAGATTGAGCCGCCGCGTCGCCTGCGCGACTTGCTATGGACTCCTGCCGTGGTGCGTGCCGGTCCGGCGCTTAAAGGCACGGAACTCGGCGAAGTCTTGATACCGGCCTTGTCACCCTTTGCCTGGCAACATTCTGACAGTGCTGTCCGTCTGGGCCGGATGACGGTATGGGAAGAAGACGAGTCCGGGGCGGCGGTGCCCACCGGTCAGAAGATGTTGCTGGTGGACGGTGAGGAATTTCCACTTCTTGAAGTCCGGCAATTGGAGTTCAATTTACCGCAGGTTACGGTCTAGCTCAGAATGCCTCTTCCCGATAATCTACTCAACCCGATTCCGGGCGAGAAGCCTTGCGGGGAAGACCTCCGCTACACGCCCATCTACGACAAGATCAAAGAAGCCCGCCGCGAAGAGGAAGAAGTCCAAGAGGGCGAATGGAAAACCGAGGGGAAGAAAGCGGACTATCCCCAGACCGTGAAGCTCTCTGTGGAAGCTCTTGCCACCAAAACCAAGGACCTTCAGATTGCCGCATGGCTTACACACGCCTTACTGCACACCGAGGGTTTCGGCGGCCTGAAGCAGGGTTTGGATCTGCTTCAAGGGCTTATCGGCACATTCTGGGAGGGCTTATATCCTGAACTTGAAGATGGCGACGCGGAGTTGCGGGCGGCGCCGCTTCAGTGGATCGGCTCAAACCTTGTTATGCCGCTCCAGAATGCCCCTATCAACAAGGCGAGACACGGCTGGCTGCAATACACCGAATCCAAGAAAATCGGTTACGAAGAGCAGGCCGACACCAGCGAAAAGAAAGAGGCGCGTGCCCAACTGCTCCAGCAGGGAAGGGTGGCGCCGGAGGATTTCGATAAATCCTTCAATGAAACCCCCAAGGCTTTTTACCTCGCCGCGGAGGCCGCACTCGACGGGAGCATGGCGACCGTCCAGGCTTTAGATACTCTCTGCCAGGAGAAGTTTGGCGATGTCGCGCCCAGCTACTCAGATCTGAAGAAAGGCCTCGAGACTGTACGGCATACTGTTCATTTGCTCCTTCAGAAGAAGCGAGAGACGGAGCCGGACCCCGTCGAGCCGGGAGCGGAAGGTGCCGGACCGCAGGGGGCTGACCAGGGTGCAGCGGGCGAAGGGGCTGGGAGTGGCGCAGCAACGGGCCGGGGTGCCCCCGGGGCGGCCGGCATCGTCATCCCTCTGGGAGACGGAGAGCCTGCCCAACGCCGCGACGCGGTCGTTAGCCTGGTTCGCGCCGCGGCAACCTTGCGGAAGCTCGACCCTTACAGCCCGGCGCCGTACCTGATGCTGCGGGGGCTACGGTGGGGCGAGCTTCGCACCGCCCTCCTGGCGCCGGATCTGACCTTGCTGGAGGGGCCGCCCACGGTCCTGCGCCAGCACGTCAAGCGGCTGGCAATCGAAGGAAAGTGGGAGGAGTTGCTGGAGGCGGCTGAAAACGCCATGTCGCTTCCGTGCAGTCGTGGATGGCTGGATTTGCAGCGCTTCGTCGTGGATGCGTGCGTAGGCTTGGGAAGTAAGTATGACGGAATCGCCATAGCTATTCGCTCCGAGCTTAAAGCGCTGCTGCGGGCTCTGCCGCAACTCCTGGAAACCAACCTGCTCGATGACACTCCGGCGGCGAACAGCGAGACTCAAGCGTGGCTGAAAGAACTGGCTGCCGAAGGCGATGCGCCGCCGGCTGAGGGTGCACCTCCGGAAGCGCCGGTGGTCGAGAATCACTCCGCGCCGGGATGGCACCGTAAGTTCGTCGATAGTTACGACCTGGCCCGCCAGGCGCTGGGCGCCGGCGACACCCAGAAGGCCATCGACCTGATGCGTTGCGAGGTGGAAAGACAGCTTTCGGGAAGGGGCCAGTTCTTTCGCAAATTGCAGCTTGTCGAGATCTGTATCGCTGCCGGCCAGGCTCAAATCGCGCAACCGATTCTCGACGATTTAGTGACGACTTTCGATAACAATCACGTCGAACAGTGGGAGGAAAGGGCAGTTGTAGCCAAAGCCTTGGTGACGATTATCAAGAACAGCCAGCGGGTACAGGGAGACGAGGGGGAAAAGTTCAGACTTTTCCAGACCGTAGTTCGCCTCGATCCTGTCCAGGCTATGTCCTGCCTTGAAACCTGATGCCGACCACCCAAAAGGAAGGCCCCGTCACGTTGTCGGTGATCGACCGACTCATCGATTTGGAGCCCGAGCGCAAACTGGAACTCCCACCCAACAGGGCTCAATCCGTGCGTGACTTGAAGGCCGCCGTCCGGCGGGACCTGGAGTGGCTGTTGAATAGCCGCAAGACGATCGAAGAGTCTCCGGCCTCTCTCAAAGAAACCGGACGCTCCGTTTATAACTATGGGCTGCCGGACGTTTCAAGTTTGTATCTACGGTCGGTAAAAGACCAGGCGTACCTGCTCGAGTCCATCAAGACCGCGATCAGTATCTTCGAACCCAGGCTTCTCAACGTCAAGGTGAGGATGGAACCGGGGACCGACGATAAACGCGTCATCCGCTTTGCCATCGAGGGATTGTTGCGCATGGATCCGGCGCCGGAGCAAGTGTTTTTCGATACGATGCTGGAGCCGATGAGCGGACAATACCAGGTCAAGGGTTCGTAGCATGCGCGATGATCTTCTGGAGTACTACGAGAGCGAACTGAGCTTCTTGAGGCAGATGGGGGCGGAGTTTGCCGAGAAGCATCCCAAGATAGCCGCCCGCCTGCAATTGGATGCGACTCGCTGCGACGACCCGCACATCGAGAGGCTGTTAGAGGGCTTCGCCTTCCTCGCCGCCCGCGTCCACCTGAAGATTGACGATGAGTTTCCCCAGATTACAGAGGGCCTGCTCAGCGTTATCTACCCGCATTTCCTTCGGCCCATCCCCGGCATGACGGTGGCGGAGTTTCGTCTGGATCCGGCGCAAGGCAAGCTCACTTCCAGCTTGAAGATTCCTCGCGGCTCGGCGCTTTATTCGCGGCCCGTGGAAGGCGTGCCCTGCAAATTCCGCACTTGCTACGATGTGACGCTTTGGCCGGTTGAGATTGCGGAGGCGAAGTGGTTGACGCCGGATAAGCTGAATCCGCCCTTGCGCGCCCCGGAGGCGGCCGCGGCCCTGCGCGTAGAGCTTCGCTGCCTGTCGGACCTGACCTTCGATAAACTCAATCTTACCTCCTTGCGTTTCTACCTGCATGGCGAAGGGGATATCGTCCACACGCTTTACGAATTGCTGAGCAACAATTGCACTCAAATAGTGCTCAGAGATCCTGCCAACACGCGCCAGCCTCCTGTGGCTTTGCCCGCGAGTTCGTTGCGCCCCATGGGCTTCAACGAAGACGAGTCCATGCTGCCGTACCCTCGCAGGTCGTTTGTGGGTTACCGGCTGCTTCAGGAATATTTCTCGCTGCCGGAGAAGTTCTTCTTCTTTGAGCTCAGCGGGCTGGAAGCGCTGGCGCGCGCGGCCAAGGGCGGCCGGGCTGAAATGGTCTTTCTTATCGCGCCCTTCGAGGCCAGCCATCGGCAACAGCGGTTGGAAGTGGGGGTCAACGCCAAAACGCTCCGCCTGGGGTGTTCGCCCGTCATCAACCTGTTTCCTCAGACGGCCGAACCCATCCTCCTGACTCATAACCGGTCGGAATACCCCATCCTGCCGGATGCACGGCGCAGGAATGCGACGGAAATATTCTCGGTTGACGAGGTCCTGAGCTCGAACCCGCAAACTCACGAGATCATTTACTACGAGCCTTTTTACGCTTACCGCCACAAGACTCTAAGGGACAAGAGTCAAACCTTCTGGCACACCACGCGCCGGCTCTCCCGCCGCAAAGGCGATGAAGGCACGGAAGTGTTTTTGCACCTGGTCAACCTCGGCTCGCGTGATTCCTTGCCCGAGGCCGAGACCATCACGGTTCGCTGCACATGCAGCAATCGCGACATCCTGGCGCGTTTGCCGTTTGGGAATGAAAGCGGCGACTTCGAAATCGAGGGAGTCGGATCCGTCAAGGGCGCCTTGGCCTTGCGCAAACCCACCTCGACCCTCCGCCCGCCCTTGGGGAGGGGAGCGCTTTGGCGTCTGATTTCCCACCTGGCCCTGAACTACCTGTCGATTGTCGAGGAGGGCAAGGAAGCGTTCCAGGAAATCCTCCGGCTGTACAATTTCTCGGATTCTGTTGACTTGGAAAAGCAAGTGTCGGGAATCGCGAGTTTGGAAAGCCAACGGCATTTTGCGCGTATCATTTCAGACAACGGCATAACCTTCGCCCGCGGGACTCGAGTCCAAATGGAGTTCGACGAGGACGAGTTCGCGGGCGGGGGAGTGTTCCTGTTCGCCGCCGTGATTGAACGATTCCTGGCGCTCTACGCATCGCTCAACAGTTTCAGCCAGTTGGTTGTGAAGACACGCCAGCGCAGAGAGGTATTGAAGGAATGGCCACCGCGAGCCGGCCAAGCGATCCTGATGTAACGAAGGTCTCCGCGGAAGAGCGCTTGCGCACCGCGCCGCAACTCTTCGAGTTCTTCCAGGCCGTGCGCCTGCTCGAACGGTTTCTTCCCGACCGCGTGGAGGTGGGTAAGTTTGCTCCCCCCTCGTCCGAGGTGGTGAGGTTCAAGGCGAATCCAACCTTGGTCTTTCCGGCCAGCGAGATTCAAGAATTGGCCTGGCCGGCGACCGGCCCCGTGGAGATGAAAGTCAACTTCATGGGGTTGATCGGCCCGGTAGGCGTGCTGCCGATCGTTTACACGGTCTTCGCGGCAGAAAGGGCGCGCTCGGGCGATCCCACCGCCGTCGATTTCTTTGACACTTTCAACCATCGAATCATTTCGCTTTTCTTTCAGGCCTGGCAAAAATACCGCTTTTGGATTGCTTACGAACGCGGCGAGCGCGATCATTTTTCGCACCATGTAATGGACCTGATTGGTCTTGGAACCGCCGGCCTCCAGAAACGGCAGACGGTCCCCGATGACTGCCTGCTCTATTATTCGGGTTTGCTCGGGCAGCGTCCTCGCTCGGCGGCGGCGCTGGAACAGATGCTCAGCGACTACTTCGATGTTCCCGTTGAGGTGGAACAGTTCGCGGGTGGTTGGTACAGCCTGGCCGAGAGCGATCAGTGCAGCTTCGAAGACTCCAACTCGTATTCCGAACAACTGGGCGCCGGCGCCGTGGTGGGTGATGCAGTCTGGGATCAAAGCGCTCGAGTGCGCATCAAAATCGGGCCCTTGACGCTCGAGCAATACGTCGAATTCCTGCCCACAGGTTCGGCTTTCAAGCCGCTGCAAGAGCTGACGCGTTTTTTTTCGAACGACGAACTGGATTTCGAGGCTCAGCTCATCTTGAAGCGCGAGGAAGTCCCCCGCTGTGAGTTGGGCGTCGAGCAGGGAATTGCGCCGCGATTGGGTTGGACCACTTGGGGCAGAACTAAAGAAATGACGCGGGACGTGGCGGACACGATATTGCCGCTTTGGGAGTAGCGCTAGAAGTCAGGGAAAGAATTACCACAGAGGACTCAGAGTTCGCAGAGGCAAGCCAGAGAAAGCTTGAAGAACTCCGGAAGGTGTCATCCTGAGCGGAGCGAAGGATCTCCGTAGTCGCCCGTAATTCATCGAGCGATTTGTAAGTGCAGAGATCCTTCGCTCCGCTCAGGATGACAACCGGAGGAAGTTCTCACAGCTTCCTGCCGATTCCTTTGCGATTCGGTGCGCTCTTCGGTGACCTTTGCATAGCGGTGGAACCACGTCGCCTTAACCGGTGCGACGATCTGATGTTCGCCGCCAGTCGGCGAGGCAAACTCGCCCCTACAACAGGGAGGGAATAGCATGGCAATAAACCTTAAGTCGTTAATCGGGAAGCTTAATGACACCACACGGAACGCGCTCGAATCCGCTGCCGGCTTCTGCGTGGCGCGACGGCACTACGATGTTGAGGTCGAGCATTTCATGCTCAAGTTGCTCGACCAGACGGAAGGCGACTTCGCGCGCATTGCCAGCCACTTCGGCGTGGACAAGTCGCGCCTCACGGGCGAGTTGAATCGAAGCCTCGACAAGCTCAAGACCGGCAATGCCCGCACGCCCGCTATCAGCCCGCACGTAGTGAAGATGATGACCGGAGCCTGGACCACGGGGTCTATTGACTTCAACGCCGGCCAGGTACGGACAGGTTTCGCTATCCTTGCTTTGACTGGCGACGACGATCTGCGCCGCGAGATGCGCGAGGTGAGCAAGGAGTTTCAAAAAATCGACGGCGACGTTCTGCGCAAAGACTTCGCCGCGATTGTGGAAGGTTCGGAGGAAGAAATGGCGCCGCCCGTCGAGGCTGCGGCGGCGGGGGCTCCCGGAACGCCCAAGCCCGCGGGCGCCGGTAAGACGGCCAATCTCGATCAGTTTACGGTCAACCTCACAGAAAATGCCAAAGCCGGCAAGATCGACCCGGTGCTGGGACGAGACATGGAGATTCGCCAGATCATCGACATCCTGATGCGGCGCCGCCAGAACAATCCCATTCTTACCGGCGAGGCCGGAGTAGGGAAGACTGCAGTGGTGGAGGGCTTTGCCCTTCGCGTGGCGAAAGGCGACGTGCCGCCGCCGCTCCGGAATGTCACGCTTCGCTCCCTCGACCTGGCGCTCCTGCAAGCGGGCGCAGGCATCAAGGGCGAATTTGAGAACCGGCTGAAAGGCCTCATCGAGGAAGTGAAGGCTTCACCGATTCCCATCATCCTCTTCATCGACGAAGCGCATACGATGATTGGCGCGGGCGGCCAGGCGGGACAGAACGATGCGGCAAACCTGCTTAAACCCGCCCTGGCGCGCGGCGAATTAAGGACGATTGCCGCTACAACCTGGTCCGAGTACAAGAAGTATTTTGAGAAGGATCCGGCCTTGGCGCGGCGATTCCAGGTGGTCAAAGTTGAAGAGCCTGTCGAAACGCAGTGCACGGTGATGATGCGGGGCATCATTCCGGCCCTCGAGAAGCACCACAAGGTGCGCATCCTCGACGCGGGCCTGACTTCCGCCGTCAAGTTTTCGCATCGCTACCTGGCTGGCCGTCAGCTTCCCGACAAAGCCGTAAGTGTGCTGGACACGGCATGTGCGCGCCTGGCGCTCGGGCAGAGCGCTACGCCTCCCGCCATTGAGGACGCGACGCGCCAGTTGGACGACCTGGAAGTTCAGCAGCGAATTCTGGAACGTGAGGGAGCCATCGGCGCGGATCACCGGGAGCGCCTCGAGCAGATCGCGAAACAGAAGGCGGAGGTGGAGGCCAGCCTGAAAGCCCTGCGTGAGCGCTGGACAAAAGAGCACGAGCTGGTTTCGAAGATTAGAGATCTGCGCACGCAGCTCGAGGCGGCTGTTAGCGGCGACGGCCACGGAGCTGCAACTGCGGCAAAGCCCGGAGCGGAGGCGCCTGCTCAGGCTGCTGCCGCGGCTACGGCCGCTCCTGCCGCTGCCGCCCCTGCTGCCGCGGCCACTGCGGCCGCCGTCGCACCCGCTCCGGCTCCCGACATCGAAGGGATGCGGGCGGAACTGGTGAAGCTGGATGCGGAACTGGCGGCATTGCAGGGCGAAACACCGATGATGCGGGTGGCGGTTGACGCCCAGATTGTAGGCGAGGTGATCTCCGCGTGGACGGGCATTCCTGTGGGCAAGATGCTGAAGGATGAGATTTCAACCGTCCTGACGCTTAGCGATCATCTCGGGAAACGCGTGATTGGCCAGGCCCATGCCCTGGAAATCATCGGCCAGCGCATTCAGACTTCTCGGGCCAGCCTGGACGATCCCAACCGGCCGATCGGAGTGTTCATGCTGATCGGGCCGAGCGGTGTGGGCAAAACGGAAACCGCGCTGGCTCTTGCCGACCTTCTTTACGGCGGCGAACACAACCTGATCACCATTAACATGTCGGAGTTTCAGGAGCCGCACACCGTTTCTACTTTGAAAGGCTCGCCGCCGGGATACGTCGGTTACGGCGAAGGTGGCGTGCTGACGGAAGCCGTCCGGCGGCGCCCCTATTCCGTGGTGCTGCTGGATGAAGTCGAGAAAGCGCACCCCGACGTGCTCGAGCTCTTCTATCAGGTTTTCGACAAAGGCAACATGGAAGATGGCGAGGGACGCGAGATCGACTTCAAAAACACCATCATTATCCTGACTACCAACGCGCAAACCGATAAGATGATGAAGCTCTGCGCCGATCCGGGAACGATGCCCGGCCCCGAGCCCCTGGTGAAGGCCCTGAAGCCGGAGCTGAATAAGACCTTCAAACCGGCATTTCTGGGCCGCATGGTGATCATCCCCTATTATCCGGTCCGGGATGAAGCGCTGAAGAAGATTGTGGTTTTGAAGCTTGGCAAGATCCAACGCCGTATGCGGGAGAACCACAACATCCAGCTCACCTATGACCCCATCCTGGTGGACACGGTGGCCAGCCGCTGCACCGAGGTCGAGAGCGGGGCGCGCAACGTGGACAATATTCTGACCAACACCCTGCTCCCCGATATCTCGCGCCGATTGCTGGGAAAGATGTCGGAAGGCGAGAAGATAACCACCCTGAACGTGGGCGTGGGGCCGGATGGGGCGTTTGTGTATAACTAGTCGAGAGTCCAAAGGCGAAAGTCGAGAGATTAGGTTTAAGAGAGTCGAGAGTAAAGAGTCGGAGGAGCTGATTATTCTGGCTGCCTGACTTTTGACTTTCGACTCTCGACTTTCAACTGCTGCGAGCCACCCTATGCCCGAATTTACTCAAGAAGGCGGGTTGTTTCAGATCGAGACTCCGTTGGGAAAGGATGTCTTGTTGCTACGAGGTTTCCAGGGCAGCGAGGGTATCTCGCGCCTGTTCAGGTTCCAGCTCGACCTGCTATCTGAGACGTCCTCTATCGCTTTTTCAGACATCATCGGCAAGAACGTCACCCTCACTTTGTTGCAACCGGACGGATCCTACCGGTACATCAACGGCATCATCAGCCGCTTTGCACAGCACGCGACGGAAGAACAGTTTACTGCCTACACTGCCGAAATGGTGCCCTGGCTCTGGCTGCTGACGCGGGATGCGGACTGCCATGGCTTCGTGAATAAGAGCATCCCGGATATCATCGAGGCGGTCTTCACAGGACTGGGCTTCAACGACTTCTCGAACAGGCTCCAGGCTACCTATCCGACGCGAGACTATGTCGCGCAATATCGGGAATCGAGTTTTAATTTTGTTTCGCGATTGATGGAACAGTACGGCATCTTCTACTTTTTCAAGCACGAGGAGCACAGGCACACGCTGGTGCTGGCGGATTCCTCGACCAGTCACGAGTCCTGTCCCGGCCGGAGCGAAATTCTCTATGGACGCGTCTCGGGCGGGCCCCATGAAGACGTCATAGCATCGTGGCAACTCGAGCAGGAACTGCGCCCCGGGAAATACTCCCAGCAGGACTACAATTTCAAAACACCCACCACCAATTTGACGGCCACCGAGCCCACTATGTTCGAGGTGGGAGGCAACACCAAATATGAGGTCTACGATTATCCTGGGGAGCATCTGACCCAGGATGTGGGGCAGAAACTCGCGAAGGTTCGAATGGAAGAAATAGAAGCGGGGCACCTCGTGGCTTCTGGAACCAGTACCTGCCGCATGTTTATCAGCGGCTACAAGTTTACTCTCGAAGCGCATCCTGCCGAGGCCATGAATAAGGAGTATGTGCTGACGGAAATCCACCACCATGGCGTCACGGACGCCTTCCGCACCTC
>Ga0335078_10018578_pt1 | contig 10338 bp, 12 predicted proteins | sample Lox_Sample_32_FD_206711 | JGI IMG/M metagenome (GOLD analysis project Ga0335078, IMG submission 206711) | Soil microbial communities from Loxahatchee National Wildlife Refuge, Florida, United States - Lox_Sample_3.2 | ecosystem: Environmental > Terrestrial > Soil > Wetlands | place: USA...
CCGCGTGGACTTCTTTATCGATCGCCATCTATCTGCCTCCCATGTACTGCCTCAAATTCGCCTGCGTCGCGCCCACCGCGCGCGCCAGCGACACTTTCGCCAGGTTGTGGTTATAAACGCTGGAAATCAGCCGCTGATTGGCGTCCGCCACCGACTCCTGCGCCTGCACCACTTCGATGTTGTCCCCCACGCCCGCCGAAAAGCGGTCGCGCGCCTGCGTAAGAGTTTGATTCGCCAGGCCTAAATTGTCCTGCGCCACCGTCACCTGGTCCGCCGCGGTGCGCAGATTCAGCAGCGCCGCGCGGATCTCGAAATCGATCTGGCCTTCCAGGTTCGCCAGCTCCGCCTGCCGCTCTTTCACCACCGCGTCGGCCTGCTCGATGTCGGAACGAATCTTCCCCGAATCGAAAATATTGAATTTGAGCGAACCGGTGAGGCCGAAATTTCCGTGCGAACTGGCGAACGTCGTCCCCGTGTCCGCGTAATACGCCGCCACGCCGGCCGAGGGATAGCGCTCAGCGCGCGCCGCATCCCGCGCGGTTTCGGCTGCCTGCACCTGCATCTTCGCGCTTAGATAATCGCTGCGGCCCTCGAGCGCCTGCCGCAGCGCGTTCTCGGGCGAAATTCCCTCGAGCGCCTTATAGGGAATGTTCTCGCTCAACGTGAAAGCCTGTCCGATCGGCAGCCCGATCACCCGACCCAGCGCCAGCTTGTCGAGATCCAGTCCGTTCTGCTGGGCCAGCAGATTCTGCTGCTGCGTCTTCAGCTCCACTTGCGCCCGCAGCTCGTCGATTGCCGGCGAAACCCCCGCCACGTGCTGATCGTGCGCGCGCTGATACAGCGCCTGCGCGGTGTCCACCTGCGCCCGGGTGGCCTCCACCCGCGCCGCGTCCGCGATGATCAGCAGATACGCCGACGCCACCGCCTGCACCACCAGGTCGCGCGCATCCTGGACCGAAAGCTGCGCCGCTTTGCCGTTCTGGATCGCCGCCAGCCGGTTTTTCCACGCCGGCCAGTCGAATCCGGTCTGCGAAGCGGACACGCGCGCATCGTTATATCCGAACGGCCCGATCACCGTGGGAATCGCAAAACCTTTGATGCCCGTGAAACCCAGCGCGGCCAGGTCGATCTGCTCTTCCGTCGCCGAGACCTCGCCCTGAAAATTCGGCAGCAGATAAGAGAGCGCGCGGCGCTGCTCAGCGCGCGCCAGCTCGTTTCCCGTGCCCGCGACCAGCAGCCCGAGATTGGCTTTAAGCCCGCGGTCGATCGCCGCCTGCAACGACAGCGCAATCGAGGTGGGGATCGCCTGTCCCGTGGGAACGCTGGCTTGAAACTGGTCGGGCGGATTGAACGTCAGTCCTGGATTCTGGGGAATCGCCGCCGGTGCGGTGGAAGGAGACGGCGGCACCGCCGGCCCCTGCGCGTTCGCATAAAAACAGACTGCCCAAAGCAAAAACAAAAGTTTCATTTCGAACCGCCTGTGACCTGATTGACGACTTGCTGGTTCAACAGCCCCGCCGCAATAAACCTCGCGCCCTGCTCATACATCCGCCTGAGCAGCGCCTCGCCCGCGGCATCAATGAAAGTGACGCATCGGAGATCGACATGGATCGACCCGTCCGGATGCTGATTTTTCGCCGTCCCCCAGCACCGTTCCAGCTCGCCGACCCACCCCTCGGCCAGCCGCCCGCAAACCCTCAGCGTCAGCTCTCCACCCTCGTGGTCCAGTTGAGCCTTCATCATAGATGCGGAACTAAGCGCAATCGACGCTCCGAAATAAGCCTCTTGATATCAAATATCTGCATTGTCGTATGAACCGATATGTCGGCAATAGCTGATAATTCGTCATTGAAGCAGGACGAGGGAGAGATTACACTGAAACAGGAATCTGTTCAGCGTCTCTCGCGTTGCCGTGGACAGCGGCCCGGAGCAGCCCCTCCCGGAGGGCGTGATCACGTTTGCACCGGGGCGAAAGGAGCTCTACTATATGCGCCAGGATGCGAACCCTCCGACCATAGAGGGACTGGGGCTGTACAGCTTCAATTTTGAAACGCGCGCATCGCGGTTGATCGCACGACCTGGGTTCGGGCTGACACAAAAGAATGATCCGCAGCGGCAGCGCATCATGGTTATCGAGGGATTGCGCTGACGAGCTACGCGATTAAAGCACGGCCGGGCCGCCGCGCGATTCAGTCCTCGAGGCTCTGTTCGCAACGCACTAACGATTTGGGGAGAGCCGCTAGCCTTAGTGTGAGCGCCTTTGGCGAGACAGGCCTGAAACTCGTCCCGAAACTGCCGCGGGCAATCGGCAGTGGAGGCGTCTCCAAAGAACATCACGCCCCATCTGCGTCCGCGCCCACAACAACGCCGCGCAGCTCGGATTTACGCGAAGATCGGAGCAACCCGGGCGAGCACTTCTTGAATAATCTCCTCGGGGATGCTTTCAAGCCGGCGGCCATGGCGCGCCACAAGATCAAGTGCGCGAGGCTGATCGCAGCGAACGATCCCGGTGGTTACCGTCCCGGCGTCCGCCAGGGAGACCGCGAAACCGGCGGTCCGCGCGAACCTGCCGCCGCTGGTAATGGGAACCACGACCGGCACCTTCGTCACGCGATTGAACGCATCCGGAGACACAATCAGCACCGGCCGGCGCCCCTTCTGCTCGTGTCCCTCGGCGGGATCGAGCCCAACCAGCCAGATTTCCCCGCGTTTCATCAAATCAGCTCGCGCCCCGCCGGGCGGCCCGCAACCCATTCGCGGTCTCGCTTCGCACGGCGCCGCGTGGACTCCTCTGTGAGCAGCTCCTTCAGCCGGTAGCGAGGCCTCGGTTCGACAATCAGCGCTCCCCGCCGCACGCCGACTCCCACCCTGGCGCCTGGCGCAAGATGCAGCAGATCGAGCAAGGCAGGAGGCACGGCGAGCATCACCGAGCCGCCGACTTTCCGCAGACTGGTCGTGTGCATAGTTATATTTTAATATAATCCGAAGGACTATCCGGCCATCCCCCGGGCGACCTTGATTCCCAGCTTCTCCATCCTCGATTGCAGCGTGCTGCGCTTCATGCCCAGCATCGCCGCCGCGCCTTTCGGGCCTCCGACGGTCCATTTTGAGGCGTCGAGCGCTTGAATGATGTGGCGGCGCTCGGCTTCCGACATCGTCACCACGCGGCCGTCGACCGGCGCCGCTTCGGCCAGTGCGTCTTTGGGAACCTGCAGACGCTTCCCCGCGGTCAGAATCACCGATCGCTCCAGCACGTTGCGCAGCTCGCGAATGTTGCCCGGCCAGGAGTAATTCACCAGCGCCGCCATCGACTCGGCCGGAATCGATTCAATCTCCTTGCGCATGCGCGTCGCGAACTCCTGCACGAAATAGCGGACCAGCGTGGCAATGTCTTCGCGGCGCTCGCGCAGCGGCGGAATGGTGATCGGAAAAACGTTGATGCGGTAATACAGGTCGGCCCGAAAGCGCTGCTCGGCGACCATCATTCGCAGATCGCGATTGGTGGCCGCGACCAGGCGGAAATCCGACTGAATCGTGTGCGAGCCGCCCAGCCGCTCGAAGCGCCCGTCCTGCAAAACGCGCAGCAGCTTGGGTTGCAACTCCAGCGGAAACTCGCCGATTTCGTCCAGAAACAGTGTTCCGCGATGCGCCAGCTCGAACCGCCCGATGCGCTGCGTGAGCGCTCCGGTGAACGCCCCTTTTTCGTGCCCCAGCAGCTCGCTTTCAAGCAGCGGCGCCGGAATCGCCGAGCAGTTCAGCTTGATGAACGTCCCCTGTTGCCGCCGGCTGTGCTGATGAATGGCGCGCGCGACAAGTTCCTTGCCCGTTCCGGTTTCACCCTGAATCAGGACCGTGGAATCGGTCGGCGCCGCGGTCTCGATTTGCTGCAACACGGCGCGAATCGGCGCGCTTCCGCCCACGATTTCGTCGAAGCGGTACTCGGCGCGGATCTCCTCTTCGAGATACACTTTCTCGTCTTCGATTTTCTTGCGCAACTCTCCGATCTGCTCGAAGGCGAGCGCGTTCTCGACCGCAATGGTCACTTGCCGCGCGATGTGATCCATCAACTCGCGGTCTTCGGGGCCGTAAGCGTCGAGCGAGCAGGACGAAAACCCGAGCGATCCCAAAAGTTTTTCGCGGCGTGCCAGCGGCGCCCAATAGCCGCTCAAGATGCGAATGCGCTCCAGGCGCTCCATCACGTCGCGGCGAAAGCGGGTTTCGGCGCGCAGGTCGGGAACGTACAGCCCCTTTCCGGTGGCGATCAGAATTTCGGTGGGCGTGCCTTCAAGCTGGAGGTCGCTGCGAAGCGGGACGCCCACGTCCTCGGGCCCTGCGATCGCCTCGAGCCAGCCCACACGTTTGCTTTGGTCGTAGCGGACCAGGGCCAGGTAATCGAAGTTGATCACCGGTTGCAGCGAGGACCACAGGGTCCGCAGCAGCGAATCGTAGTCGCGGCAGGCGAGGAACGCTTCGGAGGTCTCGAGCAGGGCGCGGTATTTCAGGTTGCCGGCGTCGGCGGGCACGTTACTGTTCCCATTTTACGAAATGAAACGTGCGCGACCTCGCGTGCGCCTATAGTCTTTCGCGCTCATGCAACTGTTAGAATAGCCGGAGATTCTTTTCGCCCATTCATCTCCATGAGGAAAAAGTGAAGTCCACCATTTCGAGCGGCATCGTTTGCCTTGTGTTCTTTTCCCTGTCAAGCTTCGGTCAACAAACCTCCGCGGATCAGGCTCCCACACAGCAGCAACCGCCGCCGGCGCAGCAGCCGCCGCCGACCTCGGTGCCCGGAACGCCGTCCACTCCCAAGCCCCAGGTCGAACTTCCTCCGACCGTCCCCAGGCAGACGCCCACTCCGCCACAGGAGCGCGACACGGGAGGGGACGCGTTCTCGATCGAGGTCGCCTACTGGATCACCACGTCGCCGCCGACGATGTGGGGCGGAGCGGCCGATACCACCTTTCTCGACGGCAATCTCCGCTTCAATGGCGACCGGCGCTATTCGCTGGTCGGCGTGCTGACCATTCCCACGGGTCATGAGAACAGCCTGGAGTTCACTTACTTCCGCAATCAGGGCGCCGGCAACCAGTTCCTGGGAGTCAACACGGATTACTTCGGCAGTCCTTTTTTTGCCGGCGACCAGTTAGCCACCAACTACACCACGCAAAGTGCCAAGCTCAGTTGGAATTACCTGACCTGGCCGTATCCCTCCAATGGCGCCAAGCTCCGCATCAAGACTCTGTGGGAGGTCCAGTTTGTCAACATCAGCGCGGGCTTCAACGCTCCCAATGATCTCGATACATCGCCCGGAACGGGATCGCAGTTCCTGGTTCTGCCGAGCCTGGGCCTGGGCGTCGAGTATCATCCCGCCAAGCACCTGCGGCTGGAGATGAAAGCGTCCGGTTTTACCATTCCCCACCACGCCGATGTGTGGGATGCGCAGGCGTCCGCGGTGCTGCGCTTCGGGCGAATGGAATATTTTCTGAGCTACAAAGCCTACCACTTCAAGACGTCGCCGCAGGGCTCGCAGTACTTCTCGGACGACCTGTTCGGTCCCTACATCGGCGTGCGCTACATGTTCAAGTAGCTCGCTGGACCAATCGCGCTACAGCCCCGCCTCGCGCGCGGAGACCTTTGCGATGCTCGACCAATCCCATTCGGCCTGGCCGTGGGCGATCGCGGAGACCAGGCGGTCATGGAGCAGGCTGGCGATGGGCATGGGCGACGCGCACTCCTCCGCGGCGGCGAGCGCGAGTTTCACGTCCTTGAGCCCCAGCTTCAGCGCGAATCCGGCCGGCTGAAATTTTCCGGCGGCAATGGCGCCACCATAGTTTTCGTAGACCGGAGAAGCGAACAGCGTGTTGACGATTTCAACAAACCGATGCGGGCTGATCCCGGCCTTGGCGAGCGTCGCGTTGGCTTCGCCGAAAGTTTCAAGCATGCTCGCGATCATGAAGTTGCCGCACAGCTTTATCATGTTCGCCTGCCAGGGCTGCTCGCCGGCGATGTAGGTGATGCGCCCGATCGCGTCGAACGCCGGGCGCATGCGCTCGATCGTGTCGCTCGCGCCCGCCGCCACCACGATCAGCTTCTTCGCTTCCGCGGCTTCCGGACGGCCGAAAACCGGAACGCTCAAGTAGCGCTGTTTGCGCGCGGCGTGCTCGGAAGCGAGTCGCCGGGCGAGCGCCGCGCTGATGGTGCTGTGCGAAACGTGAACGCAATCCGGACGGAGCGCTGAAGCGATCCCGTTTTCACCGAAGACCGTCTGCTCCACCGCGTGGTCGTCGGCGAGCATGGTCATCGCCGCATCCGCGTCGCGGCACGCGTCGGCGGGCGAATCGGCCACGCGTGCGCCGGAAATCGCCTGCGCCTTGGAGCGCGTCCGGTTGTACACCGAAACATCGAATCCGGCGCGCCGCAGATTCTGCGCCATGCCAGACCCCATTTTTCCCAGTCCGATAAAAGCGATCTTCATGTCTTCAGAGTATCGCCGATCGCAGCAGAGTCCACGCTTTTTCCCAGCCGGGAACGCGCACGCGATGCGACAGGACGTCGTAGCTGCTCGAAACAATGCGGTCGAGCAGGCGCGAGTAAATCGCAATCAGCGCGCGCAGCGATGAGCGGCTGGCAGGGTCGATCAAATTGATCAGCGGCGCCGATTCCTGGTAATACTTCCGCGCGCGCCGCGCTTCAAACTCGAGCAGGTCGCGAAACGCCTTCCGCGGCTCGAAATTCGCGGCCGAAACGCCGAATTTAGTGAAATCCTCAGCCGGAATATACACGCGCCCTTTTTCGAAATCCTCGCGCACATCGCGCAGAATGTTGGTGAGCTGGAACGCGATCCCGCACTTTTCCGCGAGTTCCAGCGCGCGCGGATCGGAAAAGCCGAAGATGTGAATGATGGTGAGCCCCACTACGCTGGCCACGCGGTAGCAGTACCCATACAGTTCGTTGAATGTTTCGATCACCCGCGGCAGGAGATCGGAGCTGACGCCGTCGATCATCTCGAAGAAATATTGGTGCGGAATTTTGTAGCGCCCGACCGCATCGGTGAAAGCGGGCCACAAAGGATGGTCCGGTGCGCTGCCGGCGAGCGCGCGCTCCAGGTCTTCGCGCCAGCGCGCGATGGCCGCGGCGCGATCGCCGATTCCGTCGGCATCGCTTAGATCATCGCAGTAGCGCATGAACGCGTAAATCGCGCACATGGCGCGGCGCTTGGGTTTCTTCAGCAACAGAAAGGAATAATAAAAATTTTTTGCCTGTGACCGCGCGACGCGTTCCGCCCACGCGTAAGACTGGTCGACTGTCATGCCGCGCGGGAGAAGGCTCTGCGCCCGATCGCGCCGACCAGCAGCGCCACGCGCTCCATCTTGGAGATCGCGGGCCGCGCGGCGAGCACGTCATAATTGCGCTGCTCGATCTTTTCCAGCACCTTCATCCCGCCCCGGCTGAACAGTTCGAGATCGATGGCCAGCCGCCGGTCCACCCGGTCGATCAGCGGCAGCCCCTGGAGGAACAACTCACGCGCGACTTCGACCGCTTCCTTCATCGCCGCGCGGAAATTTTGGTCCGGGCGGCGCGCGGCGATCGCCTCCACCGAGCTCCCGTGCTTTTCGAGCAGATCGAGCGGAAGATACACGCGGTCCTTGGCCCAATCCACGGTCACGTCCTGCCAGAAATTCGCGAGCTGTAGCGCGGTGCAGGTCGCATCCGACAATTCGTAGCGCTCCGCGTCGCGGTATCCACACAGGCCCAGCACCAGGCGCCCGACCGGATTGGCCGAATAGCGGCAGTAGCTGAAGAGTTCGTCGAAGCTGCGATAGCGCGTGATGGTCTGGTCCTGCTCGAAAGCTTTGATGAGATCGTCGAAAGTTTTCTCCGGCAGCTCGTAGCGTTCGGCCGTACCGCGCAGCGCGACAAATACGGGATGCGATGCAACGCCTGAGTACATTTTTCGCAATTCGCCGCGCCACCAAGCGAGCAGGCGCAGCGATTCGCGCGTGTCTGAGATTTCGTCGCCTAAATCGTCAGCCCAGCGGCAAAAAGCGTAGACATTATAGAAATCCTGGTGCAGCCGTTTGGGCAATAAAAAACTGACCACGTGGAAATTTTCGTAATGATGCGTCGCGAGCCAGCGCGTGTAGGCGAGCGATTCGTCAAGTGTCCAGGATCGTTCGAGCTGCTCCTTGGATTCGAGGAAAGCGGCCGGGGCGAGAAACACGGCTAGGGAATGATCGCGGTCTTCAGATGCCCGTTGTGGCTCATGAGGTGCTGCATCACTTCCAGCAGATTGGCCAGCGGCTCGACGCGATTCACCATGTCCTTGGCCGTGATGTAGCCGCGCGAAACCACGTCGAGCGCCTTGCGCACCAGGTCCGGCGTGTGATGGAAGCTCGCCTTACAGGTCAGCTCGGAGTAGTGCAGCAAGTTGGTGTCGAGCTTGATTTCGGTGCCGCTGGGACAGCCTCCGAAAAAGTTGACCACACCCCCGGCGCAGCAGGCTAATCGCGAGTTGCCACACCTCCGGCAACCCCACGGCTTCGATCACCACGTCCGCGCCGTGCCCGCCGGTCATGGCGCGCACCGGACCGAGCACGTCCGAGCCATCGCGATTCTCCACCACCTCGTCGGCGCCCAAACTGCGGGCGCGGTCGAGCTGCGTCTGCCGGCGTCCAATGGCGATCACGCGCGAGTGGTACACGGCCTTCGCGAGCTTCACGAACATCATGCCGATGGGCCCCAGCCCGATGATCGCGATGGTGTCGCCGGGGCGCAGGCCGCTTTCCTCCAAACCGCGCAGCACGCACGCCAGCGGTTCGATCAGCGCGGCGTCCTGATAGGTCACGTGCGCGGGGACTTCATACAGGTTCTTTTTGACGATGCGCTCCGGAATGCGGATGTACTCGGCGTAGGCGCCATTGTTGAACAGCAGATCGTCGCACAGGTTTTCCTGGTCGTGGCGGCAGAAATAGCACTCCCCGCAGGGCGCCGAATTGGCCGCGACCACGCGCTGCCCGACACGGAATCCGCGGACATTTTTCCCCATGGCGACGACATCGCCGGCGAGCTCGTGCCCGAACAGCGCCGGCGGCTGGATCATCCGCGCGTGGTATCCGCGCTGGAACACCTTCACGTCGGTGCCGCAGGTGAGCGCCGCGCGCACCCGCACCAGCACGTCGCCGGGACCGATCCGCGGCACGTCGACCCGTTCGATTTGCAGCTGCTCCTTGCCGTACAAAACGGCAGCCGTCATCTGCGAAGTCACTTGAATCAGCTCACCTCTCCGGGGTTAACTACTATCTTCAACGATCCTTCCGCGGGATGCAACGCAAGCCGGATGCCTTCGTGAATCCGGCTGAGCGGAAAACGGTGCGAAATCAGTTGCTCCACCGGAAGGGCGCCCGAAAAGACCAGCCCGGCGGATTCCTTCTGCAAATCGATGGAAGCACTGTAGGCGCCGCACAGTGTGCGTTCGCCCATGCAAATATCGGCGCCGGACACCTCGATGCGCTCCTGGTGCGAGGTCTGCGCGAACAGCAGAATGCGCGCGCCGGGCCGCGTGCACGCGACCGCCTGCTCGACAATCCCTTTCGCCGACGCCGCGACGATCACCAGGTCCGCGCCGCGCCCTCCCGTCATCGCGCGAACCGTTTCGTCCAAGCTCGGGTCATGCGGTTCGAAGGCCTCGGTCGCGCCGAATTTGCGCGCCAGCGCGCGGCGCTGCGCCATTGCATCGGTGGCGACAATGCGCGCGCCCGTGCGCGCCACGATCATGGTGAAAATCAGCCCGATGGGACCCTGACCGAGGATCACCACCATGTCTTCCCGCTGCGGGTCGACCTGCTTGACGCCCTTGAGACACGTGTTGACTGGCTCGACGAAGCAGGCCTGGTCGAAGCTCACGCCTTCCGGAATCTTTTCGACGCCTTTTTCGACGATCCAGTCCATTACGCGCACATATTCAGAAAATCCGCCGCCCGCCGGCTCGAATCCCGCGGTCACCCCCACTTTTTTATACACCGGGCATTGCGCATACAGCTTGCGGCGGCAATAAAAACATTCGCCGCACGGGATGTGATGAAACACGATCACGCGGTCACCCGCGCGATACCTTGTTACATTTTCGCCCACCGCGGCGACCACCCCAGCGGTCTCATGTCCATAGATGCGCGGCGGCGCCAGGAGATTGTACTCAATTTTCTTGAGATCGGTATGGCAAATACCGCAGGTCCCGACGCGAATCAGGATTTCGCCGCGCCCGATTTCGGGAACGGGAACGGATTCCACCTCGACCATGCTCGCGCCGCGGTACACGGCCGCCTTCATGGTGGTGACGGC
>Ga0335078_10018579_pt1 | contig 10338 bp, 7 predicted proteins | sample Lox_Sample_32_FD_206711 | JGI IMG/M metagenome (GOLD analysis project Ga0335078, IMG submission 206711) | Soil microbial communities from Loxahatchee National Wildlife Refuge, Florida, United States - Lox_Sample_3.2 | ecosystem: Environmental > Terrestrial > Soil > Wetlands | place: USA: Florida...
CGGGCTGGTCGAACAATTCGTGCCGGCCTCCGCCGGTCAATATCCGTCCGCCCTGCGCGACCCCGACGGGCGCTGGAATGCGCTGGTCGTCTATTTCCTCACGCCCGGCATCAACACCCAATTGGTGGGCAAGGACGAGATCAAATCGGCGGCCGATCTGCTCGATCCGAAATGGAAGGGCAAGATCGCCTGGAGCACCGACCCGTGGTCGGGCTGCGCGGTCTACGTCGGCTCGGTGCTGCAGACCATGGGCGAGGACAAGGGCATGGCGTTCCTGCGCGCGCTCGCCAAGCAGAACATCGTCAATGTCCAGGCGACCGACCGCGCCATTCTCGATCAGGTGATTTTGGGCCAGTACGCCATCGCGCTGAGCATCTTCAACCATCACGCGGACATCAGCGCGCGCAAGGGCGCGCCGGTCGCCTGGCTCAAGGTCGAGCCGATCTCGGCGCCGTTTCATTCCATCGGCCTGGTCAAGAACGCGCCGCACCCGAACGCCGGCAAGCTTTTGATCGACTTTCTGCTCTCCCAGGAGGGCCAGCAGACCTTCGCCGACGTCGGCTACCTGCCGGCAATGCCGTCGGTGCCCGCCAAGACGCCCGGGCTCAAACCCGAGGCCGGCGGGTTCAAGGCCAATTTCATCTCGCCGGCCACGATGAGCGCCAACATCGACCGCTGGATGAAGATCAAGAAGGAGTTGTTCGAGTAAGCTACCTCTCCCCGCGTGCGGGGAGAGGTCGAGGGAGCGAAGCGACCGAGGGTGAGGGGCGCTGCCGCGATTCTGAGCTGCGAGCGTATTGTTCCGAGTCTCAGCCAAGCTGAAACGCCCCCTCACCCCACCCTCTCCCCGCAAGCGGGGCGAGGGAGACATGCGCCTTGCCAAGACCAAACGATATTCAGCACGCTCGTCCCGGCACGTTCGAATCCGCCCGCGTGACCCCGGACCCGACGCGCGTGCTGGTCGGGGTGTTGACCTTCGTGCTGCTGCTCCTCGTCGTTCCGCCGCTGTGGTTTCTCATCCAAGGCAGCCTGCACACCACGACGGTGAAGGGCGGGCTCGGCGAATTCACGCTGGCCTATTACCGGCGTCTGATTGCCGACCGCCAGTTCTTCGGCAGTTTGGCGAATTCGCTCGCCTTCGCTGTCGGCGCCACCGCGATTGCGCTCGCCTTCGGCGGGCTGGTGGCCTGGCTGGTCGAGCGCACCAACGCGCCGTTGAAGGCGTTCGCCTATCTCACCGCGATCATCTCGCTCGGCACGCCGTTCGTGCTCTACGTGATCGCCTGGCTGTTCCTGCTCGGCCGCGTCGGACCGCTCAACGACCTCATCGCGTGGATCGGGCTTCCCCGTTTCAACGTTTATTCGCTTCCGGGCATGATCCTGGTGGAAGGATTCCTCTGGTCGCCGCTCGCATTTCTGCTGCTGTCCTCGGTCTTTGCCCAGGCCAACGTTGAATACGAGGAAGCCGCCCGCATGTGCGGCGCCGGCATCATGCAGACGGTGACGCGCATCTCGATGCGGCTCGCGTTGCCGGCCTTTGCCGCGGTCGCTCTGCTCATGATCGTGCGCTCGATCGAGGCGTTCGAAGTGCCGGCACTGGTCGGACTGCCGGGCAACGTCAAGGTTCTGACCACCGACATCTATCTCGATATGACCGCGAACGTGCCGCCGGATCTCGGCTACTCGAGCGCCTTTTCGCTCGTGCTCCTCCTGCTCGCCGGCGTCCTCATCTGGCTCTACTCGCGCATCTCGCGCCATGCCTCGCGCTATCACAGCATCACCGGGCGCGGATTTCGCGGCCGGACGTTCGACCTCGGCCGGGTCCGTTATCTCGGCGGCGCGCTGATCCTTTTCAATTTTTTGCTCATTCTCGCGGCGCCGGCGTTAGGCCTGATCTGGCTGGCGCTGATGCCGTTCACGCAAGGCTTCAGCCGGCACGGCCTTGCGCTGATGACGCTCGATAATTTCCGCACCGTGCTGCACTCGGGCTTCTATCTGGATCTGGTCTGGCAGACGCTGGCGATGAGCGCGGGCGCCGCGACCTGCATCATGGTCTTGACCATCCTATGCGGCTGGCTTGCGGTGCGGCGGCGGCCCGGCGGCTGGCTGCTCGATCAGCTGGCGACCGCGCCGTTGATCTTTCCCGGAATCGTGCTCGGCGTCGCCATGATCCAGATTTATCTGGCGGTGCCGCTGGCGATCTACGGCACGCTCTGGGCTTTCATCATCGCGTTCACCATCCGCTATCTGCCCTACGGCATGCGCTATTCGGCCGCCGGCGTGCTGCAGATTCATCCCGAGCTGGAAGAAGCCGCCGCGGTCGCCGGTTCGCCGCTGCGCACGGTGCTCCGCCGCATCATCGTGCCGCTGGCGACGCCGGCCCTGCTTGCCGGCTGGCTGTTCATCTTTCTCATCGCCGCGCGCGATCTGTCGATGGCCATCATCCTCGCTTCGCCGTCGGCGCAGCCGGTATCGGCGGCGATGTTCGATCTGTGGGCCAACGGCCAGGGCACCGAACTGGCGGCATTCGGCCTGGTCTGGACCGCGATCATGACGGTGATCGCCGCCGCGTTTTATCTGATCGGCCGGCGCACCATGGCGTCCGCCGTGCGGGCATGAACGCTTAAACTCATTGCAGCGTGACGTTCGCGTCCTTGACGATGCGTCCCCAATATTGCGCTTCCTTGGCGAAGAACTGCTCGGCTTCGCGCCGCGTGCTGCCGATCGGCTCCAATTGCATAGTCCGGAGCTTGTCGCTGATTTGCGGGCTCTTGATAACCGCGACGACGTCCTTGTTGAGGCGATCGGCAAGAGCTTCGGGAGTGCCCGGTGGTGCGACCAGCCCGAACCAGGTCAGCGATTTGAATCCGGGCAGGCCCGCTTCGGCGATGGTTTCGACATCCGGCAGAGCGCTGACCCTGTGCTCGCTGCCGACCCCGATGATCTTCACGATTCCCGCACGGTGCATCGGCAGCGAGGTGGTCAGCGTGTCGAACATCATGTCGACTTGTCCGGCAATCAGGTCATTTTGCGCCGGGCCCAGCCCGCGGTACGGAACGGTCACGAGCTGAATACCGGCCATTTTTGCGAGGTTGTCCTCGGTCAGCGTGCCGCTCCCTGCCGCTCCCGCGGAAGCGAACGTGATCGAATTCGGCTTCGCTTTCGCTCTCGCAATAAATTCCTGAACGGTCGAGGCCGGGAAATTCTTGCGCACGTCGAGCACGTAGGGAACCGTGGCCAGGTGACTGATCACAACCCATTTCTGCGGATCGTAATTGAGATTCTTGTAGAGCAGCCCGTTGGTCGAGATCGGCCCCGGCGGGCACAGCATCAGCGTGTAGCCGTCGGGGCTCGAGCGCGCGACGTCGGCGGCGGCGACGTTGCCTGATGCAACGCCGGACTCGTTCTCGACGATGACAGCCTTCGACCAGCGTTTGCTCAGTTGGTCGGCGAGCAGCCGCGCCAGCAGATCGGTTCCCGAGCCCGGCGGATTCGGCACGACGATTTTGACCGTGCGCGTCGGAAAGTTGCTGATAGGGTCTTCAGCCGCGCTCGGGACAATCGAAAGTGCGAAAAGCGCGGCGGCGATAAGCAGTGTTTTTGTTCCAACCGCCATGTGTTCCCCCGGGTATTGAGGTCGCGCAAGGTAGGAGCTCTTGCTCGGCGCGACAAGCGTCCTATCGACGCGTCCGCGGCATGGCTCATTTGACAGCGGCGCGCATCATCTGCTTTGATCGTCGCTCTCCACCGCGGCCTCCGCCAAAAAAGATAACGCGCCAACTCATGGCCCTAAAACTGACGCGGCATCATTTTCACGCACTGCGCGTACCGTACCGCCGGACGATCCGCTGGGCGGGCCATCTCGAATCCAGCGTCGACGTCCTGCTGCTGGTGCTGGAAACCGACCGGGGTCTTCGCGGCATAGGCGAGACACCGGTCAGGCTGCACTGGCACGCGGCGACGCCCGCGAGCCTCGTGGCGGTGATCGAGGAGGTTTTCCTGCCGCAGATGACCAACCTCGATCTCGGCGACGAGGCGGCGGTCAAAAGCTTTCTTGCCAAATTCAGGGAGCATCCGCTGGCCAAGAGCCTGATCGATACCGCATGCTGGGATCTGCGCGCGCAAATGTCGGGCATGCCGTTGTGGCGGCGGCTGGGCGCGAGCGATGCGAACGTGCCGATTTCCTGGACGGTGACGCGGGCCGCGCCGGCCGACATGGCGCACGCCGCGGGTGCCGCCGCAGAAGCGCACGGTGTGCGGGCATTCAAGGTGAAAACCGGGCAGGGCGTAGCGACCGACCGCTCGGCGCTTGCCGAGATTCGCAGCGCTGTGGGCGCCGATGCGGCATTGTTTGCGGATTCGAACAGCGCCGGTACCGCCGCCGAGATTGGCGAAACGTCGAAAATGCTGGCCGATCTCGGCGTCAGTCTATTCGAGGATCCCTGTCCTTTTGTCCCCAACGAAGGCTTTCGCGCCATCCAGCAGAGTTCGCGGCTTCCGATTCTGGTCGACAACGGCTGCCGCTCGGTCGCAGAGGGAAGTCTTTATCTGGATGTCGGCGCGCAAGCGCTCTCGGTCAAGATCATGAAGACCGGCATCACCGAGTCGCGCGTCATCGCCGAAATGGCGCAAGCGCGACAGGCGCGCGTGGCAGTGGGAATCAGCGCGACGACTTCGCTCGGCGCGATCGCGGCGCTGTCATTGTCGGCGAGCTTGCCGGATAGCGCCAGGTGCGCGCCGTGCGAGGAAACGTTCTTCGCCTCGATAGACGATATCCTGCATCAACCGTTGCGGATAAAGGCCGGCAAGGTCGAGCTGCCGGCGGCAGTCGGTTTTGCGCCGCTCATCGACTGGAAGAAAGTGGAGGCGCTGGCAATCACTTGAAGATGGGCGGAGAATGAAAATGACCAGAGATGGATCACGCATGACCAATGTCGAAATGAAAGTGCCGCCCGTGCGCCGTGTCATAACCGGACACGATCGCAACAACAAGGCGCGGGCCGTTCGGGACGATATCGCGACCAATATCAGCACGCGGCCGAACGCGGCTTCGACGACGATCTGGTGCACACAGAAGGTCCCGGTGAAACTGCCCGCCGAGGGCGGCGAGGACATGGGCGCCCGCCGCATCAATTCGGGCACGCCGCCGAACGGGACCCGGCTGATGGTGATGGACCTGTTTCCCGGCTGCCGCGGCGCCATGCATCGCACCGATACGCTGGATTACGTCATCGTCCTCGAGGGCGAAGTCGAAATGCTGATGGATGATTCGAGCGTCGTCCTGCGCGCCGGCGACGTACTCGTGCAGCAGGGCACGATTCACGCCTGGACCAATCCCGGCAAAAAGCACGCTCGCCTCGCCATCGTGCTGATCGATGCCGAACCGCTGGGCGATGGCTTTCCTCCGGCGCGTGCCCACGGCCAGCACCAGACCGCGCCTTCTGCATAGCGGGGTGCAAAGGCAGCGATCGACATCGTCTTGCCGCGTCATGACGATGCGAGCGGCTGTCTTGCCTGTCGGCCGGGGAGAAGCGCCTAACGACGGAGTACAAAGTTGGACCTCGAAGCATCGAAGAGCAAGGTCGCGGCGCTGACCGAGCCGCGCAACGCGGTGGTGATTGGCGTCAGCGACCGGCCGGGACGCTGGGCGACGCGGGCCTGGCGCAATCTCAAGCGCTACGGCTTTCCCGGCCCGATCTATCTGATCAATCCGCGCCGTACGGAAATCTTCGACACGCCCTGTTATCCGGACTTCGCGGCGCTGCCCGAGCCGCCCGACCACCTGGTGGTCGTGGTGCCGGCGCCGGCGGTGCCGGAACTGCTGCGCCGCGGCGCCGCGGCGGGCGCGCGCAGCGCCACGGTGTTTTCCTCAGGCTTCGGCGAGGCGTTGGATACGCAAGCCGCCGTGCTCGGCCGCGAGCTTGCCGCGGTGATCGCCGCAACCGGACTCGCCGTGTCCGGTCCCAACTGCATGGGCAACATCTGCGCCAAGAGCCGGCTGGTCACCTTGACCGAGGATCGCCTGCTCACGCTCCGCCAAGGTCCGGTGGCGCTGGTCGGCCAGAGCGGCGGGATGCTGCTCTACCTCAACGTCGCGCTGGAGGAGCGCGGCATCAACGCCGGTTATCTGATCACCAGCGGCAACGAAGCGGGCTTGAGCATTCCCGATTATGTCGCCTTCTTCGCCGACCAGCTGGAGCTGAAGGTGATCGTCCTCTATATCGAAGCCATTTCCGACCTCGCCAAGTTCAAGGCCGCCTGCCGCATGGCACGGGCAGCCGGCAAGGCGATTGTCGCCGTAAAACTCGGCCAATCGGAAGGCGGCCGCGCCGCCGCCATGGCGCATACCGGGTCGCTTGCCGGCGCGATGGAAGCGTTCGACGCGGTTGCGGCCGACCTCGGCGTGATCCGCGCCACTACGCTCGATGACGCGGTCGAAATCACCGAATTTCTGGTGCACACGCCGGTGCCGAACGGCCGGCGGCTCGGCGCGGTCACCCATTCGGGCGCCTTTCGCGGCGTGCTGCTTGAAGCCGCCGAGCGCAACGGCCTGGTATTTCCCGCGCTGGCCGAACAAACGACGGCCAAGCTGAACGCGATCCTCGGCGTCGGCTCGTTCGTCAGCAACCCGATCGACGGCGGCTTCGCCGTGTTGACCAGCCACGATAATTTCAAGGCCACGATCGCGGCACTGGAGGACGATCCGGGCGTGGACATGATCCTGTTCCAGGAGAAGTTGCCAGCCGAGGCCGGCGGCTCGGATCGCGCCGAGATCCATTTTGCCATGATCGAGGCCATGCTGACGGCTTCCGCGCGCAAGCCGATCGCCGCCATCACGCTGACCTCGCACGGGCAGACCGACTACAGCCGCGAGCTGCGCGCCAAATCACCGCACCTGTCGTTCCTGCAGGAAGCCGACAAGGGGCTGCGCGCCATCGCCAGCGTGGTGCGCGGCGCCGAGCTTGAGCGTCTGGCGGCGGCGCCTGCGCGCGCCGTTGCCACGCCGGCGCAAGCCGCCGGCGGCGAAAAGGTGCGCGTGCTGGTGCGATCCGGCGCGGCCGCGCTCGATGAGATTCAGTCCAAGGAGCTGCTGCGCGCTTATGGGATCGCGGCGCCTGCCGAGATTGCCGCGCACACGCCGGAAGCGGCCGTTAGGGCAGCCGATGAGATCGGCTATCCGGTGGTGCTGAAGGCGGTTTCGGCGCAACTTCCGCACAAGTCCGACGCCGGCGCGGTGGCGCTGCATCTCGCCAATGCCGACGCCGTGCGCTCGGCCTATGCCCGCATTCTCGAAAATGTCCGGCGCGCCGGCGTCGATGCCGATGCAGTGCTGGTCTGCCAAGAGATCGGCGGCGGGCTGGAGCTGGTGCTCGGGCTGCATCGCGACCCGGAAATGGGCCTTATCGTCATGGCCGGCAGCGGCGGCGTGCTTCTGGAGCTGAGCAAGGACGTGGCCTTCGCGGCGCCGCCGATTACCCGCGCAAAAGCGCGCGCCATGATCGGGCGCACCCATGCGGCGCGGCTGCTGCGCGGCTACCGCGGCGGTCCGGCACTCGACGCCGATGCTGTCGCCGATGCGCTGGTCGCGCTCGGCCGCATCGCCGAGGATCTGGCCGACGTCGTGCAGTCGATCGACATCAATCCGTTCGTGGTGCTGCCGCGCGGCGGCCTTGCGCTCGATGCGCTGTTCGTGCCGCGCGGCAGATAACTGCAAACAAGAGAGGAGACCGGCGATGGCGGATCAATGGCGCACGCTCAAGCAATGGCCCGAACTTATTCTGGAGCGGCTGGAAGACGCCGGCGTGGCCCGCGTCATCCTCAATCGGCCGGACAAGCGCAACTGCCTCAACGAGCCGCTGGTCGAAGCCTGGTTTTCGGCGCTCGACATCGTGCGCGCCGACCGCGACATCAAGGTGGTGATCACCAAGGGCGCCGGCATCTGCTTTTCCTCCGGTCTCGATCTGCATTTCCTCCGCAAGGTCAGCGAAGAGCCGCGCGACTGGGACCGGCCGACACCGACGGTGCAGATCGCCGAGGCGCTGCGCGCCTTCCCGCGCATCGTCATCGCCCAGGTGCACGGCTATTGCCTCGGCGGCGCGCTCGGCGTGATGAACTGCCACGACCTGGTGTTCGCCGCCGAGGACGCGCAGCTCGGCATGCCGGAAATCTTGCGCGGCAGTTTCGGCCAGCTCGTCACCTCGACACTCGTGCACGGCGGCATCCCGATCAAGAAGGTGGCGCTGATGCAGCTCGTCGGCCGCAACATTTCCGGCGCCGAAGCCGACCGCTGGGGCATCATCTCGCAGGCGGTGCCGGCGGCGGAGCTGGAAGCGACGGTGACCTCGATTGCCCGCGAGATCGCCGCGCGCCATTTGGCGCCGCTCGAACACGCCAAGATCACCGTGCAGATGGGCCGCGACCTGTCGGTGTCGCAGGCGATCCAGCTTGATCAGCTCGTCGGCGCACGGCTGCGGCGCGCCATGGACCCGACGGCGCACGTGGAGACCTATCTGCAGTCGCAGAAGGGCGGGCCGAATTTGGAATATAAGCGGCCGGACATTTAACTTCTGCACAGCCGGGGTCGTCCGTCACGGGCGACTTTTCGTTGGTTTTACTCGCAAGCTACTTGCGCTGTTGTGACGTCGGTCAGCCAACTTGGCTTGAGCGGCGACAATCTCCTTCAGAGCTTGCTCGGCGTCATCCTCAGGGCGTGTTGCATCCCGCGTCAACCGCGCCGAGTTTCGTCTTGAGGGCTTCGATCTGTGAGCCGGGCTCATGCTCCGCCTCTTTCGCGGAATACGCCGGCGAACAGTCGATGCGGTGCTGCCAGAACGGCTGTGCCCGCTAACGTACTCGCGGCTGCAAGGACGAATGCGGCGGGCATTCCCATGACGGCGGCCATGCCGCCGAAGGCGAACGGCCCGAGGATGCTTCCGCTGAGCGGGAAGAGCTGCGCGCCGCTGGTAAGCGCGCCAACCTGGCCGGACGGCGATCGCTTGGCCACTTCGCCCAGCAGCACCGGCAGATAGCCGGCGGCGCTGAGCCCGTAGATTGCTGCGACAACAACAATGGCGCCAAGGGGCCAGTGCGGCGTCATCGCGGCGGTGCAGAGCGCGGCCGCGCTCATCAGCATGCCGATTATCGCCATGACCGCGTGAACCCGGAGAAGACGATCCGACAACGCCGCCCAGCCGACCTGGCCGATCATTCCGGCCGCTTGTGAGGCGCTGAACGCCGCTCCGGCCGTGACGAGGCCGAGCCGCTGATCGGTAACCAGATAAACGACGAAGAAGGAACGCAGGCACAATTGCATGCCATTGAAGGTGAGGCTGGCGAACAGCAGCGTGGGCATGCCCGGCGTGGCGAGGAGATGCCTGACCGGATCGAGCGGTCGAAAGACGGCAGGTCTTGCGGCTCTGGCACTGCCATTGAGCCAATTGACCGAGGGCAGCAAGACAATCGCCACAGCAGCGCCGATGGCCGCGAGTTCGAGAGCGGCCATGCGCCAGCCGAAGTGCGACGCCAGAATTGGCACGAGCACGCCGGCCATCACGCCGCCCAGCGGCACCCCGGTTTGCTTGATCGACATCACCAGGCCCGCTGTCCGCGCCGTGGTACGCGGTCCGAGCATCTGCGAACTCGCCGGATTCATCGCGGCGGTGCCGCAGCCGATCGCGACCGATGCCGATGCGGCGGCGGCGGCATAGGGCGGCAGCAGCAGCAACAGTCCGGCGCCGCCGATCATGAGGCTCGCCAGGCTCAGCCCCATCCCGCCGATTCGGAACAGCAGCTCGGGAATGTGAAAGCTGATCAGAAAGGCGGCGACATAGACGACGATCGGATAGAACGCGACAATGGTCGGATTCCATCCGCGTTCGGCAGCAACCGCGGGCGCCAGCACGGGAACGCTCGCCGCGAACAACGACATCGTCATCTGCACGACGAGGCTTATGAAAACGGCCGCCAGCACGTCAAAATGCGTCCCGGCCCGGACCGGCTGCGATGTGCGGGACATTGGCGACCGTTTCCCAGCTGCTGCTCCAGTGTTTGATCCGCTTCATAACGAAAGCGGCGAACCATAACAGATACAGGCCATTGAAATTATATCCGTAACAGTTATGCTTCGGCCCATCTGTACTGTACCGCTACAGTTCGCGGACGTCGCAACCAGAGAGATTCCAACATGCGGCCGCAGCCGCATTTCCGTTACGAAGAAGTGGCCAACTTGATCGCTGGCCTGGTGGACGCCGGAACGCTCGGTCCCGGTTCGCGCGCGCCCTCGCTGCGTGAAATCAGCAAGCAGCAGCGCATCAGCCTTTCCACCGCGCTGCAGGCTTA
>Ga0335078_10018580_pt1 | contig 10337 bp, 10 predicted proteins | sample Lox_Sample_32_FD_206711 | JGI IMG/M metagenome (GOLD analysis project Ga0335078, IMG submission 206711) | Soil microbial communities from Loxahatchee National Wildlife Refuge, Florida, United States - Lox_Sample_3.2 | ecosystem: Environmental > Terrestrial > Soil > Wetlands | place: USA...
CCGCCGGGCAGGCCGCCGGCCCGGGCGCCGGTGCGTTCGGGGTCCTGCCGGACGGGCTTGACCTGGCCCCCGTGCTCGGACGGGCCACGGTCAGCCCGCTCGGGTAGGTTCTGCGGATGCAGGTCTGGCCGGGAACCCCCTACCCGCTCGGCGCCACCTGGGACGGGGCGGGCACTAATTTCGCCCTGTTCTCCGAGGTGGCCGAGCGGGTGGAGCTGTGCCTGTTCGACCCGGACGGGGCGGGCCGCCACACCCGGGAGACCCGGGTCGAGGTCACCGAGGTGGACGGGCTGGTCTGGCACTGCTACCTCCCGGACGTGGAGCCGGGCCAGCATTACGGCTACCGGGTGCACGGCCCGTACCAGCCTGAGCGCGGGCACCGGTGCAACCCGGCCAAGCTCCTGCTCGATCCCTATGGCAAGGCGGTCGACGGGGAGGTCACCTGGCACCAGGCGGTGTACTCCTACCAGCACGGCAACCCGTCGGTGCTGAACACCGAGGACAGCGCCCGCTACATGCCGCGCAACGTGGTGATCAACCCGTACTTCGACTGGGCCGATGACCGGCCGCCGCGCACGCCCTACCACGAGACCCTCATCTACGAGGCCCACGTGCGCGGCCTGACCATGCGCCACCCGGAGGTCCCGGCCGCGCAGCGCGGCACCTACGCGGGCCTGGCCCACCCCGCGGTCATCGAGCACCTGACCCGGCTCGGCGTCACCGCGGTCGAGCTGATGCCGGTGCACCAGTCCGTGTCCGAGCCCGGCCTGGTGCGGCGCGGGCTGGCCAACTACTGGGGCTACAACACGATCGCGTTCCTCGCCCCGGACAACCGCTACTCCTCCTCTGGCTCGCCCTACGGGCCGGTCGCGGAGTTCAAGGCGATGGTCAGGGCCCTGCACGCGGCGGGCATCGAGGTGATCCTTGACGTCGTCTACAACCACACGGCCGAGGCGGGCGCGCTCGGCCCGACGCTGTCGTTCCGCGGCATCGACAACGAGGTCTACTACCAGCTCGCTCCCGGCCACCCGCAGACCTACCTCGACTACACCGGCTGCGGCAACAGCCTCAACGTGCGCAACCCGCACCCGCTGCAGCTCATCATGGACTCGCTGCGGTACTGGATCCTGGACATGCACGTCGACGGGTTCCGCTTCGACCTGGCCGCGGCGCTCGCCCGCGAGCTGCACGACGTCGACCGGCTGGCCGCTTTCTTCGACCTGGTCCAGCAGGACCCGGTGGTCTCCCAGGTCAAGCTCATCGCCGAGCCGTGGGACGTCGGCCAGGGCGGCTACCAGGTCGGCCACTTCCCGCCGCTGTGGTCGGAGTGGAACGGCAAGTACCGGGACACCGTGCGCGACTTCTGGCGCGGCCGGCCGGCCACGCTGCCCGAGTTCGGGTACCGGCTGACCGGCTCCAGCGACCTGTACGAGACCAGCGCCCGTCGCCCGGTCGCCTCGGTGAACTTCGTCACCTGCCACGACGGATTCACGCTCAGCGACCTCGTCAGCTACGACCGCAAGCACAACGAGGCCAACGGCGATCACAACCGGGACGGCAGCGACGACAACCGGTCATGGAACTGCGGCGCCGAGGGCGCGACCGACGACGACGCCGTCAACGAGCTGCGGGCCCGGCAGGTGCGCAATTTCCTGGTCACGCTGTTCTGCTCGCAGGGCGTGCCGATGCTGCTGGCCGGCGACGAGATGAGCCGGACGCAGCAGGGCAACAACAACGCCTACTGCCAGGACAACGAGCTGTCCTGGATCGACTGGGAGAGCGCCGGCAAACAGCAGGACCTGATCGACTTCACCTGCGAGCTGTCGCGGCTGCGCCGGGAGCACCCGGTGTTCCGCCGCCGCCGGTTCTTCAGCGGGCAGGCGCCGCCGGCCGCGGGCGAGCCCGGCGGGCTGCAGGACATCGTCTGGCTGACCCCGGCCGGGCGGCAGATGACCGACGGCGACTGGCACACCGGCTACGCGAGGTCGCTCGCCGTCTTCCTGAACGGGGAGGCGATCACCGAGCCCGGGCCGCGCGGCGAGACCGTGCGTGACGACAGCTTCCTGCTGCTGTTCAACGCCAACCGTGAGCCGGTGACGTTCACCGTGCCGGACAGCCGGTTCGGGCCCGGGTGGGACACGCTCATCGATACCGCCGCAGCGGCCGACGGCGACGGGGCCAGGGTCCGCGCGGGACAGAGCATCGAACTGGCCGGGCGCTCGGTCCGGGTCCTGCGCGGAACCCACGGCCGCTCCGCCTTACGCCGGCCTAGGGCCGGGTCGCCTGGGTCGCCGCGATCAGCACCAGGGTGAACGTGGTCAGGCCGACCGTCCCGTGCATCGCGACGACCCGGGCCGGGAAGTGCTGCTCGGCGCCCCGGGCGTGCCGCCCGCCGCGGCCCACCAGCCACCGGGTCAGCATCACGAACCCGAGCATCGCCGACCCGCTCAGCACGCCGAACCCGCCCCAGGCGTAGGCCGTCCGGTGCGTGATCAGGAACGTGATCCATAACGACAGGCCGGTCGTGGCCAGGACCGGATGGGCGAAGATCAGGACCGCCGGGAAGACCGTGATCCGGGTGGCCTGCTGCCGCAGCCCGCCGTGCGACAGCCACACCCCGAGCAGGTACAGGCCGAAGCACGCGGTGCCGCACCAGATCACCAAGGCAGCGATCTTCATCCTGACGTTCCCCCTCTGCGGCCTGCGCTTACGTCCGGCCTTGGCAGCACATCCTGCACTATCTGGTCGTGAAGCGGGCCAGGACCAGATTTCACGCGACAGTACGTGCCGGTATCGGCCGATCGGCTCAGGCCCGGCCGCGCCGGCGGCCCGGCCCGGCGGGAACTCTGGTTGACTGGCTTGCCGTGCGCCAGGTCTTTCCCGCCATGCCGGACGCGCCCGAGATCGGGCCGCCCGGGGACCCGGCCGTGGCCGCCCTGGCCGCGCTGTACGCCTACCCCGAGCCAGCGGCGCACCCAAGCCCGTGGGTGCGGGCCAACATGGTCGCCAGCGCGGACGGCGCGGCCACGGTGGACGGCCGGTCCGGCGGGCTGTCCGGCGAGGCCGACCGGCTCGTGTTCTCGGTGCTGCGCAGCCTGACCGACGTCATCGTCGTCGGCGCGGGGACGGCCCGGGCCGAGCGGTACCGGCCGGTGCGCGCTGGCGAGGTCTGGGCGGCGCTGCGCCCGGGGCGGCCGCCCACGCCGCCGATCGCGGTGATCACCAGGGGGCTTGACCTGGACCTGGACGCCCCGCTGCTGGCCGGATCCGCGAGAGGGGCGCGCACGATCGTGCTCACGAGCGAGGCGGCGCCGGCGGCCCGGCGGACCGCGGCGGCCCGCCACGCCGACGTCATCGTGGCGGGCCGGGACGCGGTCGCGCCGGCCGCCGCGATGGCGGCCCTGGCCGTCCGGGGCCACCGGCGGGTCCTGGTCGAGGGCGGCCCGAACCTGCTCGGCCAGATCGTCGCGGGCGGCCTGCTGGACGAGCTGTGCCTGACCATCAGCCCGGTGCTCGAGGGCGGCCGCGCGCGGCGGATCCTGGCCGCGCCGCAGGGCCGCGTCCTTTCCGGGCCGGTCGGCGCCGACGCGGTCACCGGCCTCCGGCTGGCCCACGTGCTCGAGGACGACGGGAGCCTGCTGTGCCGCTATCAGCGCGCGGGCTGACCCGCGGGGGCCGGCGGCGGCCATGAGCGAGCCCTGGGACATGACCCCGCGGCAGAGCGTGGCGCGGGAGTGCGCCCGGCGCGGCGAGGCTGAGGTCGTGGCGGGCTGCATCACGCTGCTGGCGGGCGGCGACACCGACCGGCAGTTCGTGTTCGCCCTCGGCGGCCCGGCGGCCGGGGCGGTGCTCGGCCCGCACCCGCGCCGGGACCAGCGCTATTTCCTGCGGGTGTGGGGTGCCAGGGCCTTGCTGTACGCCTGGGATGACCGCGCCGCCGAGCCCGTGCGCGCGGCGCTCGCCGACGATCACTGGCGGGTGCGCGAGATGGCGGCGAAGGTGGTGGCCAGGCGCCGGCTCGGCGACGCGCTGCCGGACGTGGCCGCGCTGCGGGACGACCCGGTGCCGCGGGTCCGGGCGGCCGCGGCCCGGGCCACGGCCATCCTCACCGCGGCCGGCGCCTGACCCGATAGCGTGACCACCAGGGCGGGCCGCCGGCCCGGCCGCGGACGACGGGAGCGTGCCATGCCGCTGCACAGCAAGGTTGACGACGCCGACGCAGCGGCCGAGCTTGACATCAACCCCGTGTACGTGCGCGAGCTGCGGCTCCGGGTGCCGCGCAACCGGATCCCCGACCGCGGCATGCTGCCCGAGACGGCGCTGCAGGCGGTCAGGGACGAGCTGATCCTGGACGGCAACGCCCGGCTCAACCTGGCCACGTTCGTGACCACGTGGATGGAGCCGCAGGCGCGGCAGCTGATGTCCGAGTGCTTCGACAAGAACATGATCGACAAGGACGAGTACCCGCAGACCGCCGAGCTCGAGCGGCGCTGCGTGAACATCCTGGCCGATCTGTGGCACGCCCCCGGCTGCGAGCCCGGCCCGGACGGCACGGCGCTCAGGACCGGCGTCGGGTGCTCCACCACCGGCTCGAGCGAGGCGTGCATGCTCGGCGGGATGGCACTGCTCTGGCGCTGGCGCGCGCGCCAGGGCGGGGGGACGCGGGCGCCTGCCGCGGGCGCGGCGCCGAACCTGGTCATGGGGGCCAATGTCCAGGTCTGCTGGGAGAAATTCTGCCGCTACTGGCAGGTCGAGCCGCGGCTGGTGCCGATGGAGCCCGGCCGGCTGCACCTGACCGGCCCGGAGGCGGCGGCCCGCTGCGACGAGAACACCATCGGCGTGGTCGCGGTGCTCGGGTCGACCATGGACGGCAGCTACGAGCCGGTGCTGCAGATCAGCCGGGAACTGGACCGGCTCCAGGCCGAGCGCGGCCTGGACATCCCGGTTCACGTAGACGGCGCGTCGGGCGGATTCATCGCGCCGTTCCTGCACCCGGACCTGGAGTGGGACTTCCGGGTACCCCGGGTCGCCTCGATCAACACCTCGGGGCACAAGTACGGCCTGGTCTACCCGGGCGTGGGCTGGGTGGTGTGGCGCGACGAGGCCGCGCTGCCCGAGGACCTGGTGTTCCGGGTCAACTACCTGGGCGGGGACATGCCCACGTTCGCGCTCAACTTCTCCCGGCCTGGCGGGCAGGTCGCCGCCCAGTACTACAACTTCCTGCGGCTCGGCTTCGAGGGCTACCGGAGCGTGCAGCAGGCGTGCCAGGACGTGGCCAGGCACCTGTCCGGCCAGATCGCCGCGATCGGCCCGTTCGAGCTGCTCACCGACGGCAGCGAACTGCCGGTGTTCGCGTTCAAGCTGCGCGACCCGGCCGCGGCCGGGTACACGGTGTTCGACCTGTCCGAGCGGCTGCGGCAGCGCGGCTGGCTGGTGCCGGCCTACACCTTCCCCGAGAACATGCAGGACACCGCGGTGCTGCGGATCGTGGTCAGGAACGGGCTCAGCATGGATCTGGCCGACTGCCTGCTCGGCGACCTGCGCGTGCAGGTGCAGGTGCTCGAATCACATCCGCATCCGCCAGCGCCGCTGATGCCCGGGCCCGACTCCCAGCGCGGGGGCTTCGCGCACTGACCTGGGCGCAGGCGACGTCAGGCGCCCCGGCGGAGCCGGTCGAGCGCCTCGGCCAGGATGGCGGCGCCGTCGGTGTCGTTGCGGCGCTCCTTCACGTAGGCCAGGTGCGTCTTGTACGGCTCGGCGTGCGGCGGGGCGGGGGGGTTGGCCTGGTCCTGGCCGGCCGGGAAGCCGCACCGCGGGCAGTCCCACGTCTCGGGGATCGCGGCATCGCTGGCGAAACTGGGCACGGTCTCGTGCTGGTTGCAGCACCAGAACGAGACCCGAACCCGCGGCGCGGCCTCGCCTCGCTCGGCCTCGCCCATCGGGCCCGCGCCGACCCGGCTCCCGCGAATCGCGTTGCCACTACTCACTGCTCACCCCTTGCCCTAAGACCCGCTCAATCCTGGCGTGCGTGATGAGATGTACGGCCTGGCCGCCGCTCCGCTGTCAGCGGTTCAGCAGCAGGCCAAGCGCGATGATGCAGAGGAACCACAGGATCCCGGTGAAGATCGTGATCCGGTCCAGGTTCCGCTCGACGACCGACGATGATCCCAGCGACGAAGAGACACCCCCGCCGAACAGGTCGGACAGCCCGCCGCCCTTGCCCTTGTGCAGCAGCACGAGCACTATCATGAGCAGGCTCGTGATAATCAGGACGATAGAGATTGCGATGGTCACTGCTGGATCTGGTCCCCTCCGGCGTTCCGCTCAGGCGCTCAGTTCACGATACCGGCAGATCCTGACGAATTCCCGGGCATCGAGGCTCGCGCCGCCAACCAGGCCACCGTCGATGTCCGGCTGCGCCATGATCGCAGCCATGTTGTCGGACTTCACTGACCCGCCATACAGGATACGCGTACTGGCCGCCGCTTCGTCGCCGTGAACGGCGGAAACGCGGGCACGAATGCCGCCGATGCATTCCTGGGCATCTTCCGGCGTGGCCACCTCGCCCGTGCCGATCGCCCAGACCGGCTCGTAGGCGATGACCATCCCGGCCACCTGCTCCCCGGACAGGCCCGCCAGGCCGCCGTCCAGCTGGGTCAGCGTGTGGCTGAGCTGCTCGCCGGCCTGGCGCACCTCCAGCGGCTCGCCCACGCACAGGATCGGGGTGATTCCCGCCCGCAGCGCGGCCTTCACCTTGGCGTTGATCAGGGCGTCGTCCTCGCCGTGGTACTGCCGCCGCTCCGAGTGGCCGGCCAGCACGTAGTGGCAGGCCAGCTTGGCCAGCATCCGCGCCGACACCTCGCCGGTGTAGGCGCCGTCGTCGTGCGCGGAGATGTCCTGGGCCCCGAACGTCAGCCGCAGCCGGTCGCCCTCGACCAGCGTCTGCACGCTGCGCAGCGCGGTGAACGGCGGCAGCACGGCCACGTCCACGGCGTCGAAGTCCTTGTTGGTCAGCTCGAACGCCAGTTTCTGGGTCAGCGCGATGGCCTCGAAGTTGGTGTTGTGCATCTTCCAGTTGCCGGCGACCAGCGGCTTCCTGGTCACGGCCGGGCTCACTCAGCCGCCTCGAGCGCCTCGAGGCCGGGCAGCGGCCGGCCCTCGAGGTATTCGAGGCTGGCCCCGCCCCCGGTGGAGATGTGCGTGAACGAGCCCGCCGGGAAGCCCAGGATCCGGACGGCGGCCGCCGAGTCGCCCCCGCCGACCACGGTCAGCCCCCGCACCCGGCTGATCGCCTCGGCGACTGCCCGGGTGCCGCCCGCGAACGCCGGGAACTCGAACACCCCGACCGGGCCGTTCCAGAACACGGTCCGCGCGTCGGCCAGCTTCTCCGCGAACAGCGCCCGCGTCGCCGGGCCCATGTCCATGCTCTCCCGGTCCGCGGGGAACTCCCCGACCCGGACCACCTCGTGCTCGGCGTCGGGCGCGTACCCGGTGGCGGCGACCAGGTCGACCGGGAGCACGACCTCGACCCCGCGCCGGTCCGCGTCCTGCAGCACGGCCGACACCTGCGGGATCAGGTCGGCCTCCAGCAGCGACCGGCCCACCTCGTACCCCTGCGCCTTCAGGAACGTGTAGGACATCCCGCCGCCGATCAGCAGCCGGTCCACCTTGTCCAGCACGTTGGCGATCATGCCGAGCTTGTCGGACGGCTTGGCGCCGCCGAGCACCATGACGTAGGGGCGGTCGGGGCTGCCGGTCAGCCGGCGCAGCACCGCGACCTCGGCCAGCACCAGGTCGCCCGCGGCGTGCGGGAGCAGCCCGGGCAGGTCGTAGACGCTGGCGTGCTTGCGGTGCAGCGCGCCGAAGCCGTCGCCCACGTAGAGCCCGCCGGGCCCGGCCAGCGCGGCCATGCGGCGGGCCAGCGCGGCCCGCGCGGCGTCGTCCTTGCTGGTCTCGTCCGGCTCGAAGCGGACGTTCTCCGCCATGGCGACCCCGCCGTCGGCCAGGCCGGCCACGACCGCCGCCGCCGACTCGCCCGCGACGTCGGCCGCGAGCGGGACCTCCTGGCCGAGCAGCTCACCCAGCCGCGCGGCGACCGGCCGCAGCGACGGGCCGCCCGCGGCGCGCTCGGCGTAATCGGCTCCCTTCGGCCGCCCGAGGTGCGCGAAGATCAGGAGCTTCGCGCCCCGGCCGGCCAGCCGGGTGATCGTCGGCAGGCTGGCCCGGATCCGGCCGTCGTCGGTGATCACCGAACCGTCCAGCGGCGTGTTCAGGTCGGCGCGCAGCAGGATCGTCTTCCCGCCGACGCCGGGCAGCTCGTCGATGCCCCGCATCCCGGCCCTTTCCCTTACGCCCGGGCCGGCAGCCCGGCGCCCGCCAGGGCGACCAGGTCGGCCAGCCGGTTGGAGTAACCCCACTCGTTGTCGTACCAGCCGATGACCTTGACCTGGTTGCCGTTGGTCATCGTGCATAGCGAGTCGAACGTGCACGAGTACGGGGACCGCACGATGTCCGACGACACGATCGGGTCGGCGGTGTAGCTCAGGTAGCCCTTGAGCGGGCCGTCCGCGGCCGCCCGGAAGGCCGCGTTGACCTCGGCGGCGGTCACGTCGCGCGCCAGGTCGACGACCAGGTCGGTCACCGAGCCGTCGATGACCGGCACCCGCATCGAGATCCCGTCCAGCTTCCCCTTCAGCTCCGGCAGCACCAGCGCCGTAGCCTTCGCCGCGCCGGTGGTGGTCGGGATGATGTTCTGCGCGGCGGCCCGCGCCCGGCGCAGGTCCTTGTGCGGGAAGTCCTGCAGCACCTGGTCGCTGGTGTAGGCGTGGACCGTGGTCATGAAGCCCTTGACGATCCCGAAGCTGTCCAGCAGCACCTTGGCCATCGGCGCGACGCAGTTCGTGGTGCACGAGGCGTTGGACAGGATGTGGTGCCGGGCCGGGTCGTAGGCGGCGTCGTTCACGCCCATCACGATCGTGATGTCCTCGTCGCTGGCCGGCGCGGAGATCACCACCTTGCGCGCCCCGGCGTCGAGGTGCTTGCGGGCGTCGGCCGCCTTGGTGAACCGCCCGGTCGACTCGACCACCACGTCCACGCCCAGCTCGCCCCAGGGCAGGGCCGCCGGGTCGCGCTCGGCGAACATCCTGATCGTCTGCGAGCCGGCCCGGATCGAGTCATCCTCGGCCCTCACGTCCATGCCCAGCGGACCGAGCAGGGTGTCGTACTTGAGCAGGTGCGCGAACGTCGCCACGTCGCCGAGGTCGTTGGCCGCCACGATCTCGATACCAGCCGTGCTCGCCGCCCCGGCGTGCACCGCCCGCCAGAAGTTGCGGCCGATCCGGCCGAATCCGTTAATGCCCACCCGGACAGTCACCGCAGGATTCTCCTCACCGTGTCATTGTCGCTCGCTCAGGTCTCACCCTGGGTCACTGGCTCAGTTCCCGGCTCAGCTCCCGACCGAACCCTACCGAACGGGGACCCGCCACCGGCTCATGGCGCCAGCATGTCGGCGGTCAGGTGCGCCTCGGTCCCGGGTATCCCGAGCTCGAGCGCGCGCCGGTCGGCGAGCGCGAGCAGCCGGCGGATCCGCCCGGCGATGGCGTCCTTGGTCAGCGCGGGCTCGGCCAGCTGGCCGAGTTCCTCCAGGCTCGCCTGCCGGTGCTTGATCCGCAGCTCGCCCGCCACGATCAGGTGCTCGGGTGCCGAGGCGCCGAGGATCTCCAGGGCCCGCTCGACCCGGGCGCCGGCCGCGACCGCGGCCCGGGCGCTGCGCCGCAGGTTGGCGTCGTCGAAGTTGGCCAGCCGGTTGGCGGTGGCCCGGACCTCGCGCCGCATCCGCCGGTCCTCCCAGGCGAGCATGCTGTCGTGGGCGCCGAGCCGGGTCAGCAGCGCGCTGATCGCGTCCCCGTCCCTGATCACCACCCGGTCCACCCCCCGGACCTCGCGCGCCTTGGCGTGGATCTTCAGCCGCCGCGCCGCGCCGACCATGGCCAGCGCCGCCTCCGGGCCCGGGCAGGTGACCTCGAGCGACATCGACCGGCCGGGCTCGGTCAGGCTGCCATGGGCCAGGAAGGCACCGCGCCAGGCCGACTCGCAGTCGCAGGTGGTGCCGGACACCACCTGCCGCGGCAGGCCGCGCACCGGCCGGCCATGCCCGTCCACCAGGCCGGTCTGGCGGGCCAGGCTCTCGCCGTCCTTGTGCACGCGCACCACGTACCGGTTGCCCTTGCGCAGCCCGCTCGGGGCCAGCACGATCAGCTCCGAGGAGTGGCCGAAGACCTCGGCGATGTCCTTGCGGAGCCGCCGCGCCGCGGCCCCGGTGTCGAGCTCGGCCTCGA
>Ga0335078_10018581_pt1 | contig 10336 bp, 2 predicted proteins | sample Lox_Sample_32_FD_206711 | JGI IMG/M metagenome (GOLD analysis project Ga0335078, IMG submission 206711) | Soil microbial communities from Loxahatchee National Wildlife Refuge, Florida, United States - Lox_Sample_3.2 | ecosystem: Environmental > Terrestrial > Soil > Wetlands | place: USA: Florida...
AAATAGTTGCTCGTGTTCATGGGTTGCAGAGCGACCCGATACACTCTACCCGGCTCCATCCAGACGGGCGGTTTGTCGTATCCGTCGCGATAGCGAACGCGCTCGATGGTTTCATCGAGGTTGTAGGCCGTGCCGTCAGGATAGACGTCGATCACCTTCACCGTGAAGTCGGTATCCTTCGCGTCGGACGAGACGTAAAGGGTGGCGTCGATCGGGCCGCTGGCCTCGATTCCTTCCTGCAGAGGCTCGGAAGTGTAAATCAGGATGTCGGCGCGCGCTTCCATTTTGCGCTGGTCGAAAGCGCCGCCGCAGACGGCGTTGCCGGTGCAGCAAACATTGCCGCCATAGGATGGCACGGGGTTCATCGGGTCGTAAACGAACTCGTCCGGGCGGTCGGCGCCGGGCGCAGCGGCAGCGAGCGCTCCATCGCCATAGAGACTGTTGGCCTTCCCGCCGCTCTCGAGAAAGAACGTCATGGGCTCGGCGCCTGCGGGCGGCCATGTGTCCGAGGCCTGCCATTTGTTCAGCCCCATGGTGAAGTAGCGCACGCGGGGCGTGTTTTGCAGGATGTGATTGTCTTCCCCCTTGAGGAAATGGTCGAACCAGCCGTAAGTCAGGGCGTCATAATCCAGACGCGCGTCGCCCATATCGCGCTCGCCGACCACCGTATGCTCGGTAGCCCGTTTATAGCCACAGTGGAGGGTGGGAGCGATCACGGCATACTGCTCGCTCGCGATCTCCGGCTTTGCCGTCTTGCGGACGAAGTTATAAGCGGCCAGGTTCGGCCCTACCGAAACGTCGTACCAGGACATGAACCAGAAGCCGGGCACATTGATGGTCTTGTCGTCATGCCACAAACCACCGCGGTACCAGGCAGGATCGTTCGGAGTGCGCTTGATCATGGCGCCGCCGGTGGAGACTTCCGCGCGATCGGCAAAAATTCCGTGCGGTCCATCGACCGCCTTGATGATATCCATCTCGGGAAGGTGCTGGAGCGCCTTCGACCAGTCCACCGGGGGCAACTGTTGGGCCAGATCGAACGATTTCGCCGCGCGCACCAGATCCTCTGCCGGGGTATTGGGCGGGAACATGGGGCGAACCTGGTTTTGCTCCCCGTACAACCAGGCGATGAAGAGCATCTGCACCGCGCCGCCACGATACCAGTTGCCCTGCTCGTAGTAAGGTCCGACACGGCCTACGCCCGCGCCGAATCCTTGTGGGATCATGGCGGCAAACGCCGGATTCCCCTGCGCGGCGACACCGAGTTGCCATTCGGCCGTGGACGAACACCCAATGGTTCCCACCTTGCCATTGGACCAGGGCTGAGACGCCATCCAGGTAATCGCGTCGTCGCCATCGGTGAGCGGAGGGCCGAGGATGTCGTAAACGCCTTCGGAAAAGAAGTGCCCGCGCTCATTCATTTCGACATATGCATAGCCGCGCTTGACGGCGTCCAAGGGCGCCTTCATATCGGCCGGCACGCCGTTCCTGACATCCCAAAAGTTGAAGTTATACGGGGTGCGGACGAAGATCACGGGATACTTCTTAGAAGTATCTTTCGGGCGGTAGATGTCGGCGGCCATGCGCTTGCCATCGCGCATGGGAACCATGACCTTGCGCTCGATGATCGCCGTCGATTCGATTTCCTCCTCGGTCGCGTTTCGCGCCACGGCGAGCTGCGCCGGCGTCTGTGGGGGCTGCGCGGCGCCGATCGCGGCCAAGCCGGCGGCGAGGGCGGCCAACCAAACCGGCGCGAGGGCGCCACCGGTGCTTTGCAAAAAGGGTCGCTCGAATGGCATGGTGATTACGAATTATACGCCAGATTCCACGGCGATCCGATTTTCCGGGGCGGGAAGTTACCGGGGCATTCGTCGCGAGCGGCCAGCCTCTATCATGCGCCCCGCGCGCCGAGCGCATTTCCGGTTGATTTCACTGGATTCGAGTGTATAATCGCGTAGTTCAAATGTGCATTCGCCGGAAGGGCGCCATCGCGAAGATCGCTTGGCTGATCGAGGCAGAGAATGGCGCTTGACGTAGCATCCGCGGCGCGGCTGGGAGCGAACATTCTCGTTCGCAGATACCAGTCCCGGCTCCCGGAGAGCGCGGCTCCCGAGGCCTTTTGGAGCGGGAACGCGGGCAAGCGGGCGGATGAACTCACCAGGCTCGCCAAAGAGCAGGGCAGTGTCGCTGTTCAGGCGGGCGATAGCGTGAAGACGGTCCGAAAACAACTCGAGACGGCCCTGAATCATCAGCCGGAATTCCGCGCCTCGGTCGAGCAGGAGTTCCCGGATTTCAGCTTCGCGGAGCTGTTTTCACTGTTGGCGCGCGGGTACCGGAAGCCGGGTGGTTCGCGCTCGAAGCCGGTGGCTGCGGTCCCCGACATACGCCATCTGGTGGGCGCGGCTCCCGACCAGGAAACCCTGGAAGCCGCGCTGTTTCTCCATCAAGAAACGGCGGCGCGCCTGGCCCTGGCGCTTGGCGAGGCGCTGCCATTTTCCTGGGTGCAGCTTCTGGAACTCGATGCGATCCAGCAATCGAGACAAATTCGGAGAGTCGCACACGCAGGCGATAGCGGCCTCGCGGAAGCCCAATTGGTGGGGCTTGCCCTTTCCGGCGGCGGAATTCGCAGCGCCACTCTGAATCTGGGCATTTTGCAGGCCCTCGCCGATTTGAAACTGCTGCGCTACCTCGACTACCTTTCAACCGTCTCCGGCGGCGGCTACATCGGGAGCTGGTTGCACGCCTGGATCCACCACGGGCAAGGATCGGAGAAGAACCTCGAGAGCGTCCGCCGTGCGCTCGCGCCGGAAGAGCCATCGGACCCGGATTCAACGGCGGTGCGTCCGATCAAGTGGCTGCGCCGCTACAGTAACTACCTGGCGCCGCGGCTGGGACTGCTGAGCGCGGACGTTCTCAGCATCGCCACCATCTGGATGCGCAACACGCTGTTGAACCTGCTGGTGATCACCTTGGCGCTTGCGGCCGCTCTCATGGTTCCGCGCGGGTTGCGAGCGGTCTTCGACATTGTTCACATCCATGGCCGCAGCCCGGCCTGGATCGCCGCGCTGGCGCCGCTGGGCTTCGCCGTCCTGGTGATCCAACAAAACCTGTATTCTTTCGGGCACTCCCGCGCGCGCGGAGAGCAGGACTGGTTTCGGGAGAAGTGGATCCACATCCTGGTGGCATTCCCGGTGGTGCTTTCCGCGATGCTGGTGGCCGCCTGGCTTTTTGAGGCTTCGCGCGGCACCGCGGCTTTGTCGTGGGCCGTGGTTACGCTATTCGTGACGTTTCTTGCTTTCCTTTGTTTTGTGTCGTTCGGCGGCGATTACCGCAGGCACTTCTTCGACTGCCGGTTGAAGCCCCCGTCCGGCCTTTGGGCGCTGGCGCAGTTCGCCGGCACCACCCTATTCTACAACGGCCTCTGCTCCGCGGCCGGCGCACTTCTCTTCTTCGTGATCGAGAAACAATTCGAGGGTTGGGGAGGCGACGGCAAGATATGGCATTGCCTGGTTTTGGGGACGGTGGAAGTTACCCTCGCTTACTCGCTGGTGATCGTGCTTCATCTCGGGTTGTACGGACGAAGCCTCCCGGACGACCGGCGCGAGTGGTGGAGCCGGTTAGGCGCCGTGATGGTGATCTGGATGGCTGCCTGGGTGGCGGTGGCGGGGGCTTCCATCTATGGACCCCTGCTTTTACTCGACCTGGTGCACATGCGGTTCTACGGCGCGCAGATCGCGGCGCTACTCGGCACGGGCTGGATGGGAACCACGCTGGCGGGCGTGATGCGGGCCAACAGTGCGCGCACCGGTTCGAGCGCGGACGATAGTGGCGCCACGAGCTGGATCATCCGGCTCGCCCCGCCCGTCTTTGTGGCGGGTCTTCTTCTCCTGCTGGCGCTCGGAGTTCTCGGAGTTCAAACCGCCATTCTGCGGCCGCCCGGCTTGGGCACACTGGATCTCGAGTTGCTGAATGTGTCTTACTTCCGGCTCCTGTCATGGTGGGGACCGTTGGAATCATGGATTGCGTTCGCGTTCTGCCTTGGTGCGGCCTATTTGATGGCCTTGCGCGTGGATGTGAACGAGTTTTCGATGCATAACTTCTATGAAAACCGCCTGGTGCGGTGTTATCTGGGAGCATCCAACCGCGACCGCCATCCGAATCGCTTCACCGGCTTCGACCCCGATGACGACTTGCTGGTCGCGGACCTGGCTCCGCCGACCCAATCCGGGAGCCCGGGATACGAGGGTCCGTATCCGATTCTGAATGCTGCCCTGAATCTGGTGAGCGGCGAGGAACTGGCGTGGCAGCAGCGGAAGGCCGAGTCTTTTGTATTTACTCCCTTGTTCTCGGGGTACGCGGCGACGCCGACGATCGAGAGAGCGGGCGCCCCGAAAGCGGAGGGGCAGCTCACCCTTTTCGCCTATCGGCCGACCAAAGACTATGGGTTTCCCCGCGGCGGCATCCGCCTGGGCAGGGCAACGGCGATATCCGGGGCGGCGGCGAGCCCGAACCAGGGCTACCACACCTCCGCGCCGGCCGCCTTTCTCATGACCGTCTTCAACGTGCGGCTTGGCTGGTGGATCGGGAATCCGCGCCACCGGAAAGGCTGGCGCCGGTCCGGCCCGATCAGCGGGCTGGGATACCTGCTGGTGGAACTGGCGGCTGCCGCCAACAACAAGAGTAAGTACGTTTATCTTTCCGACGGTGGCCATTTCGAAAACCTCGGCATTTATGAATTGGTCCGGCGCCGATGCCGCTACATCGTAGCGTGTGACGGAGGCCAGGATGCCAGCTTCTCGTTCGAAGATCTGGGCAACGCCATCCGCAAGTGCCGCGCCGATTTTGGCGTGGAGATCGAAATCGATTTGAGCTCGATTCGGCCCGCGGCGCCCGACCAGGGCGGACCACCGCGCAGCGCGGCGCACTGTGCCGCCGGTATCATCAATTATCCGGACGCGCCGCGCGGCACGCTGGTGTATCTCAAGGCCAGTCTAACCGGAGACGAACCGGCCGACGTCCTGGAGTACGCCACCCTGCACAACGAATTCCCTCACCAGTCGACCGCGGACCAGTTTTTCGCCGAGTCGCAATTTGAGAGCTACCGCAGGCTTGGCTATCACATCGGGACCTCGGTCTTCGGAGAGATCGTGAAGCGGCGCATGAGCCGTCGCCACCAGGATCCGGGGGTCGACGTGGATCGCGCCGGCTTCTTCTCGGAGGTGCGCTGGCGCTGGTATGCGGTCAGTCCGAAGACCGACAAATCGTTCACGCGGCACGCCGAGGCGCTCACCAAATTGATGCAGCGGTTGTGCAACGACCCGGCGCTGGCTTTTCTCGATACACAGATCAGCCCGGAGTGGGAGCGGCTGATGAAGGGCGCCGCCGGCGGGCAGCCGTCACCGGGCCTCGGGTTGCCGCACAAGGCGGAGGAACGGCGGGCCGGCTTTTACTTCTGCAATTCCCTGGTTCAGCTCATGGAAGACGTCTATCTCGACCTCAACCTGGAGGAAGAGAGCGACCACCCCGACAATGCCGGATGGATGAACCTGTTCCAACATTGGGCTTGGTCCGCCATGTTCCGCGCCACCTGGGTGATCAGCGCCAGCTGCTACGGCGCGCGCTTCCGCGGCTTTTGCGAAAACAACCTGGGGCTCGACCTTGCGAGCACGGGGAGGGTGAAGATCGTCAAAGCCGCCGGCTTCGAGGACAGCAGCCTGAATTTCCGCGAAAAGGAACTGCTGGCGGCTGCGGGGTTTGCATCGTCCCGCGACGAACTGTACCTGGCGCAGGTGCTGGTCGAGCGGCCGGACCCGCCGCACGACGTGATGCTCGAGCTGACGGTGGGGATCATCGTGGTTTCCGCATCGAACGAGCTGGTCTATTTGCGGGTGCAGGAACATCTTCGCAAAATGGGACTGGCGCGGCGCATTCTGGATGCGATGGTGGTGGAAGGGCAATGCCCGGTCGGCCCGAAGGCTGCCTGGCACGAGCCGCCGAAGGACTTCCCCGAGCCGGTCACAGTGGAGAGCCAGGAACGCATCGAGCGGTTTCTCGATTCCGCGCACCTACGCCGCACGGCCGCTTCCTGAGCCGGCGCCCGAACGGGAGCGCGCCGCCAGCGCCCGGCGCGGCGGTGCCTCTGGCGCGCCCGCGTTTCAGCCCGCCGCGTTTCAGCGCGCAGCGTTTCAGCCCGCGGCTAGGATCACATCCGCCGCCTTCTCGCCGATCATGTAGATGGCGCTGACGATGAAGAAACCGGGAATGCGCGGAAACACGGAAGCGTCCACCACGCGCAACCCCTCTGTGCCCAAGACCTTGAAATCGCTGCCCAGCACCGATCCGATGGGACAGGTGCACGAGGCATGATGCCCCCAGGCATTATCGCGCACGAACTGCCGCAGGTCGTCGTCGGACTGCACCCGGTCGCCGGGAAGTTCCTCCTCGGCGATTACCTTCTGTTCTTTGAGGCGCGCCGTCATGGTGCGCACGAATTTGATGCCGGCAACCACGGCGTCGAGGTCCTCGCCGGTCTGGTCGCTGCCTTCTTCGAAGTAACGGAAGTTGATATCCGGCGGGTCGAGCGGGTCATTGGAACGGAGCGTCACTTCGCCCGCGCGATTCACCGTGTGCGCCTTCAGAATGGCCCAAGTGAGGTAGTTGAGGTGTTCCGGAAAGAGCCTGGAATAGCCGGGGAAATATCCCCGGAACAAGCCCAGCAGGGCGAAGCAGAATAAGTCGGGGAGCGGCTGGGTGGCGAGGGAACGCTTGATCACCGCGAGCACGGCGCCGTTGGTGGTGTACACGCCTTCCCGCCCGCGGGCCCATTGCTCATACTGGGGGTCGCCCTTGGCAAACCTGGCGCCGGCGAGGACATCCCAGTGGTCGAAATTCATGCGGTTCACCACCCCCACCTCATAGCGGTCCTGGAGGTTCGCACCCACCGGCAAGTCGAGGCGCACGGCGATTCCTTTGCTGCGCAGGTGACCGGCGGGTCCGATTCCGGAGAGCATCAACAAGTGGGGCGTGTTAAAGGCGCCGCCGGCGAGGATGACTTCTCGCGAAGCCATGACGCGCGCCGCTTCACCGGGCCCGGCGCCGGGCGGAGAAAAAGCGCGAAACAGCCGCTCGCCCTTCAAGTACTCCACACCCACGGCGCGCCGGCCCTGTTCATCGAAGAGCACCCGCGTGGCGAACGCATTCATCTCGATCTTGAGGCCGAATCTACGCTGCGCCTCGAGCACGCGCTCGCGCGCGCCGGTTCGCTGATGATTGCGCGTGGTGAGCGGCGGGTACCGCAAGCCGACAGCGTCTTCCTTAACTAATCGCCAATCGTTGGGGTCGAGTTCGCCCTCGAACAGCCAACGCGCCTGTTGTTCCGGGTGACCCAGCTGCTCGAATGCATCCCGCACCGACTGGGCAATGACATCCACCAGGCCGGCATCGCCGAGCGCGGATTCCGGAATGGCCTTTTCCGTCTGCAGCCAGCCCTGCCAGCCGTGCCGCGTGCGATTGAGGCCGAACATGCGGAGAAAGCGGTCGAGGGGGCGGTGATGGCAGTTCTCGAGGCGCTGGAAGTACTTGCGCATGTTGCTGGCGCGCCAGGAGGGATCCCCGGTGAGCGCGGCGATGTTTTCCCAGTCCGCGTTGTGCGGGTACACCATGATCATCGCGTTGTGCGCCGTGCAACCACCCAGGGTTCCGGCCCTTGGGTAGAGCACGCCATCGCGCGGGCGGACGAATTTGTCGTCGCGGAGCTGCTGCGCGAGGTTGGAGTAGTGGCGCACGAAGAACTCCCATTTCATCGCCGCGTTCTCTGTGGAAATGGCGTGAAAGACGGGCACCTGGTAATCCTCGGGCAGCCGGTTGCCGGCTTCCAGCGCATCGCCGCCGGAGAGCTCAGCGGCGTCGCCTCCCGCCTCGAGCAGCAGCACCCGCTTTCCGGCCTCGGCCAGGCGGGCGGCGACGGTGCCACCGCCGGCGCCGGAACCCACCACGACGTACTCACAATCGTGCTGCATCGATCGACCTAGGCGCGTCAGAACGTCTTGAGAAACTCGATCAGAGCGAACTTATCGGCATCGCTCAGTCCGGTCTCCTCCGCAAAATAACTTGTTCCGAAGTAATGGCCCCGGTTGATGATGAAGTCCGGGCACTTACTCAGCGCGAGAAGCTTGTTGACCAGGTCATGGCCGGGATTGGTGAATACTTTTGCGGCTAGTTCATCAGTCGCGTTGGAGGGAAGCGCCTTCAGATCGTTCTTGATGGTCAGTAGCAGATCGAGCACCTGAGCGTCGTGCTGAGCCTGCCTGGCCGGATCGGTATCCTGGCCGAGCAGATCCAGATTTGCCAAAAGGTTCACCGGCGTGCCCTTCGGGATCGGCCCGATTTGGATCTCGTCGTTGTGCAGGAAGGACGGAAAAACGTTTTCCAGCGGCCCGATCAGGCCTTGCAGAATATCGGGCAGGTAACCGCGCGGAACGCGCAGGTAGCTTGTAGCGGTGGTCCGCGCAATTTCGCTGGGGAGCGGCAGACCGTTGAACGCGCGCGGCATCAGGTTGGCAATCACCGGATCGGGGCTGCCGAGTACCGGGTCGCTGCGCTTTTCGGGCCACAGCATCTGGGCAATCGAATCCTCGAACGAACTCATCCGCCCCTTCACCGAGGGATCGGCCACGAATTTGCCGACACTGTTATTCAACAAGTACGGCGCGGTTGACCACAGGCTGACCAGCGAAGCGGGACGGGTAAAACCACGCCCGCCGCCGGGCATCGGGAAAGTCTGCGGCTGGCCGGTCACCGGATGATAGTACGTGATACTGCCGACGGAAGGGAGTTCCTTATAAGTTTCCGAGGAAAAGTTATCCCAGATGTTATCCCGGATGGCATTGGTAGCCAGGGGGCTACACGCATTGGTCTGGAGGAGAGTAACGGGAACGCGGAACTCGTTTGCCAGAAAGTTACCGTCCAGAAAATCATTACGCAGCACGATGGCGCGCATCTTCGTTTTGAACTCGTCGGTCTTGGTCCAAGCCCAGTATCGGCTCCAGCACCCCAGATAGTTGGGCCCGGAGCACGAGCCCGGATCGCGGTCCGGCGGGATCTCGGGCAGCTTGCTGGAATGGCAGCGCGCGCACACTGCCGCGAAGACCTCCTTGCCGCGCTGAAGTTTGGCTGTGTCCGGCAAGTAGGTCTTGCTGCCCGGCGCGTCATTCAGTTTCTGGGCATTGGTGCTCTTCAGGAAAAACAGCGCCATATCCACGGTTTGTTGCTCGGTGGCCAGCCAGTAAGTGGAATTCTTCCGCGCCACGGCGATCTGGATGGGCGTGGTGCGCTTGCCTCCGATCAAGGGATTGAAGTGCAGCAGCCATTCCTCGCTGAAAAGGCCGATATTCAAGTAGACGCGGTTGAGCGCGCCCAGGCCGCCGACCGAATCGGAGCCGTCCTTGAGCACCCGCGGGGACCACACCGTGGCCGGCGATTGGAAGAACCTGGCCAGCCAGCCAAACTGCGGGTCTTCCGGCTTGACGAAATCATTGAATTGGTGGTTAATGAGACCGCCGCCCGCGAGCGTTTCCCGGCCGGCCAGCAAGGCACGCTCCAGGCGGGGCCGCAGCAGGTAGACCGCGTTCATGGTGCGCGGATTGTCGATGTTGTCGGTGGAAACCAGCGAAGTATCGAGCGTGCCGGGCTGGGAGGCGTGGAACAACTGGAAGATGAAGCTGGACTCGTCGCCATCCCAGTCGAAGATGCGGTCAATCCAGAAGTACTGCGCCCCGACGTTCGAGCTGAGGTTTTCCCATTTCGGGTTCTCTGGATCGGCGGGCGGGCTCAGCGGGTTCAGCCCCACGTGGCAGAAGGCGCACGACATACCGACGCGATAGGGTTTGACCAGGTCTTTGGACTGATAGTAACTTGGGTCGTTGTAATACTTGTCCGCGTCCCACTTACTCGCAGCCTTCTCGTCAAAATCGGGATTCGGGAACAGACGAAGTCCGACGATGCCGGAAGCCCAGCCGTAGTAGGAGCCCAGCGGCATGTTCTTCCCGCGAGCGCCGATGCGCACGCCGGGGTACTTCTGCTCGTCCTCGAACGGATCCGCGGGGCAGCCGGGGCCGGTGAGTCTTTGATCCAGCCAGAGGTTTGCCCGCTGGGGGTCCGGGCCGGTGGCTTTCTTGAAACAAGGCTCATTAATCAGACCCAGGTACGACCAGCGGTGATCGCGGCTGGCTTTCAAACCCTGATGCGAGGAGAGCGTTTTGAGGAAATCGAGCGCGCCGACGCTATTCACCGAGATCTTGTCCCAAAAGCGATCGTTGCCGCCGGTCCAGACGATCCA
>Ga0335078_10018582_pt1 | contig 10336 bp, 8 predicted proteins | sample Lox_Sample_32_FD_206711 | JGI IMG/M metagenome (GOLD analysis project Ga0335078, IMG submission 206711) | Soil microbial communities from Loxahatchee National Wildlife Refuge, Florida, United States - Lox_Sample_3.2 | ecosystem: Environmental > Terrestrial > Soil > Wetlands | place: USA: Florida...
CGGGCCGCCGGTTGAGCGCCGGGTCGAAGCCGGCAACGCCCGGCCCGACCAGCAGCCCGGCCGGCGTGGCGAGGCCGCGCATCACCTTGGCGGCGATCGTGTCCTCGTCGATCGCGTGGGCGAAGGCTTCGCGCACGCGGCGGTCCTTGAACGGGTTGCGGCCCTTGACGTTGCTGCCGGCCAGCTCTTTGCGCGCCTGGTCGAAGCCGAGAAAGATGGTGCGCAGCTTCGGCCCGTGAATCACCCGGATATGCGGCGCGCGCGCCAGCTGGTCCACCGCCTGGGGCGGTACATTGTAGATCATGTCGACCTCGCCGCCGGCGAGCGCGGCGATACGCGCCCCGTCGTCGGCGATGCGCCGGAAGATGACGCGATCGAGATTGTGTGCCGGCTTGTCCCACCAGTCGAGATTGGGCAACAGCACGGTTTCGTCGTTGACCACGCGCGCGGCGATCACGAACGGGCCGGTGCCGTCGGCGTGGCTCGAGGCGTAATTGTCGTCGTTATTCAACAGGTCCGTCGGCAGCGTGGCGGCGTGCGCTTCGCACCACGCCTGACTCATGATCAGCCAGTCGGTGATCTCCTCGGGCAGGATCGGATCGGGCGCGTAGGTCACGAAATCGACGGTCTGAGCATTGACCGCACGAATCTCCTTCACGGCCGCGAGCGCCGCGGCGACCTTGGAGCCTTCGGCCGTAGCGCGCTTGAACGAGAACACGACATCGGCGGCCGAAAACGGCGCGCCGTCCTGGAACCGGACGTTGCGGCGGAGCTCGAACCTCCATATCAACGGCGCGACCTGTTGCCACGACGTGGCCAATCCCGGCTCGATCGCAAGATCGCGGCCGCGGCGCACCAGCGGCTCGTAAACATTGGCGAGAAAGGACAGCAGGAAGGTTTCCTGCCGCGCGTAGGGATCGAGCGACGCCACGTCGCTGTCGCTGGCCCAGCGCAGCGTCTTGGCCCCGGCAGGCGTGGCCACGACCAGGGCGAGCGCGAGGGCGATCCAGGCCGGACGCTTCATTCGCGCCGAGGGTTACGGGAGCGCCGCCCGGGCGGCAAGCGGAATCGGTTGACCGGTCCGGCGCCGCGGCGTTAGCAAGGACTCGCGGCCGGACCTGGGAGAATCCCGATGGGCGCGATCTACGTGGCGCGCAGCGCGAAGCTCGGCAAGTGGGCCTCCGACGTGGGCCTCAGCAAGCACATCTACAAGCTCGGCTACACCGACGAGTCGGTGAAGGAGCTGATCGCGCGCGGCTGGGCCGGCGAAGACGACTGGCAGCTGGTCAAGGCGGTCGAAACCGCCAACGCCGACGAGGCCCAGCTGAACGAGCGCGTGGCCAAGCGCGAGAAACAACTCGACCCGAAATATTATCCGCGCATCCGCGACACGGCCGGACTGTTCAAGGTCGACCCGAGCCACGTCGAGAATCACATGCTGGTCGCGCGCGCGCTCGCCGGCGAGGCGGAGCGCCTCGAGGTCAAGCTCAAGCCGACGGATTTCGCCGCCTATCTGATCGAGATCGCGCAGCGTTGACGCGCGCGCCGGCCAAGAAATTAACCAATATTAAAGTTAACGATTATTAAGACAGTTCTTGGGCTAGTCTTATTCTGTATTTGATTTCGTCGAAGACGAGTGATATATGGTTAATCCGAAATCGAACATGGTTAATCGAGCAGAATGCTCTTTCGTCCGAAGGAGGCATTCATGCTCGCGTTTTCCCGCCGCCTGGCGCTGGCTTTCGCCGCGCTGATCGCGCTCGGCGCGATCGGCACGATCGGCGTCCGCCCGGCCGCCGCCACGACCTGCACCGCGACGCCCACGAGCGGCAGCGGCGTCACCAGCTCGATCAGCTATTGCAGCGAGGTCCTGACCATCAATCCGGGCTTTTCGGTCACCGTCGGCTTTCCGGTCAACGGCTCGAGCCTGTCCAACAACGGATTCAACCCCAACGGCGTGCTGATCGGCGTGGTCAACAACTCCGGCGTCGCCATCCAGGATCTGATGCTGATCGGCAATACCGGCATGCCGATCTTCAACATCGTGCCCAGCGAGACGTTGTGCTTCACCAACATTGCGCCCGGCAATTGCAGCATCGGCGGCACCGCGACCGCGCCGATTAACGGCAAGACCTACACCATCACCGGCAACGAGGGCAAAATCCTCGGTAACAGCAACCTGGTCTATTTCACCAGCATCGGCATCGGCAACGCGACCGCCAACAACCAGGGCGACATCGTGTTCGACGGCGGCCTGCCGTCGAGCTTCACCGCCTACCTCGCCCTGACCAACCTGGCGCAGGCGGTGTGCGTCACCAACGCCAACGGCCAGTGCATCACCACCGCGTCCGAACCGGCGAGCCTGTTCCTGCTCGGCAGCGGGCTCCTGGGCGTGATCGCCTTCCGTCGGCGCATCACCGCCTTCGCGCGCCGGCCGAAGGCGACGAAGAATCACACCCGGCTGTATTGGTTTCAGGGCAAATCCTTTTGTGCCCTGAAGTCGGCCATGCGACGGTCGGCGTCGCGTTAACCACGATCTACTTGGCGGAGACCGGCCGTGGCTGAAATGAACCACGTCATGCGCGACGCCCATGCCGGCTCCGGCATGGTCCACAAGACCGGGGGCGTCGAGCATCTCGAGAAGATCACGCCGCAGGCCGGCCCCGAAGCGCCATGCCCACCGGTGCCCTGCCCGCCGGTCGATCCCAATGCGCCGATGGGTCCCGCGGTCGCCGTCCACGAGCCGGCGCCGGGCGAACGCGTCGTCATCAACGTCGTCCCGAACCAGCCGCTGATCTTCGACTTCAATCCGCTCGATTTGAAGGCGACCCCGGGCGCCGACGGCGACCTGACACTGACCTTTCCCGACGGGGCGCAGATCGTCCTGCACCAGCTGGTCGGTTATTGCGGCCCGCAGCCGACCCCGTTCGAGCTGCCCGACGGCACGGTGATCACGCCGAGCGAGCTGCTGCACGCCTTCAACCTCGACGCGGTCGCTGCCTGCGCGATCGGCGCCTTGCCCGAGATCAATCCCACCGCCGGTCCGACGCCGATCTTCGCGCCCAACAACGGGTTCGCGCATCCGCCCTACCAGGTCGGCGGCATCGGCCCCGGCATCGTGCCGCTCGGCCCCCTGCCTCCGACCGGGTTCGGCCTCGGCGCCGAGTTCCTCAAGGGCGTCGGCGGCTCGACCACCACCCCGCCGACCCCGCCCACCAGCCCGCCGCCGCCGCCCGGACATTTCCTGACGGTGCAAGATCTCGACGTCCAAAGCCTGCACCTCGCGGGTTCGAGCACCAGCATCTCGATCTCGGGCAATTACATCACCACCGACACCTTCAACGGCTCGCCGGTGGTGCAATCGTCGCCCGCCGCCTCGATCTCGGCGATCCACGACCCCGGCTCGCCGCCGCCCGCTTTCGGCACCGCCGGCACGCTCGGCGTGCCGCTGAACGGCCAGTTCGGCGCGCTCACCATCGCCGCCAGCGGCGCCTATAGCTACGCGCTGTCGGCGGGGAGCGAGCACACCCTGTCGCAGCTCGGCACCGACTTTCTGTCGCAGTCGGTCAACACACCCTTCAACACCTATCAGCCCGGCTTCCAGGACGTGTTCGACATCACCACCACCAACGGCTTCGACACCGCCGGCGCCGTGCCGAGCGACATCAAGCAACTGCAATTCGACTTCTACGCGGCCAATGTCAACTCGACCCCGGCCTCGTTCGGGACCGCGACCCCGGCGGCGACCACCTCCGATCTGCTGATGACCTATACCGACCTGGTCGACCCGGCCCATTCGTTTCAGCAGCTGGTGCACGTCGCCGCGGGCGGCGCGATCACCGTGACCCCGGAATCGACCACCGTGGTGCAGCCCAACGATCCGGCGCTGGTCAGCCTCGAATACCTTTCGGGTGCGGCGGTGACGGTTTCGAGCCTGACGATCGAGGGCGAAACCCTCAACACCAGCGGCGTCACGCTGAATTCCACCAGTTCCCACGCCCTGACCGGTGTCATCAATCCCGACCTGAGCGGACTGGGCGATCCCGGCGACAGCGGCAGCGTCAGCGCCGTCACCGCGTCACAGGACAATCCTGGCGCCTACACCGCGACCGGCGCCTTCAACGACGCGGCCCTGAGCGGCATCAGCGGCGCCTTCGGCTATTTCTTCGACAGCGCCAGCGCCACCGCCAACGCCGCGGCTTCGGGCGGGCTCGCCAACATCATCAATTACGACGGCGGCGCCGTAAGCAACATCGCGCTCACCGGCTCCTCGACCGCCAACAGCCTCAACGTCTTCGAATGGTCGAGCGTGGCGCATCTTGACGCGACTGGCGATACCCCCAGCGTGGTGATAAACGGCGGCAGCGGCAACGGCCTCAACGTGCTCGAGATCGAGAGCGCCACGGTGCAGAACCTCGATTTCAGCTCCAAGTTGAGCAGCGATCCGACCACCGGCAACGTCAAGAACGTCGAGGTCTTCGACCTGACCGACGGCGCCCATTCCGGCAACGCCAACAACATCACGCTGAGTGCCAACGACGTCTTCAACCTGGCGAACAACGAGCCCAACGCGATCAAGAACGCGGGCGGGGCGGTGGCGCTGTGGATTCTCGGCAACGGCAACGACACCGTGAACCTCAACGGCACGGCGTGGACCCAGATCAGCCCGCAGGTGACCCAGGTCGGCCAGGCGCCGGGCGGCAGCCCGAGCCAGATGGTGGGCTTCACCGAATATGCGGCCCAGACCAGCGGCGCCCAGACGGTGCACGTCTACGTCGCCAACGCCATCCAGGCGGCCGGACACGTCGCCCACACCTGAACTAGGCGCGCGCTAGAATTTCAGCTTCTTGAAGACGCGCTCGGGCAGCGCGCGGATCAGCGCCATCACCAGCCGCCATACCGGCCGGACGTAGATCCGGTCGCTGCCCCCGGCTTCGGCCTTGAGAATGGCGGACGCCACCTCCGCCGGCTCGGCGGTGAGCAGGCTCGGCGTTTCCGTGCCTTCCAGCATGGCGGTCCGCACCCAGCCGGGGATCACCGTGATCACCCGGACCGGGCTTTTGGCCAGCGCCAGCCGCTGGCGCAGACCCGAGAGGAACGCGGTGAAGCCCGCCTTGGCCGAGCCGTAGACGTAGTTCTTGGCCCGGCCGCGCTCGCCCGCGACCGAGGAAATGCCAATGATCGTGCCCGAGCCGCGCGCCGCCATGCGATTGGCCGCCTCGCCCAGGATCGCGGCGGGGCCGACGTAATTGCTGCGCATCATCAACTCCGCCGCCGCGAAATCCGTCTCGGCGCGCGCCTGATCGCTCATGAAGCCGACGACGCAGACGACGGTGCCGGGGAGTTCGCCCAGCGAGTCGAGAAACGCCTTGTGGCCCGCGGTGTCGAGCACGTCGAATTCGACCGCGCGCACGTCGGCGGCACCCCGGATCCTGAGATCGGCGAGATCGGGTGCCAACCGCGCCGGTTCGCGCGCGGCGAGGATGAGCGTCCGCCCGGTAGCGGCATAGGCGCGGGATATCGCGCGCGCGATGTCGGAGGTCGCGCCGAGGATCAACATTGCATTCATAGGGCGAGCCGCCGCGATTGCAGCGAGGCGAACCGGCCGGCGGGATCGGCCGCTTTCCGCGCCGAGAGGAAGGCTTCGAGACCGGGATAGAAATGACGCAGGGCTTCGGCCTCGAGCCGTGCGTCTTTCGCGAGATAGACCCGCCCGCCATGCGCCGCGACGATGGCGTCGAGCTCGCGCAGCAGATCGAGCGACGCCGATGACGCCGGGAAATCGAGCGCCAGGGTGTAGCCCTCGAGCGGGAACGACAGCATGCCGCGGCCGGGACCGAGCAGCTTCAAGACCGAAAGGAACGAACCCGCGCCGGCGCGCGCGATGCGCTCCAGCAGCGCGGTCAATCCGGCGCGCGAGCGGTCCTTCGGGATCACGCACTGATATTGCACCAGGCCCTGGCGGCCGTAGAGCCGGTTCCAGTCGAGAATGGCGTCGAGCGGATAGAAGAACCGGTCGTAATCGACCAGCGCGACGCCAGTGCCGGCACGGCGATAATAGACGCCGTTGAACGCGCGGACCGACCAGCGGTTGAGCGCGCAGGCCGGGAGGTCGAGCGGCACGCGCTTTTCGCCCTTCGCCGGCACGGCGAAGGGCGTGGCGCGGCGCGAGTCCGGCAGTTCCGCGGCGGCGGCGTGCTCGCCGCGCATCAGCAGCGAGCGGCCAAGCCCGCCGTTCCGCGCCAGGCAATCGATCCAGGCGACGCTGTAGGTCCAGTCGCGCGAGCGCTCGAACAGTTCCATGGTTTCGTCGAGGTCGCGGGCGCGCAGCGTCTCCTGGCGGATATAGGCGGTCTCGACCGGGATCAGCCGGAAGGTGGCACGCAGGATGATGCCGGTGAGGCCCATGCCGCCACGCGTCGCATCGAACAGATCGCGGTTCGAGGATGCGGAGCAGGTCACCACGCCGCCGCCGGCCAGCATCAGGTCGAGACTTTCGACGTGATCGCCGAAGCTGCCCGCGCGGTGATGGTTCTTGCCGTGGACGTCGGCGGCGATCATGCCGCCCAGCGTCACGAACTTGGTGCCCGGGGTCACCGGCGGGAAGAACCCGCGCGGCAGGAAGGTGGCGATGACGTCGGCCAGCATCACGCCCGCCTCGGCGGTCAGGCGGCCGGTCGCAGGGTCGAAATCCAGCAGACGGTCGTCGTGGCACATCGCCAGCGTGGCGGCGGGATTGAGCGCCGAATCGCCGTAGGAGCGGCCGTTGCCGCGCGCGATCAGGCTGTCGTTTTGCGCCAGCACCGCGCGCAATTCGGCCTCGCCGCGCCCGGCGATGACGCGGCATTCGGCGCGCGGATAGCGGCCCCAGCCCGACAATTCCCTCATGACGCGGTCCCGAAGACGAAGCGGCGGTCGAGACGGTATTTCGCGGCGTAGCCCGCGGCAAGCCCCGACATGGCGGCCGTTAGATGCTGGCGAGGACGATCGCCACCGCGAGCGCGCCGCACACCAGGCTCTTCCAGTCGGTCACGGCGAACACTACCGGATCCTCGTGCATCTCGCCGCGGTGCACCATCAGCAGGATGCGGCTGATCCAGTAGAACAGCACCAGGCAGATTGCCCAGAGATAGTCCGGGTTGCGATAGAGCACGGTCACCGCGGGACTGTTGATGTAAAGCGCGAACACCATGATCGCAACGTAGCCCGAACCCACCGCCATCGCCTCGAGCATCGGCAGATCGCGCTGGATATAGCTGCGGCCCCGGGGATCGCCGTCGCCTTTGGCGATGCGATCGACCAGTTCGGTGCAGCGCTTGACGATGCCGAGGCTCAGGAAGAGGAAGGTCGAAAACGCGACGAACCACGGCGACAGCACGACGCCCGCGACAACGCCGCCGGCGGCGAGGCGCACGCCATAGAGGCAGGCGAGCGCGATCACGTCCATCGTCACCTGGCGCTTGAGCCAGAGCGAATAGGCCATGGTCAGCGCGTAATACCCCAGCAGCACCGCGAGGAACCCGTGCGGCAGCTTCCAGGCGAGCGCCACGGCACCGGCCAGCAGCGCCGGCACCAGCAGGATGGCGTGAACCAGATTGATCCGGCCCGCGGCTAGTGGCCGGCGGCGTTTCGACGCATGGGCGCGGTCGTTACCGAGATCGAGCAGGTCGTTGAACAGGTAAACACTCGACGCACACAGGCTGAAGCTGGCGAAAGCGAGCAGCAGGAGGGGCGCCAGCACCGGCGCGAAACGATGCGCCGCGGCCGCCGGCACCACGATCAGGAGATTCTTGAGCCATTGATGGCAGCGCAGCGCGCGGGCGTAGTCGCGCAAAGTGGCACGGCGGGGATCGACGTGCCGCGCCGCCGGGAAGCGCGCCTCGACCGCGCGACGAAAGCGCGCGCCGGCTCCGGCGACGATCACGCCGCGCGCCCTGGCCCAGACCGGCAAGTCGGCGCGCGCGTTGCCGGCGTAGTCAAACCCGCCGTCGCTGAATTGCGCGACCAGCGCTTCGGCCTTGGCCGCACCCTTGAGATTGGTTTTGCCGTCGGACGCGAGCACGCCGTCGAACAGTTCGAGCGCGCCCGCCACCGCTTCGGCGAGGCGGCGGTCGGCCGCGGAGGCGAGATAAACCGCGCGGCCCTTGGCGCGCTCGGCGCGGATCAGCGCCACGAGCTCGTCGTTGAGCGGCAGGGAGTGGAAATCGAGATCGGTTTCGGCCGCGATCGCCGCCTTGAACGCGGCCTTGCCGTGGCGCAGGGATGCCAGCGTCGCCAGGGCCGCGAGCGGCCGCGCCGACAGCAGCGAGAAAAATGATTCGATCAGCAGATCGGTGCGCAGCAGCGTGCCGTCGAGGTCGACGACCAGCGGCGGCTCGGACGCGGCCATATTCGCGGCCGTCCTACGGTCGATGACGGACAGTTGCACCATTCGCCCTGACGCCTTGGCTGGCCCGGTCGGCGACCGGGCCAAGTGATTGTCGTCAAAGCTTCTTTACCCATTCCTAACGACCGGCGACCGGACCACGCTGCCGGCGGTTGCCCCTTGTGCGTAATTCCGCCAAGATCTTAGAATTAAAGATAAATCCGGCGGTTACCGGCGAGGGAGAGCGGCATGATCAAGTTGGGAACGTCAGTCCTGGTGCTGGGGGCAATCCTGGCCCTGGCGGGCAATGCGCTGGCGCAGCAGACGGTGCCGATCGCACCGGCCCCGCAGGCGACCACGCCCGATCTCTCCAAGATCAACCCGACCGCCGGGCCCGCGAAGGCCAAGCCGGCAAAGAAGATGGCGAAGAAGGTCAAGTCGACCCAGCCGGCCAAGCCCCTGACCCGCGCGCAGAACGACCGACGCGAGGTACAGGCCGCCAACTGGCTCGAGGCCAATGGCTATCGCGACTTCAGCAATCTCCACCGCGTGGGATCGCGCTACCAGGCGACGGTCGCCGATCCGTCGGGGCCTTATACCGTCACGATCAACCCCGCCACCGGCCACATCGATCCGGCGAGCAAGGCGGTGGACCGCGAGACCCGGGCGCTCAACGCCGTCAACCAGCAGCAAATGGGAACCGTCACCGGCATCCGTCCGGCCCTGGGCGGAGGCTATCTCGCCAAGGTCAAAAGCGGCGACCAGAGCTTTGACGTCTTCGTCGATCCCGACAGCGACAAGCTGACCCGGCTCGACTGACGTTCAGGTCGCGGCGCGGACCTTCACGTCCATCGCGCCAATGCGTTCGAATTCGAGCGACATGACATCGCCCGGCACGACGCGGCCGACGCCTTCGCAGGTGCCGGTCATGATGATGTCGCCAGGCAGCAGATCGTACCACTGCGACGCCCAGCTGATTTGACGCGGGATGCTCATCACCATGTGCCTGGTGTTCGAGGCCTGACGCAACTCGCCGTTCACCTTGAGCGTGAACGACAGGTTGGCGGGGTCGCCGACCTCGTCGGCTGTCACCAGCCACGGTCCGAGCACGGCGTAGGTATCGATCGATTTGCGGAAGCTGCGGTCCTCGGGCCCCCGCACCACCATGTCGAGGGCGATGGCGTAACCCGCGACATGATCGAGCGCGCGCGATTCCGGCACCTTGGAGGCGCGCTTGCCGATCACCAAGCCGAGTTCGGCCTCGTGGTCGGTGCGGCGTTCGGGAAAGCGCACCGCCACGCCCTCCGAGGCGCCGACCAGCGCGCTCACGGCCTTGAGGAACAGCCCCTGTTCCTCAATCGGCCTGGCCCGGGTCGAGGGCGAATAGACCGCGATATCCTTGTCCTTGTCTGCCTCGAGCCGGTGGGCGTGATAATTGACCGGCGTGCCGATGATCTTGGACGGATTGGCGACCGGGCTCAGGAATTTGACCGCTTCGGCCGGCACCGGCTTGGCGGCATCGGCCAGCTTTTCCATCTTGGAACGCAATTCGGCGAGGCGCGCGATCAGCGGGTCGCCCGGCGCCAGCGGATAGCGCTGGGCCGGCAGCTCGGCGGCGATCCCGGTGACGTCGTGGATTTGCCCGCCGCGGACGACGCCGATGCGGTTGTCGTTGAAGCGACAGAGTTTCATGGTCCTCCCCTTTCCGGCGAAAGTAGCGCCAAGCGGCCCGCCGGGCAGCGACTATTTCACGTCGGCCCACTTGGCCCACCGACGCCGATGCGCCCGGCAGGGCCGCCATGCCGGATCGCTGCATTGACAGCCAACGTCCCTTCGATTGACATGGCCCGCAATTCGGGAGGGGGGCATGGCGGATACCGGCCATAGCGAAACCAAGACCGTTCTGCACGGCTGCGGCATCAATGTGCTACGCGGCGGCAAGGGGCCGCCGCTGATCTATCTGCACGGGTC
>Ga0335078_10018584_pt1 | contig 10336 bp, 10 predicted proteins | sample Lox_Sample_32_FD_206711 | JGI IMG/M metagenome (GOLD analysis project Ga0335078, IMG submission 206711) | Soil microbial communities from Loxahatchee National Wildlife Refuge, Florida, United States - Lox_Sample_3.2 | ecosystem: Environmental > Terrestrial > Soil > Wetlands | place: USA...
CTTCCTGCTGTTTCCGCTCTGCATCTGGAACTTCTTCGCCTTCGCTTACATTTACCGTCATGCGAAGCTGCGATCGCTCCCGGCCTTCGCGCTTTCGGCGACATTCGTCATCGTCGTCGACTTCATCCTCGGGCGACTCCTGCACTGAGGCGATGTCGCTGGAGCGAATTGACGCGAAAGTCGATAGACTTTTCCGATCGGAATTTGCTTCAGCGTCTTGATCTGGCGCGATTCCTTTCCGCTCGAACGGTTTCCTTCGAGCGGAAAGCGCGCTAGGAAGCCCGCGCCTCGAATTTCGAGGCCGCATTCTCACGCAACTCACGGATCCGCTATATGTCCACGACCCTCGACGTGCTCGGCGTCGGCAACGCCATCGTCGACGTGCTCGCCCGCTCCGAGGACGACGCCCTCGCCCGCGCCGGTCTTCACAAAGGCGCGATGCAGCTCGTTGACGAAGCTCGCGCCGACGCGCTTTACGCCGACATGGGCCCCACGACGATCGTCTCGGGCGGCTCCGCTGCGAACACGATGGCGGGCTTAGCCAGCCTCGGCCGGCGCGTCGCCTTTGTCGGCAAAGTCAAGGAGGATGGAGCCGGCGGCGAGTTCGCGCACGACATTCGCAAGGCCGGCGTCGCTTTCGAGACGCCCTTCGCGAAGGACGGCGCTGCGACGGCGCGTTGCCTGATCTTCGTCACGCCGGACGGCCAACGCACGATGAACACCTATCTCGGCGCCTGTCAGGCGCTCGGCCCGGCCGACATCGACGAAGCGCAGGCGGCGCAGGCCAAGGTCCTCTATCTCGAAGGCTATCTTTGGGACCCGCCGGCCGCCAAGGAGGCGTTCCTGAAGGCCGCGAAGGCAAGCCGCGCAAAGGGACGCAAGGTCGCGCTGAGCCTCTCCGACGCCTTCTGCGTCGACCGCTATCGCGATGAATTCCTCGGCTTGATACGCGACCGGATCGTCGACATCGTCTTCGCCAATGAGAGCGAGCTGCATTCGCTCTATCAGACCGCCGATTTCGACACGGCGCTCGCCGCGCTGCGCGCGGAGAAAGATCTGCTCGGCGTCGTGACGCGCTCGGCCAAGGGCGCCGTCGTCGCCGACGCCGCGAGCGTCGTGAGCGTCCCGGCCTTCGCGGTCGAGGAGATCGTCGACACGACCGGGGCCGGCGATCTTTTCGCGGCGGGCTTTCTCGCGGGCTTCACGCAGGGCTTGCCGCACGATAGAAGCGCCAGGCTCGGCGCGCTCGCGGCGGCCGAGGTCATTTCGCATTTCGGCGCGCGCCCGCAGAAGGATTTAGGCCAGCTCGCCCGCGACAACGGGCTCATCGCCTGACGCGGAAGCAAATCCCCAAGTCGACACGAATCCCCAAGACGGAGACAGCAGAATGAAGAGATTATCTCTCGCCCAAGCCCTCGCCGGTTTCCTTCTCTCCCTGCCGCTGCTCGGCGCGGCGGCGGCGCCTGCGCAGGCGCTCGACGACAGCAAGGCGGTGACGACGCTTTCCGGCCTCAAGAACATCGACACGAAGGTCGGAACAGGCGCGGAGCCCAAGAGCGGGCAGACCGTCACGGTGCACTACACGGGCTGGCTCTATGAGAACGGCGCCAAGGGCAAGAAGTTCGACAGCTCGAAGGATCGCGGACAGCCCTTTCAGTTCAAGATCGGCGTCGGGCAGGTCATCCCCGGCTGGGACGAAGGCGTCTCGACGATGAAGGTCGGCGGCAAGCGCACGCTGATCATTCCGCCCGCTCTCGGCTATGGCGCGCGCGGAGCCGGCGGCGTCATTCCGCCGAACGCGACGCTCATGTTCGACGTTGAGCTTCTCGACGTGAAATAACGCCGCGCGCTGCAAAATGTGACCCGTCCTGCCCGCGCTTGTCGCGGGCATCCACGTCACGACGCTTCAAGAGCGCCGGCTCAAAACACATAAAGCTCAATATCTTGTTATTGCGCTGCGGCCCCGCGTGGATGGCCGGGACAAGCGCGGCCATGACGCAATCACGAGGTCACGCTCCCTGGCCGTCGGCATAATTCGCGTGATCGCAGCTGCTGCGAAAGGGCGGACGCCTTTCTCTAAAACTCGTCGAGATCGATGTCGAGAATCGCGATCTGCAGCGTGTAGCTCGAGCCCTTGGCGTCGTCCGCCGAGATGACGCCGAGGAAGTCCTCGCCGCTGTTGAGCTCGACGAAATCGCCCTTCCGCCCGCGCGCCGCGAGCGTCAGGCGCTGGTTCTCGAAAAGCTTCTGCAGATAGGACTGCAGGACCTCGCGGCCGACGGGAATCTTCATCGCGAAGGCGAAGGACCGGTCTCCGTCCTCATCGTCGACGGTGATCTTGGCGATCTGGCGTTCGCCAAGCCGCACCGCCGCCGCCGCCTCGTCCTTGGGATCGAGCCCGACGAGCACCCCCTCGTTGCCGAAGGACTTGCGCAGGAAGGCCTGCAACTTTCGCAATTCGGTCTTATTCACCGCCGACTCTCGCCTGAGGAAGCCTCAGCACGCTCTGCCATGAAAGCGGCGGCGCCCGCAAGGTTCACGGCGCCGCCCCTTCGTCCAGTTCCGACGGATCATAGACGCGGCGCTTGTTGCAAAATTCGCAGGTCACGACGATACGGCCGTCGTCTCCGACCATGTCGGCGCGGTCCTGCGCCGAAAAGCTCTTCAGCATGTTTTCGACGCGCTCGTCGGAGCAGCGGCATCCCGCCTCGAGCGGCCGGGCCGTCTCCACGGTGACGCCGCGTTCGTGAAAAAGGCGGTAGAGCAGGCGCTCCGCCGAGAGGCTTGGGTCGACAAGCTCGTGATCCGCGATCGTGCTCGCCAGCGCGACGCCTTCGTTCCAGGATTCCGGGACTTCGTCGGCGGCCGCAATGATCGATGCGCCTCCCGGCGGCAGGAATTGCACCAAAATTCCGCCCGCGCGCCAGCGCCGTCCCTGCGGCTCGACGACCTCGGCGACCGCAAGGCGCAGAAAAGAGGGGATCTGCTCGGACTGGCGGAAATATTCGAAGGCGGCGAGGGCCAGGCCCTCGCCCTCGAGCGCGACGACGCCCTGGTGGCGCGTGTCCTCTTCCGGATTTTCGATCGTGAGCGCCATATGGCCGCGCCCCAGCAGCTCGGCGGGCGAGCCGACGGGCGCCGCCCCCGCCTTTTCAAAGCGCGCGAAGCCGCGCAGCCGCCCCGGCGGATCGTAATCGACGACGAGGAGGTCGATCGCGCCGTCGCTGCGCGTTTGCAGTTGGAAGCGGTCGCGACGCGTCATCATCGACCCGAGCAGCGCGGTGAGCGCGACGCCTTCGCCGAGCGCGCGTGCGACCGACTCCGGATAGGGGTAGTTCGTCAGGATTTCATCGACGGCCGGTCCAAGCCGCACGATGCGGCCACGCAAATCCAGCTCCGGCACGGCGAAGGCCAGCACGCTGTCGTCCATGGGCTCGTTCGAGACAGGACGGCTCGCCGGCTCGCCTTTCACGACGCGCCAGCCTCCAAGCACCAGGTGAGAATGCCTTTCTGAGCGTGCAACCGATTTTCGGCCTCATCGAAAACCACCGACTGCGGACCGTCGATGACGGCGGAAGTGACCTCCTCGCCGCGATGCGCCGGCAGACAATGCAGGAAGATCGCGTCCTTGGCCGCGGCCTTCATCAGCTTCTCGTCGACCTGGAAGGGCGCGAGGAGATTGTGCCGATGCGCCTCTTCCTCGTCGCCCATCGAGACCCAGCAGTCGGTGACGACCGCGTCGGCGCCGGCGACCGCGTCGTAGGGGTCATGGCAGAGATTGAGCCGCGCGCGATTCTTCTTGGCCCAGTCGAGGAGCTCCTTGGCCGGTCGAAGATCCCGGGGCGTCGCGACGTTAATCTCGAAGTCGAAGCGCTGGGCCGCATGGATCCAGCTCGTCAGCACATTGTTGGCGTCGCCGCTCCAGGCGATCCGGCGTCCGGCGATCGGGCCGCGATGCTCCTCGAAGGTCATCACATCGGCCATCACCTGGCAGGGATGCGAATGTTTCGTCAATCCGTTGATGACGGGCACAGCGGCGTATTCGGCGAGCTCGAGCAGATCGTCGCGGTCGAGGATGCGGATCATCACCGCATCGAGAAAGCGCGAGAGCACCCGCGCCGTGTCGGCGATGGTCTCGCCGCGGCCGAGCTGCATCTCGGCGCCCGTCAGCATGATCGTCTCGCCGCCGAGCTCGCGCATCGCCACGTCGAAGGAGACGCGCGTGCGTGTCGAGGGCCGGTCGAAGACCATGCCGAGGAATTTGCCGGCGAGCGGGCGCTCTACGGCAGGGACGCCCTTGATGCGTCGCGCCTTCAGGGCGGCCGCGCGCGTGAGAATGGCGCGCAGGTCGCTCGCGGAGAGCTGCGAAAGATCGAGGAAATGGCGCGGCGCGCCCTTCGCAAAACGCGCGTTCATTGCGCCGCTCCGGCGAGCGTCTCGCGCTCGAGCGAAAGGCAGGCGGCGCGCAGCCGTTTTCCGGCTTCCGAGACGTGGCTTTCGTCGATGATCAGCGGCGGCAGGAGGCGCACGACATTATCGCCGGCCGCAACGAGGAGAATCCCCGCCTCGCGCGCGGCCTTGAGGAAGTCGAGATTAGGCACGCGCGTCTTGAGGCCGAACATCAGCCCCTCGCCGCGCAGACTGTCGATGATCTGCGGATGCTCGTCCTCGAGCTGGGCGAGCTGCTGGCGCAGCGCCGGCTCCAGGCGGTTGACGCGCTCGAGGAAGTCTTTTTCGAGAATGACGTCGAGAACCGCATTGGCGACGCTCGACGCGAGCGGGTTGCCGCCGAAGGTCGAGCCATGCGCGCCGAGCGTCATGCCCTTCGCTGCTTCCTTCGTCGCGAGGCAGGCGCCGATCGGGAATCCGCCGCCCAGCCCCTTCGCGAGCGCGGCGATGTCGGGCGTGACGGCCGCCTTCTCGATGGCGAGAAAGCGGCCGACGCGGCCCACTCCGGTCTGCACCTCGTCGAGCACGAGAAGCAGCCCGCGCCGGTCGCAAAGCGCGCGCAGCGCGCGCAGGAATTCGTTGGGGAAGACGCGAACGCCGCCCTCGCCCTGGATCGGCTCGATCAAGACGCCTGCCGTCTCGGGACCGATCAAGGCCTCGACCGCGTCGAGATCGCCGAAGGGCGCTTGGTCGAAGCCGTCGACAGGCGGACCGAAGCCCTCAAGATATTTGTGATTGCCGCCGGCGGAAAGCGCCGCGAGCGTGCGTCCGTGAAACGCGCCCTCGAAGGTGATCAGCCGATAGCGCTGCGGCTCGCCATTGGCGGCGTGGAACTTGCGCGCCGTCTTGATCGCGCATTCGATCGCTTCCGCGCCGGAGTTGCAGAGAAACACCTCGTCGGCGAAAGTCGCCTCGACGAGCCGGCGCGCGAGGCGCTCCGCTTGCGGAATCTGATAGAGATTGGAGACGTGCCAGGGCCGCGTCGAGGCCTGCTGCAGCGCATCGACGAGACGCGGGTGGCCATGGCCGAGCGAATTGACCGCGACGCCTGCGCCAAAATCGAGATAGCGTCTGCCGTCGTTCGCGACGAGCCAAGAGCCCTCGCCGCTTTCGAAGGCGAGGTCCGCGCGGGCGTAAGTCGGATAAAGCGCCGACGTCAAAGGTCTCGCTCCCCTTGGCGACGCGACGTCTTCAAGGACGGCCGGCGGCGCGCTCGAGCCCAAAAACAAACCGCCGCCCCGAAGGGGCGGCAGACGCGAGGCGATTGTAAAGGCTTGGCCCCTCGGGGTCAAATCCGCCGCGCGCCGGAGCGGAGCAGGGCAGGGCGTCAGCGAAGGGCGCAGGCGGCGCTGGAGCGCCCGCGTCGCTTGACGTGGAGTGAGCCTGGAGCGAGGCGGCCGGAGATGACCCGCGGAGATTTTTCTGTAACTGTCCTGGCCCAGTCGGCGCTTGGAGAGGCGCGGTTTTCGGAGAGGCTCATATGACGGACGCATCCGGCCCAACCGTTTCGACCGCAAGTCTCTCTTTCGACGAGCGCCATGACGCCGGAAAGAAGCGTCGCGCCCAAACTCCGCGCGAGTCGCTGGGCGACTTCTCCGCCCCGGCGCGCGATCCCAACGCGATCTTCGAGGAGACCAACAGGGGCCGGCTTCCTAATCTGATCCCGATACGTCGCCAACGGATGGCCGCGTCGCCCTTCGCCTTCCTGCGCGGCGCCGCGGCGCTGATGGCCGTCGATCTCGCGACGCAGAAGGCGCCCGGCTTTCCCGTGCAGGCCTGCGGCGATTGCCATCTGATGAACTTCGGCGCCTTTCTCTCGCCCGAAGGGGCGGCGCTCTTCGACATCAACGATTTCGACGAGACGCTGCCTGACGTCGATTTCACCGTCGACGTGAAGCGCCTCGCCGCGAGCTGCGCCGTCGCCGCGCTCTCCGAGGGCGACCCGGAAAAAAAGGCGCGCGGCGTCGCAAGAGAGTCGGCGAAGGCCTATCGTGAGCGCATGGTCGAGCTGGCGGCGCTTTCGCCCTATGAAGTCTGGCACGCGCGCGTGGATTTGAAGCGCGAGGCGGCCGATCTCTTCCAAGGCAATCTGGCGAAGACGCTGCGCGCCGCCGCATCGCGTCAGGGCGGCGACCGCTCGGACGACAAGAACTTCCCGCATCTCGTCGGAGATTCGAAAGATGGCGGTTGGCGCATCGCCGATCATCCGCCGCTGATTTATCATGATAACGACCCGGAGGACGCGACGATCCATGTCGATGCGCCGCAGGTCTTCGAGAGCGTCGCCGCAACCCTGCCGCCCGGGGTGGGAGGGCTCCTCTCGCGCTATCGCCTCGCCGATTCTGCCGTGAAGGTCGTCGGCGTCGGCAGCGTCGGCACTTATTGCGCGATCGGCCTTTATGTCACCCAGGACGGCGATCCGCTTTTCCTCCAAATTAAGGAGGCGATGACTTCGGCGCTCGAGCGCCTCGGAGCCAAATCCTGGAGCGGGCAACAGGGAGCGCGCGTCGTCACGGGACAGCGGATCATGCAGACGGCCGCCGACTTCTTCCTGGGCTTCACGCAGGATCCCGTCTCGAAACGGCAATTTTACGTGCGCCATTTGAAGAACCGCCGCCTCGGCTCGATCAGCGAGCTCCTCGAAGCCAAGGCGCTCACTTCCTATGCGATCCTTTGCGGCCGGACGCTGGCGCGCGCCCATGCTCGCTCCGCGGACGCCGCGTCGCTCTCGGGCTATATGGGCAGGAGCGAGGCCTTCGACGACGCCATCGCTTCCTTCGCGATGCTTTACGCCGCGCAGAACAAAAAAGACTTCGACAAATTCGCCGCAGCGAACGCGAGCGAACCGAAATCAAAGTCCCAGCTCGCCGCCGCGACGCGATGAGCCGGGCGCGAGAGCTCCCGCCGCGCTAGAGCGAATTCCGCAAAAGTTGACAGTCTTTTGCGATGAGAATTCGCTCCAGCGTTCTGATCCGGCGCGATCTCTTGATCCTCGAACATTCCGTTCGAGCGGAAAGCGCGCTAGGTTCTCGCTTAATCGACGACCGAGCCGCCCTTCGCTTCGCAGGCCTTTTGCGACTTGGATTCGACCCAGCCTTGTCCCTTGCAGGCGTTCTGACCCTTGCATGCGTTGCTCGCGGTCTTGCAGGCTCCCATGCCCTTGCAACTGTTGATTCCCGAGCAGTGCACGGCCTTCGCCTTCTTCGCCATGGCGGGCGCCGCAGCCCCGCTCAGCGCAAGGGCGATGGCCGCGCCGGCGATGGCCGCGCTCGAAACGACAGTGATTTTCATTTTGCTCTCCCAATCGAGGTCTTCACTCTCCGAACCGTCTGGTTCGCGCTTTCCACTTCGCCCGGCGCTCGACGACCGTTACAGCCCGCTCCCGGCCAAGTCGCAGCCGCCGCTCGCCCCGAGGCCACGATGATGCTAAGGGGTCGCCCGCCGCGGGGCCTTACGCCGTAACGCCGGATCGCTTTTCGACGAGAAGAGGAGAAGAGGCATTGGGTCTGGCCCGCGCCGAGAAGGAGTGGGAGGCGCTGATGCGCCAGGCGACCGCCGGGGACGGCGCAGCCTACCGGCGACTCCTGGCTTCTCTGACGCCCGCGCTGCGCGCCGTCGTGAGGCGAAACTGCGGGCGCATCGGTCTCGATCCGGGCGAGGCGGAGGACGTGGTGCAGGAGACGCTGCTGGCGATCCATTTGAAGCGGGAGACCTGGGAGCCCGAGCGCCCGATCGGCCCCTGGATCATGACGATCGCCCGCAACAAGCTCGTCGACGCGCGTCGTCGGCGCGGGAAGGCGGCCACCGCGCCGATCGAGGACTTCGCCGACTTGCTGAGCGCGGCGGGCGCGGACGACGACTATGATCGGCTCGATCTCGACCGGATGATCGGACGGCTCGGCGACCGCGACCAGAGCCTCGTGCGTGCGCTGGCGATCGAAGGCCGCTCTGTCAGAGAGACCGCCGCCGCGCTGAACATGAGCGAAGGCGCGGTCCGCGTCGCGCTGCACCGGGCGATCAAGCGGCTCGCGGCATTGTTTCGCGGAGAGGATTCGTGAAAACCGACGCGCTGATCGATCTTCTCGTCGCCGATCTCGAGCCGTCGAGGCTGCGGTTTCGCTCGCGTTTGCGCCTCGAGCTCGCCTGCGGCGGGGTGTTGGCCGGTCTGATCCTGCTCGTCGCCATTCGTCTGCGGCCGGACCTCGGCGCGCAGCTCGCCTCGCCGCGGCTCTGGTTCAAATTCGCGGCGACGTTGACGCTTAGCCTCGCCAGCCTCGGCCTGGTCTGGCGACTTGCGACGCCCGGCGCTGAGGTCAGGCCCTGGCTCAAGATGCTTTTCCTTGCGCCGCTGGTGCTCGGCCTCGGCGTGCTCGCCGAAGCCGTCGCGACGCCCTCCTCTTCCTGGCCGGCGCGGCTCGTCGGCAATTACGCCCCTTTTTGCGTGACGCTGATTCCGCTTCTTTCAGCGGCGCCGCTCGCCTGTCTCCTCCACGCCCTGCGGCGGGGCGCGCCGGCCGATCCAGGCCTTGCCGGCGCGGCCGCAGGCCTCCTGGCGGGCGGGGTCGGCGCGTCGCTCTATGCGTTGCATTGCACGGATGACAGTCCTTTCTTCGTCGCCGCATGGTATTCATTGGCGATCGCGATCGTAACGCTCACGGGCTATGCGGCGGGACGGCGCTGGCTCAGATGGTGAGCAGCCGGCGGACGAAGGGTTTTCTGGAAGTTTGGAGATGCCGAATCCCCTTGGAGCCGAGGGCTTGATAGCGCCGCCGCGCGACGACCGCGCGGCGGATCTTGTCCGGATGCGTTTAGTCGCGACGCTGCTCCTTCTGCTGATGGCGGGTGTTTTCGCGGCGACGAAGAGCGTCGGCGACGCCTACCCGTGGGTTCCCTATCTGCGCGCTTTCGCGGAGGCCGGGATGGTTGGCGCCTGCGCCGACTGGTTCGCCGTCGTGGCGCTGTTCCGCCGGCCGCTCGGCTTGCCGATCCCGCATACGGGGATCGTTCCCGCCAACAAGGATCGCATCGCCGATGCGCTCGGCCGCTTCATCGCGACGAATTTCCTCACGCGCCGAACCGTCGACCGCAAGCTGCGCAACGTCGATGTGGCGGGCGCGATGTCGCGATGGCTCTCCGATCCCAAAAACTCCGCCAAGATCGCGGCTTTTTGCGGCCGGGCGCTGCCCGAGATCGTAAAAATCGTCCCGAGGGACCCGATCCGACAGGTTGTCGACGAAGTCGCGCGGCAGGGCGCGCAGTCCGTTCCGATCGCCCCGCTCGGCGCGCATCTTCTGGAGACGCTTTGGGCGCGCGGCGAGGCGCAGGCGTTGCTCGACCGCGCCATCGCCGAGGCTTGCGAACAGCTGACGGCGAGGCGCGAGGACATTCAGCGGCGCGTCAGGAAGAGGGCGCCGCGCTGGCTGCCGAAATGGATCGACGCCATTCTCATCGAGCGGGTCGTCGCCGGGCTCGTCGACACGCTCTCCAACATGCGCAAGCCCGAGCATCCCTGGCGTCGCGAGCTGCAGAAATCGGTTCAGGGCTTCATCGAGACTTTGGCGACTGACCCGAAAATCAGGGAAGAGGGAGAAGCGCTCAAGGCGCGCATTCTCGCCGACCCCGTGTTTCTGCGCCAAGCCGAGCTCTTATGGGACAAGATCGAGGCGGGCTTGCTCTCCGATCTCAGCGAGCGCAGCGACGACGTAACGAGAGGAGTCGACGCGGCGCTCGCGGGGCTCGGCCGCTGGCTGTCGAATGACCCCGCGCTCAGCGCCGCGCTCAACCGCCGCGTCCGGGTCTGGGCGTTGCGCGCGCTGCCGCCGCGCCGCGCCGAGATCGGCGCCTATGTTTCCGACGTGGTCCGCCGATGGGATTCGCAAACGCTTGT
>Ga0335078_10018585_pt1 | contig 10335 bp, 8 predicted proteins | sample Lox_Sample_32_FD_206711 | JGI IMG/M metagenome (GOLD analysis project Ga0335078, IMG submission 206711) | Soil microbial communities from Loxahatchee National Wildlife Refuge, Florida, United States - Lox_Sample_3.2 | ecosystem: Environmental > Terrestrial > Soil > Wetlands | place: USA: Florida...
CTCGAGAATCTGCAAGTCTATCGGCTGCGGCTTGGCGCGGGCGATCGCGCCTTCACGCTGGCGCAGGATTTGCGACGCTGAGCGAAAGACTCGCCCTCAGCTCTCGACCCAGGCGATGCGCAGCACGTTGGTGGCGCCGGGCGTGCCGAAGGGGACGCCGGCGGTGACGACGATGCGCTGGCCGCCTTCGGCGAAGCCTTCGCGATGCGCGGTCCGCGTCGCCTTCAGGACCATATCGGCGAAGTTGGTGACGTCGCTGGTATGGACGCAGTGCAACCCCCAGACCAGCGCCAGCTTGCGCGCGGTCTGCAAATTCGAGGTGAGCGCCAGGATCGGCGCGGCGGGGCGCTCGCGCGCCGCCCGCACCGCCGTTGCGCCCGACGTCGTGTAGGAGCAGATGGCGGCGGCGCCGATCGTGTGCGCCACCTGCCGCGCCGCCGCGCTGATGGCGTCGGAGCTGGTATGCTCGGGCTCGAAGAATTTGTCGCTGTGGAGACCGGCGTTGTAGAACGGATCGGCCTGCACGCGGCGAACGATGCGATCCATCATCGTGACGGCTTCGACGGGAAACTCGCCCGCCGCCGTCTCGGCGGAGAGCATCACCGCATCGGCGCCCTCATAGACCGCCGTCGCCACGTCGGAGGCTTCGGCGCGCGTCGGCACCGGCGCGTGCACCATCGATTCCAGCATTTGTGTTGCGACGATCACCGGCTTGCCGGCACGGCGGCAGGCGTGAATGATCTGCTTCTGGATCGGCGGTACGTCCTCGGGCGGCATTTCGACGCCGAGATCGCCGCGCGCTACCATGAGCGCGTCGCTGAGCTCGATGATCTCGTCGAGCCGGCGCACCGCGGCCGGCTTCTCCAGCTTCACCAGGATGCCGGCTCGGTTCGCCACCAGCTTGCGCGCCTCGGCCACGTCGTCGGGCCGCTGGACGAAGGAGAGCGCGATCCAGTCGGCGCCGGCATCGAGCGCGAAGACGAGATCGCCGCGGTCCTTCTCGGTGAGCGCCGCCAGCGGCAGCTCCGCGTTCGGCACGTTGACGCCTTTGCGGTCGGAGAGCTCGCCGCCATCGGCCACCAGCGTCTCGGCGAAACGGTCGCTGCAGGATTCGACCTTGAGCCGGACATTGCCGTCATTGAGCAGCAGCTCGGTGCCGGGCTCGAGCGCGGCGAAGATCTCGGGATGCGGCAGCGGTGCGCGCTCCGAATCGCCCGGCCCGCCATCGAGATCGAGGCGGAAATGCGTGCCCGATTTGAGCCGCACCTTGCCCGCGGCGAAGGTGCCGAGGCGGAGCTTCGGTCCTTGCAGATCGGCCAGAATGCCGATCGGCCGTCCGGTCTCCTGCTCGAGCGCGCGGATGGTGTTGATGCGCGCCTGATGGTCGGCGCGCTCGCCATGGCTGAAATTGAGGCGGAAGACATCGACGCCGGCGTGGAACAGCGCGGCGATGGTGTCCGGTGTCGTGCTCGCGGGGCCGAGCGTGGCGACGATTTTGGCGCTGCGTTGACGGCGCATGTCTTTGCCCTCATTCCGGCGGATGATGCTGTTCCAGCACCAGGATCGCGCGGAAATCATTAACATTCGTCAAGGTCGGTCCGGTGACAACGAGGTCGCCCAGCGCTTGGAACGCGCCATAGCCGTCATTGTCGGCAAGCCGCGCGCGGAGGTCGAGGCCGGCGGCGGCCGCACGCGCAATGGTATCGGGTCCGCAGAGCGCACCGGCGTTATCCTCGGTGCCGTCGATGCCGTCGGTGTCGGCGGCGAGCGCATGGATGGCGGGGTGTCCGTCGAGCGCCACGGCCAGCGCCAGCAGGAATTCGGCATTCCGCCCGCCACGTCCGCCGCCGCGCACCGTCACCGTCGTCTCGCCGCCCGAGAGCAGCACCGCCGGCAGCGACAGCGCGCTCTCGCCGATGACGAGCTTGCCCGCTGCCGCCTGCCGCGCGATCGCGCTATGGACTAGCGCCACGTCGCGCGCCTCGCCTTCGACGGCATCGGCGAGCAGCAGCGGCGTCGCGCCCGCGCGCCGCGCCGCGGCGGCGGCGGCGAGCAGCGCCTGCTGCGGCGTTGCGATGAGCACGAAGCGGTTGCCGGCAAAGCGCGGGTCGCCCGGCTTCGGCGTCTCCTCGGCAGCGGCAGCGAGATGCGCGGCGACCGCCGGCGGCGGGAGGATCGCGTATTTCGCCAGGATGGCGCGCGCCTCGGCGAAGGTCGAAGGATCCGGCACGGTCGAGCCCGAGGCGATCACCGCGGGGTCGTCGCCCGGCACATCGGAGATGGCGAGCGTAACCACGCGTGCCGGCGCCGCCGCGGCGGCAAGACGGCCGCCTTTGATCGCCGAGAGATGCTTTCTGACGCAATTGATTTCGCCGATGGTGGCGCCCGAGGTGAGCAGCGCCCGCGTCACCGCGCGCTTGTCCTCGAGGGCAAGGCCCGGCGCCGGCAGCGCCATCAGCGCCGAGCCGCCGCCGGAAGCGAGGAACAGCACAAGATCATCGGCGCTCAGGCCGGTGACGCTGTCGAGGATGCGCTGCGCCGCGCGCGTGCCGGCGGCATCCGGCACCGGATGGCCCGCCTCGACCACCTCGATGCGGGGGCAGGGGACGCCATGGCCGTAACGGGTGATGACGAGACCCGAGAGCGGCCCGGGCCAGTGTTCGTCGACCGCCTTGGCCATCGCCGCCGCAGCCTTGCCGGCGCCGATGACGACGGTGCGGCCGCGCGGCGGCGGCGGCAAATGCGGCGGCACGACCTTCGCCGGATCGGCAGCGCCGAGCGCCGCGGCGAACAGCGCGCGCAGGAAGGAGCGGGCATCGCTGGGGGCGGAGAAATCCACGCGGAGGGTCACCCTTGTCGCAGCATCCTGCCGAGCCTCGCCGCCTCGGGCGCGAGAAGATAGGATGTGCCGCCGCCCGACGACAACCCCGGACCCCCGCATGTCCTCGCCCGCCGCTTCGCTGCTCGCCGCCGACGATCCCGCGCCGGTGGAGTCGCTGGAACAGCAGGGCGGGCCACCGGTGCTGCTCACCTGCGACCATGCCAGCCCTGCCGTGCCGCGCGCGCTTGCGGGGCTCGGCCTTGCCGCGGGGCTGATCGAACAGCATATCGGCTGGGATATCGGCGCCGCCGCGGTGACGCGGCTGCTGTCGGAAAGGCTCGGCATCCCCGCGATCCTGTCGGGCTATTCGCGCCTCGTCATCGATTGCAACCGCGATCCCGACGATGCCAGCTCCATCCCCGAGGCCAGCGACGGCATCCCGGTGCCCGGCAATCGCGGGCTGTCCGCCGCTGCGCGTGCCGTCCGCCGCGCCGCCTGCTTCGATTCCTATCACGAGGCGATCACGGCGCGGCTGGGTCGTTTCTCCGCCGTCGGCGCCGTGCCGGCGCTGCTGTCGATCCATAGCTTCACGCCGGTGATGAACGGAAGGGCACGGCCTTGGCATGTCGGCATTCTCTGGGACGCCGACCCGCGCATCCCGCTGCCGCTGCTCGCGGCGTTGCAGGCCGATCCGGCGCTCGTCGTCGGCGACAACGAGCCCTATTCGGCGCGCGAGCCCGCGGGCTATACCGTGCGCCACCATGCAGCCTCGGCGGGCCTGCCGCATGTGGCGATCGAGCTGCGTCAGGACCTCGTCGCAACCGCAGACGGCGCGGCGGAATGGGCGGCGCGGCTCGCGGCGGCGCTTGCTCCCACCCTGGCGCGACGCGAGATTTATCACCGCGAGCGACCCTGAGAGGGGCCCTGGCAATCGCCTGATGCGATCGCCACTATAAGTGTCATACCGGCCGAAACGGAGTGATAGCGATGGACGACAAGACCCGCACCGAGCTGGAGGCCGCCTCGTTCCGGCGCCTGGTGGAGCATCTGCGCGAACGGACGGATGTGCAGAATCTCGACCTCATGAATCTCGCCGGTTTTTGCCGCAACTGTTTGTCGCGCTGGTACCGCGAAGCGGCGGAGGCGCGCGGCATCGCGCTGCCCGATCCCGAGGCACGCAAGATCGTCTACGGCATGCCCTACGACGAGTGGAAGGCGAAATACCAGAAAGGCGACAAGAAGCCGGAGACGGGCGCGAAACATCAGCACTGAGCGTCGCACCCCCGGGCGATCGCTTGCGCCGGCGCAGCCGCTCCGATAGGGTCGCAGGACAGCAAAAGCACCGGGGGGTTCCATGCCGGATGTCGGCGGCATTGCCGGCGAGCGCCTGAAATCCTTCATCGAGCGAATCGAGCGGCTCGAGGAGGAAAAGAAGGCGCTGGCCGAGGACATCAAGGAAGTGTTTGCCGAGGCGAAAGGCGTCGGCTTCGACGTCAAGACCATGCGGCAGATCGTCAAGCTGCGCAAAATGGATCAGGACGATCTCGACGAGCAGGAGGCGTTGCTCGACACCTATAAGCGCGCGCTCGGCATGCTGCCGGATTTCGAGGAAGAAGAGGCAGTCGAAGCAGCCGAGGCCGCGCCCAAACGCCGCAGCGCCGGTCGCGGCTAGCGCCTCCTCCGATCGGGGCCGGGCGTCGGTGCCCCCGGCGCTTTCGGTCCCATCACGACGACCGTCATCGATCCGCCGGAACGGGTTCCGGTGGAAATCGGACGCCGATTACGCCGGCAGAGGGCACCTGCCGCTGCGGCGGCGACCCAGCGCCCCCAAAAAAGCCTCGATCACGCCACTTAAAGTCCACAGCACGTCGTGCGCGCATTCTGGCAGTCTGGCTTCCATCAGCAGTTACAATGCTGATAGGGAGGAAAAGGCCGAGTTTGTTCCGCCAGAGGGTCGTGTGATGAAAACGTATCGGTTCTATTGCCTGGGTGATCAATGCCGCGTCGACGCCGTCAGGGTCGGCGAATTCCGCGATGACGACGATGCGCACGCCGCCGCCGAAGAGTTCTTCCAGGGCAGCGGCAGCTATGCGCTTGAAGTGTGGACCAGATCCACCTTGGTCGCCCGGCTCGAGCGAGGCAGCCTTGCGGCCTGAGGTCACCTTGGCCCGGAACCGGTCGACTCGATCCAACTGAGACGCCATCGGGGCGCGGCGCGCCCCGCACTTCGGCCCCGCCCTCGCCCCCCGAGAGCGGGGCATTTTTTGGCCATCGTCAAGGCGGGCTCCGATCGTGTGACGATGCATGGACCCCCCCCTTCGCGGGGGTGACGGATAAATTTATCTAAATCAATATGTTACGTCATTCCGCGAAAGCGGGAATCCACCCGACGGCAAAGCACTATCCGCGCTCGCCCGGGCTACTCCGCCGCGATGGCGTGCGGGGCCGGGGGCGTGCGGAAGGCGGCGAGCAGCTTTTCCTGCTTGGCGCGTGCCGCGGCGAGATTGGCCAGTTTGACGTGGCCGAAACCGCGGATCTCGTCGGGAATGCCGGCGAGCTCGACCGCGAGGGCGTGGTTGTCGCGGTCGAGACGGGCGACGAGCTCGTCGATGAGCGCTTCGTACTCGGTGATGAGGGCGCGCTCGGTCCTGCGCTCCTCGCTGCGGCCGAAGAGGTCGAGCGGCGTGCCGCGCACGAATTTGAGCTTCGCCAGAAGGCCGAAAGCGCGCAGCATCCCCGGGCCGTAGCGACGCTTCTTCAAGTGACCCGTGACCGGGTCGCGCTCGGCCAGCAGCGGCGGCGCGAGGTGGAACTCGAGCGTGAAGTCGCCCTCGAACTGCCGGTGCAGCGCGCGCCGGAAGCTGCCGTCCGTATAGAGCCGCGCCACCTCGTACTCGTCCTTATAGGCCATGCGCTTGAAGAGGTTGCGCGCGACCGCTTCGGCAAATCCCGAGGTGCCAGGCGCACGCTGCCGCTCGGCAGTCTCGGCACGGCGGACGAGCCGCTCGTAGCGCGCGGCATAAGCGCGGTTCTGATAGCGCGTCAGGAACTCGACCCGGCGCGCGACGATCTCGTCCAGCGTCCGGGCGAAGTGCTCGGGCGCCGGCGCGGTCGGCGCCGCGATCTTCTCCACCGCCGCGCGCTCGAGCGCGGCCCAGCGGCCCCAGCGGAAAGCGCGCCGGTTGGCGTCGACGGCGATAGCGTTGAGCTCGATCGCGCGCTCGAGCGCGGCCGCCGACACCGGCAGCAGGCCTTTCTGGCAGGCATAGCCGGTCAGGAACAGGTTGGTCGCGATCGCATCGCCGAGCAGCGCGGTGGCGAGCCGGGTCGCATCGATGAACTCGGCCTTGTCCTCACCGGTGGCGGCGGCGATCTGCTGCGCGAGCGCGCGGCCGGGAAAGGCCAGATCGGGATTGCGCGTGAAGGCGCCGGTGATGGTCTCGTGATGATTGATCACCGCGTGGCTCGCGCCGCGCTTCAGGCGTGACAACCCATCTGGCGCACCGGCGACGACGATGTCGCAGCCGAGCAGCAGCCGCGCGCCGCCGGGGGAGACGCGCGCCGCATGGATGGCGTCGGGCGCGGCGGCAACGCGGATATGGCTCAGCACGGCGCCGCCTTTCTGCGCGAGCCCGGTCATATCGAGGACGGAGCAGCCCTTGCCCTCGAGATGCGCCGCCATGCCGATAAGGGCGCCGATGGTGACGACGCCGGTGCCGCCGATGCCGGCGACGAGAATGTCGTAGGCCTCGTCGAGCGCCGGGAGCGCAGGCTCCGGCAAAAGCGGGATCTCCTCGTGGCCCTGCAGCGCCCGGTGTTTGCGCAAGCTGCCGCCATGCACGGTGACGAAGCTCGGGCAGAAGCCCTCGACGCAGGAGAAATCCTTGTTGCAGCTCGACTGGTCGATGGCGCGCTTGCGCCCGAACTCGGTCTCGACCGGCACCACGGAGAGGCAATTGGAGGTGCGCGAGCAATCGCCGCAGCCCTCGCAGACCTGCTCGTTGATGAAGGCGCGCTTGGGGGGATCAGGGAACTCGCGGCGCTTGCGCCGGCGGCGCTTCTCCGCGGCGCAGGTCTGGTCGTAGACCAGGACGCTGACGCCCGGCGTCTCGCGCAGCTCGCGCTGCACCTCGTCGAGCTTCTCGCGGTGGAACACCGCGACATCGGCGGCAAAGCCGGCATCGCTCGGATATTTGTCGGGCTCGTCGGTGACGACGACGATGCGCTTCACGCCTTCGGCCGCAAGCTGCCGCGTGATCTGCGGCACGGTGAGCATGCCGTCGATCGGCTGGCCGCCGGTCATGGCGACGGCGTCGTTGTAGAGGAGCTTGTAGGTGATGGTGACGCCGGCGGCGAGGGCCGCGCGGATGGCGAGAATGCCCGAATGATAATAGGTGCCGTCGCCGAGATTGGCGAAGATGTGCCGCGTCTCGGTGAAGGGTGCCTGGCCGATCCAGGGCGTGCCTTCGCCGCCCATTTGCGTCACGGTCGCAGTGTCGCGATCCATCCAGATCGCCATGTAGTGGCAGCCGATGCCGGCGGTGGCGCGGCTGCCTTCGGGGACGCGCGTCGAGGTGTTGTGCGGACAGCCCGAACAGAAATAGGGGATGCGCTCGATCGGCGCCTTGGCGCTGTTGAGCTGCCGCTCGAGGGCGTTGAGATAAGCGATGCGGTCGGCGATGCGCGGCGATGAATAAAAGCGCTCGATGCGCGCCGCCACGACGCGCGCCACCAGCGCCGGGTCGAACTCGCCGGCCTCGGGCAGCAGCGGCGCGCCGCGCTCATCCGTCTTGCCGACGATGCGCGGCCGCGCGTCCATGTCGTAGAGGATGTCCTTGAGCTGCCGCTCGACGACCGGCCGCTTCTCTTCGACCACCAGGATCTCGTCGAGCCCGGCGGCGAAGCGGCGAATGCCGGTGGGCTCGAGCGGCCAGGTCAGCGCCACCTTGTAAAGCCGCAGCCCGATCGCCGCCGCAAGCCCCTCGTCGATGCCGAGATCGGCGAGCGCCTGGCGCAGATCGAGATAGGCCTTGCCCGACGCGACGATGCCGAGCCGCGCCTTGGGGCTGTCGAGCATCACGCGATCGAGCCGGTTGGCGCGGGCGAAGGCCGCCACCGCCGGCAGCTTCCACTGCCGCAGCCGTCGCTCGATCTCGAGCGCGTTGTGATCGGGCCAACGAATGTTGAGCCCGCCGGGCGGCAGAGCGAAATCCTCGGGCAGCACGATGTCGACGCGGTCGGGATCGACAGGGACCGACGCCGAATTGTCCATGGTCTCGGCGATCGCCTTGAAGCCGACCCAGCAGCCGGAATAGCGCGACAGCGCCCAGCCGTAGAGACCGAGATCGAGAATGTCCTGAATGCCCGCCGGATTCAGCACCGGCATCGAGGCGTCGATGAAGGCGTATTCGGATTGATGCGGGAGGGTCGAGGATTTGGCGGCGTGGTCGTCGCCGGCAATGGCGAGAACGCCGCCATGGGGCGCGGTTCCCAACGCATTGGCGTGCTTGAAGACGTCGCCGGTGCGGTCGACGCCGGGCCCCTTGCCGTACCAGAAGGCGAAAACGCCGTCATACTTGGCACCGGGAAAGAGCCCTACCTGCTGCGTGCCCCAGACGGCGGTGGCGGCGAGGTCCTCGTTGATGCCGGGTTGGAAGCGGATGTGGTTGTCGGCGAGGAGGCACTTGGCCTGCCAGAGATTCTGGTCGAGGCCGCCGAGCGGCGAGCCGCGGTAACCCGAGATGAAGCCGGCGGTATTGAGTCCCGCCGCCAGATCGCGCCGCCGCTGCATCATCGGCAGGCGCACCAGCGCCTGGATGCCGGTGAGATAAACGCGGCCGGTATCGAGGACGTATTTGTCGTTGAGGGTGACAGAAGCAAGCGCCATCAGACACTCCCGCGTCGTTCCGGCTCAACCCCAGGCCCGAAAGGCTAGCACCGCTCGGTGAGGGAGGGTCTGCGAATCTGCTACAGAAACCGCGGCTGATTGGTTAAAGTCACTACTCAAAGGGAGTTTATTGGAGATTATCTATGGCCGAGCTCGATGCTCTCGACATCAAGATTCTGAACGCCTTGCAGGAAGATGGCCGGATCACGACCCTCGAGCTGGCCGAGCGCGTCGGCTTGTCGCCGACGCCTTGCGCGCGGCGCGTCAAGCGTTTGGAGGAAGAAGGGCTGATCGATCGCTACGTCACCCTGCTCAACGCCGAGCGTCTCGGCATCGGGCTCAACGTCTTCGTCAACGTCCGGCTGCGCAGCCAGACGAAAGGCGCGATCGACACCTTCGAGAGAGAGATCAAGGGCCTGCCGGAAGTGGTCGAATGCTATCTCCTCACCGGCGAGTACGACTACCTCTTGCATGTGCGCGTCGCCGATATCGCCGCGCTCAGAGCCTTCGTGCGCGATCACCTCGTCGTCAATGAAAGCGTCGGCGCGACGCATTCGAGCATCGCGCTCGAGCAGACGAAATACACGACGGCGCTGCCCTTGCCGATTCGCGGCCGGCCCGCCGCGCCGCGCGAGCAGCGCCGGAAGCGTGCGTGAGCGCTGCCTCTGCCTTGTGAGAGGGCAGGGGAGGCGCCTAGCGCGCGGTCGAGCAAAGTGACACCACGGAGGCACGGAGGTCACAGAGGAAGAGGGAATGAGCGCTTCGCGCGCCAAAATTTTCATTTCTCCGTGACCTCCGTGTCTCCGTGGTTCCTCTTAGCGTTGGAGGGTTCGCCCGGATGCCCGGCGTTGGACGGCGCGGGCGATTGGGGCTAATTTCGCGCGGGAATCATGCCATCACGAGACAAGCGATGACCTCGCCCGCGCTGCGCCGCACAACGAAACCGAACCAGCCCCTCATAGACCTGTTGAAGCAGCGCTTTGCCGAGCGGCTGTCGACCGCTGCGGCGGTGCGGGAGCAGCATGGGAAGGACGAGAGCTATCACACGCCGGCGCCGCCGGATGCGGTCATGTTCGCGCGCTCGACCGAGGAGGTGGCCGAGGTGGTGCGGCTCTGCGCCGCGCACAAGGTGCCGGTGATCCCGTTCGGCACGGGGACCTCGCTCGAGGGGCATGTGGCGGCGCTGCAGGGCGGGATCTGCATCGATCTCTCGCAGATGAACCGGGTGCTGCGCGTCTCGCCGGAGGATCTCGACTGCACCGTCGAGGCCGGGGTGACGCGGAAGCAGCTCAACGAGTATCTGCGCGATACCGGGCTGTTCTTTCCGATCGATCCCGGGGCGGATGCGTCCTTGGGCGGGATGACGGCGACGCGGGCCTCGGGCACGAATGCGGTGCGCTACGGGACGATGCGGGAGAATGTTCTGGCGCTGACGGTGGTGCTGGCGGATGGCCGGGTGATCCGCACCGCGCGGCGGGCGCGGAAATCGTCTGCGGGGTATGACCTGACGCGGCTTTTCGTCGGCTCCGAAGGGACGCTCGGCGTCATCACCGAGGTGACGCTGCGGCTCTACGGCATTCCCGAGGCGATCATGGCGGCGGTTTGCCCTTTTCCCTCGGTCGAGGCG
>Ga0335078_10018586_pt1 | contig 10334 bp, 6 predicted proteins | sample Lox_Sample_32_FD_206711 | JGI IMG/M metagenome (GOLD analysis project Ga0335078, IMG submission 206711) | Soil microbial communities from Loxahatchee National Wildlife Refuge, Florida, United States - Lox_Sample_3.2 | ecosystem: Environmental > Terrestrial > Soil > Wetlands | place: USA: Florida...
TCCGCATCAAGCCGGCCGAAGAACAGCATCATATACGATGCGAACTGCGCGTGCTCCTCGGGCGTGGCCGTCCGCCCCGCGCGCGCTTTTTCGAAGACCGCGGAGGCCGCCGGCTCCGTGCAGAAGCTGGCATAGCAGTGGTTCAAGCCGTGGTCGGACAGCCGCGCTCCCAGGTCATGAAATTCGTCGTGCCGCCGCCGAAGCGCATCCAGGAAATCCGCCAGGCAGCCGATGTCCACATCGCTCGCCGCGGCCAGCCGCTCCACCCACGGATTGAATGCTTCAGGCCGGTCGACGCCCAGCGCCTTATCGGGACGGTAGGCCGGAAACACGCGCGTTGCCAGGCCCGAGGCGCGAATCGCGCGGTGGGTGTCCAGGTCATCGGCTGGATCGTCCGTGGTACACAACGCGGTCACGCGAAAGCGGTTCAGGATTCCGTGCACCCGCAGCTCCGGAGTGGCCAACAGGGCATTGGCCTGCTCCCAGATGCGCGGCGCGGTCCGTGCGTCGAGCAACTCATTGATACCGAAATAGCGCTTCAGCTCCAGATGCGTCCAGTGATACAACGGATTGCGCAGCGTGTGCGGCACCGTGGCAGCCCATGCCAGGAATTTCTCCCGCGGAATGGCGTCGCCGGTGCAATACTGCTCCGCCACGCCATCGGCCCGCATGGCGCGCCATTTGTAATGATCGCCCTCCAGCCAGATCTCCGCCAGATCGCGGAATTGCCGGTTTGCTGCGATATCCTGGGGCGGCAAATGGCAATGGTAGTCGAGGATAGGCTCGCCCGCGGCATAGTCGTGATACAGGCGCTTGGCGGATGGCTTGCTCAGCAGAAAATCTTCCGTGATGAACGGCATACTCTCCCAGCCACAAGCATACCCGAGTGCTCGCCGACCCGCCCCATCCGTGGTAGATTCGTGAAGACCCCGCCATGCCAGCCATCATCGAAGCCCGCAAAGTCGAGAAATCCTATGGCACGGAAGGCGACGGCCGCATTCAGGTGATTGCGCCGACCGATATGGCGATTTACCCGGGCGAGATCATGGCCCTGCTAGGACCGTCGGGCTCCGGAAAATCCACCTTGCTGCGCATCCTGACGGGTCTGGCGCGCCCTACCGGCGGAGAGGTGCTGCATAACGGGCAGCCTCTGACTGGACCTTGTAGCAATGTTGCTATCGTGTTTCAAAGCTTCGCGCTATTTCCGTGGCTCACGGTGCTGGAAAATGTCGCCGCGCCGCTGAAGGCCCTGGGAGTGCAGGCTGCCGAGCGCGAGGAACGCAGCACCAGGATTCTCGACGTGGTCGGCCTGGATGGCTTCGAGAATGCCTACCCCAAGGAATTGTCCGGTGGCATGAAGCAGCGGGTGGGCTTCGCGCGTGCCCTGGTGGTGGAACCCGAAGTTCTCTTCATGGATGAGCCTTTCTCGGCGCTCGACGTGCTGACGGCCGAGAACCTGCGCGGCGAACTGCTGGAGCTGTGGCAGAGCCACAAAATGCCCACCCGCGCGGTCTTTGTGGTGACCCACAATATCGAAGAAGCCGTGCTGCTGGCCGACCGTATCGTGGTCCTAGGCAAGAATCCGGCCGTCGTCCGCACGGATTTTCCCGTGGCGCTCGACCGTCCGCGGGATCACAAGGACCCGCGCTTCACCAGCCTGGTGGATTACATTTACCGCGTCCTGACGCGTCCCGGCGAGGAGGCGCCGCCGCCTGTGCTGCCCGCCCGGCCGAGATACCAGATGCTGCCGCACGCGCAGCATGGCGCCGTGGCCGGGCTGCTGGAGCTGCTGGCGGACCACGGCGGACGCGACGATATGTACCGCGTAGCCGCCGCCTTGTCGTTCGAGATCGACGACCTGCTGCCGGTTGTGGATGCCGCCGCCCTGCTGGGCTTCGCCAAAGTGGAGGAGGGCGACGTGGAGATCACCGCGGCCGGCACGGCTTTCGCCGAGGCCGATATTTTGCAGCGCAAAGAACTTTTCCGATCAGCGGCCCTGCAGAATCTGTCCCTCATCCGCGAGATCACCCGATCGCTCGAGGCGCGCGCGGATCACACTCTGCCCGATGGATTCTTCGAGGATCTGCTGGACGAGCATTTCAGCGAGGAGGAAGCCAAGGCGCAACTGGACACCGCCATCCACTGGGGCCGCTACGCCGAGTTGTTCGACCACGACACGGACACGCATCAATTCTTCCTGCCCGAAGAAACATCCCCCACGGCTCCGCCTGAGGTGGCTGCCCGTTGACGCTCCGGCCTCTGCTCTCCCGCGCCGTCGTCGGAGAGCGCACGTGGTCCGCGCTCCTGGATCTGCTGGTATTGGCCGCGGTGCTGGCGGGGATCGATGGCGTAGCGGTGATCACGCGCTATTGGTTCGGCGCCGTGACTCCCGCCGCGGAGATCTCGCACTCTCCGCGCGCGCTGCCGCTCTACGCCTTCTACTCCGTGGTGCGCATCGCGGCGGCCTATATGATGAGCCTGGCCTTCGCCCTGGCTTACGGATATATCGCCGCGTACAACCGCCGGTTGGAAGGCTTGATGGTGGCGGTGCTGGATATTCTGCAGTCCATTCCGGTGCTTAGCTTTCTACCCGGCGTGATGCTGGCCATGGTTGCGTTGTTCCCCACGCGCCAGCTTGGCGTGGAGTTTGGCGCCATTCTGCTGATCTTCACCGGCCAGGTGTGGAACATGGCGTTCAGTTTCTACGCGTCGCTCAAGTCCATCCCGCGCGAATTGCGGGAAGCCGCGCGCATCTACGCCTTCTCGGCGTGGCAGCGCTTCACGCAACTGGAGCTGCCTTACGGCGCCATCGGCCTGGTGTGGAACTCCATGGTTTCGGTGGCGGGCGGGTGGTTCTTTCTGATGGCTTGCGAGATGTTCGTGCTCGGCAAGCGCGATTTCCGACTCCCGGGACTGGGTTCCTACCTGCAAACCGCGGCCGGCAGCGGCGACACTGGCGCCGTTTTCTGGGGCTTGGGCGCGATGATCGGCGTCATCCTGCTCATCGATTTTCTGGTGTGGCGGCCAGCCATCGCTTGGTCGGACAAGTTCAAGTTCGAGCAGGTGGAAGGCTCCGCGCAGCCCACCTCCGCGGTGCTGCACATGCTGCGGCGCTCGGCGCTGATCGAGCGATTCAGCCTGGTGGTAATGGCTCCCTTGTCCGAGCGGATCAACTCGCGCTTCGCGCGCCGCGCCGCCCCTGCCGCGGGGAGCGCGCCGCGGGCTTGGAAGATCATCGCGGCCGTGTTGCTCGGCGTGGCTGGGGCCGGCGTCATACTATATGCGCTGGACGGCGCGGTGATGACCCTCAAAACACTCACCGGGTCCGAGGTGGTTTCGACGCTTGCCGGCGCGGCCGCCACGTTCGGGCGGGTGCTGGTGTCGCTGGCCATCGCGGCCCTCTGGACGATTCCCGCCGGCGTGGCCATCGGCTTCGACCCGAAGCTGGCGCGTATCGCGCAGCCTTTCGCCCAGATCGCCGCCTCGGTCCCGGCCACCGCGCTGTTTCCGGTGATTCTGCTGGCGCTGCTGCGCATCGGCGGCGGACTGGGGGTGGGGTCCATCCTGCTTATGTTGCTCGGCACGCAATGGTACGTGCTGTTTAACGTCATCGCCGGCGCCATGGCCATTCCATCGGACCTGAAAGAGGTTGCCGATGTGTTTCGCTTCCGGCGGTGGGACCGCTGGCGCACGGTCATCCTGCCGGGCATCTTCCCCTACCTCGTCACCGGGATGGTGACCGCTTCCGGCGGGGCATGGAATGCCAGCATCGTAGCCGAGTATTTCCACTTTCAGGGGCGGACGCTTTCCACGATCGGACTCGGCGCGCAGATCAGCCAGGCCACCGATACGGGCAACTTCGCCGTGCTGCTGTTTTCCACGATCGTGATGGCGTTGCTGGTGGTGAGCGTCAACCGGTCGGTGTGGCGGCCTCTTTACCGGCTGGCGCAGACCCGCTTCAAGCTGGAAAGCTGACGCTGGCGGGCCGATCATAACCGGCCTCCTTTGCGCTATTGGGCAAGCGAGGGTACCGAGGTGAAAGCCGACAACGGATTGAAGCTCAGTCCAAGCACGCTGATCTGCCCGTTGGATGGCGGCTGAAAATCGATTGTGCCGCGCCGGCCAGCGGTCACCGCAAACTGAGTTGCGAGGCTGAAAGACATATGGCCCAAGGCAGGCAGCGCGATGGACTGCGTGGAGAGCGCGTTTCCAGCGTCGTCACGAATCACCACGGTGATCGTTTCCGATTGCGCGGAAACGTTGGCGAGCGCTACGCCGGTCGAAAACCCGCCGGTATTGTCATACCACAGGATGTAGCTGGCCGAACTGGGGCTCTGCATAGGCACCACGGCCTGCTGCTGCTGTTGAGCCGACAGCGCATCCGTGAAAACCGCGAAGCCGGCGATATTGCCGTTGCTCAGCAGTTGGGCCCAGCCAACCGATAGGGGATTGTTCAGGCCCGCCGTCTGGATCACCAGCGCGGCACCGGCGTTCAAAGTGCTGGTGAATGACGACGTCGTCACAGGGCTGAGATAGCCCTGCGGGAATGTGAGCGGCAATGGCAAAGCATTGCCGTTGTCGTCGAAGAAGTTCAAAGTCGCTTGCGCTGGTGCTGCGCCGGGGTTGATCAAGGTGATGGTCGTCGTCCACTGGGTCCCCCCGGAAGCCAGGTGCGCGATCGATCCCACCGCGGGCAGTGGGTTTGTCGTGTTCTGCGAGGTCAGGGTAAAGTTCAACGAAAACAGCGGCGTGGTGGACTGGTTCCAAAATGCCTTGACGGTCCAAAGGCCTGGATAGGAAGCGGCGTTCGCTCCGCTAATATTAATTGCGTAGGAGAAGCATATATCGGTGAATTGCGACGTAGGGTTGTAACTCTGGTAGAGCACGCCGTCGGGGCGTATAAAATCGATGGTGGCCGAGTCACCGACCGTTGCTCCTGTCACATAGAAGTAAACCCAGACTTGCGCCGACGATGTAGTAAAGCTGGTAACTGAAGGTGGCGTGACGCACGAACCGTTCACTACTCCGGTCGTGTTCGAGACGAGATCCGTGACGAGCGTGACGCCCGGGTTGCCCGCCGGCGGACTGATCATGAATGAGGTAGGCGCAGAAGTCTGCCCGCCACTCGAGACGGCGATGTTCGCGGTCCCGCCCGAGGCGATCAGACTCGCGCTTACGGATGCTGTCAATTGAGTCGAGCTATTGAATGTGGTGGTAAGCGCGGCTCCATTCCACAGGACCGCGGCCCCGGCTGCGAAATTACTTCCGTTCACGGTCAGGGTGAACGCCGCGCCTCCCGCAGTGGCCGATGGCGGCACCAAACCGCTGATCTGCGGGGCCGGTCCGGACCCCACGCCCGTCCCCGTCAGCGTAAGTATTTGGGGGCTGTTGGGCGCATTGTCGTAGATCATGACCGACGCCGTCCGCGTGCCGCCGGCCGTGGGCTGGAACGTGACAGTCAGGCGGCAGGAGGATCCCGCGGCGAACGTCGAGACGCACGTGTCGTTTCCGGAAAAATCATTCGGGTTGGTACCGCCCAGCGTGACCTTGGAAATGGTCAGTGTGGCGAGATTTCCGGAAGGGTCGGCCGCCACACCGTAGTTGGTCACCGTGATGGTTTGCGCGGAGCCGGCCTGACCAACAGGTTCGCTGCCGAAGTTGAGGCTGCCGGCCGAGAGCTGCACTTCGGGCGCGTAGGCGCTGGACCAATTCGCGATCAGATTGGCTGCATCCACGGAACCCAGCCCCGTGACGGGGTCCCAGCCCGCTCCTGCGTCGTAACCCGTCTGGCCGGGCACACTGTTGTTTCCCGAAGTGACGTCGTGGAAAATCAGTCCCACGTCGTTTCGCGCTGCCAGAGCGTAGAGGGTCTGGTTCACGCTTCCCTGGTGGCCGGATTGCTGAACCAGAAGAGCCATCATCCCGGCGAAGGTTGGCGCCGCGGCCGAGGTGCCGGCGAGTGGCTGAATCCACTGCGAGGTGCACGGATAGCCGGAGGTCTCATCGCAGACCCGGTATGCGTCATGGCTCGCCGCGGTGAGCGCAACATCGGGTACGCCGCGATACGCACTTGCATTTCCGGTTTGCCATGCCGGTTTGGGATTGAAGGTGCTGTAGCCGCCTCCCGTCGCTCCCCAGATCGCGGTGCCGTTGGTCTCGTTCCAGGCTAATTCCGGAATGTAACGTTGCGCCTGTCCCGAGGCCGACCAATACTGGCTTGGATCGGCCACGTCGTTGAACTGGGTCCCTCCGACACAAGTGACATAGATGGACTGGCAGTAGTCGTTGATTGCGGCGCCGTTTGTAGCGACGGTTTGGGTGTCCGGGTCATTGCTGTCGCAAGCCGCCGCTCCCCAGTCGCCGGAAGCGACGAGGCCGGTGTTGCCCTGATTGTGTGCCTGCTGCCAAATGTCGATCCAGCTCTGGTCGTACGTTTGCGAGTTGCAGCCCCATGAGTAACTCATGGTGATCACGGGCGCGAACGTATTGTCGACGCCCGAATTCACCACACCTTGGACTGCGTCAAAGAGCGCATCCGACCCGCCCGCCGCAACCAGCCAGACTGTGGCTCCCTGTGCGACGGCCTGCGCCCACTCAATATCTAAGTACACCTCGTCCGATTCTTTGGAGGTGCATGCCGTTGGAGTCCCGAAGTTCCAGTACCAAAGGCCCTGCGAGGACACACCTTCCAATTGCCAATACGCCTGCGCCAGGGAAACGTCCATGGTGCAATTCTCGATCACGGCGATGTTCACCCCGCTGCCGTCGAGTCCTTTAGGAAGATCGTAGATGGTGGCGAAATCCGAGGGATCCAGGTAGTACAGGCCATTGCCGCCGAGCGCCCGGGGGGCGGCACGCCTGCCTGCCGGCGAGGAGCGAATGTTATTCAAGCCAACGATTCCCGAGATCACACCTGCAAACGCCTCCGGCACCTGCGGATCACTCGAGTTCGCGAAATACGTCCCGTCGGGGAATTGGTAGTTGTGGATCGTTGTGCGAAAGGCCGTCTCCACTTGTGCAACTGTGCCGCTGAAGACGATGGTCCAGTGTCCGGCGGGTACTTCATCGACGGTAAACCCCTGGGCGGCCAGCCAGTTGGTTATGCGATCCAGGTCGTTTTGGGAGAGCCCGAAGTGCTCGCCGAACTGTTGCGGCGTCAGCCAATGATGGAAAAGCGGTGAGGCCGGATCCTGGAGGGTGAGCGAGAGCGCATCCAGGGCGGCCTGCTGCTCCGGAGCCCGCCGCAGGGCCAGCGTCATCCGCGGCATCGGATTGTCAACTGGAGCCGGTCCCCGATCGAATTCCGCCCGGACCAGGGGATGGATATTGCCTGGTAGCGTGACCCAAGCGCTTTCATCCACCGGCACCAGCAAACGGTCCTTCGGGAAGACCGCCATTGGATTTGCCGCCTGGTTCGTCCCGCCTCTTTGCTGCTGAGGTGGTTGCGCCCGGACCTGGAACGGAACTGCGATGGAGAACAGCAGCAAAAGGGACAGCGCCAACGCCGATTTCATGGTGAGAGTCTCCTTCATCAAGTTGCGCCGAGATCTGCTCGGGACGTCTTATCTTTAATAGCGCAACCCGGTTCCCAAAAGGGACATCATCGGGAGGGTGGTGCCGATTTCTGGTTCGGCCGGCGTGGAAAGTTGGAAAGCTGACGCTGGCGGACGGCCCGTTTTTCGCCGAGCACTACCACCGTATCGAGCGCCCGCCCCTGGTCGCGATGCTCGACACGCGCCACGTGGAAGCCTGCCCGGCGCATGATGCGGGCCACCTCGCGAGGCTCATACAAGGAGAACGCATCCCAGCCGCGCGTGATCGCTCTCAAGCTGTCCGGCGACCGGAAGCCTGCCGCCAGCCGTCCGCCCGGCTTCATCACTCGCGACACTTCCCGCAGGCTCGCCTCCAGGTCGCGCCAGTAATACAGGCTATTGACCGTCAGGACTTTGTCGAAAATGCCGGCGCGGAAGGGCAGCCTGGCCACATCGCCCCAGCGCACGGAAAGGCGGGCGGTCAACTGCTTCTCGCGGATCATGCGGGCTGCCGCCTCCACCATCTCGCGCGAGTAATCGACTCCCACGACGCGCGCCCGCGACGCCTTCCGCGCTAGTGCCAGGAGCGAATGGCCGCCGCCGAATCCAATATCCAGGATTCGGTCCCGGGCCTGGGGGTCCAACAGCTCGATGGCGGCGTCCACAAGCCATGCATTAGCCAGGTTCAGGATCGGCCTCATGAACCAGGCGCCGAACAGTCCCGAAGGTTTGCCAAACTGCGAGCGCAGCAGAGTGTCCACGTACATGCGGGACCTCCTGCTTCAGATGATAGGACTTCTGAGGAACTCGCGCAAAACGGGGCGACCCGCGGGACTTGATGTAGCGGAGTTCCCTCCTATCTGGCGGCGCTGGAAACCGCGCCCCTTTGCGCTCCGCGACGGTCGCGGCAACGGCGCGCGATATAATGAGGAGGCCGCGCATGTCGTCCCGGGCGCACAAGCTGAAGGTCGGATCCGCCGCGGTGTCCGCTGCGATCCTGATTGGACTCTCGGTATTTGCCGCCAGGGCGGTGTTCCATTTCGGCAAGCCGGCGCGTTCCCGCGCCGCGCTGCAGCCTCCGGGCGAGCTGAAGCTGATTCCGCCGCGCGTGGACGTCGCCGATATCGAAATCGTCCGCGACGCCAATCCCCCGGTGGTCTCGGGCGTGGTCCGCAACAACACGGGCCAGGAGTTGCGCTCGGCCGAGGTCACGTATGAGCTGGTGGCTGCCGACGGCAGCCTGCTTTCCGCCGATACCGCAGATGTCACGGGCCTGAAGCCGCACAGCAGCGCTTCGTTTCGGGTGCCGTTGAAAAGCCCCCAGGCGGAATTCATCATTGTCCGCGACGTGCGCGCTCAATGAAGCCGGCGCGGCCGCCATGGAGCGCCTTCCTTTTCAAGTGACGCAGGCCGCCGCCCCTTACCAGACGATTGCCAGGCTGCCCGTCTCGATCCTGCTGGACAACGTGCGCAGCATGTACAACGTGGGCGCGTTTTTCCGCACGGCCGATGCCGCGGCGGCCGAAAAGCTGTATCTGTGCGGCATCACCAGCCATCCTCCCAAGCGGGGCATCAGCAAGACGGCCCTGGGCGCCGAAGAGCGCGCGGCCTGGGAGTACGCATGGGATCCTTTGCCGTTCGTCGATGCCCTGCGCGCCCGCGCCTACGAAATCGCGGCCGTCGAAACCAGCGTGCATGCGGTGGACCTATTCGACTGGCAGCCGCGCTTTCCGGTCTGCCTGATTTTCGGGCACGAGGTGGAGGGCATCCGGCCGGAAATCGCCGAGCGCTCGGATACCCACGTTCGCATTCCCATGCTGGGCGTGAAGCATTCCTTGAACGTCGCCACGGCGGGCGGCGTGGTGATCTACGAATTGCTCCGCAAATACCGCGCGCTCAACTCCCTGAACGCTTGAGCTAAACTGGATGCCATTGTGAGAGGGCTTGCCATGAGCATGGTTCAGTTTGCGGACGCCGTTGCGCGGCATGCCCGCCCGGCGGTGCGCGCGATCCGCAGGAACCCGGGATTCGCGGCCACCACCATCCTCACGTTGGCGCTGGCGATCGGCGCCAACACGGCCATGTTCACCGTCATTCGCGCGGTGTTGTTGCAGCCGCTCGGGTACCGCGATGCCGGCCAGCTGGTGGACCTCGCGGGCGGCGCCACACCGGCTCGATTTGCGGAACTGCAGGCCGCAACGCGCTCTTTCACCGCCATCGGCGCCTACACTCGCGAAGAGACGGTGGCGCTCGCCGGCAGAGCCGAACCGGAGGTTTTGAAAGCCGCCCACGTTTCCGCGAATTTCCTCGAAATACTCGCGGTTCGCCCTCGCGTGGGGCGCGGCTTCCGTCCCGACGAAGATGCTGCGGGCGCCAGGCGGGTGGCTCTCATCAGCTCGGAGTTGTGGCAGCGGCGCTTCGGCGGCGATCCTCAAATCGCAGGCAAAGCGGTAACCATCGACGCCGCAGAGTGCACCATCATCGGCGTTCTTCCGGTCCGGTTCCAGTTTCCCTTTCCCGGCCTCGACCTGTGGATGACGGCGCCGTCGGAATGGGCGCGTGTGCCTCCAAAATCGCGGGACCTCAGCCCGTTCCTGACTCTCTTCGGGCGGCTCAAACCGGGAGTGAGCCTGCCGCAGGCCAATGCCGAGTTGAAGGTCCTGCGGCGGCGGTACGCGATGGCGCATTCCGCCATGCTGGATGCCAAGCCGAAAACGCCGGAAGTCACGCCCATGAAAGATGAACTCGTGGCCGGCGTGCAGTCCATGTTGTGGATGCTGTTCGGAGCCGTGGGGTTCGTGC
>Ga0335078_10018588_pt1 | contig 10334 bp, 6 predicted proteins | sample Lox_Sample_32_FD_206711 | JGI IMG/M metagenome (GOLD analysis project Ga0335078, IMG submission 206711) | Soil microbial communities from Loxahatchee National Wildlife Refuge, Florida, United States - Lox_Sample_3.2 | ecosystem: Environmental > Terrestrial > Soil > Wetlands | place: USA: Florida...
CTGGAGGATGCCGAAGCGGAAGACGTGCATCACTTCGTAGAGAAACGGCTGGTTTCCCTGATCGGCGAAGTCGGCTACAAGCTGCACAGTGGCCGCAGCCGCAACGAGCAGATCGCCACCGATTTGCGTCTCTACGTCCGTGCCGCGATTGATCAGCTTCAGATTTTTCTCGCCGATTGGCTTGAAGCGCTGGTGCGTCGCGCTGAACAGGTGGGAGACGCCGCCATGCCCGCTTATACCCACCTGCAGCGCGCCGAGCCGGTCCTGGTGGCGCATTGGGTGCTGGCTTATGTGGAAATGTTTCAGCGCGATGCTGACCGGCTCTCCGATTGCCGCAGGCGGGTGAATCTTTGCCCGCTTGGCTCGGGCGCTGTCGCCGGCGCCACTTTGCCTCTCGATCGCCGCGCTATGGCGAATGATCTCGGCTTCGACGCGCCGACCGCCAACAGCATGGACGCGACCAGCGACCGCGACTTCGCCATCGAATTCGTCAATGCGCTTTCGCTGCTGGCGCTGCACCTGAGCCGCTGGGCGGAAGAAATGATTCTGTTTTCCTCGCAGGAATACGGCTTCGTCCATTTGCCTGAAGCATACTCAACCGGCAGCAGCGCAATGCCGCAAAAGAAAAATCCTGACCTGCTGGAGTTGGTTCGCGGCAAGACCGGCCGCGTTCTCGGCAATGCTGCAGCTCTTATGGTGACGGCAAAAGGCTTGCCCCTCGCCTACAACAAAGACTTGCAGGAGACACAGGAGCCGCTCTTCGATGCCACGGAAACCATCTTGTCTCTGCTCCCGCTCGTCACCGGCTTCATGAATGCGGTTGAGTTCGATGAGCTCCGCATGCAACACGCGGCACAAACCGGTTTCATGAATGCATGGGCAGCCGCGACTTACCTGGTGCGGCGCGGCCTTCCCTTTCGTCAGGCCCATGAGCTGATCGGCAAAGCCGTGCAATTGTGTTTAGAAAAGAAATGCGAGCTGCAGGATTTGTCCCTGGAGGAATTGCAAAATCTGCATCCGACATTCGAGGGAGATTTTTCTTCCTGGCTCGCGCTCGGCTCCGTGCTGGCCATCCACGATGTGCCCGGCGGCACCGCGCCGGAACACGTGCGGCAGGCGATGGCCGAGGCGAAACGCAAAGTTGAATCCATGCGCGAGGGAATCCATGCGCACGCGTGAAGCCATCCTTCCCGATGCCGAACGAATTCACGAGCTCATCGGAGCCTACTCCGGCGATGGCACTCTCCTGCCGCGCAACTTCGCCGAAATCTGCGAAAACGTGCGCGACTTTGTCGTACTCGAACATCGCCGCCAAATCGTCGGTTGCGGCGCTCTCCATCTCTACGGCCAGCACCTCGCCGAAATCCGTTCCATCACCGTTGATCCCGCCCGCCAGCGCTCAGGCGGCGGCAAACGTCTTGTGGAAGCGCTTCTGGAAGAGGCCGAAAAGCACCAGGTGAGCTGCATCTGTCTGTTTACCCGCAAGCCCGAGTTCTTCGCGCATCTCGGTTTCGCTCTGGCACAACGCGAAGACCTGCCCGATAAAATTCATAAAGACTGCTGCGTCTGCCCGCGCCTGCATTGCTGCGATGAAGTTGCCATGGTGCGCGGCGAGTTGCCCAAGTTCGCCCTCCTCCCTGAGCCCGCAACCTGGCTGGTGAAGCTCGAGGTATGACGGTTTCCGCCTCGCCCCAACTCTGTCTCCCTGCAGGATTCTCTTTCTCGGCGGTCACAGCCGGCATCAAGGCCAGCGGCCGGCCCGATTTGGCGATGGTCTCGTGCTCCTCCGGCACCACTGCCACTGCGCTTTTCACCCGGAACCGTGTTGTTGCCGCTCCCGTCATCGTCGGCCGCAAATCTCTGGCCGAATCGCGCGGCCGTGTTCGCGCGGTGATCGTCAACTCCGGTAATGCCAACTGCGCCACGGGCAAACTGGGAATTCAGTTGTGCCACGGGATCTGCCGCGAAGCCGCACGTCTTCTCAACGTGAAGTCGGCTGAAATCCTCCCTTCTTCCACAGGAGTTATCGGCGTTCCGCTCCCGGCGGAAAAAATCAAAGCCAGATTGCCGGAACTGAAAGCCGCCTCTGCCGCCACGGAACCCGCGCTACGGCAATTCGCCGAAGCCATCATGACCACCGACACGCGCGCCAAGCTCGCTTCACAGCGTGTGGGCTTCGCCCGGGGGGAGTGTGTGATCGCAGGCGTCGCCAAAGGCGCCGGCATGATTCATCCGCAGCTCGCGACCATGCTGGTCTATCTTTTTACTGATTTGGCCGCCACGCCCACGGAGCTGAAAAGCCTTCTTCGGACAGCTTGCGATCAGACTTTCAATTGCATTTCAATTGATGGCGATACTTCCACCAACGACACCGTGCTGTTACTCGCGAGTGGAAAGAGCGGCGTTCAATTCACGCAGCCCGGCATTCGCGCAAAGTTTTCCGCCGCTCTCCGGGAAATTTGTGAGTCGCTGGCGGAGCAGATCGTGAGCGACGGCGAAGGCGTTCAGCATGTCATCCGTTTGTTCGTCGAGCAGGCGAAGAATCGCGACGAGGCGCTGCGCATTGCCAGGGCCATTGCTCATTCCTTGCTGGTGAAAACGGCCTGGGCCGGCGCCGACCCAAACTGGGGGCGCATTCTTTCCGCTGCTGGGTCGTCCGGCGTTCCGATCGTTCCAGAACGAGTAGAAATCTCCATTGGCAGCCAGACCGTATTTCGCGGTGCAGCGCGACACTTCGATCCGGTCAAAGCCCATCACGAACTTTCACAGCCGCGCTGTGGCATTCGGGTCAAGCTTGGCCGCGGACGGTCGTCGCTGCTGTTCCACACAACCGACCTGACCGCCGAATACGTCCGCATCAACGCCGAGTATTCGACGTAGGCACGCCCGGCAGTACAGCACTGAAGGCCTGCGCGTTTCTCCCACCCATACACAAGACGCCCAAGGATAGGGCCCCGCCGGCAAAGGTGAGAGCTGCGAGCACACGTTTGCCTCAAAACCGGTTATTTTGGTGCTTTGGCCAACAGAAAAAGACTTGCCATCGCCTCGCCTGACATTGCAATCTCGATAAGGCCTCCGGCCCAATTTGTTAACAGTACTCAATGGAAAACGAAGCTGCGAGCCACCCTGCTGCACCCGAAACCGCGATGACAGCTCGCTCCGCCGAAGAGTGCGCAAATTCCCCGGCTCGTCCCGCTCCACAACTCTTGCAGTTTCCGGGTGAAGACGGCGGACGATCCGTGCTGGAAATGGCCGAGCGTGACCTTGAGGCCACGTTGCAACTACTGGCCGAACGGGCGCACTACATCACCGGTGCATCCGGCGCGGCTATTGGATTAGCTCAAAATGGCGAAGTCATCTGCCGCGCGAGCGCAGGTCCTTCCGCGCCGCCAATCGGAACACGTCTATCGGTCAGCTCCGGACTCTCGGGTGAGAGTGTGCGCACCCGGCAGATTCTGACCTGCGACGACGCGAGCAAAGACCCGCGTGTGAATCAAAGCAGTTGCCAGTCGCTGGGCATTGCGTCGGCCATCGTGACGCCGCTTAGGCAGGACGAGGAAGTGGTTGGTGTTTTCGAGCTGTTGTCTGGCAAGCCGGCAGCTTTTGCCGAGCCTGATGTGCTAGCGATCGAGCGCCTGGGGCACATGATTGAAACCGCGCTCGATCACGCGCGGGCGGCGTGGCGCGCCCAGGGTCACGTGGACGGCCCAAATCCGCCCATCGCTCTGGACTACGTCGAGGTGCAGTTTGGCGCTGCTGCCAACCTTGCGCAGCAAGGAAACCCCGAAACGGACTTGCCTGAAACTGCGGCACTCACCTTGGGCACAACACATCCCAGAGTGGGTTCATGCGCCAGTTGCGGATTCCCCATTTCCGAGAAAAGGAAGTTCTGTCTCGATTGCGAAGCGCGAGCACAGGAAAGCGGCTCGCCATCCGTTGAATCGGCGTCGAACCTGGCGCAACAGTGCTCCAAATGGGCGATGTCGCCCAAATACATTATCGGAGCCCTGCTGGCCGTCGGTGCCGCGGCCGGCGCCGTGCTGCTGTGGTTGCGATAACATCCCGCTAAATCTTTTTTTCTTCCTGAAACCATAGCTTCCCAAAACGGACCGTCCAATCGCCCATTACTCTTCCCAAGAACGCACTCTTCCTTAATCGAGAGATCCCGATTTTTCCCCTCGCTCTAGCCTTTCTTGCCCAGAAATGCCCGATTCGTTCCATTCCGATGTAGCCCATAACGAGTTGCTTATGGGGAAAGAGCTCACCTCGCGAATCGCCGTCTCCACCTTACGTTTATTGCTGGTAGGAGAGAACGAAGAAGATTTCCACTCGCTGCGTAATTTGCTGGGCCAGGCCGAACATCAAATCGTCCTGGAGCACGCGGTGTCCCACGAAGAGGCCATCTCGCTTCTCAGCGACAAGAAATATGATCTTGTACTCTGCGATTACAAAAGCGGTAATGGCATGGCCCTGCGACTATTGCACGAGATGCACAAGAACGAATCAAGCGTGCCCGTCGTTTTTCTGAGCGAACACGTTGATGAGCAGACCGTGGCTGCTGCCATCGCAGCGGGAGCATTTGCCTGCGTGCCGGGCGCCCATCTGAGCGAGGCCAATGTCGTCAGAACCATCTGCTACGCCATTGACATGTATTGCAAGGAGCGGCAACAGCAGAAAGCTGAAGAGATGCTGCGCAAACTGTGGCGGGCAGTGGAACAATCCGCCGACCTCGTCGTCATCACTGACCGCTCGGGAGTCATTGAATACGTCAATCCCGCCTTCAGCACGCTCACCGATTACACCGCCGAAGAGGTCATCGGCAAGACGCTGCGGCTGCTCAAGTCGCCGAATCAGCCGGCTGAACTCTATAAGAAAATGTGGAACACCATTCTCGGGGGAAAGATTTTTCGGGGCATTGTCGTGAACCGGAAAAAAAATGGAGAGAACATCACAGTCGAGAAGACAATCACGCCTTTGCGTGATAGCGATGGACAGATTACTCATTTCATCTCCACCGACCGGGACATCACGGAACGGAGAAGGCTGGAAGTCGAGCTGCAGCAGGTGCAAAAAATGGACGCGGTCGGACGGCTGGCCGGCGGAGTCGCGCACGACTTCAACAATCTGCTGATGGTGATTAGCGCCTACGCGGAACTGATGCTCGAGACTCTGGAACCCGACCACCGTTTGCGCCACAATGTGGAAGAAATCATCAAAGCCTCGGGCCGTGCCGCCGAACTGACTCGGCAACTGCTGGCCTTTGGACGCAAACAGCGGCAGGCACTGCAGATTCTGGATTTGAACATGGTCGTCCGTGAGATGAGCCGCATGTTGGAACGCCTGATCGGGGAAGACGTGGCGCTGGCGTTTCTTCCCGCCCCCGACCTGGGCCGGGTCAAGGCGGACACCGCGCAGGTGGAGCAGATTCTCATGAACCTGGTGGCGAATGCGCGCGACGCCATGCCCGAAGGCGGAACCGTCACGATTGAAACCACCAACGTCCGCCTGGATGAAGCTTACGTCGAGCAGCACTCGATGGTTCCGGCGGGTGATTACGTGCTTCTGGCGGTGACCGATTCGGGCGAGGGCATCGCGCGGCAACATCTGGCACACATCTTTGAACCTTTCTACACCACGAAGGAAAAAGGCAAGGGCACGGGATTGGGCCTGGCGACCGTGTACGGCATTGTGAAGCAGAGCGGCGGCTTTGTGTGGGTCTACAGCGAACCGAAGATGGGCACGACCTTCAAAATTTATCTTCCCCGTGTGCAGAAAGAGGCCGACAAGCCGCCTGTGCCAGAAGCGGGAACGAAAGCTCTGCAGGGAAGGGAAACGGTTCTGCTGGTCGAAGACGAGACCGCCGTGCGCATGTCTGTAAATGAATTCCTCAGGCTGAGCGGATACACCGTGCTCGAGGCGGGAAGCGGAGAAGAAGCCCTGCGCGTGGCGCGCGACTATCCCGCCGCGATTGATCTTATGGTGACGGACGTCGTCATGCCCCAGATGAGCGGCGCCAGCCTTGCCGAGCAATTGGCCAAGGAGCGGCCTGCAATGAAGGTGTTGTTTGTCTCCGGCTACGCGGAAACCACCGTGGCGCGGCACGGCGCGATCAATGTAACCACGCGCTTCCTGCAGAAACCGTTCACATTAAGAACTCTGGCCAAAAAAATCTGGGAAGTTCTGCACGAGGAAGACGTTTCCGCTGCGGCCGCCGTCTTGCCCTGAATCCAGGGCGCATTTCCTTTCCGTATAATCGCTAGAACGTGATGATGGAGCGAAACACTCCCGCGCAGGGCGGCGCATGAGTTTGCCCGCCGCCCCCCAAACCCCTGATCCCACGCGGCCTTTCGTAGTGGTGCGTAATCCCGCCCGATTTCGCGCCCGTTCGGTTTTCACGATTGTGTTGCTGTGGCTGGCGACGTACGCCGCCGGCATGTTCACTCCCGCCTTGCTCGATGACGCCGATACCGTGCATGCCGAGGCCGCGCGCGAAATGCTGCTGCGCCACGATTGGGTCACGCTGCGTGCGAATGGCGTCCGCTACCTGGAAAAAGCGCCGCTCATGTATTGGGGCGTGGCGGCGAGTTATCGCCTGTTTGGCGTGAGCGAGTGGAGCACCCGGCTGCCTCTAATGCTCGGTGTGCTTGCGCTGCTCCTGGCGACCTACGCGTTGGGTGCTCGGGTTTACGGAGAAAAAGGCGGGTTCTATTCCGCAGTGGTGATAGGCACGGCCCTGGGGCCATATCTTTTCACCCGCTTCCTGATTCCTGACACTTTGGTGGGCCTCTGGCTGGCTCTCAGTTTTTATTTCTTCCTTCGTTCTCTCGAGCAGGAAACTCCATCGCGCTTCATCTGCTGGGGATTGGCGGCCGCTTGTGCGCTGAACGTGTTGACGAAAGGGCTGATTGGGCTGGTCTTTCCCGCGGCTGTAATCGGACTGTATCTGATTCTGACCGGCAATCTGCGGCATCTGCTTCGGCTCCGGCTGGTTTCGAGCGCAGCGGTCTTCCTCGCCATCGCCGCGCCCTGGCATGTGCTGGCTGCGCTCCGCAATCCGAGCCAAGGCACCGTTCGCGGATTTCTCTGGTTCTATTTCATCAACGAGCATTTTCTCCGCTATCTGAACAAGCGTGTGCCGCGCGATTATGACACCGTGCCGCTCGTGCTCTTCTGGGCTTTGCTGCTGTTGTGGCTGCTGCCCTGGATGGCCTTTCTGCCGCAAGCGCTCAAAGATGTTCCCCTGCGCTGGCGCCAGATTCGCAGTCATCTCGACGCGCAGGCTAGAGCCAAGTTTCTGTTTGTGCTGTGGGCCGGAGTCATCCTTCTCTTCTTCAGTTTCTCTACCCGGCAGGAGTATTACACGATTCCGGCTTTGCCCGCGCTGGCTCTGCTGGTGGGAGGATGGCTGGCGAAGGAAGAAGCATCGGCTCCGGCGAGCGCAGCGCGACGGGCCGGAAAGATTTCGTCTCTGGCGCTTTTCCTGGGTGGTGTGATCGCATTTGCGGTTGCCATATTCATGCTGCATTTCGCAAAAGCTCACGCCGCTGGAACGGATCTCTCCGAATTGCTGAAGAAAAATCCGCAGGATTACGCGCTCTCCTTTGGACATTTTCTCGATCTCACGCCGCAGGCGCTGGGCGCGTTTCGCGGGCCATTGCTCGGGTTCGTCCTGGCGCTGCTTTTGGGTACGGGTGCGAATTGGTTCCTGCGCCGGCGCGCACAGCCGGACGCAGGAAACTGGGCGCTGGCCCTGATGATGGTGGGCATGTTCGCCTGCGTTCATACAGCCTTTGTCACGTTTTCTCCCGTTCTTTCTTCGAAGCCGCTGGCGATGGCCATCGAGCGCCACTACCGTTCCGGTGATGTCGTGGTCGTGAACGGTAAGTATGAGAACGCCTCAAGCCTGAATTTCTATACCGGCATTCACTTGCGATCGCTGCATGAGCCGGCCGGCAATATGTGGTATGGTGCGCAATTTCCCGATGCGCCGCGCGTGTGGGAGACACCGAGTTCCTTCGACGCGTTGTGGGACGGCCCGGAGACGGTTTTCTTCTGGACCGATCAGCAAAATCCGAAAGCCCTGGTCGGTAAGCCGCGTTATGTGCTCGCGCAAAGCGGTGGAAAAGCTATTTTCGTGAATCACGAACTGGCTCGCTAAGAGCGCGTCAGCATTTTACGACCTCGCGCGAACCAGCTTTCCTTTTTTCAGCGTGAACGATTCTCCGCGCCAGGTGATGCGGTGTCCCGCGAAGGCGCAAACCCAAACGGCCGCGGCAATCAGGTCGCGAACAGGAAGCAGTGCAAGGCCGCGGACGACGAATTGATCCCGAAGTACTGTTCTTCCCACCACCAGCGCGACGACAGTGCGCATAGCGGCCACGGCCAAGAGCAATGCCCAGGCCCAGATGCTCCCGCGTGAGCCCAGCAGGCACAAAATCGCCCACGGCAAACCGAAAGTCAGAACCAGGCCAACATAGCCTGCCGGGCGGGAATCGCGAATCGTTCGCGCCCATCGAAGTTGATGGCGAATGAACTCGCGCAGATCGTACGCAGGCAAATGCGTTTCCACCACTTCGCGCGAAAGCTCGATCTCTAAACCCTGCGCGGCGATGCGGCGTCCGAGTTCGTAGTCGTCGGCCAGATAATCGGCAAGAGATTCGAAGCCGCCGATTTTTTCGAGATCGGAGCGCCGGAACGCAAGCGTGGACCCGAGGCCGAAACGGATACCCTGCAGCCGCAGCGCCGCCAGCACCCCGGGAATGAAGTCCGTGCTGATGCCGAGTGATTCGAGCCGCGAGCCAAGCGTAGGCTGTGAGACGCCGCGATAGAGGCAGGTGACCATCCCGATCGAAGGTCGAACCAGCGTTGCAACGATACCGCGCAGGTATTCGGCGCCAACGCGAATGTCGCCATCATTGACCACGAGAATCTCATGCCGCGCCGTCCTCACCATTTGCGCAAGATTGCTCACCTTTGTGTTCGCGCCAAGATCCTGGTGACACAAAACCAGGCCGATCGCGAGGCCGGGAAATTCCTCCATGATCCTGCGCACCATGGCGGCCGCAGGATCGCTCTCATCCTCAACTCCGAAAATAATTTCGTATTCCGGATAATCCTGTAGGCAGTGGCTGCGCAGGTTCTCGTACAAATCAGGGTCGGTTCCCTTAAGCGGCTTGAGAATCGAAACTCTCGGATGGGTCGAGCAAGGTTCTCCTGGTGAAGACCGCAGAAATGCCGACGCCCCTGTCAGGCAAAGCGCATAGTAGCCGATGCTCGCAAGGGTGCCCGCCACAGAAACAATTTCGACTGTTTTGATGACAAGGTGAAGCATGAATGGTCGGGCCGCGAATGATTAAATCATAGAGGGCAACGCGGCGCAGAGCGCAGATCAGACCATGGACATCACACCAGAAGAATCCTCGGCAGCTATTCGTAGCGAAGCGATTCAATGGGATCCAGATTCGCCGCTTTCCACGCGGGATAGATCCCGAAGACCAACCCGACCCCCGCCGCCGCGCTGAAGCCAAACGTAGCCCAGAAGACCGACATGCGCGCCGGCAGCGATGGCCAGAGCACGGGAATCACGCCCGTGACGATCGCGCCAATCAGCACGCCAATCACCCCGCCCAGCATGGTCAGCATGATCGCTTCAAGCGTGAACTGTAGCAGGATATCGCGCTTGCGAGCCCCAATCGCCTTGCGCACGCCGATTTCGCGCGTGCGCTCCGTGACCGAAACCAGCATGATGTTCATCACGCCCACGCCGCCCACGATCAATCCGACGCTCGAAACCGCGAACATGAAAACGAAAATCATGCCCGTGATCTGGTTCCACACATCCGAGAGCGACTCCTGCGTGAAAACCGCAAAGTTGTCCGGCTTGTCGAAGGGGACCTTGCGGCGCCGCCGCAGCGTCTCGCGGATTTCGTCTATGGCCTGCGGCATGGCCTCGTGCGACGTCGCTTTCACGCTGATCCAGTGCTGTTTCAGCTCGGGGTGCAGCTTGCGGAACGTGCTCAGTGGAAAGATCACAATGTTATCGTCCGGGTTCTTTCCCCCGCCGAACACCGCCTTCCGCCGCGCCGCCACCCCAATCACGGTAAAGAGCTCGCCCTCAATGTTGATCTCTTTGCCGAGAGCATTTTCCGCGGGAAACAATTCCTCTGCCGTATCGGATCCGACCACGATCACCGGAGCGTGCCGGTCTTCATCCACTTCGCTGAACCAGCGCCCCTGGGCAATCTGCAGATCGAACACATCCTTGCTCGACGCCGTGTCGCCCTCGAGAATTGTGTTCTTCGCCTTCCGGTCCTGATATTTCACGGCGTAAGTTC
>Ga0335078_10018589_pt1 | contig 10333 bp, 12 predicted proteins | sample Lox_Sample_32_FD_206711 | JGI IMG/M metagenome (GOLD analysis project Ga0335078, IMG submission 206711) | Soil microbial communities from Loxahatchee National Wildlife Refuge, Florida, United States - Lox_Sample_3.2 | ecosystem: Environmental > Terrestrial > Soil > Wetlands | place: USA...
GAATATCTTGTAGGCGGTGGCCGTCATCTTGTCGAAGAGGCTCAGCTTCGAGGCCTCGGGCGTCGTGCGGATAGGCTCGACCTTGGCCGTCTGGCTCAAAGCTTGAAACCGTCCCGGATCTCGGCCTGCATCACGAGGCCTGCCTTGCCGAGGTCATCGCGCGCCCTCTCGAAGACCTCGCGCGAGTGGGACCGGTAGTCCTCGAAGAGGAGGGAGAGCTCGCGGAAGTTCCTCATCTCCCTCTGTTGGGCCCACCTCAGGACGACGCTCCTCCTCTCTATCTCTGTCATCAGGTCGGGGAGCGTCGTGCCGGTGTCCCTGGCCAGCCTGGCGAGCTTGACGCTGGTCTTCATCGGGGAGGCGATCTGCTTGTCAACGCTCGGCTCCCACTTGAACATCCTGACGTAGTTGCCGACACCGACGACCTCGTCGACGGAGAGGACGCGCCTCATCGTCTTGAAGCCCCCACCGGGCTGGGGAATCGCTATGCGCCTGACCGTGAAGACCAGGTCGAGGAAGGGTATGAAGGACGGCGGGACGTCCATGGGCTTTGAGGTGAGCCTCTGTATGGCGGAGGTTACATCGTCCGCGTGGAGGGTGCAGAGACCCCCGTGACCGGTGCTAATCGCCTGGAAGAGGACGTACGCCTCTTCGCCTCTCACCTCTCCCACCACCAGGATGTCTGGCCTCATCCTCATGGTGGCCTTGACGAGCTGGAAGAGCCCTACCTCGCCGCTGCTGTCTTCGCCCGTCCCGTAGCTCTCGCGAGAGACCAGGGCCGACCAGTTCTGGTGGGCTATGTTGATCTCCTGGACCTCCTCGATCGTGACTATCTTCGAGTTCATCCTTGTGAGGGTGAGCAGCGCGTTGAGGAGGGTTGTCTTGCCCGACCCGGTCGACCCGCAGACTATCGCGGTCGCCCTGTTCTCCATCAGGAGCCAGACGTATGCCGCGAGGTACTGGTCGATGACATTGAGGTTCATCATGTCGATGACGGTCAGCGGGTCCTCCCTGAACTTCCTGATCGTCAGCGTCCCGCCGTATGGCGAGATCTCGCGCCTGTAGGTGGCGGCGAGGCGGTGCCTCCCCGGGAGGGTGCCCTGGACTATGGGGAAAGCGGTCGAGACGTGCTTGCCCGCCATGTGGGCGAGCCTCGCTACGATGTTGTCCAGTTCCTCGTCGTGCAGGAAGTTGAGGTTGGTCTCGATGTTGTCGTACCTCCTGTGAAAGATGAACAGGGGCTTGCCGACGCCGTCGACCGAGATGTCCTCGATTTGGGTGTCGCGCATCACGCCGTCGATGACCCCGAAGCCGACCAGGTCCCTCTCCGCGAAGTAGTTGATCTTCGGCCACGAAAGCTGTGAGGCCTTTATCGAGTACTTCTTGACGAGCCTCTTCGCTTGTTCGAGGAAGTATGCTCTGGGGTCGATCTCTGACCTGGGAACGGAGAGCTCGCTTTCTAGGGTGTCCAGGAGGTAGGTGTAGATTGAAGCCTCCCTCGGGGACAAAGTCACCTCGTCGACGAAATACTTTCTCGTCCCGCTCGCCGGATCCTCCGCTATCACCGCGTATGCGAACGGAGCGTTGAGGGGGTACTTGTCCACGACCTTCCAGTTGCTCGAGAGAGGGGCCCCTACGAACGGGTAGCGGACCGACTCCTTCTTCTTGTCCTTGGAGCCTGGCATCCCGTCGCTCTTGCCGAGGAGCTTCATCGCTCTGGCTTTCTCCCTTCCCTAACAGCCGATAATCTTGAATCTGTCATCTGCGAGGCCCTGAACTTGCGAAAATACTCCGAATTCGTCATAAATATCTTATGCACTGGGAATCTGTTATCGCGTCTCGAAGTGTCCGCCATTCCAGTGGACGCCTCCCTCGTCCGATTTGCTTGAGGAGTCGCCCTCCCCTTCAGCCAGTCCGCCGACTTCGTGGGAAGAGAGTCCAGCCACCAGATCTTGGAAGACGAGACCTCTACCTGAATCTTGACAAACAAAAAAGAGAGGAACTGGAGTCCTGCTTTACCAGGACTCCATTCCGTCGCGCGCATCTCGCCTAGTTGAAGGTCCCTGTGAAGATGAGGACTGCGCCGTTCCCCATCGTGACCGTGCCTGTGTAGGTCTGACCCACGACTGCGGACGTGAGGAGCTTGTTGGTCGCAGTGAAGAGGATGACCATGGGGTTTCCGGATGTCGTTGCCCCCGCGTTTCCTGCCGCCGTGACTTGGCAGGTCCCTGAGATGGCGAACGAGTTGACCTGGCCTGCCCATGTGATGGTGACACCAGTGACTGTCGTTGCCGCCGTTCCCGTGTTGGTCACGGTCAAGTCGTCGACTTGGCCGGCCGCTGGGACGTTGCAGGTTGGAGACGCTGCTGTGTTCGTCGACAGAAGGTCAGCTGCGACGAGGTTCTGGGCTGTGACTGAGACCTGGGCTGAACTGGAGGATGAGCCGAAGATACCGAACACGAAGCCACCGATTGCGACTGCCGCAATCAGAGTGACCGCGATGATCAGCACCGTGGCGATGATTGGAGAGATGGCCTTGCGCTGTGCGTATTTTCGGTTGCCGTTCCGTATTTTCATTGTTGGGCTGTCTGAACCTAGTTTGGTATATGAGTCGTGGGAATTACTAGTATGGTTTCGAAATCCATGGGCCATTAAATACGGTCGCACTCGTCTCAACGCTGACGAATGAGCCGCCTCTCCGAGCGCTTTCGAAGGGCAAACGAGAGGGACAGGCTGTTCATAATGAACCTCAACCTGCACTTCCTCGACAAAGTCCTCCTCCCCCTGTTCGCCGTCTTCCTCTGCCTGAACTTTCTGGACGTCTACTCGACCATACTCGCGCTTAAGAGCGCTACGGCGGCGGACTTCCGCGAGCTGAACCCGATCGCGTCGGTCCTGTTCTCCATGCACTTCAACGGCTTCCTGATCGCCCTGACATTCAAGTACCTGCCGGCGATCCCGCTCTTCTACGCCGTCTTCGTCAGGGACAGTCAAAATAAGCACCCCTACGAGATCCGGCTGGTCAGGTTCGTCGCCTTGGTCGCATTGGCGGCGGCGGACATGTACCTCGGTTACATCGTAGCCGTCAACAACATACCCACCCTGATGGCCTTCCTCGGGCACTGAACCCGGCTCGCCAAACCCGAATTTCTGATACACAAAGCTATTAATTGGGGAAACGCCCACTTCGCTGGTATTGAAGGATAGAGACGCCATCTCGGACGACCTAGCCTCTGAGGGCTCGGGCAGCATGGTCGCCGACCTGACCTCGCTCCAGAGCGAGTTCGCACAGCTCTCGGAGCTCGACGAGATGGAGCGGAACTACACAAGGAAGCTGATAGAGTCGCTCAAAGTCCTGCAGTCAGAGGTCGACGTCGCGCTCCCCCTCTCGAGGGAGGCGCTCGGCCCCGCCTATTCGGAGGCCAAGGAGGCGTACCTCGCCTCCGACTGCGTGGTGGTCGTGGTCGGTTCCGAAGGCTCAAAGCGCTCTATACCGCTCTCCCACTTCGAACCAAAGTACGTCCTCTCCGTCGTAAAGGAGGCGACGCCCGTCCTCGCCAAGATGATCTCAGAGAGGAGGAAGGAGGTGGGGGCGAGGGTGGACGTCCTTGAGAGGATTCTCAAGGAGGTCAAGAAGGCGGGCACCATGGCCAAGGTCACCGATCGCCCGGAGCGGGTGGAGCGCGTCGGCAAGCCGCAGGCCCACGAAGACGACCTGGTCCAAAACTCAATAACAAGCGAGTAGCTGGGCGGGGACGAGCAAGTTGTCTCTGCGGCGGACAGAGTTCTCGACCGGTCTGATCAAGTTCTACTCCCAGGCCGAGGTCGTGAAGTACATGAAGGAGATTGCCGACTTTTACCAGAAGGAGTCGGAGAAATACGGCGACAAGCTGGGCTCGATGCTGAGGGGCTCGGGCGAGGCGCCGAAGGAGGAGAAGAAGCAGGACAAGGGGGACAAGAAGCCCGAGCAGAAGAAGATGGGAGGCGGCTGGGTCAAGATGGGGTCGCTGATGCTGAACACGTCCAACTCCGGGCCGGCCACGACGGAGGTGATGTACCAGATACACGAGGACCTCAAGCAGAAGCTCGCCCGGACGAACGAGGCGTTGAAGTCGTTCGAGACGAACGTCAACACCCTCGCGCCCCAGAACGCCGCGTTCCAGCTCTACGTAAAGAACGGCGTCCCGGAGAGGGTGATAGTCGAGGTGGAGGAGGCCAAGAAGGTCGCCTTCAACTACGAGAGCAGGTTCAGGGTCGTCTGATGCCCGCCTAGAACATGTACGCCAGCTCGAAGTAGGACTTTGCGAAGGTCTTCATCATCTCGTAGGGGCTGCTCAGGACGCAGTTGACGGGGAAGTACTGCTTGATCGCCCCGCTGTCCACGCCCACCCCCATGAGGTAGATGCTCGACTTTGAGATGTCCTTGATCACCTGGATCAGCTTCTGGCCGACCTCGTTGTAGCCCGACGGGTAGCCGTCCGAGACGACAACAAGGATCCTCACCGCGGCCTCCCTTGTGTTGAGCGCCTTGAAGACGACCTGGAGGGCGTCGGGTAGGAGGGTGGTGCTGCTCTGGGTCAGCCCGCCTATCCTCGCCTTGGCCACCATCCCGTAGTTCTCGGAGAAGTCCTTGATGACCTGGATGGTGTTGTTGAACGCGAACATGCCCCACTGGCTGCGCTGCCCCACCAGCTTCGCGGCTATCTCTGCGAGGCACGTGGCGATCCCCTTGGTCTCGTAGGCTATCTTCGAGGTGCTCTTGCTCGCGTCGATCAGTATCGCCCACGCCTCGTCCTTGTACGTGGGCTGGAGCTGCTCGAAGACGTCGGTCCTGGCGGACTCGGTGGCCATGACCTGCATGACCGCCTGGGTGTCGAGCTGGGCGCCGGCGTCGTGCCCTGCGACGTCGTCGAGGACGTTCTTGACCATCATGAGCTGGTCGCGGACGTTCTTTATCGGCCCGGCTAGCTCCGACCTCACCCTCATGAAGCCAGCGTAGTCGCCCTGGGGGAACTCCACCCCGTCCAGCCTGGTCGGTGCGATCAGGCCCTCGTAGTAGTTCCTCACCTTCTGGAGCTTCACGTTGGTCGCCTCTGTGTTGGCCAGGATCTCCCTCGCTTCGGAGAGGAACGTGGGGTCGCCTGCTCCCTTGTCCGACCTGAGCCCGACCCGCGCCAGCGCCCCGTTGAGTAGCGAGCCTGCCCCGCCCGTGTCGGTCCCGACCAGCTTCCCCTCGAACAGGTCGCACGGGCCGTGCGAGTCCGTGTGAGGGAAGTAGGGGATGTCGGAGAGATAGCCCTGGTCGGTCACGCCGGCGTAGACCCGGTCCGCCGCCTTCGCGAGGGCCGCCTTCCTCTCAGCGGCGGGCAGCTTGGCGGCCTCCTCGACCTTTATCCTCACCTCCTCGTCGAGCGCCTGGACCTCCTGGTCCTCTTCCCTGGTGAGCCTGTTCCCGCTCGGCCGGAAGACCCCCGCCCCGCTCAGGAGGAGCTTCGTCGCGAACCTCAGAGGGGGGTTGTCGATCTCGTCCGCGCCGGTGAGGCGCATCGCGGCGAGGTAGTTGGCGTAGGCCAGGTCCGGGAGGACGCCCTCCCACTTGGCCTTGGCCTCGGTGAGTATGTTGACGTCCTCTATGAAGGCGACAGCGAAGGTGGCGGCCGGGACCTCCTTGGACTTGGCCCAGGGGGAGTACGCCCGGAAGTCGGAGTAGGCAGCGTGGAGGGAGAGGTGGAATAGCGAGGCCCGGAAGGCGCGCCAGGTCGAGTTCCACCCGCTCTGGTCCTGGTCCGTGTACAGCCCCTGGACACGGTAGAACTTCTCGTCGATTATCTTAGGAGCGGGGAGCTTCACGACGACGCCCCTCCCGTCCCCCGCGAGCACGGGGTAGGTCAGTTCCTCGTCTAGGATGAGCTTGAAGGTGTCGTATTCCCGAAGCGCTATGCTTGTAGCGGTGTTCCAGGAGTAATCAAGGATGTTCAGTCTTCTCTACCGGCTGTGAAGGCTTCTCGGCAGGCTTGCTCTCGCCCGCCCCGAACACCAACGACACTATGCGGCGCACTATCCCCTGTATCTCCGCGTCGTCCGATGTGAGCGACACGAGGGTCTCGTCGGCAGCGGCCTTGGGGTCGAGCCCGTCGTGGATGAGGGTGGACCAGTTGAGAAGGTCCCCGACAGAGGGCCCGTATGGCAGGTCGCCGGTCTTGTACCTCTTCCTCACCTCGGCGCCCACGCGGATGACCTTCTCCGCGACGTCGAGCGGGACCTTCGCCCTCTCTGAGAGCATCTTGACCTCCCTCGGCGATATCCTCGTGCCCACGCTGAGGTAATCAAAGTCGATCCAGACGCTCATCCTGCGCCTGAACGCCGCGTTGAGCGGCTTGGTGCCCGAGAACTCGGAGGAGTAGGGGTTCATGCTGATCACGACGTACCCGTGCGGGTGCCGGGGGATGACCTCGTTGTCCTTCTCGTTGAGGACCATGTGCCCTCTGGTGTCGAGTATCGGGTTGAGCCTGGTCGCGATGTCCTGCTTCATCATGTTGGCCTCGTCCAGGTAGAGTATGCCGCCGTACCTGCACCAGGAGACTATCGTGCCGTCGATCCAGTTGTCCTTGCCGAGCCCCACGAACCTCCCGAACATGTCGTAGACCGAGGTCTGCAGCCCGCAGTTGATCTCCCAGAGGGGCATGCCCGCTATCTGGGCGACGAGGTAGACGATGTGGGTCTTGCCCGTCCCCGACGGGCCGATGAGCGCGCACTGCTTGAAGTAGTAGAGAGCCCTCATGATCCTCTCGACGTAGCCCTCCCCCTCGTCCACGTAGTCGGGGACGTTGGTCGGGATCATGCTCTTGAGGGACTCCGGCACGGGGTAGCCGACGCCGAGGTCGTACTTCGACACCCCGTACTTTTCCTTGAGAGACTGCTGCCCCGTCCGAGGAGTTACCGAGAGCTTTACGGAGAGTCTGGCGCCCTTGCCCTCCGCAGAGGTGGTAATTGTGGTCTTGGGGCTCTTATCTTCATGAGAACTCATCGGGCGAGGCAAAAACCTCCGACGTCGTAATTAAATCGTTATGAATCGCCAGTTCATAACACTGGTTCGTATACCTTTAAATCGGCAGAGAGGGGCTTGAGACAAGCCACGAAGTAGGCACGTTTTCACATGGTCGAAGTCGAAGTACTGGTCAAGAACGTCGAGGCGGTTCGCCTGAGCGAGGAGCCTAGGGACGACGCCAACGTGACCTTCGACGTCGCCGCCTCCCTCGCGGAGACGGACCACCAGACCGGCCAGTTCACGCTAAAGTACAGCATCGCTATCACCTCGCAGCCCCCCGTGGCCAGGATGGACGTGGCAGGGACGGCCAAGCTCACCGGGGAGGAGCCCGAGATAGAGGCCCTCCTCAAGACGCCCGACGGGAACACGCCGCCGCCCATCTTCATGAGCATCTACCAGAAGGTCTACGCGATACTCTACCTCCTCTCGGGGTCCCTCAAGGTCCCGTACCCATCGCCCGGGCTGATGAAGGTGGTGAAGATGGCCTCTCCTGGAGAGGTCGCCCAGGCGAAGGAAGCAAAGCCTCCGTCGATCTCGGTCTAGAAAGCCCCGCCCCTGCAAGGCTGAGAGGCGCGCAAAGTGGCTGTAGGTATCCTTTGGGACTAGGCCTGGTCGCCTACTTGGCGGTCGGCGTGGGCGCGGCCATCTGCGCCTGCGCACCCTGCCCTCCCTGGTCGGACGGCTCCACCAGCTCCCCAGCGACGAGGTGGACGTCCTGGATGAGGAGCGGGGAGGGCGCGGCGAGCCCCGCCGACTCGAGCGTCAGGTAGAGAATCTCGTAGTTCCTGGCGTAGACCTGCATCGCGATGTCCGAGATCTTGTCCTCCCCCAGGGCCTGGAGGTCGGTCACCGCTGTGATCGCGGGGCTGGTGATCAGCACCTCTCCCTCGAGCTCGGCCCGCTGGACGGCCGGGTTGGCGTCGATGTAGAGCGTGTACTTCAGCCGGAGGCGGCCCTTCGCCGTCTCGACCTCCTTCATGTCAGCGCCGAGGTCGAACGAGACCTTCGGCATCTTGGAGGAGTGCCCGAAGGTAAGCTTCGAGATCTTGATCCTCTTGAGGGTGCAAACTAGGTCGCTCGTGTCTAGCTGGAACCCGGCGCTCGTGCTGTACAACGGCCATGAGAGGTCTCGCTGTCAAGTTAAGCGAATTTGGGATTGCGGGGGCCTTCGGGCTCCCAGGTTCTGGAAGTCGGCAAGCCGAGCGCCCGAGGCATGCTCTCCGCTGGCATGTCAAAAATGGGAAGGGGCGGGGACTAGCCCCCGCACCCGTCCTTCCTATCTCCTAGATGGTGGCGCCTAGAAGCCCAGGAACCCGAACGTCTTGGAGAACAGTGAGGTCCAGTTGTTCGTGTAGCTGTTCTGTCCTACGGTGCCTTGGATGGTGGTGGTGAAGGAGAGCGCCGGCGTCGACCATTCGCTCGAGTAGGTGCCCTTCACTCCGTTGGCTGCGAACTTGCCCGACGACATGAACCCGGTCTCTGTGCAAGTCCCGGGGATCCCTGTCAGTTGGGCGGAGCAGTCCATGGTTCCCGTTGTCGGGATCGAGGAGCTGCCGCGGTATGTCCCCACCACGTTGAGCGAAGATGGGGTCATGTTGCTGAAGGCGATCGTCCCCATGTCAGAGGCCGTCCCCGCTACCAGGTCCTCGAACTCGTCACCCGTGAGGGTGAAAGTCCCGGACGCTGGCTGGGTGCCGACCGAGCCGGCGACCCCGCCCTGGAGCTGGGTGTTCTGCCAGAAGATCGTGCCTGTGCTGTACGTCGCCGCGATGACAACGCTGTTGTCGGCGGCGCCGAGGACTATGGGCATTCCGAACGGGTTGAGGTATGGCGATTCGACCGCGAACGGGACCGCGAGCGCCTGCGTGGAGCCCTCGTAGGTCACCGTGATGGTTGGTGCGGACGAAACGAAGAAGCCTGGGAGGTCGCTGCCGATCGTCGCTATGGCCTGCTCGGAGTCAATCTTGAAGGCACCCGCGACTTTGACCGTCGACCCGTCTGGGATCGTTCCGGTCATCTTGACGTAGCCCCAGCCCTGTGCGGACTGGCCGCTAACCGTCGCGTAGTACCCATACTGGATTGTTGCTCCGGGGTTGACAGGCTGCCCTTCGACCATTGCGAAGGCCACCTGGCCACCGGCGACCGTGTAGGTCTGGGTGCCAAGGTTGGTCACGAGCCCGATCGGCACTGTGAGGTTGAGGGACTGGGATGTGGACGCGAAGGCGGCCGTGGTGCCGCTGAGAAGGAGAAGGATTGCTGTTGACGCTAGTGTCGTGCTGCGTATGGATGTCTTCATCGGACCTGCCGAGGCCTGAACGGCGTATATCGATTCTTGCCACAATCCAGAACCGGCGCGCCCCTTCCCGCCGGAATAGGCAGGAAACTGACGCTAACGCCACAATCGCCTCTATTGAGGCTCTTCTGGCGCCAGGGGGATTGGTCCGGGCTTGTGGTTGGTCATCCTCTTCATCGTGTTCAGGCCCTTGACATACCCTCCCCAGGTCTCGGCGAACCTGGCCGTGCCTATGGCGAATATGGATACAGCGGCGAACAGCGTGGCGTCCCTCACACCGCTGGTCTGCACGCTGAACATCCCGGTGAAGTCGAAATAGGCGCCCTCGATGACCCAGAGGGCGAAGAAGCTCCCGGCCATGCAGATGGGGATCCACTCGTGCTTGAGCATGCTCAGCTCCTCGACGTTGTAGATCTGGTACATCGTCCTCAGGAGGTAGAACCCGGGCGCGAGGCAGGTGCCCGCCAGAAGGACGTCGAAGAAGACGTTGAGGTTCAATGGCGCTAGACCCCGCCGTTTTATTAAAAGCGTTCTGAAGCCGACATCCATCCCTGGAGGCCGCCCGGGGCCCGCTCAGGGAGTGTAGGGGAGTATCTCGACTCCGCGCGGAGTGAAGAGCACACTGTGGAACTTCCTGCTGTGCTCGGTGCCCCTTAGCTTTCGGATAAGGAACTGGGTCTTGATCTCGACGTCCCTCGAGATGTAGTTCCTGAGCTCGAATATCCCGTCGGCGACGAACTCCTCGACCCCTATCTCAGTGATCGGGGCGGCAGACTGCGGCTTGCTCACCGTCATGAGGGTGGTGACGCCCTCGCGCTTCAGCGTCTTGTAGATCAGGTGCATCAGGAAGCTATAGTCGAACTTTGCCTCCGTCCCGCTCATGAACGCCGTCAGGGAGTCGACCACGAGCCTCCTCGCGCCGAGGTCGTCGAGCGCCTTGAGCAGCGCCTCTATGTTCGAGCCCATGCCCCTCCCCTCCAGCGCCTCCAGGT
>Ga0335078_10018590_pt1 | contig 10332 bp, 9 predicted proteins | sample Lox_Sample_32_FD_206711 | JGI IMG/M metagenome (GOLD analysis project Ga0335078, IMG submission 206711) | Soil microbial communities from Loxahatchee National Wildlife Refuge, Florida, United States - Lox_Sample_3.2 | ecosystem: Environmental > Terrestrial > Soil > Wetlands | place: USA: Florida...
AGTGGCCGAGGCCATTCAGCGGGAGGCCGTCTCGCTTCAGGTTCTGATCAAGACGTTTAAGGCACAGGCTTAAGCTGAGGCCTGAACCGGCCGCGAAAGTCACGGTTCGGACTTCCTATCGTCCTGTTCTCGAAAGAGGCCCAGCCCGCCGACCGTCGAGCATGGCCGGCGTCAATCAGGCGGAGGGGAGATCGGCTGGGCGCTAGCGACTTGTGGGGAGTAATCCGGCCAAACTACCTCGAACGCCGTGTATACGGCCAATGTACGAGTGGCTGATACAGCCGGAGGGACCGGCTAACGCGCTGTCGGGGAACCACGGGCTGAACCTTAAGCTATCTGCTGTTGCGTGTGCTCTACGGGATCGGCCGCGCGATCTTATTGCCCCGAGTGCTTCACGACAATCGACAATCGGCCTCCGTGGTCAATGAAGATTGTCTTACCGTCGAAAATGTTCTCACCGTCTTGCTGGATGCTGTCTATCGAATAGCCAATGATCCCGCGGATCCTGATGAAATAGCGGCCACGAGAGAGACCATCGAAGGAGGCGGTGGCGTCGGAAAAAACGGGCGCTTGGAGCGGTGCGTGGCGGAGGGCATCGGTTCGGTTCGATGAGCTCCAATATAGGCCAAGGTTGCGAACGACTTCAACGTGTGCCCCCCCCAAACTCGCGACGCTGCAGCCCCCGCACGTGATGGCGAATTTAATTGAAAACGTCGGGGCCGCGACAAGCGCCAAGTCGGTCAGGTCGCGATCTCCGACTTTAAACTCGAGCAGATCTTCTGTCTCGCGGTAGAGGACAAGGGTATAGACCCCTTCCTGTAAACCGTCGAAAGCGAAATGGCCAGCCTCGTCTGTCTGCCCCTCGACCGGAGACATCGGAGCATCGATCCGCGCCATGCGGGCAACCAAATGCAATTTCGCCAGCGGGTTGCCGGCGCTATCTCGTAAGACGCCGGATACTCGGCGTGTTGGCGGGGGGGCCACCACAAGGTCCGGCGCGGACACTTGCCGGCCTGCTTGGGCGGAAACGAATTGTGCACCCGCGGGGTCGGCGGAACCTCCGAGGTAGGTCGGGGTTTCGGTTAGTCCAGGCGCGCCGATGGCGTACTCCCCTGCGGGCAGTCCTGCAATCCGGTAATAGCCCAATGCATCGGTATCAATCGGGAATAAGAGCCTAGCAAGGCTTATCACTCCGCCAGATACCTTTCGCTGTATGAGCCAAATTCGAACAGGCATTCCAAGAAACGGCGTGACTGCTCTTCCCGTGAGAACAGCGGCGGGAACTAAATCAATCGTCTCGGGCGTGCTCGTGTCCGGTGCTGCACTAATCGAGCATTCGGCGCCCCACTCCGGAACCAGGGTGGACGTGCGCGCATAGCCTCGATGCTGCACCCATACCGAGTAGGGTCCTGGTGGGATATTGCTTAAGAAGAAGACGCCGTTCCCGTCGCAGGCACTGTGGATGCTGGGAGGTCCCCAGATAACGGACTTGGGACTCACCATAACCTCCGCTCTCGGCACCGGCTTCTTGGTCACCTGGTCTACCACTTGGAGCAGAATCCGCGCAGTGCCGGATGGAAACTCGGGACGTGGCGCCGGCGTGTCCTTCCATCCGAGACGGATGGAGAAGCCGGTAAGAGAATCGCCAGGCCGCACTTCGAATTCTCGCGGCGAAAGAGTGTCGGGGCCCTCGGCCTCACCACCCATTTTGGTATTCCCGAGACAGCCATTCGGTTCGCCCGCCGGCGCTGTTTGTTTGGATTAGCAGCGGGCCTTTGTTCACGGTCGCGGACGCGCCGCTTTCGAGCGTGTATGTCCCAGCCTGAATTGGGTAGGCCTTGAACATGCCCCGGTCGTCAGTACTAAAGACTTGCCGGACGCCGGTCTGCTTGCAACGGATCCCGACCCACGCACCTGCAACCGGCTCGCCTTGGGCATCGGAAATGATCCCTGAAACCGCGGCCAGTCGCTGCACGCGCACGTCTCCCATTGGAGTGATGGATTCCGGCACCACGTCTACAGCAGTGTCCGGCAGATAGTAACCCAATGATGGGATTTCGGAATGGAGGATGTAACCTTTACCCGGAGGTATGCGACGAATGAAAAACCTCCCATCCCGGCCAGTCATGGCGCATCCTACGCTGCAGTCTCCCAAGAGGACAGTTGCGCCGCCGATCGGCTTGCCCGCCACCGGATCGACCAGCCTACCCGAGATTCCGCCTAACTCACTCTCGAGCGCTGGTGTGGGTTCTTCGTGTTCGATGCGTTTGATAACAAGACGGGAATTCTCGACTTTAAACCATGCTTCAACTGATTGAAACCCCAGGCCGGCTTGGCCGGGGTAACAACACTCAGGCCAGATCGCGGTCCCCATGTGAAGCGTGTCCCAGTCAAGTCCCGTCTCGTATCCCGTAAAACCAGCGGCAGCGCGCCCGATGGCCTCGTGAATGGCACCCTCAACATCGAGGCGAACCGGCCCCTCCGGGCTCCAAACCCACGCCCAAGTCTGAACCATCGGCACCATTGCCGAGAAGTCTTTGGCGACCACCAGAACCGTATTCGGACCGGAACCAAACAGCGACGCATCCGGCATCTCTCCGCTCCACCGCAATAGAGGAGCGTAGAGGCCAGGGCTACGCTCTCCAAGAACCAGGTCCCCAATCTCCGATTCGCCGATGAAGTAGCGGACACCCCGGACAAGGATCGTGTTGAGACGTCCAATCTCACGCCACTCGGATTTGAACGGGCGGCCAGCAGCTTGCTTCAAGGCGTCCTTGACCTCGTCGGCAAAAGAGTCCTTGAGATCGTCGAGCCAACGGCCCGCGGAGAGGTAATCCTGGAACGGTTTTGGACGCTCGCCCGGGTTGCAGGGGTTGTCCACTCCCCCAGGACCTTGACAAGTTTCCCAGGCCGGGACAGCACCCCGCTGGGCCGTGCAAGTGAGGACAGCAGCAAACACGAGCAAGCAGTGACGGCACATGATTGCTTATGCCCACCATAGCGCGTTTGGGCGGCGCCCGCCATCGTGACTCTTTCATACTTGGATCAGAACGGTGGCAGCGCTTGAGAGCAACAAGGCACCTCGCGGGCAAAGGTAAGCTATGCGTTTCGAGGCTCATTAAGGGAATTCCGGCGGAAAACGCGCCACTCGTATGGGGGCTCGGCTTATCCTGGGGCGGGTCCGAAGTCCGGATCTGGGAGATCAACCGGACCAGTAACGCCAAACGCCCATCCGGCCATGTGTAACGCCGAGCATGAGCGGCCGAGGGGCGCAGACCGCCCAGATCCGGTCAATACGGCATGCGCACGGGGATCACTTTGTTCCCGTGCCGCCGATAAACTCGGAAATCTCGATCGAGTGTCAGCACCTCTGCCGCGGGCTGAATCTCAGAAAGCCGAACCAGGCAGGCGTCGGCCAACGACATAGGCCGGTTCCGATATCGCCGCATCAGCGTCCGCAGATCCGCTTGCTGCTCCTCGACAGAAATTGCCACCCGAATGACCCGCCTTTCGAGCAGCGCGAATAACGCATCGGCATCCCGAGCCTCTCGCTTCAACAGAAACGCGGCCTCGGTAAGGACCGGCTCGCAAGTGAGGAACGGGGGCCGGAACTCCTTCCACTGCTCGACAGCCCAGGCATGGTGCTCCAATCCGGCGGCCAGAAAGCTCAACAAGGGCCCTGTGTCGAGCAGTCCGACTCGGTCCATCACTCGCCAAATCCTTCCATGTACTTCGGGTTATGCGCAAGGTCGCGCGAGAGCCCCTTCATCGAGCCGGCCAGATCGCGGGCCAGATCAAAACAGGAACTGCGACGCCCACGCACCCGAGGACGAAGAGTTGTTTCGAGGCTCTCGCGCACCACGACGGATTTCGGGACCCGTCTCGCCTTCGCCTCGCGCTCGAGTTCTGCGAGAAGCTCTTCGGACAGCTTGAATGAAATGGTCTGCATCTATCCCGATGGTAATACCGGCCGTTATGGATGGCAATACCTCCCTTAGCAAAGGATGCAGCGCTGAAGTCGGCAGTCCGACCGGCCCCGGTGGATTACTCCCGATAAGCGCCCCAGGGTCCCGCTGCCCATCGGGCCTGTTGTCCCCGGCTCGCTGAACGGCATCTGCCGAGTCCTCTCGCGCTCGGACCGGAAGCATCGCCGCCGCGCGGAAGCGTTTCTTTTCGGTGAGCCAGCGCCACACTCTCCAGGGCGCCGTACGAAGCCATTGGGACCTGCCCCGATCTCACTGAAGAGCATTTCCCGGCAGGTTGGCCTGACGAAGGCAGAGTGGGCGAACCCAAACCGCTGGCCCTAGGCTGCTATTTCCCGAAGCACCTCGGGATGCCTTTCGGCAACCCGAATCAAGGTCTTCGCCGCGCCACTGGGCACACGGCGGCCTTGCTCCCACTGTTCGAGAGTGCGAAGGGATACCCCAAGCAGAGTGGCGAACTGCGCCTGTGTCAGCCCCACTTTCAGGCGTACGCAAACGATTGGCGAACGAGGCTGGACCAGAGTTCGTTTGCCGCGGCCTGCTTTAATCTGCGTGGCGCCCTCCAGAACCTCTTGCCAAACGTTGCGGCCGGACTCCAATCGGGCCAGTTCCCGCGCGGTCATTTTCTTTTTAGTCATGCTCGAATGCCTCCCTCAGTTGTTGGAGAACGTGAGTGGGAATATTCTCTTGCTTCGGCTTGGAATAGAGTGTCAGCATCCAGAATTGGTTCGGCCGATAACGCACATAGTAGATCACGCGCAACCGGCCACGCTTCCCCGTTCCTTGCCGTCGCCAGCGGAGTTTTCGCACACCCCCAGAGCCGGGGACGACTCTTCCGGGTGTCGCATCATATACTGCTGCAACTCGCCATATTCGTCCTCATCGAGGTAGCAGGCCAGGAACTTTTCGAATGCGGCCGATTCGATGAACTCGAACACTCGTATATACGACGCCTTTGGCGTACCTGGCTTCAACCGCCGCGGCGCACCCAGCGCCACCCGTGGCGTACGCACTCTTGCGTGCCGCGTCGAGACCCTTCTCGGCGCTTGTGGCCGCCAGCAAGTATGGGCGCGCCGGCAAGAGTGCCGGCGCGGCAGGCACGAGTGCCAGGCACGAGTGCCCGCGCCACGTTACATACCGCACGATGTTAGGTTATTTTTGAGGCGATCCTTAGCTTCCGGCGTGCTTCCAGTCAGGTTCTGCCGACACAATTTTCAGACCCTTTTACCTGTTTCCGCTGTACACTGAATCGGGCGCGTTATGGCGACGGCTCACGATTTCGATTTCATCGTGATCGGCTCCGGTTTCGGCGGCAGTGTGTGCGCCCACCGGCTGGCGGAAAAAGGGTATCGCGTCGCGGTGATCGAAATGGGCCGCCGCTGGACGCCCGAAAACCTTCCCCAAACCAACTGGATTTTGTGGCGCTGGTTCTGGCGTCCCTTCTGGGGCCTTCGCGGTTTCTTCAACATCCAGTGGTTCCGGCATGTCGCCATCCTGCACGGCTGCGCCGTCGGAGGCGGTTCCATCACCTACGGCGCCACCCTGCTCCGGCCCCCAAATCCAGTGTGGGACTCCGGGTCCTGGGCCGGCCTGGCCGACTGGCAGAACGAGCTGGATCCGCATTATGCAGCCGCCGAGCGAATGCTGGGCGTCACGGAAAACCGCGTGCCCGGACCCGCCGATCGCGCGCTCCAGCGGGCTGCCGTCGCGGTGGGAGCCGGAGCCTCGTTCTACCGCACCCGCGTGGCTCTGTTCCAAGGTCCGGAAGGCGATCCCGGCGGCATTACCCATCCCGACCCGTACCTAGGGGGCGAAGGGCCGGAGCGGACCACCTGCATCGGATGCGGCGGATGCATGATGGGCTGCCGGTACAACGCCAAGAACACGCTCGACAAGAACTATCTCTACCTGGCGGAAAAGCACGGGGCTCAGGTGTTTCCCGAGACCGCGGCGGTGGATGTCCGGCCGCTCGACGGCCAGTCCGACGGCGCCGCGGGCTACGAAGTGCGGACGGTGAATTCGCTGGCATGGATTCGCCGCCATCGCCGCCGGTTCACCGCCAAATCGGTGATTTTCGCCGCCTCGGCCTTGGGCACGATGGAACTGCTGTTTCGCCTGAAATATGGCGGCAGCCTGCCGAAGATCAGCGATTGCCTGGGCGACCGCGTGCGGACGAATTCCGAATCGCTCATCGGCGTGCGCGTGCCGCATAGCGCGGAGGATCTGTCGAAAGGGATCGCCATCGGGTCGGGATTCTATCTCGATGAGACCACCCATATCGAGGCGACCCGCTACCCGGCGGGCTCGGACGCCATCGGTCCGCTGGCGACCCTGCTGGCGGGCGGGCGGCCGGGGTGGCGCCGCATCGCAACCTGGCTGGGCGTTCTCGCGAAATCGCTGGCGCGCCATCCGTGGCGGACGATTCGCTGTCTTCATCCCTTCGGTTTCGCGCGCGAGACGATCATCTTCCTGTGCATGCAAACCACCGAAGGACATATCCGGATGCGCCTCGGACGGCCCTGGTACTGGCCGTTGCGGAAATCGCTCTACAGCCGGGGCAAAGGCGTCCCGACCTTCATCCCCAAAGCCAATGAATTCGCCCGCACAGCCGCCGATCTCATCGGCGGAACTCCCATGAGCATGGTGACCGAGATCCTGTTCAATATCCCGGGCACGGCGCACATTCTGGGCGGGTGTCCCATCGGCGGCTCGGCCGCGGAAGGCGTGGCGGACGCGCGGCACAGGGTGTTCGGCTACCGCAACCTGTACATCTGCGACGGATCCGTAATTGCCGCGAATCTGGGTGTGAATCCCAGCCTTACCATCGCCGCCATGGCCGAGCGCGCGATGAGCTATATCCCGGGTAAGGAAGCAGTTACTTCACTCCCTTAACGATATTGGGGCCGAAATTAAAGCACGGCCCGATCGAAATACGGACGGTGTTTCTCGCGTCCTTCAGGAGATCGTTGAAGAGGTGATCGCGGACGAAATCGGCTTGCACGCGCAGTCCGACGTGTTTGGAGAAATTCAGGTCGATTCCGCCGCCGACGCCGTAGAAAGCGGTGTTATCGGTCTTTTTCCCTGTGGGCGCGAGCTGCGCCACTACACCGGTGGCGATCGGATCGCCGGGATGCGGAGTGGCGGTTTCGTGAATCAGCCCGCAAGACGGCCGGAGGAAAAGCGTGACCGAGCTCCAGTGCCGATAAGCGAACTGCGGGCCGCCGGCAAAGGTCTGGGTAACCGAACTGGCGGGGACGACTAATTTATAGGTGGGCGGGATGACTCCGGCGGCGACTAATTGCCCTAACTGCGCCCCCAGGCTTTGTTGCAGTGCGGTTGTCAGCAGGTCGGGTGTCAGGGTAAGATCGCCCTTAGAGACGCTATAGTCGAAACCGAGTGAAACCCAAGGCCAAACCCGCACCCCGAATTGCGTGTGGAAGCCATTCTCCGCGAGTGAAACATGCGGGCTGTTCAGATATGTGTACCCGTCGAACTGATCGAACCGGGTCACATAAGTTTGCTGCCCCGAGGCTGTGGCGGCTAGCAGAATTTGCAGTGATACAAGCACTGTACAGCGATAGATCCCACGCTTACATAACATAATTCAGCGGATTCTCCGGTCCCGGCCTGAATTATACAGTAACGTTGGAGTGATTTAAATCGGTTCGTTACAAAAAAGAGAATCGGGAACTCAGCTTGGCCAGTTTGAGGGCGCGGTAGACGCCTACCGGTACCCCGGCCAGAACCACCCGGACGCGTTTCTCGTCCGCCTTGCCGGCCAGTTCCTCCAAGGCTTGCAGGGAGCCGGTTTCGATGCGACCGACCGACCGAAAATCCAGCGTCAATTCACCCGGGACCCCATCGAGCGCCCGGATGGCTTCCCGCAAGACATGCGGCAAGCTGTTCTCCGTTCCCAACCGCGCGTCATTTGTCGGCATAGGTGACTCCCGCTAAGACGCCTTCGCTCCCCCGGCGCGGCCGCGTCCGCGCCACGCGCTCCGGAACAACTCCGCCAGCTCGCTCATCAGCGGCATGCGCGGATTGGAGCGCCAGGACGGATCCTCGAAGGCGTTCCGGGCCAGCTCGGGTACGGCTGGTTCGAAATCTTTTTCAGCGATTCCCAGATCCGCAATGGAGCACGGGATCGCCAACCGGTCGAGCAGGGATTCTACCGCGCCAACCAGGTTGTTGATTTTTTCTTCGATCGTCTCCCCTCCCAGGCCGAGCAAATCGGCCATCCGGGCGTACTTCTTATGCGCGACGTAGGCCCGCTGGTTGGGAGACGGCATGAACTTACTGGGAACCGCGGCATTGTACGCGATGACGTGCGGCAGCAGGAGGGCGTTGGCGCGGCCGTGCGGCACACCGAAACGGGCTCCGAAGGAGTGCGCCAGGGCGTGGTTGACTCCCACCGATGCGTTGGAAAATGCCATGGCGGCAATACACGCCGCGTTGTGCATCATGGTGCGCGCTTCCTCGTCATCGGGGTGCACGTAAGCCGCCGGCAGATACTGGAAGACCAGGCGGATCGCCTCCATGGCGCTGGAATCGGTGTAGGGCGATGCGTAAATCGAGACGCCCGCTTCGAGGGCGTGCGTCAGGCAGTCGATTCCGGTATCGGCGGTCAACCCCCGGGGCATCGACATGACGAATTGCGGGTCGACGATGGCCACATCCGGCGTCAGCGAATAATCGGCCAGGGTGATTTTGCGGCCTTTCGCCTTATCCGTCAACATGGCGAAGGGCGTCACTTCGCTTCCCGTCCCGCTGGTGGTGGGCACGCCGATCAGCCGGACAGGAACCGCGTTCCCGGCCGGAAATCGCACCACCCGTTTGCGGATATCGAGGAATGGCGCGGCCAGTTCTTCCAGGTCGGCATCCGGCCACTGGTATTTGAGTTTCATGACCTTGGCCGCATCCATCACGGATCCGCCGCCCAGCGCAATCACCTGGTCGGCGGCATGGAGCTGGAGAGTCTGCACACCCTCGATCACGGTCTTCATCTCGGGCTCGGCATCGGGAATCGCCAGCACGCGAACCGGAGTCTCGGCCGGAATCGAGCGCCTGACGATGTCCACCAGGCCCATCCGCTCCAATGCCGGGTTGGTCACGATCAGCGTGGAGCGCGACGGAAACTGCCGCAGGTTCTCGACCGCGTTGCGATTGAAGTAAATCTGATTGGGGATACGGAACCACATATGCGCGGGAGTCCTCCTGGCCACGCGTTTGATGTTGAGATAGTGATAGACGTTGACATTGTCGGTGGTGCTGTTGCCGCCGCCGGTTCCGCAGCCGAACGAAAAGGTCGGCACCATGTCGTTGTAGACGCCGCCCAGCGCTCCGATGGACCCGGGCGAGTTCACGATAATCCGTCCGGCGTCGATGACTTCGCCGAATTTTCGTATGATTTCCTCGTTCCGCGAAAAGATCACGGCGGTGTGCCCGAGCCCGCCGGAATGGTTCACGTCGATGCAGACCTTCAACGCTTCGTCGGTGGAATGCGACCGGTAGACGGCCAGAACCGGGAACAGTTTTTCGACCGAAAGAGGATGAGCGGGTCCGACGCCCTGGATCGGAGTGATCAGGAGCTTGGTGCCCGGCCGGACCTGAATTCCGATCATGCGCGCGATATCCACGGCCTTTTGGCCGATGGCCAGCGGCTGCGCGCAGCCGGTTTGCGGATCGACCAGCGCACGGGAAAGAAGCTTCACCTCCTGTTCGTTGCAGATGTGGGCGCCGAGATTGGCGAATTCCGTCAGCGCGCGGTCGTAGATCTCGTCGGCGATCACCACCGTCTGCTCCGACGCGCAGATGGTTCCGTTGTCGAAGGTTTTGGAGGTGATGATGTCCACTACCGCCATTTCGAGATCGGCGGTTTTCTCCAGGTAGACGGCCGTGTTTCCCGGCCCGACGCCGAGCGCGGGCTTGCCCGAGCTGTACGCCGCCTTGACGGCCCCGCGCCCGCCGGTGGCGTCGATCAGGCGGACGTCCTTGTGGTGCATCAGGTAGACGTTGTCTTCAATGGTGGGCTCTTCGAGACAGGTGAACACCCCTTCGGGGGCGCCGTTTTTCACGGCGGCTTCATACATGATGCGGGCAGCTTCGCGGCAACAGCGCCAGGCCTTCGGATGCGGTCCGAAGATCAGCGCGTTCCGCGTCTTGATCGCCATGATGCACTTGAAGAGAACCGTCGAAGTCGGGTTGGTGATGGGGGTGATCGAGAAGATGACTCCCATGGGATCGGCCACTTCGGACAAGCCGCGGTCGGGAAACTCGGCGATCACGCCGACGGTCGGTTTGTCCCGGACGTAGTTGTAGACAAACTCCGTCGCCACCATGTTCTTGATGG
>Ga0335078_10018591_pt1 | contig 10332 bp, 9 predicted proteins | sample Lox_Sample_32_FD_206711 | JGI IMG/M metagenome (GOLD analysis project Ga0335078, IMG submission 206711) | Soil microbial communities from Loxahatchee National Wildlife Refuge, Florida, United States - Lox_Sample_3.2 | ecosystem: Environmental > Terrestrial > Soil > Wetlands | place: USA: Florida...
GCACCGACAAGCTGGCTGACTCGTGCGCCAACTGCCACGACGTCTATCGGGACCGGCCACAGGAGAAGTAGTGGGGCAGCCCTTCCGGGCTGCCGGAGCGCGGCAGCGCATGGCGCTGCCCCACCGGGACTCGGATTGACGCTCGCGTTCCGGCCACGATAGAATCGGTTCGCGGAAGGCACCCCACCGCTCCCTGCGGCCGCGGCCCGGTAACGCGCGGTATGGTGGGGTAGGAGGGGGCTAATGAGCAGAATCTCGCGTCGCCGATTTGTCGAGGGAACCGGCGCTGGCCTGGTAGCAGCCACCGCCGTTCCTCTCAAAGGTCAGGAGCAGCGGCCCGCGCCGCCAACGCCGCCAGTTCCGCACACCGCTATCCAGGTGACGGTGAACGGCACGCGCCACAAAATCGAGGTCGAGGATCGCTGGACGCTGGTCGAACTGTTGCGCGATCACCTCGGGCTGACCGGCTCCAAGATCGGCTGCGACCGAGGCGAGTGCGGCGCCTGCACCGTACTGCTCGACGGCAAGCCGGTCTACTCCTGCAGCCAGCTGGCGGTATGGGCCGATGGCCGCTCGGTGCAGACGGTCGAAGGCCTCGCTCGGGACGGGGAACTCGATCCACTGCAGCAGGCCTTCATCGAACATGATGGGCCGCAATGCGGTTTTTGCACATCCGGCCAATTGATGAGCGCTAAAGCGCTGCTGAACCACAACGCCCATCCCACCCGAGACGAAGTTCAACACGCCATGACTGGCAACATCTGCCGGTGCTCCAACTACAACCGTTACGTGGAATCGGTCCTGGCCGCGGCCGGAACACTGTCCGCCAGCGCGGGGAGGAAAGCATGAACACGCTCAACTCCGTCGGCCACCCCTCGCACCGCATCGACGCCCTCCAGCGAGTCACCGGTCGCGCCACGTACACCGGCGATATCCGTCTGCCGGAAATGCTGTACGCGCGCGTTCTGCGCAGTCCCCATCCGCACGCGCGCATCCGCAGCGTCGATGTTTCCCGCGCGCAGGCCCTGCCCGGCGTGAAGGCGATTCTCACGCGCGAGAATTGCGACGTGATCTGGGGCAGCGGCGACACCCGCAACCAGCGCTACCTTTTCAATAACCCCGTACGCTTCGCCGGTGATGCCGTGGCCGCGGTGGCTGCCGTAGATCGCCATGTTGCCGAAGAGGCCATGCGGATGATCCAGGTGGATTATGAAACGCTCCCGTTCGTCCTCGACCCTGAGGAAGCCCTGAAACCCGGAGCGGTGGAAATTCAGCCCGGCGGGAACCTCTCGCCCAACAACCGCAACGAGCGTCAGCCCGAAGTCTACCGCCGCGGCAGCGTCGATGACGGTTTTCGGGCAGCAGACCGCGTCTTCGAGGACCATTACACTTCGTCCCACATCAACAACGCCCAGCTCGAACCGCGGGTCGCCATCGCGCAGTGGGAGGGCGACCATCTCACGGTGTACACGCCCACGCAGGGCATTTCTAATTGCCACACGGAGATGGCTCGGGATTTGAAAATTGCGCCCGAGAAGGTTCGCATCATCTGCCACTTCATGGGTGGCGGGTTCGGGAACAAGAACCAGAATCACGATTTCGAGCTGATGGCCGCGATGCTGGCCAAGCAGTCCGGGGCGCCGGTGAAGCTCGAATTCACGCGCAAGGAAGATTTCGTTTCCGTCCACGGCCGCTGGCCGACGAAGCAGTATTACAAGATCGGCGTCCGCAACGATGGCACGCTGACCGCGATCCAGCTCCGCGGCTACAGCGGCATGGGGCCGCACCGCAAGAGCTCGGGCGGCATCGGCGGCATCGAGATCTACCAATGCCCGCACGTGGAGCGGAGCGTCTATCCGGTATACACCAACATGGCCGTCTCGGCGAATCTGCGCGCGCCCGACTATCCGCAGGGCGTGTTTGGACTCGAATCGTTGATGGACGACATCGCGTACGCGCTGCAGATGGACCCGCTGGACTTCCGCCTGAAGAATATGACGCGGAAGTTTAACGACCAGACACCCTACACCAGCATCGGTCTGGAGGATTGCCTCCGCCGCGGCGCGGAAGCCTTCGAGTGGAAGAAGCGATTTCACGCTCCGGGCGAAGGCACAGGGCCAATCAAGCGCGGGGCCGGGATGGCGATGGGTTCCTTCTTCTCCAATATGGGACGCAGCAGCGCTGTGATCGACGTCGATTCGCGCGGAATGTATCACGTGCACGTGGGCGTCACCGATGTCGGTACGGCCGCCAAAACCACTATGGCTCTGATCGCCGCCGAGGAATTGGGCGTGCCGCTGGAGAAGATCGATGTCATCTGGGGCGATACGGACCGCTGCCCTTACTCGGTGGGCGAATCGGGCAGCCGCACCACCACCCACACCGGTCACGCAGTAGTCGAGGCGGCCAAAGATCTCAAGCGCCAGATCGCAGCCAAGGGAATGCCGCAAGGCAACGACATTCTCACTGCTACCGCTAACACCAATCCGACGCCGCCGGCCAACGCCGCCCGCTACAGCTTCGTCGCGCATTTCGCGGAGGTGGAGGTCGAGAAGGAAACTGGCCATGTCCGCGTCATCAAATATGTCGCCGCCCACGATAGCGGCCGCGTGGTGAACCCGCTGACTGCCACCAGCCAGGTGAAAGGCGGCGCGACCATGGGGATCGGTATGGCGCTGCACGAGGAACTGCTCTACGACCGCGCCTCCGGCAAACCGCTCAACGCCGGCTACTACGGCGCACGCGTGATGACCCACCTGGACGCGCCCGAAATCGAAGTGCACTGGATCGAGACCGAAGATCCCTACGGCCCGTTCGGCGCCAAGACTCTGGGCGAACCGACCATCATCCCGTCGGTGGCGGCGGTGGCTAACGCCATTTACAACGCCATCGGAAAACGGGTGAGGGATTTGCCCATGACACGCGACAGGATCCTGGGGGTGCTGGCATGAAGTCTTTTGCCAATGTGAATCCCCGCGACCTGAAAGACGCGGTGGCGCAGTTGCAGAAACCCCACGCCGTGCCAGTGGGCGGCGGCAGCGACCTGCTCGGCATGGTGAAAGAGCACCTGGTGGAACCGGACGTTTTGGTGCACCTCAGGGCGTTGCGCGGGCTCGATCAGGTTTCGAGCAAAGGCGCGGAAGTCGCCATCGGCGGCCTGATCACGCTCGACAATTTGAGCCGCGAACCGCTCATCCGCGATAGTTACAAGGTACTGGCGGAAGCGGCCGAAAGCGTCGCTACGCCGCAGATCCGCAACGCCGGCACGCTGGCAGGGAACGTTTGCCAGCGCCCCTGGTGTTGGTATTACCGCAACAACTTTCCCTGCTTTAAGAACGGCGGCAACCGCTGCTTCAGCATCACCGGCGAAAACCAGTTTCACGCGATTTTCGGCGGCGGGCCGAGCTTCATCGTCCACCCGTCCGACACGGCGCCCGCGCTGGTGGCGCTCGATGCGAAGTTTCGTGTGACCGGTCCTCGAGGCGATCGCACCGTCGCGGCCGCCGACTTCTTCGCGCTGCCTAAGGTGAACGCGGCGCATGAAAACGTGCTGGCTCCGGGAGAGATGCTGGTTTCCATTCACCTGCCCAAAGCCGCGCGTGGCGCACGCAGCACCTATCACAAGGTGTTGGACCGCGAAGCCTGGACCCACGCCGTGGTGAGCGCGGCGATCGTTCTGGACATGGAACAACAGATCTGCCGCAGCGCCCGCATCGTGCTCGGCGGTGTCGCGCCGATCCCGTGGCGGCTGCCGAAAGTGGAAGCCATGCTGGCGGGGCAGCGCATCACGCCGGAGCTGGCAGCTAAGGCCGGCGAAGCCGCGGTCGAAGGCGCCAATCCGCTGGCTAAGAACGGCTACAAGATTCCGCTGACCAAGGCTGTGGTCGCGCGAACGTTGCTCTCGTTGGCTTGAGGGCTTGCTGAAGAACGCTTCACCGCTCTCTGGGCAGGGCACGGCCCCGCCCCACCGCAGGCTCATGTGCGTCCCTGTTTTCGTCGATATACACATGGTGGCAGTACCGTCATGAACACGTCAGCCCTACTTCGTATACCGGCGTTTCCGCCCGTGGCTACCAAGCTACTGCAGCTCGCTTCGGATGACGAGACATGCGCCGCGGATCTCGTTTACCTGCTGCGCTCGGATCCAGCGCTCGCGGCGGAGGTCATCCGCCACGCCAATTCCCCATTGTTTCGTCTGGTGGCCGAGGTGACGGCTCTCGATCATGCCGTAGCCCTGATGGGCGTCAAGAAGATCAGGACGCTGGCGCTCGCCGTAATCGGCCGGACTTACATCACCGGGTTGGCTATGGTGGACTCGCTCCGCTGTCTTTGGCGTTACAGTCTGGCTTCCGCGTTGCTGGCCGAAAGGATCGCCAGCCGGTTCCGCGTGCAGGAAGATACGGCTTACGGGGCGGCCCTGCTGCACGATATAGGCCGGCTTGGACTCATGGTGGCCCACCCGCAGGAGTACCCTAAGCTGTTGGAAACGGCAGCAGCGGACTTGGCGGCCGGCGTAGAGTTCGACCTCACCGATCGGGAGCGCGCGCTCTTTGAGATCGACCGTTTCGAAGCCGGTGAGTGGCTGGCGCGAACCTGGAACCTACCGCAGGAGTTCCGCGAGGCCGCCGGCAGGTACGATGTCCGGGCGAGGGAACACACATTCGACCTGATCGGTGTCGTGTTGTGGTCTGGCCGTATCGCGAACAGCCTCGGATTCGCCATACTCGACAACCCACGCAAGCCATCCTACGAGCAGATTCTCCAGAGCCTCCCGTCCTCCCTAGCCACCTATCTTCCAACCCAAGGGGAGGTTCTTGCCGCACGCATCGAAAAGGAGATCACCGCGCTGGATAGCAGCGGCGGACCAGTCGAAGAGGAGGAAGCGGCCAACACCGCTTTGGTCGCACTTGCGAGCGATTATCCAGACGACGAGCAGGAAGGCGGCCAAAGGGAGTATGGCGTGCGCCACCGTGCAATCGAGCGGGTGAAGCGCCGGAAGAATTTCTGCCTGGTGATGCTGGCCGCGGCTGCGGCATTGTCGATTGGCGCGCTGGCATTGCTCAAGATGGCCACTGGCCACTGATCGGCTGGAGCGCTGCCCACTGCGCGAGGACCGCCCGATTTCCCACAGCTATAGAAATCCCTTGACTGTGAAATAGGGTACACCTTACGCTACATCTAGTATGCAAATCTGTAGTGCCGCGATTTGCGGTAGAGGACATCCCGGGACCCGGCGAAACACAGATTAAAGACGGCACAGAGAAAAGCGCTCACGTCGATGAGCCCGTTCGCCAGTAACCGGTCAGCGGCAACGGAGAAGCTCTGTGCAACGACTAGTCATTGCCAATCAACGTGGTGGCGTTTCGAAAACCACCACAACCGCTACGCTGGCGCGTTTTTTCGGTGACCAGGGAATGAGGGTCCTGGCCATCGACGCCGATCCACAAGGTTCACTCGGTTTGGTGTTGGGTCTCAAGCCCGAGAGATACCTCCACGATTTTCTGGTTCGCAACCGCTCCCTGGAAGATTGCGTGGTTGAAGCATGGCCCAACGTCCATGTGTTGTGCGGGAGCCGCGACACGACGGTGGTGGAGGCGGCCCTGTTCGGAACGCCCGGCAGAGAACTGGCCTTCAGCCGCCAACTCTCTGTGGCGGACGGCCGTTACGATGCCGTCCTGATCGACGTCTCGCCTTCCATCAACCTGATTCAGACTTGTTCCATGCTGTATGCGCGGAATCTGCTGATTCCCGTAGCTATGAACATGCTGAGTTTGCAGGGCGCGGCGGCTTGCCTAGAAACCGCGCAGATGCTGGGCCAAGCGTTCCGGACCGGCATCCGCCCGGTAGCGCTTTTGCCGGTTATGGTGGATCGGCGGTTCAGCCTCACGGAATACATACTGAAGGCGATCGAGGAGATGTCGGAGAAATATCGCGTTCCGTTGCTGCACGCAGTGCGGACGGACGGCACGGTCCCCAGAGCCGAGCGCGCCAGACAATTCCTGGCGGATCAAGACCTCAGGTGTAAGGCCATGGAGGACTACTTGGTTGTTGGCCTGCAGGTATTGGAACTGCTGAAGACCGGGCACGATGCGGAGCCATTCCAGCAAGCGCTCTCGGCCTAGAGCGGCAATTGAGCCGATCCGCGTAAGTGAACTCCTCGCGGGCGCCGGCATGACCGGGTTCCTGAGCGTTCTGGAACCGCCAGCCGCGGTGCCGCACTTGAGAGAGTTCGCTCTGCCGCGGTCCGCCTTCTCCAGCCAGGAGTTGGCGCGGTGGTTGTCCGCCCGCTCGGAAGTGCTGCTGCGGCAGTTGGGCGGGCAACAAGAGACCTTGGCGGCCATCGCTGAAGTTGCCCGGCGGACCAATGGAGGCGCCGAGAGACTCAGCCGCTTTGCGGAAGTGATCCGGTCCAAGACGATTCGACATGCCGCCTTGCCTGCGGCGTGCCATGTAAAGAGAGGAGAGTTCATGAAGAAGAAAGCAGTAACCCGCGTGCTCCGAGCCAGCGCCGCGGAAGCCGGTTGGCAAGAGTGGATTTCGGAAGCCGCAGCGGTGCGAACCGCGACTGAGGAGGTCCTCCGGCCCCCGGCCGCCAACGGCGATCACCAGGCGCTCCACGAGGCCATCGCGCGCCTGGCTTATGCACATTGGCAGGCACGGGGATGTCCCTGTGACTCGCCAGAAGAGGATTGGTTGCGCGCGGAGGCGCAACTCCTGCAGCAGATGAGCGCAGGCTAGTACGGTAACGGTAAGGAAACGTTCCCTTACGGGTCGCGGTTCCGTTCCGGGACAGAACTGCGCGCGTCAGCAAGCAGCCGTAGCGATTCTCGTCGAGCTCATCTAACCCGGTGGATTAGTCGGCAAGGTGAGGTAGTTAGATACTTTGATCCGCCAGCCGATTGGGGCTAGATTCCTTCTAGGGTGATTTTAGCAATGACTAAGCTCATGACAATTCTGGCAACTCTCTCGCTGGCGACAGCCGCTCTGGCTGCGAATCCGCCAGACGCCTATCAGGTCCGTTACGCCGCAAATGTTCAAAATACTCTAGCTGGGGATTCGATTGTGAATCTCACCAATGCGGGAAGCTTGGCCGGGACCGATCCCGCCGGCGATATCTGCGCGAACGTCTATGTGTTCGCCGAAAAGCAGTCCTTGATAGCTTGCTGCTCCTGCCCGCTGACACCGAACCACACGAAAACGCTCTCGGTTCGCAGCGATTTGGTCACCAACACGCTGACTCCATACCATCCGCAGTCGGTTACCATTGGTCTGGTCGCGTCCCAAGGCACTACGTGCAATGCCTCCGCCGTCACAGTCGCGAACCTGGTAAGCGGGCTGCGCGCCTGGGGCACCACGCTTCATGCCATGCCCGGCGCTGGCTTCGCCCTCACTGAGACGGCGTTCGTGCCGGCGACCCTGAGCGCTTCCGAATTGCAAAAGATGACTTCGTACTGCTCGTTCATTCAAGTAGACGCTAGCGGTTACGGCATCTGCGGCCCTTGCCGGACGGGTGCGAGCGGCGCTGCGAGACAGTAAGATCGGTGGGTCATGCCACATGGCGCATATAAAAACTCAGCGCGTTGTCGCCCTGCCTGACGATGCGGGTCTGGCGAAGGAGACCTTGAACGTCGGGGAGCCCCAGCCGTATCGAGTGCTGCACGATTACCAGAGCTGTTGCAGACTCCGCCAGGATTCCTAACGCCGCCGCGTACTCGCGCTCGTGGTCGTAAGGCGGGTCGAGGAACACGATGCCCGCCGGACAGCGCGGCAGGCTCAGAAGTACCGGGCCAGCCGCCACCGTAGCCCGCGATTCCAATCGGAGCAAAGCCAGATTTTCACGGATCGTCTCCAGGGCCGCGCGACTCCTCTCCAGAAAAAAGGCATGTGCGGCGCCCCGGCTGAGCGCTTCGATGCCCACTGCGCCGGTGCCGGCGTAGGCATCGATGAATGTCGCGCCGGCTATTTGCGGCGCCAGAATGTCGAAGAGGGTCTCGCGCAAGCGGTCGGGCGTGGGGCGGGTCGCTTCGCCCGGAATGCTCTTCAGGCGGCGGGAGCGGAACTCTCCGGCAATCACACGCATCAGCCCACCGTCACCAGCCCGTAGCGGCGCTGCCAGTGGCCGCGGATATAGGCGACCGCGCGTTCCAGATCTTCCGGCGCCGGCGGATGGTCGACGAAGCTCAGCGCCTCACGCCGCGCGATCTCCAGGATCTCCGAATCGCGCAGAATGCTGGCCACCCGCAGCGAAGGCAGGCCCGATTGCTTAGTTCCGAAAAATTCACCGGGGCCGCGAAGCTTCAGATCCATCTCCGAGATATAGAAGCCATCGGTGGATTCGACCAGAGTGCGGACCCGCTCGCGCGCGGCGTCGTTCATCTTCTCGGTCGCCAGAATGCAGTAGCTCTGGGCGGCGCCCCGCCCTACCCGTCCGCGCAACTGGTGCAACTGCGCCAGGCCGAAGCGCTCGGCCTGTTCGATCAACATCACGCTGGCGTTGGGCACATCGACGCCCACTTCGATCACGGTGGTCGAGACCAGGATCTTGATTTCGCCTTCCTTGAAGCGCTGCATCACGGCTTCCTTCTCGTTGCCGCCGAGCCGGCCGTGCATCAGTCCCACCGAAATCTGCGGGAAGACCTCGCGCGAGAGGTGCTCGTACATCTGCTGCGCGGCCTTCATGGCCTGGGTCTCCGACTCCTCGATCACGGGGTAGACCACATACGCCTGGCGGCCTTCGTCTATCTGCCGCTTCAGAAAACTATAGACCTGCTCCATGCGGTCGGCGGTGGCATGTTTCGTGATGATGGGCTTGCGGCCGGGCGGGAGCTCGTCAATAACAGATACGTCAAGGTCGCCGTAGAGGGTCATTGCCAGCGTGCGCGGAATGGGCGTGGCGGTCATGACGAGCACGTCGGGGTGGACGCCTTTCTGCGTCAGCCCCAAGCGCTGCAGCACGCCGAAACGGTGCTGCTCATCGATGATCGCGAGGCCCAGTTTCTTAAACTCGACGTCCTTTTCGAGCAGGGCGTGCGTGCCGATGGCCACGTGCACGAGCCCTTCCCCCACCAGCTTCTTGAGCTGTGCTTTTTCGCGGCTGGTGAACGAGCCGGTTAGCAGCGCCACCACGTAGCCGAGTTTGGTAAGAATCTGCTTGAAGTAAAAGCCGTGCTGCGCCGCCAGGATCTCGGTGGGCGCCAGCACGGCCACTTGATATCCATTCTCGATGGCAATGACGGCGGCCTCCGCGGCCACGATGGTCTTGCCGCTGCCCACGTCCCCTTGCAGCAGGCGGTTCATGGGGCGGGGGGCCTTCATATCCGCCGCAATTTCCTGAATGACACGCTTCTGCGCTCCGGTGGGCTTGAACGGCAGCATGGCCTTGACCTTCTCGCGGATGCGGTCGTCGATGGCGAAGGCGATGCCTGGCAGGGTGCGCGCGTTGCGGCGCTTCAGCGTGATGCCGCACTCCAGCCAGAAGAACTCTTCGAAGATCAGGCGAACCTGGTCCTGAGAGCGAAACTGGTTGAGCAGGCGCAGGTCGGCCTCGGGCGGCGGGAAATGGGTCTGGCGGATGGCGGTCCAGCGGTCGGGGAATTTGAGACGCTGGCGGATTTCGAGTGGCAGGTGGTCTTCCAGCGGGTCCAGCGACTGCAGCACGCGGTGTACGATGGTCCGCAACACGCGCGTGGTCATTTTGGAGACGGCTTCGTAGATCGGGACGACGCGGCCGGTGTGAAGCGAGTTTTCCCCGTCGTCGTCCTCCCCGGCTAGGATTTCGAACTCGGGGTGAAGCATGGTCAGGTCGCCAGAGTAACTGTCGAATTCGACCTTTCCGAATAGCGACAGCTTCATGCCCTCGGCCAGAACGTTGGCGAGATAGCCTCCGTGGAACCATTTGCCGACCAGGATGGCGCGCGAAGAGTCCGTGAATTGCGCTTCAAATAAGCCCAGGTTGCGGCGCTTAAAACCCGAGAGCTTGGCGGAGCGGACCTCTGCCATGACCGTGGCCATCTCGCCGGGCGCCAGTTGGGCGATGGTTTTCAGGTTGCTGCGGTCCTCATAGCGAAAGGGCACATAAGCGAGCAGGTCTTCCACCACGGACAGGCCCTTGGCTTCCAGCATGGCGGCGCGCGCCGGTCCGACGCCTTTGACATAGGTGAGTGGGGTAGTTAAGTCCACGGTGACGGCCACCTAGTGTAGTGTCCGGTCATTGTGGGGCCAGGCCTTCCGGCCTGCCGCCGCCTTTCAGGCGGCGCGCCGCGCAGAAGCGCGGCGGCAGCCCGGAAGGGCTGCCCCCACAAACGCCTCAGAAATTACAGTCTACACGGTACA
>Ga0335078_10018592_pt1 | contig 10331 bp, 5 predicted proteins | sample Lox_Sample_32_FD_206711 | JGI IMG/M metagenome (GOLD analysis project Ga0335078, IMG submission 206711) | Soil microbial communities from Loxahatchee National Wildlife Refuge, Florida, United States - Lox_Sample_3.2 | ecosystem: Environmental > Terrestrial > Soil > Wetlands | place: USA: Florida...
GGAATCTGGCTGTCGAGCGACCATATCTCGCGTTTCACCGCCGGCGCCATCCGTCCTTCGTCCACCGAGGTTCGCACCACCACGGACATCCATCTGCGCCACGCCTCGCTCGATTGTGCGAACGGCGTAAACACCGACGGAGAGGCCGAATCCGCGGGCGAGTTCTGCCGGGTATCGGCTACGACGCCGACAATCGTCATCCATCGATGAGGGTCTTCGTCGCGCGACCAGCGAATGCGCTGACCGATGGGATTCTGCCCCGCGTAGAATTGATTCGCAAGCGCCGCGTTCACCACCGCGACGAGGGGATGATCTTCGCGGTCGGAGTCGCTCAATGCGCGCCCGGCGCGAATCGGAATCTGCATGGTGCGGAAGTAATCCCCCATCACGCAAAATGTCTCCACCATGGGCTCGTCGCCTGGCGCAACCGGCTGACGTCCTTCGAATGCAACCGCGTGCGTCAGTTCGTCCCCGCTCAGGGGAACGTCGCTCACCATCGCGGCTTCCACTCCCGGCAGCGCATTCAGCCTCTGCAGGATCCCGCGCCGCAAAAGGGTCTGCTTCGGTATCTCCGCGTACCGCGTTGCCGGCAGCCGCATCGGGATCGAAAATACATGTTCTGGGTTGAACCCTGGATCGACGGCGCTCAGTTTCGCAAAGCTCTTCAGCAAGAGCCCCGCGCCCACCAGCAGCACCAGCGCCAGCGCCATCTGTCCTGCGGCCAGAACGCTACGGAAACGCAGACCGCGCAGTCCGGTCGTGGCAGAACGTCCCTCCTGCTTCAATGCGTCGGCTGCATCGGCCCGCGATCCACTCCACGCCGGCGCAAGCCCGAATACCAGGCCGGTAACCAGGGAGAGCCCAAGCCCGAACAGCAGCACGCTCGAATCCAGTGAGATTTGGCCCACTCGTTCCAACGGCGCGGGTTTCACGGCCGCCAGCATCCACGTGGCCCACTTTGCCAGCACGATTCCAGCGCAGCCGCCCAGAATCGCGAGCAAAGCGTTCTCGGTGAGCGCCTGTCGCACCAGCCGCATGCGCGTCGCGCCAAGCGCGGAGCGGACGGCCATCTCGCGCCGCCGGCTCACCCCGCGCGCCATCAGCAGCCCGGCAAAGTTGGCCGCGGCGATCAACAGCACGACCGTGACCGCCCCAAACAGCACCCAGAGAGCGCGCCGGAAATCGCCCGTCACCCACTCTTGCAGAGGCATCGGCACACTGCGGCGGCCCTTCTCTTGCGCGGGATAGCTGGCCGCAAGCCGCGCGTCGATCGCCGCCATGCCCGCGCGCGCCTGGGCCAATGTCACGCCCGGCTTCAGGCGCCAGTATGCCCGCATGAAGTGAACGCCACGATACGCCGCGGCTTCGGGGTACGCAACGCGCAGCGCAACCAGCACATCCAGGTTGAACTCCGGCGCAACGAATTCTTCCGGCATAACTCCCGCAACTGTGTACTCGTTCCCGTTGAGCGTGATCGCCTTGCCCACGATGGCCGGGTCTCCCGCCAGGCGATCGCGCCAGAACGGATACATCAGCACGACCCCGCGTCGCCCGCCCTGCATATCCTCTTCGGTCGAAAGTGTGCGGCCCAACATGGCCGGCACTTTCAGAACTTCAAAGAAGCCGTTCTCCACAAAGCCCGCGCGCACCGCCAACGGCTCCGCACCGCTCGTAAAGTCCATCGTCTCGGGGTTAACCGCTCCGCCCGCCGAAAACAGATCGTGCGCCTGTGTGCGGATATCGACCACATCCAACAGCGATTCGTTACCTCGCCATGTGACCAGTTCGGCCGGATTCACATACGGCAGTGGCCGCAGGAGCGCGGCGTGCACCACCGTGAAGATGGCGGTGTTCGCGCCGATGCCCAGCGCCAGCGTGATCAGCGCGACCGCAGTGAATCCCGGCGCGCGGGCAAGCTGCCGCAAGCCGTAGCGCACGTCGGCCCATACGCTCGCGATGGTCAGCGGCGCGTCGGTATGGGCCACGCGCTCCCGCACCGAGGTCGGATTGCCAAAGCGCAGCCGCGCATCGCGGCGTGCTTCTTCCGCCGGCATTCCATTGGCCATGCTGTCCTCCGTGCGGAGCTCAAGGTGCGAGCGCAGCTCGGCGTCAATCTCCTCATCGATCCGTTTGCGCGAAAACAGGTTCTTCAATCGAGAGAACAACGCCATCGCGACTCCTTGGCCCGCTTATTCGCGGCGCAAAGCCTGTACGGGATTGACCGATGCCGCACGCGCTGCGGGAACCAATCCCGCCACTGCGCTTACCAGCAGCAGAACGATCGTGGCCGCGCCAAGGGAAGCCAACCCCCCGGCTCCGAAGTCCGCAAACTCGTGACGCAGCAGCGCGAATGCAGTGACAGAAGCGGCGATGCCGATCGCCAGCCCGATCGCCACGCGGACCAGCGCATCCCCCAGAATCAGGCGCAGCACCGAGCTTCTCTGCGCGCCCAGCGCCATGCGAATGCCCACCTCCTGCGTGCGTTGCGCGGTGAGGAAGCTGATGAGTCCGTAGATGCCGATCATGGCCAGCAACAGCGCCAGTGCGGCGAACGCCGCCAGCATCCACACCGTCAGCCTGCGGCCGGCGAGTGAATCCGCAACCATCGTCTCCAGCGGAATTGCCGTGCTCACCGCCTGCGACGGATCGACTGCCGCCACGGCCTGCTTCATCGTGGAGGCCATCGGCATCGGGTCGCCGTCCACGCGCACCAGAAAATCGGCCAGGATATTGGTTCCCTGTGCGAACGCGTAATAGCGCATGCCGTCGCTCGTATCTTCTTCCAGCGAGCTCAGGCGCACCGTGCCGGCGATGCCGACAATCCGTGCCGGCCGATCTCTGCCTCCGCAGGCAAATGAGATGTGCTGGCCGATCGGGTTCTGGTCAGGCCAGTACTTTTTCGCCAGGCGCTGGTCGATGACGACCACGCGCTCGGTCGCAGCCGTGTCGGTCTCGGCGATCCAGCGCCCGGCGAGCAGCGGAATCTGCATCACCTTCAGATAATCCGCCGTAGCCAACGTGACCTGGCTGTGCGGCCCGGGATCACCGGCGGCGAGCGGCCTGCCCACGATACCGAAAGAACAGGACTGGCTGTCGTCAGGATCGAAGGGCAGCGGCTCAACCGCAGCGGCAGCGCGCATGCCGGGCTGTGCGGCCAGTTGGCTCACCACTCCGCCCACAAATGCGGCCTGCCGCTGCTGAGATTGCTTGAAGTCGTCGCCTGCGTAGGGCACTTTGACCGTCATCACGCCATGCGCATTGAAGCCCGGATCGACCTGCTCCAGCGCAAACAGGCTGGCGAGAAAAAGCCCTGTTCCCGCAAGCAGGAGAAACGCCGCAGCCACTTCGCCGATGACGAAGGCGCCGCGCAGGCGCTGCTTGTTGCTCGAAGCGGTGGAGTGCGTCTCGCCTTCGCGCAGGCTGAGCTGTCCGCGCCGGCGAACCATCGCATAGGCAGGACCAAAGCCGGCGACCAGTAGCGTGAGCAGTGCCGCGGCCGCTGCAAAGGTCACCAGGTCGGGGCTCATGCGCACATCGAAGCCGGCGGCAAGGTTGTTCGGCACCATGCGCAGCAGCAGCTTGCCGGTCGCGGGTCCGGCGGCGGCGCCGGCGATGGAGGCCACGACGGCGAGTATCAGAGCCTCGAGAAAGACCTGTCGGATCATGCGCCCGGTCCCGGCGCCCAACGCCATCTGAATCGCGAATTCCTTGCCGCGCGCCGACGACCTCGCCAGGAACAACCCCGCGACGTTGGCCGCCGCGATCAGCAGAACCAGCGCCACCACGGCCATCAGCACATAGAGCGGCTTGCGCAGCGGGCCGGCCGCAAATTCGGCCAGCGAAGTTGCGTAGATCGACCAGCCGGCGTTGGTCGCATACTTCGCTCCACCCAGCCGGCGCAGATCGTCCCACATCTTGGCCGAGAGCGCGGCGTTGAGGCCTTGTACCGTGACGCCGGGCCGCATTCGCACAAACGCCTGGTAGCTCTCGTTGAACACGTTGTCGGGCGAAAAATCCGCCGGCGAAAGCGCAATGGGAACCCAGATCTCGCAGCGCCGCGGCCAGGCGAAGTCGCTGCGCATCACGCCGAGAACACGATAGGACTTGCCGTCAAGCAGCAGCGTTTTGCCCACGACGTCCGCGGCGCCCCCGAAGGCGCGCTGCCAGAAGCCGTAGCTCAGCACCACCACGGGCGCGGCGCTGGGCCGGTCCTCCTCCGCGGTAAATGTTCGGCCGGCGACCGGCTGCGCGCCGAATACGCGAAACCACCCCGACGAAACACGCGCCGCCGCCACATGCACAGCCTCGCCGCCGCGCAACAGATTGAAGTCGGCGGGTTGCTCCAGGGCGGCCGCTTCAGCCAGCTCGCTCAGCGAAGCGGCGTAGCCTTCCGACGGCGCCGATACATAAGGAATGTCGAGCGTGAATTTTGTGTACAGCGTGTGCATCGCCGCAACTTGCTCGGGATGGTCGACGCCCGCTGGGTGACGCAGCACCGCATTCACCACGCTGAAGATGGCCGCGTTGGCGCCGATGCCCAGCGCCAGCGTGAGCACAACGGTCGCCGAAAATCCGGGCGACTTGCACAACTGCCGGAAGGCGTAGCGCACATCGAACCCGAAGCTGTCGAGGCTGAGCGCCGCATCCGCCGACGCTGTGCGCTCCCTCACGATGACAGGATTGCCAAAACGCAGCAGGGCCGCGCGACGAGCCTCCTCTGGCGGAATGCCCTTCGACCTGCTCTCGGCAATGCGCAGATCGAGGTGCGCTTGCAATTCTTCGGCAATATCGCGATCGAGTTCTCGGCGCGAGAAAAGATTGGCTACTCGGCGGAAAAGCGGCATGGGCTTACCCTGTCCGGATCGGCTCGGGCCCTCCGACAAAGGATCCGACCCCTAGACAACTCGATGTGGCGACAATAAGCCTAGATGAATAGGTATGTCAATCCGAGGAGACCGAAAATGTGACGAATGAGAGAGTGCCGCACTTGACATATTCCCATATAGGAATGTATTGTTTTTCCCATGGCGCGGGCTGCCACCACCAGCGATGCCTTCAACGCCGTGGCTGAGCCGCGGCGGCGCGAGATTCTCTCGTTGCTCGTCGTCCAGGAGCGGCCCGTCGGCGAAATCGTCGCCATCCTGCGGCTCGACCAGCCCTCGGTTTCCAAGCATCTGCGCGTGCTGCGCGACGTCGGCCTGGTGCGCGTCCGGCGCAACGGGAGGCACAAGTTGTATCGAACCAATCCTGAGGCTATCCGCCCGCTGCACGAGTGGACGGAAACGTTCGAGCGCTACTGGCGCCACCAGTTGCAGCGCGTGAAGGAGCGGGCCGAAGCGATGGAAGCCGCCGGCGGGCAATCCAGCCTCAAAGCGTGAACTTGAAGGAGAGATCATGGTTCAATCGGCTCTGAGCATCGAAGAGATGACACTGAAGATCGAGCAGGAGATTCACGTAAAGGCATCGCTCGAAACCACCTTTGCGGCGCTGCTCGAACAGCTCGGCCCCGCCGGCGAAAGGCCCGACGGCTCGTCCATGCACATGAAGCTGGAGCCTTGGCCGGGCGGTCGCTGGTTTCGCGACCTGGGCGACGGCAACGGCCATTTGTGGGCGCACGTCCAGGCCATCAAGCGGCCTACGCTGCTCGAGTTCTCTGGACCGCTCTTCATGTCGTACCCGGTTGCCAACAACGTGCAATATCGGCTCAGCGAAGAGTGCGGCGGCACGCTCATCCAATTCCGCCACACCGGGTTCGGTTTCATCGAGGATGACCACAGGAAAGGCGTCGTCTCCGGATGGAGCTACCTGCACGAAAAGGCCCGCGAGCGAGCCGAAGCATCGCCGACGAAATCCGCTTGATGAAGTTCACTTTCACGATCAGGAGAAATCGCCATGTCCGCTGCAACACCTTTTCTCGCCGAGTCGATCGCACAATCTCTGCTCGCGGAATTTGAAACCCAGGCTCCGGTCACGCGCCGCTTTCTCGAGCGGCTGCCCGAAGACAAGCTGACCTGGAAGCCGCACGAGAAGTCCATGACCGCCGGGCAGCTCGCGCTGCATCTGGCCCTCGTCCCTGGCTCCGTCGTTCGCTTTGTCGAGACCAGCCCGAAGCAGGCAGGCAATTTCAACTTCCCCCAGCCCGCAACAGTAGAGGAGATTCTCTCGAAATTCGACGAGAGCATCGCAATCGTGCGCGAGGTTTTGCCGAGGTTCGACGATGACGCCATGGCGGAAACCTGGCGGCTGGTCAACGGCGAGCAGCAATTGCTGGCCATGCCGCGCGTGGCGTTCCTGCGCAACATCATGCTCAATCACTGGTACCAGCATCGCGGCCAGTTCAGCGTGTACCTGCGATTGCTTAACATCCCCGTCCCGGCAAGCTGGGGACCGAGCGCCGACGAGCCGCCGCCGTTTTTGCAGAAGAACCAATAAGCACGGCATGCAGTTTTCTGAGCGCCTGATTCCCCCTCCATCCAGGGGTGCCCCAGGTCCCGATTTTGGGACCTGGGATCACCAGAGCGCAGGCGAACCCGGCACTCAAACTTAATGGAAGAACCCCATGTGTCCCGTCTGCATCGCCACCGCGGCCATCCTCTACGGCAGCGCCGCCGGCACGGGCGGTCTCACCGCCCTGGTCACAGACAGGGTCCTCAAGCATCGCGCCGCCAAGCGGGCGCAAGCGCAAGCAAAGGAGATTCACCATGGCAACCACGACCACAGAACTGCAGCAGAAGATCGTCTCCCACGACGAGTGGATCCAGGCGCGCAAACAATTTCTCGCCAAAGAGAAGGAGTTCACGCGGCAGCGCGATGAGCTGAGCCGCCAGCGCCGCGAGCTCCCCTGGGAGAAAATCGAGAAGCCCTATGCATTCGAAGGGCCGGCCGGCAAGCTGAGCTTCGCCGATCTCTTCGGCGGGCGCAGCCAGCTTGTCATCTACCACTTCATGCTCGGCCCCGGATGGGCGGAAGGCTGCCCGAGCTGCTCCTACCTCGCCGATCACTTCGACGGCATGACCATTCACCTCGCCAATCGCGACGTGAATTTCGTCGTCGTCTCCCACGCGCCGATCGCACAGATCGAAGCCTACAAAAAGCGCATGGGATGGAAGTTCCGCTGGGTCTCTGCGTACGACAGCGACTTCAATTATGACTATCAGGTCTCGGCGCGGCCGGAAGAGGCCGGCAAAGGCCCGGTCTACTACAACTACGAGATGACCGAGTTTCCCAGCCAGGAGCGGCCCGGCCTGAGCGTCTTTTTGAAGAACTCCGCCGGCGAAATCTTCCACACCTATTCGTCGTACGCGCGCGGCCTCGACATTCTGGTTGGGACGTACAACTTCCTCGATCTCGTGCCCAAAGGCCGTGACGAGGCGGGCCTTAAGCACACCATGGCCTGGGTGCGCCATCACGACAAGTACACCGAGGGCTACTTCGTCGATCCGACCGCGGAGTGGGAGCACCCCAAGGTGGCAAGCGCGCAGCACTCGTGCTGCGCCGGCGAACACTCGGACTGATTCGTGGTTGCCCTATCCTTTTCGCTCGCCGGCAGCGAGCGGAAAGGGTGGGATGGACGGTTGACGAGACGAGCCGAATCTCTCCGCGAGCTACCTTCCCACCTCGCTCATCAGCTTCTCGGCTCGCGCCATGGCGTCGAGCCGCAGCTGTTTCTCCGCCTCCATATCCGTGGGACGCAAAGTGCCCCGCCCCATCCGCTTCGCATAAGTGTCCAACGTATCGGCAAACGAATCGCCGATCCTGCTCACGGCGGCCTGCGCCTTGGGCAGCACTTCATGAAAGTGCGCGATCTCTTCGACAGCGCGCTCGGGATGATAGCCCAGGCGATCGCCGGCCTGCATGGCGTCGATCAGCTCATCGGGCGGATCGGATACGGGCCACGTCGCGTGCATCGCGTCATACGCGCCGCGCAAGCGAGCCATGGCTCCGGCAAAGCCGTCGATCTCGCTGCGTTTGGCCGTCAGGCCTGCGGCGCGCCGCACTTCGACGATGACCTTGTTCTCGGCGGCGCTTGCCGGCACGGGAATCACCGTCGTCAGCGTGTTGCCCTCGAAGCTCCAGCCGCTCTTGCCGGCCGCACTCGCGTGCTTCACCGCGACGCCGTTCACTGTCACCGACTCCGGCGGCCAGTCGGCGGGCAGGCGCAGCTCGTAGCTGCGCGTCTTCGGCATGCCGGGAAAGCTGCCCTCAACCGGGCCGATCTCCACGCGCAGCGTGTCGCCCTCCTGCGTGGCTTTGATCGGCGTGCGCGCAAAGACGCCGCGCTGGTATTCGACCCCTGCGCCCGAATCCTCGTAGACCTTGTAGCTGGAGCTCGAACCAGGCGGGAGCGGCCAGATCGTCAGAATCAGCGGATCGACAGGCTTCTGGCCCGTGTAGCTCATCGCCGGCTGCATGGGAACGATGGCGCCCATTTTGAGGTACACGGGAATCTGGTCGATGGAATAGCTGCGTTCCACCTGCGCGGGTCCGTCGAGATGCTTGCCGGTGGGCCACTCGATCCAGCGCCCTGCGGGCAGCCAGATTTTTTCGCTGGCCAGGCCGCTCACCTTGTCGGCCGCAGCCACCACCGGCGCCGCGAGCATCTCATCGCCGAAGAGATATTCGTTCTTCGCGTCGTAGGCCTGCGCCTCTTCGGGCCAGTCGTAGTAGAGCGGGCGGAAAAACGCCACCCCCGTGTCGTAAGTTCGGCGCGCCTCGGTGTAGATGTAGGGCTGCATGGCGTAGCGCAGCTGGAATGCGGATCGGAGCACCGCCGAGTACGGCTCGGGATACGCCCAGATGCGGCGCTCCGACTCGGGATTCTTGGTCGTATGCGTGCGCAGAATGGGGCTGAACGCGCCGAACTGCACCCAGCGCGTAAAGAGCTCCGGATCGACCGCGCCCGGCATGTGGCCGCCGATGTCGTGGCTCCAGTAGGCGTAGCCCACATTCGCCGCGGTGGCGGTGAACCACGGCTGGAAGGCGAGCGAGTCCCACACCGAGATCGTGTCGCCGGAGAAACCGATCTGGTAGCGGTGATTCCCCAGCCCACCCCAGCGATGGAACAGCAGCGGCCGCTTCCCCTCGCGCTGCTGATCGGTGAAGTGCACGTAGTTGAGCCACCATGTCGGCGAAACCCCGGGCATCTTCGTCGTCGGCTTCTGCTGCCAGTCGAGCCACCAGAAGTCGATGCCCTCTTTCTCGAGCGGATGAAGAACGAGATTGAAGTAATTCGTGGTGAATTTCTTGTCGGTGATGTCGAACGGAACGTACTTCTTTGTTGCCGGATCGATGCCCATGGCGCGCGCCATCGCCGGATACGCCTCCTCCCACGGCTGAATGCCCGAGGCCGGATGCAGATTGAGGCTGGTCTTCAGGCCGTCGGCGCGCAGTTTGGCGAGAAACTGCGGCGGATCGGGAAAGAGCAGCTTGTTCCACGTGTACCCGGTCCACCCCAGCCGTTCGCCCGACTGATCCTTCTCACCTCTTGCCTTGAGCTGGTCTTCATTGATGTGCCAGTCCATGTCGATGACGAAGACGTCGAGAGGCGTCGAGTTCTCATGAAAGCCGCGAACAATTTCCTGGATCTCCTGGTCGCTGTACGCCCAGTAGCGCGACCACCACGTGCCGAAAGCGAAGCGCGGCGGCAGCGGGATGCGGCCGGCAACACACACGTAGTCGCCGAGCGCCTTGCGATAGTCGTGGCCGTAGCCGAAAAAGTACCAGTCCTGACGCTCGCCCGCCGGCCGCTCCATCACCCAGGGCCAGGGACTCTTCTCGCCTTCGAGAGAGCGAAAATCGGCCGAGTCGAAGAGAGGGCGCGTCGAGTCGTCGACCAGCGCCCAGCCGGAGCGCGAGATCAGCCCCTGCTCGATCGGCTCGCGCGTCTTCGAGCCCAGCGCTCCGTCCAGCGTGCGCGTGGTCCCCTGCAGGTTTTGCGCGTCCTTGTCTCCCGGATGCCAGGTGACTTGCCGGTTGTCGACCATCAAGGAGATCGTCAGGTTCTCCGCAGTGAAGCCGACACTGTCGGGCTGAAGTTCACCGGCTTTGCGAGTCGCAAGCGTGTACGTAAGCCTGAGAGCATCGGTGATGATTCCCAGCCTTTCGTAGGAGGGGTCTCCATCCTTGACGACGTGGAACTTCGGCACCGGCAATCTGCGATTGATGAAGACCAGCGACGCATGGTCCTCGAACTTGCCATCGGCTTCCCACTCCATGCGTATGAGCTGCGGCGTCAGCACGGTAAAGCGGGCATTGCCCAGCGTGACGACCGCTTTCGGATCGGCAGCCGGATTGTCCGCCGGTTCGGCGTGCAAGGCCTGCGTCTTCTGGGT
>Ga0335078_10018593_pt1 | contig 10331 bp, 6 predicted proteins | sample Lox_Sample_32_FD_206711 | JGI IMG/M metagenome (GOLD analysis project Ga0335078, IMG submission 206711) | Soil microbial communities from Loxahatchee National Wildlife Refuge, Florida, United States - Lox_Sample_3.2 | ecosystem: Environmental > Terrestrial > Soil > Wetlands | place: USA: Florida...
ATTACTCCCGCACGCCCGATTCGCATCAACTCTTCACCCTCAACGGTTTTCCCGGGGCGCTAAAGCCGCAAGATCCCAACTCCCTCGCGGGCTCCGACGAATACGCCCGCAACACCGACCGCCGCGATCCTGTCCTCTCTCCGATCTTCGCCGATCTCCAAGGCCTTCCACCCACGCTGCTCGTCTCCAGCACGCGCGATCTCTTGCTCAGCGACACCGCCCTTTTTCATCGCGCTCTTCTGCACGCCGATGTCGACGCCCAACTCGTCGTCTTCGAAGCCCTTCCTCACGCCTTCTGGTACCACTTCGAATTCCCCGAAACCACCGAAGCCCTCCACCTTATGTCCAAATTCTTTACCGACCGCCTCGGCCGCGCCAAATGAATGCGACGACTGTACTCGGCAAGGCCATTTTCCGACGGCGCAGCCTAAGCATCTGGCTCTTGCGTTCCTAATTGGCTTTTGGGGGTCGGAGCTTCAAGCTCAGACAAAAGAAACTAGAAAAACTGGGCTTCCGCCCCTGAGGAATTAATTTCTGCTTTCATGAAGTGAGACATCCGAAAGAACCTCGCCGTTAATTTTCTCGCGAACCCTGGAACCATTTCTCTTTCGTGTCGTCTTTACTAACCGAGGGACGCTTTCATCGTCCAACCCTCGGCGCTGCGGAGCGTTTTTGCTCCACTACGTTGTTGAATTTCCTAGAACCGCCTTCGGCTCGCGAGGTGTCCATGCACTCCTTTCTCCAAGACCTGCGCTACACCTTCCGCGAGCTCCGCAAGCGCCCCACCTTCACCCTTACCGCCATTTTCTCTCTGGCCCTCGGCATCGCCGCCACCAGCGCGGTCTTCAGCGTCATCTACGCCGTCCTCATCGACCCCTTTCCCTACCCTCATTCCGAGCGCATCGTCGAACTCAATGTCGTCGATTCCGCCGGTCACGACCGCTACTTCGGCCTCAACGGCCCACAACTCCAACAACTCCGCCAGGCCAAATCCATCGAAAGCATCTCCGCCGAAGACGGCTGGGACCTCACCACCACCGACGGCGACATCCCCGAAAACGTCAACGCCGCCTATCTCTCCCCTGAAGACCCCAATCCTTGGGGTGTCCAACCTCTCTACGGCCGCTGGCTGATCCCTTCCGACGCGCCCTTCGGCCAGGATCCTCAGCCTGTCGTTGTACTCGGTTACCGCTTCTGGCAGCGCTATTACCTGGGGGATCCCAGCGTCGTCGGCCGCACCATCCAACTGGTCCACAAGCCTTATCAAATCGTCGGCATCATGCCTCCCCGCTTCCGCTGGCGCGAAGCCGAAATCTATGTTCCGCTGCGCGTGACCAACGATCCCAACGTCTTCTTCGGCGCCGTCTACAAACTTCGCCCCGGCGTCACCATCGAACAGGCGCAAGCCGACCTGCAGCCCTACCTCGAACAGTTCGCCAAGCAAAACCCAGCCTGGTATCCCCAAGGTAAATTTCGCACCCATCTCCGCAGCATCATCGAACTCTACGCCCGCCGCCTCGGTCCTGCTCTTTATCTTCTGCTCGGTGCCGTCGCTTCTCTCCTGCTCATCGGCTGCGCCAACGTCTCCATCCTTCTTCTCGCCCGCGGCGCCGAACGTCAGCAGGAACTCGCCGTGCGCTCTGCTCTCGGCGCGGCCCGCTCGCGCATGATCCGCCAACTCCTCACCGAGTCCCTCACCATTGCCCTCACCGGCACATTCCTCGGCACTCTGCTCTCCTGGCGCAGCCTCGCGCTTCTCACCAAATGGGTTCCCGAAAATTCCATTCCCGCCGAAGCTGTCATCAAGATGAACATTCCCGTTCTCCTCTTCTGCGTCGGCCTCGCGCTCCTCACCGCCGTCGTGTTCGGCATCTCACCCGCGCTGCAACTCTCTCGACCCGATATCGCTCGCCTCATGCAGGGCTCTGGCCGCCGCATCATGGGCAACGCCGGAGCCAAGCGCACTCACCGTCTCCTCGTAGCCGCGCAAGTCGCTCTCACCCTGCTTCTCCTCAGCGTCGCGTCCGCCGCCGGCAAGGGCTTCCTTAAGCTCGTCAACGCCGACCTCGGCTACGACCCCCGCAACACCATGTCCGTCCCCATTCCCATTCACGAAAATACCTACGGCACGCTGCAAGCTCGTTCTACTTATTTCGAACAAATCCGCTCCGCCATCGCCTCCCTGCCCCAAGTCGTCTCCGCCGGCATCTCCACCAATGCAACGCCTCCCGAGAACGGCAACGACACTCGCTTCGAAATCTTCGGCCGCGCCTCCGGCGAAAAGCCCGAGTGCCGCCTCAACATGATCGGCACGGAATATTTCGACGTCCTTCATATCTCGCTCGCGCAAGGTCGCGTCTTCGACCACCCCGAAACTATGCGCGGCGCTCACGTCGCGCTGGTCAATCAAACTTTCGTCCGCCAGTTCTTCCCGAAAGGCGCTGCCATCGGCCAGCAAGTCCGCTTCCCGGACATCACCGACCGGCCGCCGTACTCTCCGGCCGCGCCCGACGCCAACGGCTGGCTCCAAATCATCGGCATCGTTAACGATGTCCGCAACGACGGCCTCCGCAATCCCGTCAAGCCCTCTATTTACGTTCCCTACACGCTCAACATGCGCATGTTTACGCAAATCCTCGTCCGCACCAGCGTCCCGCCCCTTTCCGTTCTTCACGACATTCGCGCCCGGCTCGTCACCCTCGACCGCGAACAGCAAGTCATGACCGTTCGCGACCTCCACGCCTGGATCACCGGCCTTCCCGAATATGCACAACAGCTCTTCATGGCCCGCCTCTTCGCCGTTTTCTCTGTGCTTGCGCTGGTTCTCGCCGCCGTCGGCCTCTATAGCGTCGTTTCGTACGGCGTCGCCACCCGCACCAACGAATTCGGCATCCGCCTCGCTCTCGGCGCTCGCGCCGCCGACGTCTTCCGCCTCGTCCTCGCTTCCACTGCGCTCAACGTCGGCGCCGGCGTTCTCGTCGGCATCGCTCTCAGCTTTGCTTTCGATAAGCTCGCCACCCGCTGGGTCTTCGAAAGCGCCCACAGCCCGCTCATCCTCGTTCTCGTCACTCTCATCCTCATCGCCGCAGCCACCGCCGCCTGTCTTCTCCCCGCGCGCCGTGCCGCCAACACCGACCCCCTCGAAGCCCTCCGCTACGAGTAGGGTCATCCTTCTGAGATGACCCCTGACATTCGCCCCCGAAAAACACTTCGGCCGGAAGCGCTCCGTCACGCCTCCGGCCGTTTTGCCCTCATTTACCTGTGCCTTGGCTCGTCGCGAAAACTCCTTTAATTCGCCACGTTGTTCAAGTCCGCCTGCAACTGCGCCACGTTGAAGCCCGGGCAGAACGTCGGATCCTTCGCTTGCGGCGGCAGAATCGCGTACGCCTCATCCACGCATTCATCCCACCATGCCCAGGTTCCCTGCTGCGTGCTGCCCCACGTCAGCACCGTCACGGTGTTCGCGTCATAGCCCACCGCGTACACGGCGTGCCCATCCTGTGTCAACGGCCCCGGCGTCCACGGCTGCTTCGCCGCAAACTCCTGCTGGCAATTTTCCTGGCACTGAAAGCCCAGATACACGCCGCCAAACAACTGAATCGCCTGCTGCACGTGCGTGTGATTCTTTGGGTCGATCTTCACGTACGCCAGAATCTCGGTGCCGTCCACCGCGTTCTGCCGCCAGTAGTTCAACACGTCCAACTCGTTTAGCCCCGTATCCGGGCCGCCCGTCAAATGCCGGTACAACTTCACGACCGCATTCTTGGCCATGATGTTCTTCGTTCCCACCAGCCCGTTATACGTCGTGATCGCATGTGCCAGCCCCGCGCACGTGCAATCTCCCAGCGTGTCATTTCCATCCATCGGAAAGAGGGTGGTCGGATCATTTACTTTTAGTTTCTGGAACACATTCGTCAGCACGTTGTACGTCGCCGGCGGAGCCGCCAGTCCTGCCATCAGATAATTCTTGAACAGTAGCGTCCGATAATCACTCCGCGGGGGATGTTTTCCGAATCGCAAACTTGGCATGGGCTTTTCTCCTTCTTTTGAGCTCACTTGGTAGGCCGAAGCAGGTCGAACCTTGCCCGGTAGTGTCCCGTCCGCCCATTTCGTTTCACGGTCAGTCCCCCTGGGCGCGCAGCTTGTTTCGGCGCCCCGCAGGGATCGTCTCAACTGGTCGGAGCTTTAGCCCCGACAAACACAAACAGAGAAAACAGGGCTTCAGCCTCCGAGGAACTGCTTTGCTCGCCCCAACTTAAATTTGCGTACTTAAGCGCCAGCTCTCATGGTCCCGCAAACCCTTCCAAACACACCCTTTACAGTTTATCCTTGACAACCGTTACCGATATGCTATAATGGTGTGTGTTTCGGCTCGCCCAGCTCAACCGTTCTACCGGCGCCGAACCTCAACGCTCCCTGTTTTCCACAACCCGCTTTCACGCCTCCTATCTCCTTTACTTTCACAAATTTTGCAGACCCCATGAGCTAAGTCCTTTCCCTGCACAAATTTCCGAAAACACCGGGGGGAGGGGGTCCCGGCCTGTCGCCTCTTGTCTCGTCCTTGCCTCCTACTTCATTCCCCCTTTCCGCCCCTGTTAGAATCATGCGGCACGATCAACCCAGGAGCCTCTAATGTCTGATGCCACGCCAGCGCCCGATCCGAACGTCCCCACCCGCACCGAATCCGACTCGATGGGCAAAATTGAAGTTCCCGCCGACCGCTACTACGGCGCGCAAACCGCCCGCTCACTGATTCATTTCGCTATCGGCAAAGACACCATGCCGCCTGAATTGATCCGCTCGTTCGGCATCCTCAAAAAAGCCGCCGCGCTCGTCAATCAGGATCTTGGCAAACTTCCCGCGGAAAAAACCGCGCTCATCGCGCAAGCCGCTGACGAAGTGATCGCCGGAAAACTCAACGACCATTTCCCGCTGCGCATCTGGCAAACCGGCAGCGGCACGCAAACCAACATGAACGTCAACGAAGTCATCTCTAATCGCGCCATCGAAATTTCCGGCGGCACGATGGGCAGCAAGAAACCGATTCACCCCAACGACGACGTCAACATGTCGCAATCGTCCAACGACACCTTTCCCGCGGCCATGCACATCGCCGCCGCCAGCGAAACGCGCCAGAAGCTGTTGCCCGCCATCAAAAATCTCCGCGATGCGCTCGACGCCAAAGCCAAAGAATTTGCCGACATTGTCAAAATCGGCCGCACCCACTTGCAGGACGCCACGCCGCTCACGCTCGGCCAGGAATTTTCCGGCTACGTCAGCCTGCTCGACCGCGACGGCGGCCGCGTCGCGATGGCTCTCGACGGCCTCTACGATCTCGCCATTGGCGGCACTGCCGTCGGCACCGGCCTCAACGCGCATCCCGAATTTGCCGAACGCGCCGCGCGCAAAATCGCCGAACTCACCGGCTTGCCCTTCCGCTCACATCCCAACAAATTCGCCGCGCTCAGCGCGCATGACGAATTGGTCTTCGCTTCCGGCGCGTTGAAAACGCTCGCCGCTTCGCTCATGAAAATCGCCAATGACATTCGCTGGCTCGCGTCCGGCCCCCGCTGCGGCCTCGGCGAACTTTCGCTGCCCGAAAACGAGCCCGGCTCCAGCATCATGCCCGGCAAAGTGAATCCCACGCAGGCCGAAGCCATCACCATGGTCGCCGTGCAGGTGATGGGCAACGATGCCGCCGTCGGCTTTGCCGGCTCGCAAGGAAATTTCGAGCTCAACGTTTTCAAACCGGTCATGATTTTCAACTATCTCCACAGCGTCGAACTGCTCGCCGACGCCATGAACAGCTTCGTCTCCCATTGCGTTCAGGGCATCGAAGTGAACGCCACGAAAATCGAGCACTACGTCCACAACTCGCTCATGCTGGTCACCGCGCTCGCGCCCAAAATCGGCTACGACGCCGCCGCCCAAGTCGCCAAAGCCGCCCATCACTCCCACATCAGCCTCCGCGACGCCGCCATCAAGCTAGGCTTCGTCACCGCCGACGAATTCGACTCCCTAGTCAAACCCGAATCCATGACGCATCCATAAGAACGGAAAATCTGACCGTGAGTATGCAGCAATTCCCGAAAATTGAAATCGAAGCGAAGACCTTTCAACACAAGCTCGAAGAGTTAACGGCCACGATGGCTTATAAGGTGGACCGAGAGGGCGAAGGTGTCGGCTTGAAACCGGCCTTCGTGGCCAAAGACGTGTACTTTCAGATTAGGCTAGCAGGCCAAATCTATAACCTGTTTTTCTATTTGAATTCTGACGAGAGAAGGCAGAAGGACTGCGACTGGAAAGTAGCTTACAGCGCGGCGATCCTGCCGTTAGTTCGGACGATGATCGATTGCCTTTTCAACGTCACCGCAATTCTTCAGGATCCACCCTATTTTGGACAGTGGTTTCGAAAGAGCGGATTTCGATATCTTCTGGAGGCGTTGGATCAGGATGAAGCCCGATACGCTGGTCAGCCTCGCTGGGACGCTTATATAGCGAAGTACCGCGGGATGACGGCTTTTGAAATTCGACGAGACGGCTTCGATGAAGCCGGAGTAAGGGCCAGCGAGAAATGGCCCACGCTTAGCCGATACGTGAAGGACACCACTCACAACTTTTCTCCCAAGCATCAAGCGTTTTTGGAGAAGCTGACGCTGGGCTTCTGGAAGGAGTACTCTGGCATTTCGCACGCCACCTTTAACGGACTTCTTCCAATTGCGCTCTTCCTCGCGCCCAAAGACCTGCCCCACGAAAATCGAGAATTGGTGGATGTCTCGGCAGATGGAATGGTCTCTCTCCATATTCTCCGCGTGGCGTCGATCTTACTGTGCATACTGACGGAGATACAGGCCGCCTGTCGTTTTGACGGGGCACGAATTAACCAGCGCCTCCACGAGATTTGGAACGTATTGGTCGTAATACCGGAAATCAAAGAACTACATGACGAACGCTACGTTCAGTTGATGGCAGAGAAGGGAATCTATCCAGACTAAGCGGTGGGGGCGCGAAGGGCGGGTGGCGCAGACGTAAGGCGGGGTGCCGCACCGTTGGTTTTGAAGGGTGCGGGTTTTGACTTTGATTTTTCCTCTCTGCGCGGCAGAGGAGAAATCATATCAGTGCAGCGGCGAAGAAATCGTATCGCGGACGGTGGGCCAGTAGGGGAAATGGGGAGAGAGCATTGCAAAATGATTGCTTCCTTCCAGCTGGATGACGCGGAACTTTTCGCCGGCAGCTTTGGCTGCGGCAGCGGTTCACCGATCGAGCGCGCTCTCTAGTGCCGTGACAAATTCTCAGCGGGTATTTCCCGCATTGAGGTGTTATCCTATGGTCGAAATGAAAAGAAAGAACATCAGCACGCTGGACCAAGCCGTGGAACGCACGGCAGAAATCATCATGGAGCAGATGGCCACGCTGCCGCTTGCACAAGCCAAAGCCATGCGCGAAGAGATCCGGCGTTTGGCGGCTAAGCCTTCCCGCCGCGCAGGTCGCGGAAAAACTTCAAAATCTCGCCGAAGCGCGGGTCCTCGTCCTTTATCCCGAACCTCCGCAAAATCTTCATAAACTCGCGCTCGTCATCGCGCTTGTATACTTTGTGCAGCTCACGCAACAGCGCGCTCTTTTCTTCCAGCGTGAATCTGTATTTCTCGGTCATGATGAAAGGCGGATTCTAGCAGACTTTGTTAGCTGTTTAGCAATCGTAATGTGCTGATATCCGATTTGATATTCGGAGGGCGCTTGAAAATGCGACTCGCAGTCTTTGGCTCAATGATTCTTACGGGTGCAGGTCTCTTAATCACGCCTGCCTATGCGCAGCAGGCGACGTATACGTTGAAGGCTACGCCGAAGACGGTGGCTTGGGGGTATTACGACGCGAAGGCGGAGCCGGCGTTGCGCGTCAAGTCGGGCGACACGGTGCAGATTGATACGCTGCTCACGAACAGCCCGAAGGGATTGGAGAAAGCCGGCTTGCCGCCGGAGCAAGTCGAGCAGTCGCTGCGCGACGTTTACGATCAGGTGAAAGAAAAAGGTCCCGGCGGGCACATTCTCACCGGGCCGATTTACATCGAGGACGCGCAGCCCGGCGACGTCCTCGAAGTAAAAATTCTCGCCATCAAGCTGGCCATTCCGTACGCGTACAACGCCTTCGGCCCCGGCCGCGGCTACATCCCGGATGATTTTCCCTACTCGAAAATGAAAATCATTCCGCTGGATGCACAGCGCATGATCGCGAAGTTCGCTCCCGGCATCGAAATTCCCCTGCATCCTTTTTTCGGCAGCATGGGCGACGCGCCGCCGGAAAGCGTGGGCAAATGGAACAGCGCGCCGCCGTGGATCATGGGCGGCAACATGGACAACAAAGACCTCGTTGCGGGAACGACGCTCTATCTTCCCGTGCACGCGCCCGGCGCGCTCTTTGAAGTCGGCGACGGCCACGCCGGCCAGGGCGACGGCGAAGTGGACATCACCGCCATCGAAACTTCGCTCACCGGCACTTTCCAGTTCATCGTGCGCAAAGATATGCACTTGAAATGGCCGCGCGCAGAAACGCCGACGCATTACATGACCATGGGCTTCGACGACAACATCAACGCGTGCGCCACGCTGGCCGTCCGCGAAATGGTGGATTTTCTCGTCACCGAAAAACATCTGAGCCGCGACGACGCCTACATGCTAGCCAGCGTCGCCGCCGACCTGCACATCACCGAGCTAGTCGACGGGAACAAAGGCGTGCACATGATGATTCCGAAGGCCATTTTCGTTTCGGGCACCACAAAATGAATCGGAGAGTAGAAAACTGTGAGCCCCATCAGAAAAACAGCCATCCGCCGCGACGCGACGCGAAAATCTGCGGAGAAGGCTCTGAAAAACCTACTTGGGGCGGGCGATGTCTATGAAAACTATCGCGCGCTCTACAGCCTCTGGTGTAGCCACAATTCTGCCGTTCCTGAGTTAAGGCCGTTATTTCGGATTCCCGGAATCGAGGCCGACGGCACCTTGAGCGTCAACGATGAATTTCGAAGGAAAGTCCGTTCACTTGCGCGCGAGATTTTACCGCAAATCTCCAGCGAGAAGGCGATCGAATCGTAGCTGCTGACTTGCTGATCGGGCGGGGAATCGAGGCCTGCCTCGCGCGAATGTGCCCAAAGAATGTACGGGATGGCGGTTCGTGCAACTCAGGTGGAATACGGAATTGCCCTGGATGCTGGAATCGAGCGAACCTGAGTAGATGAAGACCGCATACCTTGTTGCCCTGGTAGCTGCGGTCGCGGTTTCCGCCCCGCTCCGGAATCTCCGTGACCTTCGTGCTCCGAACTCTGCGCCCTCTGCGTTGAGCTTTTCTTCGTTCGACTCCGCGCCTGCAGCATCCGCCGCCTTGGTAGTGGCGCAGCTTGCTGCGCCCGTACGGCTCGAGCTCTCTGGGCTGGCGCAGCAAGCTGCGCCACTACAGGGATTGCTCGCGGATGCGCTGCCGGCGCAGACCATCGCGCCGGATTGGTGCAAGAATTTGCCGCGACCGGAGTACAAGACGCTGGAACGCGTGCTGCCGAACGAGCCGTGGTTCGAGGTCTACCGGATTCGGCCCGGCGTGTTCGCGATTTACGAGCCGCACCAGGCCGAAGAAGTGATTTCGTATTTGATTGTGGGCACCAAGCAGGCGCTGCTGTTTGACACCGGCATGGGCATCGCGAACATCCACAAAGTGGTGACGCAACTCACCGGCAAGCCCGTCGTCGTTTTGAATTCGCACACGCACAACGACCACGTCGGCGGCAATTATCTTTTCCCGTTTGTGTTTGGCATGGATACGAACTTCACGCGCACGAACGCGAAAGGCTCGCGCGACGCGGCGCAAGAAGAACTCGGCGCCGGCATGATTTGCGGCGATTTGCCGAAAGGCTTCGACGCAAAAACGTACGCTACGAAACCGTGGCACATTTCGCTGGTGGTGCACGACGGCTTCAAGATCAATCTCGGCGCGGGTCACACGCTGGAAATCATTGCCACGCCCGGCCACACGCCCGATGCCATCGCGGTCTTCGACCGCGAAAACGGCTTGCTCTTCACCGGCGACACGTATTATCCCGGGCCGATCTGGTTGTTCCGTCCGGAGACGGATTTGGACGCGTATGAAGCTTCGGTGAAAAAATTGGCCGCGCTGCAGCCGCAAGTGAAAATGGTTCTCGGCGCGCACAACGAGCCGGTTTCCGATCCTTCCGTTCTGGCCAAGCTGCCCGCGGCGATCGAGGAAGCGCGGGCCGGCAAAGTGGAAGGCAAGCCTTTGGGAGACGGCAAAACGTCCTACACGACGAAGGGTATTACGTTCCTTC
>Ga0335078_10018594_pt1 | contig 10331 bp, 17 predicted proteins | sample Lox_Sample_32_FD_206711 | JGI IMG/M metagenome (GOLD analysis project Ga0335078, IMG submission 206711) | Soil microbial communities from Loxahatchee National Wildlife Refuge, Florida, United States - Lox_Sample_3.2 | ecosystem: Environmental > Terrestrial > Soil > Wetlands | place: USA...
CCTGAAGTGTTGTAACGGTCAGCGATTGGTGGCTGGGAAAGCCAAGAGGTTGGAGAGAAATGCACAAGATCGTAGATATCCGTCGTAACGACCAGGTCAGAGTGATCAGCGGGCGCGACAAAGGCAAGGAAGGCCGCGTGCTGCGCGTGATGCCGGCCAAGGGCAAGGTCCTGGTCGAGCACGTGATGATGGTGAAGAAAAACGTGCGTCCCAATCCGCAGCGCAACATCAAGGGCGGCATTGCCGAGCAGGAAAGCTCCATCGACCTCAGCAACGTGATGCTGCTTTGTACCTCGTGCAAGCGGCCGACACGGGTGGCCCACACGATGCACGGCGACCGTCATGTTCGGGCTTGCAAGCACTGCGGGACGACGTTGGAGAAGTAACTCGTGAATCGTAACTGGTCACTCGTTCGAGGAATTGCCTGGTGTGCAGATTTGCGAATTACGAGTTACGAGTAGCGAGTAACAAGATTGATTTCCTCACGAACCGGTGAAACACCCGAAACCGTGAGAAAGGTGAAGTCGAGAAATGGCAGACGAGAAAGACAAGAAGCAAAAGGCTCAGCCGCAGGGACAAGGCAAGCAGCAGGGCAAGAAAGCGAAGCCCGAACAGGTGGAAGCTGTGGCTGAAGGAACCTTGGGTAAGCCGGCGCGCCCGAAGGCGACCAACCGTGCTACCGCGCGCATGCGCGAGAAGTACGTGAAAGAAGTTCTGCCGGCGCTGATGAAAGAGTTCAGTCTCGATAACCCAATGGCGGCTCCGAAGCTGGAAAAGATCGTGGTCAACATGGGTGTGGGCGAAGCGACGCAAAACGCCAAGGTGATCGATCCGGCGGCGAGCGAAGTCGGGCTCATCACCGGGCAGAAGCCGGTCGTTACCAAGGCCAAGAAGTCGATTGCGGCGTTCAAGGTGCGCGAAGGAATGCCCATCGGCGTAATGGTTACGCTGCGCGGCGATCGTATGTATGAGTTTTTCGATCGGCTGGTGAATGTTGCGCTGCCGCGTGTGCGTGACTTTCGTGGCGTGCCCACCAAGTCGTTTGACGGCCGCGGTAACTATACGCTGGGCGTGCGCGATCAGCTGATCTTCCCGGAAATCGACTACTCGAAGGTCGAGAAGATGAAGGGAATGAACATCACGATCGTGACCACGGCGGGCAATGACGATCAGGCACGTGCGCTTTTGAAACACATGGGTATGCCGTTTAGGCAGTAGTGGCTAGTGGCCGGTGACTAGAAGAAGCGAAGAGCGAAACGAGTAAAGGAAACGATGGCTACAACAGGCAAGATCGCTAAGGCGAACAAGAAACCGAAATTCCCCACGCGCCAGCACAACCGCTGCAAGATTTGCGGACGTCCGCGGGCCTATCTGCGCAAGTTCGGTGTATGCCGTCTGTGCTTCCGCAGCCTGGCGCTCAAGGGAGAGATTCCTGGGGTTTCGAAGAGTTCGTGGTAAGAAGCAGGTGCCGGTGGCCGGTGGCCAGTGGCTAGAGAGTAAGACCCAGGGCGGGTGCAAGCAGGTCAGCGGTTGCGGATGTTGACCGACCACGAGCCACTGGGGTTGTGAGTACGTCGCGGCTGGTTCTTTTCAGCCCTTGTCCGCAGTCGCGGTCATGGGGACCCCGGGTGGAAGCCCGGACCGAAGAGCGAACGGGCGACGCCATGAGGAGAAACACAGCATGAGTTTGACCGATCCGGTCGCAGATTTTCTGACGCGTGTTCGCAACGCCATCAACGCACGCCACCAGAAGGTGGATGTACCGCTCTCCAAGTTGAAACTGGAGATCGCCCGCATCTTGAAGGATGAAGGCTACATCGCGAACTTCAAGGCTACGGAAGAAGAGGGACGCAAGGTGTTGCGCGTGTACCTGAAGTACGGCTCCGACAACTCGTCGCCGATTTCGCAGCTTAAGCGGGTGTCGCGTCCCGGCTGCCGCGTGTATGTCGGCCACAGCGAGATTCCGCGTGTGCTGGGCGGGTTAGGGATCAACATCCTCACGACACCCAAAGGCGTGATGACAGGTCGCCAGGCTCGTAAAGAGAAGCTGGGCGGTGAAGTGTTGTGCGAGGTTTATTAAGGGCTTTTAGCCATTGCTGCTTAGCCGTTCGCTAAGAGCTGATGGCCCAAATGCAGGAAACCGATAGCTGACAGCTGACGGCTGAAAGCTTCGAGCGAAGCGAGAGAGACATGTCGAGAATTGGAAAGAAACCGATTCCGTTGCCCAAGGGCGTGAGTTACACCGTGGAAGGCAACAATGTGGTGGTGAAGGGCCCGAAGGGCACGGTTAGCACGCATATGCCGGCGGGCGTGAGGCTGGAGACCAATGACGGCAACCTAGTCATCACGCGCGATGACGATTCCAAAGCCGCGGTACACGGACTGGTGCGTGCGCTAGTGAACAACTCCGTCGAAGGCGTGACCAAGGGCTGGACAAAAGAGCTCGACATTGTCGGTATCGGCTATCGCGCCGAGATGAAGGGCAAGGGGACCGTCGTGTTTACGCTGGGCTACTCGCATCCGATCGAGTACCCGTTGCCGACCGGCATCGAGGTAACGATCGATCCCAAGCAGACGCACTTGACCGTGACCGGAATCGATCGCCAGAAGGTTGGATTTGTTGCCGCCGAAATGCGGTCACTGCGTCCGCCCGATCCATATAAGAACAAGGGCGTACGCTACAGCGACGAGCGGCTGAAGAAGAAGGTTGGCAAGACAGGCGCGAAGTAGCGCTTAGCGATTAGCACTTCGCCAAGCCACCAAGACAAGAAGTTTGAAAGCTAAGAGCTAACGGCTAAGTGCTAAAGGCTGATGAAGGAAGAATAGAGATGATAGGAAAGACATCGAAAGATCAGACGCGGTGCAAGGTTCATACCCGCATCCGTAAAAAGATTGTCGGTACGTCAGATCGCCCGCGCTTGAGCGTATATCGCTCGGTGAGCCACGTGTACGCCCAGGTCATTGACGACACCAAGGGCGCTACCCTTGTTTCGGCAGGAACGGTGGAAAAGGGCAAAGGCGCGACGAAAGGCGAGAAGCGTCCGACCGGCGGCAACGTGGCTTCGGCAAAGGAAGTGGGCAAGCTGATTGCCGAGCGCGCCAAGGAAAAGGGCATCAAGAAGGTGGTCTTTGATCGCGGCGGGTATCTGTACCACGGTCGCATCAAGGCGCTCGCAGATGCGGCGCGTGAGGCCGGACTCGAGTTCTAAGAGCAGTAACGATTGCTCGACAAAGTTTGGAGAAACCAGGGAATGCCAACAGTAAAGAAAAAGCTTGACGCCAATCAGTACCAGCTGAAGGACCAGGTGGTTTCGATCAACCGCGTCACCAAGGTGGTCAAGGGCGGCAAGAACATGTCGTTTGCAGCGCTGGTGGTGGTAGGTGATCCGTCGGCCGCCGTTGTGGGCTATGGTTCCGGCAAGGCGAAGGAAGTGCCGCAGGCGATCCGCAAGGGCATCGAAGCGGCCAAGAAGAACCTGCTGCGCATCAACCTGACGCAGACCACGATTCCGCATCAGGTGCTGGGCCGCTATGGCGCCGGCAAGGTGATGCTGAAACCCGCTCCGGAAGGTACGGGTGTAATCGCAGGCGGCGCAGTGCGTGCGGTGATGACTTCGGCTGGTGTGCAGAACGTACTGACCAAGTCGATCGGCACCACCAACCCGCACAATGTGATCAAGGCGACATTCGACGCCCTCAAATCGCTGCGCGACAAAAACGAGATCGCGACAGCGCGCGGCAAGGCCGCCGAGGAGCTGTAACATGGCGCGCATCCGCAGGAAAGCCGAAAAGAAAGCCGCAGCTCCAGGCACCAAGATTCATCTCAAGTATGTGCGCTCGGCGATCGCTACACCGGTGAAGCACAAACTGGTGATCAAAGGGCTGGGATTCACGCACCTGAACCAGGTGATTGAGCGGGAAGATTCGCCGTCGATTCGCGGAATGGTGGCCAAGGTGCCGCATCTGGTGGAGATCGTCGAAGCTGGCAAGTAGCCGAGAGAAATTTCTGATTGTGACGCGGCGCACAGAGAAGGGCCGCACGGGTACGGTACACAATGAATCTGAGTAACTTAAAAGCGCCCCGCAAGGCGAATGAAAACAAGAAGCGCGTAGGCCGGGGAATGGGCTCCGGCATGGGCAAGACTTCGACCCGCGGACACAAGGGCCAGGGATCGCGCAGCGGTTCCAGCCTGATGCGCGGTTTTGAAGGCGGACAGATGCCGCTGCACCGGCGTTTGCCGAAGCGCGGCTTCACTAATATCTTCAAGACCGAATATGAAGTGGTGAACCTGGAACGGCTAGCGGGCATCGACGAGAAAGAGATTACCCCAGAGGTGCTTCGCAAAGCCGGCGTGGTGAATGGCAAGAACGCGCTGGTGAAGGTGCTGGGGCAGGGCGATTTGTCCAAGGCAGTCACCGTGCATGCGCATAAGTTTTCCAAGTCGGCCCAGGAAAAGATCGAGAAGGCCGGTGGCAAAGTTCAGGTCCTGTAGATAGTGGCTAGTCGCTGGTGGCTAGTGGCTGGCAAAGGCAATTAGCAATTCGCGATTAGCAAGAGCAAATGGCGACTGGCTATGTGGCGACATGGGGACGGCTGCGGTTTTAGAGTAGCCACCAGCCACCGACCATGAGCCACTGAGGTTTTTGAATGCTTGAGAAGCTGGCCAACGTATTTCGCGTTCCCGATCTGAGGAAACGCATCCTGTTTACGCTCGGACTGCTGGCCGTATACCGGCTGGGTGGACACATTCCTACGCCCGGCATCAACGCCGACGTGCTCTCGCAGTTCTTTGATCAGAACCGCGGTACGTTCCTCGGCTTCATCGACCTGTTCAGCGGCGGCCAGCTACGCCGTCTGACGATCTTCGCCCTCGGCATCATGCCGTACATCACGGCATCGATCATCCTGCAGTTGATGACTGTGGTCTACGAACCGCTGGCCAAACTGCAAAAAGAAGGCGAACTGGGCCGCAAGAAGATCACCCAGTGGACGCGCTACCTGACGCTGCTGCTGAGCGCAGTTCAGTCGCTTGGCATTGCTTTCACGCTCGAGCACCAGCCCGGCTTCGTAAACAATCCGGGACCGGGTTTCGTCCTGATGACGATGCTCACGCTCACCACGGGCAGCGTGTTCATCATGTGGCTGGGTGAGCAGATCACCGAGCGCGGGATCGGCAACGGTATGTCGCTCCTGATTTTCGCTGGCATCGTCGTTGGATTGCCGCGAGCGGTTGCCGATCTCTACGATAAAGTACGTACCCAGGCTTGGGGTGCCTTTACGGTTCCGGCGATGCTGATGCTCATCGTGGTAATGATCGCGGTGGTGGCGTTCATTGTGTTCGTCGAACGAAGCGAGCGGCGAATACCGGTGCAGTACGCTAAGCGGGTTGTGGGCCGCAAGATCATGGGCGGGCAGTCGACGCACCTTCCGCTGCGCGTCAACTCGGGTGGCGTTATGCCCGTCATCTTCGCCTCGTCGGTATTGACCCTGCCCCAAACGCTCGGGGCTCTGCCGCTGTTCAAAGACAACCGCTATTTCAGTCCAATATTCCAGGCGCTGCGTTGGGGAGAACCGCTTTACACACTGCTGTACGCCGTGGGGATCATCTTCTTTGCGTACTTCTACGTTTCAATTGTCTTCAACCCCAATGAGGTTGCCGACAATATGCGCAAGTACGGCGGATTCATTCCGGGTATTCGTCCGGGAGCGCGAACGGCGAATTACATCAACGATATTTTGACGCGAATCACGCTGGTCGGCGCGCTGTACCTGATTCTGATTTCGTTCATTCCGGAGTGGATGATTACCGGTATCCACCTGAACCACCTGCCGGGCGCGCTGGGGGCTTTTTTTGAGCGCTTACCCACGTGGGTCACTAGCGGTTTGAACGTGAACTTCTATTTCGGCGGCACCTCGTTGCTGATCGTGGTAGGTGTGGCGATGGACACGGTCAACCAGGTGGAATCGCAGCTCATCATGCGCCACTACGAGGGATTCACTCCGCGCAGTGGACGTGTACGGGGACGCCGGGCAACGTGGTAGTCGCTTGTGGCTAGTGGCTGGTGACTAGAGAAAGCGACTAGCAACTACCATTTGTAACGAAGGCGAGTGTCAGAAGAGGCTAAGTTGGTTTTGCGAGCCGCGAGCCACTGACCACTCGCCACTGGGCTTGACGGAGCTACCGGGAGGCTCCGGCCCGCTAAGGCGGGCAGAAGGGTCGTAAGGCCCGCGGAGGTGTGTGGTGCAAACACAGACTCCTTCGTCCGTACTGAATGGAATTAAGACGGAGCGCATTGTGGGGCCCATTATTTTGCTGGGTGCTCCCGGCGCTGGCAAGGGAACGCAGGCCAAGCTGATTGCATCGACCTATGCGATCCCGCAAATCTCGACTGGCGATCTGTTCCGCGAGAATATAGCGCGCGGCACACAGCTAGGCCTTAAGGTGAGGTCGGTCCTGGATCGGGGTGACTTGGTTTGTGACGACCTGGTCAACGACATGGTGGCCGGCAGGCTGGGCTTCGCCGATTGTGACCGAGGGTTTATTTTGGACGGCTACCCACGCACCGTGGGCCAGGCCGAGTGGTTAGACGGATATTTGAAAAGTAAACGGCTATGTGACGGAAAGCCGGCACCTTACAGCGCTCTCCAGCCAATTGTTCTGGAGATTGCGGTAAGGTATAATCAATTACTGCAACGGATTAGCGGGCGTCGTTCTTGTCCCACCTGTGGACGGATTTACAACGTCTATTTTCAGCCACCCAAAGTTGAAGGCATCTGCGATGTCGACGGCGGGCGACTTGTCGTTCGTCCGGACGACAACGAAGAAGTTGTTGCCGAGCGGCTGAAGGCCTATGAAGGGCAGACACTTCCCCTGGTGAACTATTACCGCGACCGGGGGCAGCTGGTGGAGATCGACGGCGAACAGCCCGTTGAAATGGTAGCGGCGCAGGCGTTCCGTGCAATCGAGAATGGCAATCGTCTGTAAGTCCGCGTCCGAGATCGAGAAAATGCGCCGCAGTGGGCGCATTGTGCGTCAGGTGCTCGATAGTGTTCGCGACGCGGTCGCGCCTGGCGTCACGACCATGGACTTGGAGCGGGTGGCGGAGCGCAAGATCCGCGATCTTGGAGCCAAGCCGGCATTCAAGGGGTACTACGACTATCCTTGTGTGCTCTGCACGTCGGTGAACAACGAGATCGTGCACGGTATTCCGTCGGACCGTCGAGTGCTGAAAGCCGGCGATATCGTTTCGATTGATACCGGCGTGGTGCTGGACGGATTTTATGGCGACTCGGCAGTCACGGTGCCGGTAGGCGATGAGATTGCACCCGAGCTGAAGAAGCTGCTGGAGGTGACTCGCCAATCGCTGTATGAGGGTATTGAGGCGGCACAGGTTGGCAATACGGTGGGGGACGTTGGCGCGGCCGTACAGCAACTCGTCGAGGCCAACGGCTTCAGCGTGGTGCGTGAATTTGTAGGCCATGGCATCGGTACCCGCTTGCACGAGGATCCACAGGTTCCGAACTACGGAACGCACGGAAGCGGTCCGAAGCTGCGTGACGGCATGGTGTTGGCCATCGAGCCCATGGTGAATGTCGGCGGACATGAAACGCGCGTCCTCGATGACAAGTGGACGGCGGTGACACAAGACGGCAGTTACAGCGCCCATTTCGAACACTGCGTGGCAGTGACGAAGAATGGGCCGGTGATCTTAACGGAATAGGCGGATCGCTCAAGTGGCATCCGCAAGGGGATTTGGGTTTCCCGCGCAAGCGGGAGAAATTGGTTTCAGGAGCTGAATGAGTAAGGAAGACGCGATTGAAGTAATGGCAGTGGTGATCGAGCCTCTGCCCAATGCCATGTTTAAGGTTGAGCTGGAGAACAAGCACCAGGTTCTGGCGCACGTCTCCGGCAAAATGCGCAAGAACTTCATCCGTATCCTTCCCGGCGACCGGGTGGCGGTGGAACTTTCACCCTACGACCTGACCCGGGGCCGGATCGTGTATCGGTACAAGTAGCGACGTTTGTCGGGCGTCCGAGCCCGACGCCGCTATGCTGAGTCCGCGTAGCGGACGAAGGATCTCGAATTACGAGAAGAGTTTTGGAAGGGAACTACAGGCATCATGAAGGTTCGGGCATCAGTCAAGAAGATTTGCGACAAGTGCAAGGTGATTCGTCGTCACGGCGTGGTGCGCGTGATTTGCGAGAATTCGAAGCACAAGCAACGGCAAGGGTAACGGTAGCTGGCTAAGAGCTAAAAGCTAAGAGCCAAAAGCCCCAGCAAAGGCACAAAGAAGGTTCGGGAGCAACAATGGCACGTATTGCAGGCGTGGATCTTCCGCGCAACAAGCACATCAGCATCGCGCTGACCTACATCTACGGCATCGGCAACTCGCGGTCGAAGAACATTCTTTCGTCTGCGAACGTGGAGGGTGCGAAGAAGGTCAGCGACCTCAATGAAGATGAGGTCAACCGGATCCGCCAGGTCATCGAGCAGGAAGGCAACGTCGAAGGCGATCTTCGCAAAGACATCTCGATGCACATCAAGCGGCTGATCGAAATCGGATCATATCGTGGGTATCGTCACCGCCGCAGCCTGCCAGTTCGTGGCCAGCGGACCCACACCAATGCCCGCACCCGCAAGGGACCGCGCAAGGGCACGGTAGCGAATAAGAAGAAAGCGAGTGCGAAGACATAACCCATGGCTAAGGCAGCAGGATCCGCAACCGAGAAGAAAGGCAAAACCGGCAAGAAGTTCAAGAAGAAGGAGCGCAAGCACATTCCTCACGGACTGGTGCATGTACAAGCGTCCTTCAATAACACCATCGTCACCATCACCGACACGGCGGGAAACACTGTGTCGTGGAAGAGTTCCGGCTCGCTGGGCTTCCGGGGATCGCGGAAGGGCACGCCGTTCGCCGCGCAACAGGCGGCCTCCAACGCAGCCAACCAGGCCCGCGATCATGGGATGCGCAGCGTGGATGTGGTGGTAAGCGGTCCGGGTTCGGGACGCGAGTCAGCTGTGCGCGCTCTGGCTTCAGCCGGGTTGGATGTACGGTCGATTAAGGACGTGACACCCGTTCCGCATAACGGTTGCCGTCCGCCGAAGCGCCGCAGAGTGTAGCTAATCACTAGTTGCCAGTTGCTAGTTGCGTTTTCTATCCACTAGCCGCTGACCACTAGCCACTGATTTTTGATCGGGAAGAAAGGCCGCCAAGCGCCCGTAAACCGATCCATAACCGGAGCCGCCACCACGGCGGTCCGATAGGAGAAAGTAACTTGGCACGTTATCGAGACGCAGTATGCCGCCTTTGCCGCCGCGAGGGCATGAAGTTGTTCCTCAAAGGCGCAAAGTGCTTCACGGACAAGTGTCCGATTGAAAAGCGCAACTTCGCACCCGGGCAGCACGGCAAGGACCGCAAAGCCAAGGTCGTGGGCTACGGACTTCAGCTTCGCGAGAAGCAGAAGGCGAAGCGCATGTACTTCACCCAGGAAGGCCAGTTCCGCAACTATTTCGAAAGTGCTGCCCGCTCCAAGGGCGTGACCGGCGAATTGCTGTTGCAGCAACTCGAACGCCGCCTGGACAACGTCGTCTATCGCCTCGGCTTTGCAGTGGCACGGCGTCAAGCGCGCCAACTGGTTCGCCACGGCCACGTGACCGTCAACGGCAGGAAGGTTGACATTCCTTCGTACCAGGTACACGCGGGCGACGAGATCGCAGTTCGCGAAAAGAGCAGCAAGCTTGCGGTGATTGAAGGCGCGAAGGAATTCGCCAGCCATCAGGCGCCGCCGACCTGGCTTGAAATCGATCGCAATGCGAACAAGGGTCGTGTCCTTGCGCTGCCGAAGCGCGAAGACATCAACCTGCCGATCAATGAACAGTTGATCGTCGAACTGTATAGCAAGTAGTCATACGTGGCGCCTCAATGTAGGCGCTGCGTTTCCTACAAATTCGAGCCAGATCAGCCGGCGTGACTCTTTCGCGAGTTACCTGTGCAGCATGGCCGAACAGACAGAAGGAGCAACAAAATGCTTTGGAAGGGTTTTCAGAAACCGAAACGGCTTGCCACTGACACCGAATCCTTGACCGATAAGTACGGTCATTTCTGGGCGCAGCCGTTTGAACGCGGATTCGGTACCACGATCGGCAACGCGCTGCGCCGCGTGTTGCTTTCGTCCATCGAAGGCGCCGCGGTCACCGCGGTCAAGATTGAGGGAGTGCTGCACGAGTTCCAGTCGATCCCCGGGGTGGTTGAGGATGCGACGGACATCATCCTGAACCTGAAGCAGATTCCGTTCCGGCTCAATGGCGACGCGCCGAAAGCAATTTAC